>Ga0105047_10012322_pt1 | contig 13779 bp, 7 predicted proteins | sample MAT04_FD_78384 | JGI IMG/M metagenome (GOLD analysis project Ga0105047, IMG submission 78384) | Freshwater microbial communities from Lake Fryxell liftoff mats and glacier meltwater in Antarctica - MAT-04 (megahit assembly) | ecosystem: Environmental > Aquatic > Freshwater > Ice > Liftoff...
ATTACTCGCAGGCGCTGCCTGTTTTTCCTGGTGCTGAGGGTTTCGGTACGCTTACCGTGGCTGGGCGTGGCGGCACTGTCTACGTCGTCGATACGCTTGCCGACGACGGCGTTGGTTCGTTGCGCTTGCCTCCCGATCCGAATGACGACACCGACGGTGATGGCTATACGAATCTAGAAGAGTGGTTGCACGGCTACCTCGAGTAGGCTTTTTTGGGTCGAGCGAGCGGCCCCACACGCGCAGCGCGCCGGGTTGACCTGCAAAAACTGCAAGACCGCCCGGGACGGGGTCGAGATGAACGGGCTGACTTGCAGCTTTGGCAACTGGAGCGCGGGCCGACCATACTCCTGCGGGGTGGCGCGTGTGGCTCGACCCCTGCAAAGGTACACACCATGGGCCGTATCGAGCGCGACGATTTCAGCCGGCACCTCAGCCTGCAGTTGACGGTGAAGGTCGACGCGCCGGCGCTGAGCCAGCAGCTGGACGTCCGCCCAGCGGACCTGCGCGGCATCGGCGACGGCGACTCGGTCATCCGCGGAGAGGCCGAGTTCAAGCAGCTGTACGACCGACTCAGTGAGCTCGACAAGGCGCGGCCGTTGCCCTCGGGGAACGTCGATCGCGCCACCACGCTGTACAACCTCCTCATCGCCAAGCCCGACGGCGCGAGCGGATCGGCCCCGGCCAAGGTCGACGGCGTGACGCGCAGCTCGCGGCCTCAGGTCGGCATCTCGGGCAGCGTGCGCCGCACCCCCGGCGTCGACGCTCCGGCCGACAAGCCCACGACCCCCACCGCAGCCCCCGCCGACAAGCCGGTCGACATCCAGGCCCGCGCCCAGGCCCTTCGCGATCTCCCGCTCCCGAAGGGTGATGCTCACGCCCCGGTCGCCGCGTACCTCGACGCCATGGATCGCCGCGGCGCGCTCGCCGAGCTCAAGAGCTCCCATGCGCGCCTGACCGCGGCCGACAGCGCGCGTCCCAAGAACGTCCGCGAGGACGTGTGGGCGCTCAGCCGCTCCGCCGAGATGCAGGGCGTGACCGCCGCCGACGCCCGCGCTTATCTGGCGACCGGCCAGCTTCCCGACCAGCTCGACGACAAGGGCAACGTCACCAAGACCGGCGCCGAGCGCTTCGCCGCGCTGGAAAAAGCCGCCTCCCGCGACGGCGGCTGGCCGGCGGTCAACACGTTCTCATTTCTGGTCGGCATGCGCCGCTCGGCGATGGCTGGGGAGCGCAACGCCCTCGAGGGCGCCAAGGCAGGCTTGCCCGAGAGCGGCCGCGCCGAGCTCGACGCCAAGATCGCCGACAGCAAGACCACCGACGCCGCGCTCGGCCGCGGCCTGCAAGGCATCTACACCGCAGCAACCTACGCTCGCGAGCGCACCGGGCACGCGCTGGTCGGGCGCGGCGATCGCATCGAGCGCGACGCCGCAACCCTTCGCGCCAAGGGCGACACCAAGGGCGCCGAGCGCCTCGACAAGCGCGCCGACGAGACCCGCACGCTCGCCGCGCGCATGGGGCAGGCCGAGGCCACCTATCGCGCGGCGATGCCAGGCAGCGGCTGGGACAAGGCCAGCCCCCTCGCCGTCGCCGCCGAGGCTCAGATCGGCCGCGGCCGCGCCGAGGTCAGCGCGATGGCGCGCCGTGGCGGCGAGCCCCCGGCGACGGTGCCCGCCGCGCTCGGCCACGCCGCCGACGCGGGCAACGGCGTCGCAGGGGCGGGCGCGCTCCTCGACAGCGCCAAGAAGGTTCACCCCGCGGGCGATCACCGCACGCTCGGCCTCGAGACGGCGCGCCAGGGCGCGACCGCCGAGTTCCACAAGCTGCACCTCGATCGCGGCAAGTACTTCGAGCGGCCCAACGATCGCGTGCCCGCGCCTCGCTCGGCGGCGCTGGTCGCGCACCGCGAGGCGTACGTCGATGCACGCGCCGGACAGTCGGCGGCCATCGGGCGGCGTCTGGATCTGTACGGTCCGACCGACAAGCTGAAGGGCCCACAGGCCCTCGACGCCGCGCGACTGGCCGGCGATCGCCGCCAGATCGTCGACGAGCTCACCGAGTCGCTGGCCACGTCGATGAGCAGCCAGCGGGGCGTCACCGGAGCCCGCACGCGCGCCGCCGAAGGACACAAGGCGCTCGACGAGGCCACCAAGGCCAGCGCCGCCGCGCAGGGCAGCGTCACGCGCAGCCAGGAAGGAAAGACCCACGCGGTCGACAACGATCATGCGGTGGTCGACATGCGCGACACCGGCGAGGCCCGCCGTGATCATGAGGGCGTCGCCGACGCCACCACCACCCTCGACGCCGATCAGGTGAGCGCCAAGGTCGCCGCCGCGCGCGTGACTGAGCTCCAGGGCGCGGTCGGCACCGCCGACGGCCAGGTCACCGCGGCCGAGAACGTGGCCCGCCGCGACGCGCAGGACGCCGACATCGTGCGCCGCGCGCTGATCGCGCAGCCTCGTGCGGTGGGCGTGAAGCTGAGCCCCACCACCACGACTGATCAGGCGTACGCCAAGGCCCGCCACGAGGCCGACAAGCTGGCCGTCGCCAGCGCTGGCTACCTCAAGCGCGCCGAAGGCGATCTGCCGGCCAAGGGCAGCGCCCGCGTGCACGCCGAGCGCGAGATCGCCGGCCACCGCCTGGACACCGCGCGCTACTGGACCCGCTCGGCCGACGTGGAGGTCTCCGCGCGCGGGGACGACGGGCGCAAGAACGCCGTCCTGCGCCTCGACACCGCCGCCGCGTCGGTGGAGCTCGCCGACTCGACTCGCCTGCGCGAGGCGCCTGGTAGCCCGGCGCGCCTGGCCCTCGCCGCGGCGGTGATCGACGTGCGATCCGATCTCGCCGAGGCCTACGCCGACTACCGGCCCGCCACCTCGCGCGGTCAGCTCGACGCCGCCGAGGCGGTGATGAACATCGATCTCGCCAAGAACGCGCCGCTGGCCGAGCACGCCCGCGGCCGCATCGGCGCCGCCGCCACCACCAGCCTCCTCCGCCACGACGCGCGCTTCGACGCGGTAGTCCGAGCGGGCCAGCACGCCCCCACCGCCGACGACGGCTTTTACGAGCAGGCCCATCGCATGCTCGACAAGGGCCGCGGGGGTGCGTCCGCGCCGGTGGTCGCCGCGCAGAAGCAGCTCGCCGAGGTCGACAAGAACCTCGACGCGGTCGGCGACATGCTCGCCATCAGCGGCGACCAGCTCAAGGCCGGCCAGGCCTACGCCAAGGCGATGACCCGCTCGATGGGGCGCTCCGAGATCCAGGCGGCGCAGGCCCAGGTGTCGGTGGTGATCAGCGGCGGCGTGTGGCTCGCGTCCAACGGGTCGGTCGACATGCGCGGGATGATGGCGAAGGAGGGCGAAGCCGCCACCCGTCATCGCCTCGATCAGGGCGAGCGGCTCACCCGCATCCACGTGCACGGCCAGGGACAGCTCTCCTCGGCGTGGGACAGCGCGCGCAAGGAAGGCCGTCCGTTCGAGATGCTCGGCAGCATCCGCGTCTTCTCCGATCGCGAGCTGGGCGCGAACAAAGATCCGGCGGTGCGCGGCGCGTACGTCGACGCGTTCAAGATGATCGACGGCCACGCCCCCAAAGATCCCGCGGCGCCGGACCGCGACAGCGACTGGCAGGACTTCAACCGCGCCGCGATCCGTCAGGGCGAAGTGCCGGTAGCGCGCGCGCTGGCCGGCTCGGTGATTGGCTTCACCGGTGCGCGCGAGGCGATGGGCGATCGACGGCTCGGCGTCATCACCTCCGATCAGCGCGAGGGGATGATCGACTCGCAGGCCAAGTCGCTCGAGGCGACCACCAAGAACATGGGCTGGGTCATCGCCGCCAACACCGGCCTCGAGGTCGGCCTCGGCGTCGTGCTCACCGGCGGGATCGGATCGGCCGGCGCCGTGGCCGAGGCTGGCAACGCGCTCAACGCGGGGCGGGTCGGCCTCGAGGCTGTCGAAGCGGCACGCGCGGCGTCGACGATGGCGCGGGCCGGGCAGCTGCTCACCGCGTTTCGCGCGGCGCACCCCGTGATCAACGCGGTGGGCGTGGGTACCGCGGTCGGCGCGGGCATGATGGGCGTCAGCCACGGCGCGCGTCACGTGTTCGGCGCATCCAGCGGTGCAGCGCGAGCGGTCGACGTCGCGGCCAACTTCATCCCCATCGGGGCGGGTCACCGGGCCGCCGGCATGGCAGCGGAGCGCGCGCTGATCACCGGCGGCGAGCACGCCGGCCAGGCCTCGAGCGGCATCAAGGCCGCGGTGAGCACCGAGCGGCTCATCGCCCACGCGCGCTTTTATGGCCCCCAGCTCGCGCTGGGCAGCGGTCAGGCGATGGTCGCCTCGGCGGCCACGCCGGCGCTCGCCGACAAGCTCGGGATCCGCAGCGAAGGTGGCCAGGCCGCGCTCGGGCTCGCGCTCAACGCCCTGATGACCGGCGGCGTGGCGATCGGATCGGCGCGCCGCGGGGCGGCCCACTCCGAGGCGATGACCCGCCACCTCACCGAGAACGCCAAGCTCGACGCGGCCACCGCCGGCAAGATCCGCGGCGACGTCGAACATTTCATGAAGCGCACCGAGGGGCGCATGCCCACCGAGTTCGAGGTCGGCGCGCTCCGCACGCAGCTCGCCGAGCACCTCGGCAAGGGGCAGGGCGCCAAGGTCGAAGCGGTGGTGGAGGCGATCCGCATCGATCGCGCGACGTCGATGAGCCTGTCCGAGAAGTCGGCGCCCATCGAGGCGGTGGAGGCGACCGCGCAGCGCTTGATCGAGTCGCGCGGGCCCGAGGCGTCACGCACCCAGGCGTACCGCGACGCGACCGAGTCGGTGCTCTCGCGGGTCGAGAGCACGCCTCAGGCGCGGGCCGCGCTGTACGATCGCGTCGCCGCGGCGGAGATCACCAGCGGCTTCGCGACCGCACCCAGCGACGGACACCCACCGCTGCTCACCGCGGCCCAGCGCCCGAAGGTGGAGGCGATCCTCGCCTCCGAGATGGGGACGCTGCGCTCGCAGCTCGAGAGCACCAGCGGCAGGCCGCTGACCGAGGGATCGCCGTCGGCGTATCAGAAGCTGTCGTCGCGCCTCCAGACCGAGGCGGGATTGACGCCCACCGCGGCCGAGTCGGTGCTGCGCGGCACGCAGCACAGCCTGGTCGAGCGCACGGTGGTGAGCCGGTTGGTGACAGCGCAAGAGAGCGCGACCCAGCCGCTGACGGTCGCACAGATGGAGGCGTCGGCGCGACAGACCGCGGAGAAGGCGGGCGTTCCCAAGGACCAAGCGGCGGCGCTGGCGCCCGAGGTGGTGGCCAAGGGCGGCCTGGTCGAGTGGGTGCAGCGCAGGCTCCCGGAGAAGTTCTGGACGCCGGAGCACAACCGCCGCGACTTCGAGTCGTACGCGGGGCCCGGCGGCAAGGCGGAGCTCAGCGCGCTGAGCCAGGCCCAGTTCGAGGCCGTGTTCGGCAAGGGCCCGGTCCCGGTCGAGGCCCGCGCGGTGGTGGACCTGCCTGGGTTCGGCGCCTTTGCAGCGGCGCATCCGGCCGAGGCGCGTACGCTCATCGACGCGGCGGGCGCGTTCCCCGATCGCGCCCGCAAGGAGATCATCGCGCACGGGATGACGCTCAACGACGGGTGGAAGAAGGCCGCGGCCGACTTCAAGGGCCAGCTCCCCACCATCGCGGAGCACCCGACGCTGAAAAATCACGTGATCGTGAAGCGCGGGCCGCAGTCACCGAGCTCGATGCCCGAGGTCACGGTGCGGCCGACGCTGGCGGAGGATCACAACGGCGCGTTTCACCAGCCGGCGTTCGTCCCCGAGACGAGCGGCACGGGGCTCCGCAGGGCGCGCACCGATGCGCCCGAGCTGCGCGTCATGAACCCCGATCAGCTGGTGGTCAACGGCAAGCCGCTGGCCTCGATGAACGGCGTGATGGTGTACGCCGGCCATGGCAGCCCGTCGGGGATCTCGGGCCACGGCCCCAAGGCGGTCGCCGTGAACATCGCCGACCAGATCGCCGCCGCTCCGCCCGGATCGATCCAGCACGTGGTGCTCGACGCCTGTCATCAGCGCGACGCGAAGTGGGGCTTCCGGGACTCCAACGCCCAGAAGGTCCGCACCGAGCTCAACGCCGAGCTGGCGTGCCGCGGGCTGGCCCCGGTCACGGTGCTGGCGGCCGATCGCGCCGGTCCGACGTACGGGCCGTCCGCGTCGGCGATCCCGGGCGGCGGATCGCAGAAGGGCGAGCGCCCGTGGCACCGCGATCAGAACAACAAGCTCCACTGGGGCCAGGGCGAGCTGTCGCCCACCACCTGGAGCGACAAGGACAGCGCGCGACCGTTCCTCTCGACGGGCGAGGTGAAGGCGGCCGCGGGGGTCACGTTGCTCGTGGGGGCCGAGGCCGGCGCGGTGTTCTTCTTCCGCGCGGTGAGCGACGCCCGCGACAAGGAGCGCCAGCCGGTCAAACCGGCTGCACCCAGAGATCCTCGTTGAGCCGCGGGCCGATCAGCTCGGCGCCGAAGACGCCGTGATCGGCGGGCAGCAGCGAAGGCCGCGCGGCCCGCTCGAGCCCCACCCCGAAGCCGAGCGCGTCGCGGGGCGGGCGAGCGGTCACGGCCCCCCGCGCCGGCGCCACGGCGTACAGCGACTCGGGAGCCCCCACGACGCCGCCGCGATCGGAGGCGTGGCGGGTCGGGAACCACAGGCCGCGCGGGTCGGCCGGCAGCTCGATCCCGAGGCGGAAGATGTGCCGGCCGCCGCCGAACAGGCGCTCGGTGATCGACGCGCGGCGCGCGATCGGCGCCCACGACAGCGGGCCGGCCGTTGCGCTCGAACCGCTGGCATCGATCACCGGCGCGCTGGAGGTCGACCGGTCTCCCCGCGGCGGCGGCTCGAACACCGGGAACGCCGCGTCGAGGTAAGCCCACAGCCCCTCCATCTCGCTCGCTTCGAGCACCCGCAGCGGCCCACGCGCGTCGATCCCGACGTGGCACGTCTCCGCGCCGTCGCGCGGCGTCCAGCACGACACCACCAGCACCTGGAACACGTCCCGCGGCGCGGCGAAGTAGCGGAGCCCCTTGAGGCGATCGAGCGGACCGCTGAACAGCATCGCCGGTCGATGGTAGGGCAGGACCGGCCCTGATCACACGCCTTTCGGCGCGCGGACCCGCGCAATAGTTTTGCGCGGTGAACAAGCTTCTGCCGCGCAGCTGCTCATCCACGACCAGAACGACCCCACTGTGGCCATCATGACCGGACGAATGGCGCGTGATCGTCTCCTCGCGCGCAACGGCTGCGGCATGGATGCCACCGCCGTCGATCCCGAATCCTGCGTCGCCTATTCGGGCTGTGGCGAGAACCCCGTCGTGTGGTGCGAGACGATGGGAATGCAGCACATGCGTCAGGACCGCCTCGCTGCGCCGGCATTCTGGAACTTCCTCTCGTCGCTCTGAGCGGCGCCGGCGTTCTGGAGGTTACTTTTCTGCCCCCTCTGCATTGCCCAGAACTCTACGCGGCGGCCGATGGATCGAAGCTCTGCGGGCGGGGCGCGGTCGCATACTATTACTGTCGCGCTTCGGAGGACAAAGGGACGCCGAGCTGAAGCGGACCGGCACGGATAGCTATCATGCCGTCGCGGACGCCGACGACCTCGAGCTCGCGCTCGACGTGGCCACATCCAATGGTGTCGGCGATCGACGTTTCTCCTTGGCGCTCCTTCACGGCCATCGAGGGCACTCCCGATATCCGGACTAGGGTTCCACATCTCAAACTTTCTCAAGGCTTTCGACGTTGCCTCCCGCCGCGCTGCGAGCCAGTTCTTTGCTCATGAAGCGAACCTGGGTACGGGTGGTCGTCGCGCTGGCAGCTGTGCTGGTGGTGGTCGGCGTGCTGGGCGCGGTCAAGGCCAGCCAGATCGGCGCGATGATCGACGCCGGCAAGTCGTTCGTCCCGCCGGCGGAGCCGGTCACCACCGCGACCGTCACCTCCGACGAGTGGGCCGGCGCGCTGGCTGCGGTGGGATCGGTGGTGCCCGTCCACGCGGTGACGGTCGCCTCCGAGGTCCCTGGTCTGGTGCGCGAGCTGCGCTTCGACTCCGGTGACACGGTGGTCAAGGGCGCGGTGCTGGTGCGCCTCGATACCTCCATCGAAGAGGCCCAGCTGGCCGCCGCCGAAGCCGACGCGCGTCTGGCCGGCACCAACGTCGAGCGCGTGCGCGCGCTGCGCCAGGGTCAGGCTGTGTCGGTCGCCGAGCTCGAGACCGCCGAGGCACGCGCGCAGCAAGGCGAGGCCCAGGTCGCGACCGTGCGCGCCACCTTGGCCAAGAAGACCGTGCGAGCGCCGTTTTCGGGTCGCCTGGGCATCCGTCAGATCGACCTCGGCCAGATCCTCTCGCCGGGCGCGCCGATCGTGCCGCTCCACTCGATCGACCCGGTCTACGTCGAGGTCTTCCTGCCGCAAAAAGCGCTGGCGCGCATCGCCGAAGGTCAGACCGCGCGACTCACCAGCGACGCCGCCCCCGACCGTCGCTGGGAAGGCAAGGTCGCCCTGATCAACAGCGAGATCGATCCCGCCACCAGGAACGTGCGGGTGCGCGCCCGGGTCGACAACAAGGACGGCGCGCTCAAGCCGGGGATGTTCGTCAACGTATCGATCGGTCTGGCGGAGAGCGCACGGGTGGTGGTGGTTCCGGGCACAGCGGTTCTCTACGCGCCCTACGGCGACTCGGTCTTCGTGGTCGAGAAGAAGGATAAGGGCCTGGTGGTGCGTCAGGTGTTCGTGCGCCTCGGTGAGCGACGCGGCGACATGGTCGCAGCCATCGAGGGCCTCTCGCCCGGTCAGATCGTGGTGACCACCGGCGCCTTCAAGCTGCGAAACGGCGCCGCGGTGGTGGTGGACAACAAGCTGGCACCAGCCTCGACGACCGCTCCGAAGCCGCGAGACTCCTGAGTATGTCGATCACCGATCTGTTCGTCCGTCGTCCCGTCATCGCCATCGTCGTCAACCTGCTGATCGTGATCGCCGGCCTGCAAGCGGTGCGAACGCTCAACGTGCGCCAGTACCCGCGCAGCGAAAACGCCGCGATCGTCGTGACGACCGCTTACGTAGGCGCCGACGCCGAGCTGGTCCGCGGCTTCATCACCACCCCGATCGAACGGGCCATGGCCGCCGCCGATGGCATCGAGTACCTCGAGTCGCAGAGCCTGCAGAACGTGTCGATCGTGCGAGCCCGCCTCAAGCTCGACCACGACGCCAACCGCGCCCTGGCCGAGATCGGTTCGAAGATCGATCAGGTGCGCGGCGATCTGCCCCCCGAAGCGCAGGTGCCGACCATCAACATCGAGTCGACCGACAGCCAGTTCGCCTCGGCTTATCTCAGCTTCGCCTCGAAGTTTCTGGCCCAGAACGAGATCAGCGACTACCTCGTGCGCGTGGTGCAGCCGCGGCTGTCGGCGCTGGAAGGCGTCCAGCGGGCCGATCTGCTGGGGGCTCGCACCTTCGCCATGCGGGTGTGGCTCGATCCCGCCAAGATGGCGGCGTTCAACGTCAGCCCAGCTCAGGTGCGGCAAGCGCTGGCGGCCAACAACTATCTCTCGGCGGTCGGCACCACCAAGGGCTCGCTCATCCAGGTCAACCTCACCACCAACACCGATCTGCGCTCCATCCAGGAGTTCGAGCAGCTGGTGGTGCGCGATCAGGGCGGCACGGTCCTCAAGCTCGGCGAGATCGCCCGGGTCGCGCTGGGCGCCGAGGACTACGACACCGAGGTGCGCTTCTCCGGTCAGACCGCGGTGTTCATCGGCGTGTGGGTGCTCCCCAACAGCAACTCGCTCGAGGTGATGGCCCGGGTGCGCGCCGAGATGGCGCAGCTGCAAAAGGACATGCCCGAACAGATCGTGGGCACCATGGCCTTCGACGCGACCAAGTACATCCAGAGCGCCATCGACGACGTGGTCGTCACGCTGGTCGAGACGGTGCTGATCGTGGTGCTGGTGATCTTCCTGTTCCTCGGCTCGCTGCGCACCGTGATCGTGCCGGTGGTGGCCATCCCGGTGTCGCTGATCGGGGCGGTGTTCTTGATGCAGCTGTTCGGCTTCACGCTGAACCTGCTCACGCTGCTGGCGATCGTGCTGGCGGTCGGTCTGGTGGTCGACGACGCGATCGTGGTGGTGGAGAACGTCGAGCGCCACCTGCGCGAGGGCATGACACCGCGAGACGCCGCGCTGGTCGGGGCCCGCGAGCTGGTCGGTCCGATCATCGCCATGACCGTCACCTTGGCGGCGGTGTACGCGCCGATCGGCTTCCAGGGCGGCCTGACCGGGTCGCTGTTCCGCGAGTTTGCGCTGACCCTGGCCGGCGCAGTGACCATCTCGGGGATCGTCGCGCTGACGCTGTCTCCGATGATGGCGGCGTCGATCTTGCGCGCCGGTCACCACGACCGGGGTCTGTCGGGGCTGGTCAACCGCGCCTTCGAGCGGCTCAAGACGATGTACGGCCGGGCGCTCGACGCGTCCTTGCGTTCGCGGGCGATGGTGTACACCGGCTGGGTCGCGCTGAGCGCGCTGGCTGTGGTGCTGTTCGCGATGTCGCCGCGCGAGCTGGCACCGACCGAAGATCAAGGCGTCATCTTCGGCATCGTCAACACCCCCTCGAACTCCACTCTGGATCAGACGGTGCGGTTCACCGAGGCGGTCAACGACGCGTTCTTCCAGTCACCCGAGACCAAGTACAGCTTCCAGATCACCCTCCCCACCGGCGGCTTCGGCGGCGCCGGCATGAAGCCATGGAACGAGCGAGAGCGGTCGGTGTTCCAGATATTGCCGGAGATGCAGCGGCGACTGCAGGCCATCCCGGGGATCCAGACGTTTCCGATCTTGCCGCCCGCGCTCCCCGGCGGTGGTCAGTTTCCGGTGGAGTTCATCCTGGCGTCGACCGCCAGCACCGAGGAGGTGCTCGGCTTCGCCAAGCAGATCCAGGCCAAGGCCACCACCAGCGGTCTGTTCGCCTTTCCGCCGCTGATCGACGTGAAGCTCGACCAGCCGCAGTCCGAAGTGGTCTTCGATCGAGAGAAGGTCGCCGCGCTGGGGCTCGATCTGCGCTCGGTCGGTCAGGATCTCTCGGCAGCCGTGGGCGGCAACTACGTCAACCGCTTCAACCTGGCGGGGCGCAGCTACAAGGTCATCCCGCAAGTAGGCCGGAGCGATCGACTGAACCCCGATCAGCTGGCCGACATCTACGTGACCGGTCCCAACGGACAGCTGATCGCCCTGTCGAGCATCGCCACCATCCGCGACAAGGTCGGACCGCGATCGCTGAACCGCTTCCAGCAGCTCAACGCGGTCAAGATCAGCGGCGTGGCCATCCGCCCGCTCGACGAGGCGCTGAAGTTCCTGGAGAACGAGGCGGCCACGATCCTCCCGCAGGGCTACGTGCTCGACTACACCGGCGAGTCGCGCCAGCTCCGCAGCGAAGGCGACAAGTTCCTCCCGGCGTTCTTGCTGGCGGTGGTGCTGATCTTCCTGGTGCTGGCGGCCCAGTTCAACAGCTTCCGCGACCCGCTGGTGATCCTGATGGGCTCGGTGCCGCTGGCGATGTTCGGCGCGCTCTTGTTCACGTTCCTCAAGATGCCGAACCCCAACATGCCGTTCTGGACCGATGGCTGGACCACCACGCTCAACGTCTATTCGCAGGTCGGGCTGGTGACCCTGGTCGGCCTGGTGGCGAAGAACGGCATCTTGATCGTCGAGTTCGCCAACGAGCAGCAGAAACATGGGCTGTCGAAGCTGGAGGCGGTGCGGAGCGCGGCGCTCACACGACTGCGCCCGATCTTGATGACCTCGGTGGCCACCGCGGTTGGTCACTTCCCGCTGACGCTGGTGACGGGGCCGGGCGCCGAAGCGCGCAACAGCATCGGCTTGGTGCTGGTGTCGGGGATGATCGTCGGCACATTCTTCACGCTGTTTTTCGTGCCGAGCATCTACCTGCTGATCGCTCGCACGCACGCCGCCGAGGCGAGCCACGATGTGCCGGCGGTGTCGGAGACGGTGGAGGTCCCCGCCCTGCCCAGCGCGAGCGCGTAGCCCGGGCGCGATCGGAGATCAGCGCTCACGCAACGCGGCACACCAGCTCTCCACCGACTGGAAGCCATGGAGGGGCTCGATCCCCGGGCGCGCTTTCGGAGCGCCGTCGCCGCCCACCAGCAAGGCCACCCGCTTGGGAAGGCGCTCGCGCAGGCGGCGGATCGCCTGTGCCGTCGGCGGTCCTCCAGTCGCGCTCGATACGCTGAGGGCGACCGCTCGGATGTCGGCGTCGCGAGCGATCGCTTCGATCTCCTGGAGAGGAACCTCGGTACCGAGATAGGTCACGCGACAACCCGCGGCAGCGAAGGCCAACGCCGCCATCTGCAGGCCCAGCCCATGATTCTCTCCCGGCAGCGAGGCCAGCACGATGCGTGGCCCCGCGGCGCGCTCCTCCAGTCGCGTTCGAAGCGCGCGCAGCAGGTCGCCGACCTGCTCACTGAGGAAGTGCTCGTGGCGGATCGAGATGCTCTGCTCCGACCAGGCCTCGCCGACGGCTCTGAGCAAGGGCGCGATCCGTTGTTCGAGAAAGGCGTAGGGCGTCAGCCGAGCCCAGTCGTCGGTCAAGATCCGCGTCAGCCGATCGCCGTCGAAGAGCTTGACCAGGCCCAGCAGCTCGTCGATCCCGACCAACTTCCCGGCCGGAGGTCGGTCCCGGCCCTCGGGTTCGACCGCCGCCAGGATCTTGGCCAGCGCTTCGCTCGACGATCCGATGACATCGCTGGGTCGGAGACCGAGCGTCAGGGCGGCGGCGATCAGCTTCAGCCGCTCGACGCTCTCCAGCGAATAGACGCGGTGACCGCTGGGCTTCCTCTGCGGAACCGGGAAGCCGTAGCGGGCCTCCCAGTTCCGCAGCGTCTCGACCGGGATCCCGGTCGCATTGGAAAGTGCCCCGATCGAGAGCAGCGATGTTCCCGGATCATGCGAACGCTTGGCCATTGGACGGCGTCATCTCACGCTGGAATCAGGACCGTGTCGATGACGTGGATGACGCCGTTTCGCGCCAACACATCGGTGGACACGACGTTCGCCTGATCAACCTTGACCCCTTGGTCGTAGGAGATCCGCACGCTCGCGCCGTTGACCGTCTTTGCGTTGGTCAACCGGACCACCTCCGACGCCCGAACGTCTCCCGAGACGACGTGATAGAGCAGGATCGAGCGGAGCTTCGCCGGATCGGCCAGCAGCGCATTGAGTGTCCCGGGCGGGAGCTTGGCGAAGGCCTGATCGGTCGGCGCGAACACGGTGAAGGGACCCACCCCCTTCAAGGTATCGGCCAGACCCGTTCGCTCCAGCGCTGTGATCAGCGTGTTGAATTGACCCGCCCTGCGGGCGGTCTTGACGATGCTCTTCAGCGCTGTGGGGTCCTTCTTCTTCTTGGCCTTGTATTGCGGTGCCCATTCCCGGGGCAACCACATGCCGAGGTGTGAGGAGGTGATGCAGCGTGCCAGGTGTCTCATGAATCGACCATAGTACCGTAGCTCGCGGTCGTCAACATGTTTTGAAGAGGTTTTGAGTAAATATTGATTTTGAGGGCGACGGTCGGGGGGCGATCGCAGAGGACGTCGCCGGGCCGTGACGCCTACCCTCGGGGCTGTCGCTTCCACACCGAGAGGCGGGCCTCGTTGAACGCGCTCTGGAGGATGTCGACGTGGTTCTCATCGAAACGCCGGCAGAAGTCTCCCGCTGTAGTCGGGTCCGGGATGCTGCGTGTGCCGAGG
>Ga0105047_10012324_pt1 | contig 13776 bp, 10 predicted proteins | sample MAT04_FD_78384 | JGI IMG/M metagenome (GOLD analysis project Ga0105047, IMG submission 78384) | Freshwater microbial communities from Lake Fryxell liftoff mats and glacier meltwater in Antarctica - MAT-04 (megahit assembly) | ecosystem: Environmental > Aquatic > Freshwater > Ice > Liftoff...
TCGACTTCACCGGGGCCAGACGGGGCTGCATTGGGCGTCGTATGGCGGCCATCCGGAACTCGTGCGGTTTCTCCTGGAGAACGGGGCGCCCGTGGATGTCGCGGACGAGGCCTATGGGACCACACCCCTGGGCTGGGCGCTCTACGGCTGGTTTCAGCCTCCGGCGGGCGGTGTACTGCATCGGTACCCGGAGGTGGTGGCTCAGTTGGTGGGGCGAGGGGCCGTCGTTCGACCGGAATGGGTGCGGGACGTTCGCGTCCGGACCGACCACCGGATGTTGCGTGCCTTGGGCTAGAACGGCACGCCGACGGCCAGGACCAGGGTGGTGTCGCGGGTGTTGGGGTTGAAGACGAACGTTGTGAAGTCGACCACCCGGTAGGAAACGCCGATGAGATCACCGGGTTGGATGTCGAGACGCGCAGAGCGGGCCGCGGAATGAAAACGGACAGGCAGAGTGTTGCGATGTTACTTGGCTTCCGCGTGGGTCCGGGCGGGCGGTGGCGCAATGCGCGAAAAGAGGTCGACGGGCCAGTTGCCAAGGCGTTCGAACCCCGCGGGCAAGGGTTGCTTGAACTGAACGTAGGCCCGGTTGGTGCCACGGACGGTGTGGGTCAGGGCGGAGGCGTCGTCGCCGGGCGTGAAGAGGCTGTAGCCGGCCAGGGTGCAGTCCTCGAGATCCAGGTGGAGTCGGCCGCCGGGTTTGTGGCCCTGGGTGCAGAGGATGCCGGTGGATTTCCCGCCCATTTCGGGCTGGGTGAAATTGAGAACGATCATGTGGCACCGAAGTGAACCGGCCGCGTGCGCACTGGCTCGCATACGACAGCGCCACGGCGTTATCGGGGTGAACGAAGGTGCAGTCTTCGAACACCGCATGGGGCTGCTCCGGCATGGTGGTTTCGGTGCCGCCGAGGAGAACGGCGGCTACGCGAGTATTTCCCGCACGACGCGGGCGGGTTTGCCGTCGGTGAGGGAAAGTTCGCGGCCGGCGCGGCGGTAGATGAGCCTTTTGTGATCGAGTCCGAAGAGGTGGAGGAGCGTGGCGTGGTAATCGTGGTGGCTGACCACGTCCTTGACCGCCTTGTGCGACCATTCGTCGGTTTCGCCGAAGGTCATGCCGCCCTTGATGCCACCGCCGGCGAGCCAGACGGTGAAGCCGTACGTGTTGTGGTCACGACCGACCCGGTCTTTGCCGAGGTCGTTCTGCATGACAGGCAGGCGTCCCATTTCGCCGCCCCAATGGACGAGGGTGCTGTCGAGCAGGCCGCGGGCCTTGAGATCCTGGATCAGTGCGGCGACCGGTTGATCGCTTTTGGCGCAGACGTCGGGGAGGGCTTTGATGATGCCGCTGTGATGGTCCCAGCTCTGACCGTTGTTCACGATCTGGATGAAGCGCACCCCGCGTTCGACGAGGCGTCGGGCGATGAGACAGCGGGTGGCGTAATCGCGGGTGAGCTCGTTGTCGACGCCGTACAGGCGCCGGATGGCCTCCGACTCGGAGGAGATGTCCATGGCCTCCTTGGCGGCAGTCTGCATCTTGGCGGCGAGTTCGAAACTGGCGATGCGGGCGTCGAGATCGAGTTCGAGGGGATGCCGGGCGAAGTGTTCGCGATTGACCTCACGAAGGAACTCGATCTGGCGTTCCTGGGCGGTGCCGCGCAGATGTTCGGCGGGGTCGAGGTTCAGAAGGCGGGGTTCCTTGGGGCGGATGACGGTGCCCTGATAGAGCGAGGGGAGCCAACCCGCCGACCAGTTGTGGTCGGCCAACAGCGGGGCGCCGCTGGGGTGGGTCAGTGTGACAAATGCGGGGAGCTCCTGGGATTCGCAGCCGAGCCCGTACCCGAGCCAACTGCCGAGGACGGGGGCGCCGTTGGTGATCCGGCCGTTGGTCAGGGCATAAAGCGATTGGCCGTGGTTGTTGACCCCGGTCTGCATGGATCGGACGACGCAGATGTCGTCGACCACTTTGGCGAGGTGGGGGAGCAGTTCGGACAATTCGGTGCCGGATTGGCCGTACTTTTTGAACTCCCAGAGGCTGGGAAGGATTCTGGCGCTGGCCTGGCCGGCGTTGTCGTACTTGAGCTCGCCCGGAAACTTTTCGCCCTCCTGTCCTTTGAGCTGTGGTTTGGGATCAAAGAGATCCAACTGGCTGGGGCCGCCGATCATCAGGATCGAGATCATGGCCCGCGCGCGGGCGGGATGATGACCGGCCTTGGGGGTGAGATCGTAATGCCGCAGTTCGAGTTCGGGGCGGGCGGGTTCGGCGAGCAGCCCTTGCTGCTGCAGCATCCAGGCGACGGCGGTGGAACCGAGGCCGAAGCTGCTGGCGCCGAGGAAGTGACGACGTGAACAGAGCCCTGCGGGGAGGTTGGGGCGAAGGTTCATGGTCAATCGAGGTAGAGGAAGCGATTGGAGCCGACCAGGGCCTGGCAAAGGCTGGCGAGTGACTGGAGAGTGGGATCGGTGGCGGGGGAAGAAGCGGGGGGTGCCTTGGCCTTGGGGTCTTTCTTTTCCCGCTCAGCGGTCAGTTGGCTGAAGGTCGCCCGAAGAGTCTCGGTCTGTTCGGCGAGGTAAATGAGGCTGCGCTGCATTTCGGCCTCATTGGGTTCGACCCCGAACAGCAGGCGCCAGAGTCGGGAGATCTGATGGCGGGCACCGCCGGGTGATTCGCGTCGGATTCGTTCGGCGAGGTCCGTCGCGCGGTCGAGCACGAACTGGTCATTGAGCAGCATGAGCGCCTGGGGTGGGACGGTGGAGACCGGACGGATTTCGCAGTTCGGGTTGATGGCGGGGGCGTCGAAGGGCTCGAGAACGCCCAGGGGCATCGTACGGCGGACCTGGAGATAAATGCTGCGACGATGCTCCGCGCCGCCAAGCGCCGCCGCACCGGTGGGATCGCCATTGCCGTCACGGTTCTGGGCGCCGACGACCACCTGACCCCGGCCATTGAAGGCGACCGGAACCGGGGCGCCGAACATGGTGGCGTCGAGTCGGCCGCTGACGGCGAGAAGGCTGTCGCGAAGGGCTTCGGCGTCGAGTCGACGCAGGCCGAACCGGCCGAGCAGACGATTCTCGGGGTCGGTATTTTGGGCAACCGGGTTGCGGGCGCCTTGGCGATACGCGGTGCTGTTGACGATGAGGCGGTGAAGGGATTTCAGTTTCCAGCCGGAGGCCACGAACTCGCTGGCGAGCCAGTCGAGGAGGTCGGGGTGGGTCGGGCGTTCACCCAGCATGCCGAAGTCACCGAGGGTGGGAACGAGGCCGCGTTCGAAGTAGTGATGCCAGACGCGATTGACCATGACTCGGGGAGTCAGCGGATGGGAACCGCTGGTCAGCATGCCGGCGAAGGCGAGTCGGCGTCCAGTGGTGCGGGAGGTGTCGCGGGTGACGGGGATGTCGGCGGAGGCGGCGACCGGGAGCACGGAAAGCCCGCCAGGGGTGATCTTTTCGCGGGGTTGCAGGGGGTCGCCGCGATGGAAGAGGTAGGTGTCGACCGGGTTGTTGGGTTGCTCGGTAAGGCAGTGGATGCGCGGGTCGGCGGGTTTGGCGCTGCGGATGTCGGAGGCACGCTTCCGCACTTCCTCGACGCTTTTGGCGCCGGGCACATCGATTTCGCCGAGAATGATGTGGTCCTGAAAGGTCGGGAACTCGCGGAGCAACCGCTTGTGGTCGTCGGTGCGCTTATCGGCGGGAGTGCGACGGGCGGCCATGACCGGCTCGCGCATGTTTTCAGGAACCAACTCGAGCTGTTTTTGGACGAATTTTTCGATGAGCTGGTCATGGAGTTGCTGGGCCTCCGTGTCGACGGATCGGGCAGATTGCTCGACGCATTCGACCAGCTGGCGGTCTTCGGCGGGCATGAGGGAGACGAGGCGCTCGCTGGGGTTCTTCCAGCGCTTCCAGTCGAAGGCCGGTTCAAAGATGGCCCGAAGCCGGAAGTAATCGCTCTGAGGAATGGGATCGTAGCGGTGGTCGTGGCACTGGGCGCACTGGACTGTCAGGCCGAGCAGTGACGAGGAGACGATCTGGATGGTGTCGGCGATGACTTGGTTGCGGGCGAGCTCGGCATCGGGCGGTCCGTCGCCGGTCGGATCGGGGGCGAGGCGTAGGAAACCGGTGGCGATGAGTTTGTCGAGGTCATCGCCGGCGAGCTGATCGAACGGCGGTGTGACGAGTTCGTCACCGGCAAGTTGTTCGGTGAGGAAGATGTCGAAGGGTTTGTCGGCGTTGAACGAGCGGATGACATAATCGCGGTACCGCCAGGCCCAATCGCGGATGGAATCGGCGTCGGAACCGCCGTTGGAATCGGCATAGCCGGCGACATCAAGCCAATGGCGGGCCCAGCGTTCGCCGTAGCGGGGAGAGGCGAGCAGGCGATCGACGAGGTGCTCGTAGGCGAGTGGTGATTCGTCGCGTTGGAAGGCTTCAACCTCCTCGGGGGTGGGAGGGAGTCCGGTGAGGTCGAGGGTGAGCCGGCGGACCAGGGTGGCCTTGTCGGCGAGAGGTGCGAACGAGAGGCCGGCGGACTCGAGTTGGGCCAGGAGGAACGCATCGATTCCGGAGCGGACAAGGCCGGGATTTTGGACCTTGGGCGGCTGGGGGTGTTGGATGGGCTGAAAAGACCAGAACGCACGTTCCTCTTCGGTGATGAAGAACTTGGGAACCTCAGCGGGTTCGGGTCGGAGAGTGGGGGCGCCTTGGGCGATCCAACGCTCGATCCGGTCGACCTGCTCGCGGGTCAGCTTCTTTTCGCCTTTTGGCATGTCGCCCGAAGCCACCCTGTCGAGGAGGACGCTCTGGTCGGGTTTGCCGGGCACGACAATTCTTCCGGAGTCCGATTCCCCGAGCATCAGACGGCGCAATCGGAGATCGACGTTGCCCTTGGGTTTTTCGCCTTCCCCATGGCAGTGAAAGCAGTGGGCTTTGAGAATGGGACGGATGTCGCGTTCGAAGTGGAGTGCGGGAGAGTTGGAGGGATTTTCAGCGAGCGCGTAGTTCTGGCATGCGGCGGCGGCGAGAAGGAGGGCGACATGGGAGAGGTGTGTCGTTCTGCGAACCGCTTGAAGGAGGGGCGGGCCTGGAGGGCGTGGAACAGCGCCGGGCGCAGTCTGGGAGCGATTCGTGGGAGACATGGGACCTACCCGATAGGTTGGCAGGTCACGGGACGAAATGCAAAGGGTGCATCAGGGCTCGCACCGCGAGGGAAAGGTGGTAACCGACACAGAACGGACCGAAAACACGGTAGGCGAGGCGGGGACTCGAAGCCCTTCATCCATCGAGGCGGCGCGGCAATTCCCGGCGGCAGGTGCCCTCGGAAGGGGCTCCGAGCCTTACTGCCCGCTACATGCGATCGAGTTTGACGGGGTAGGTCTGGCCAGAAGCGAACTGGGCGACGTAGAAACTCTGTTCATCGTCCACAAGCAGGGTCGGTGCAGCAGCGCGGATGCAGGGGAAGCCGCCCGCGAAGGTAGCGGGGGTGAGCGGGGGCGAGCGGGGTGATCGTGCAGAAGGTGCGACGTTTCACCACCAGAGCCAGTCAACGTTGACGGGACGGTTGATCCAGGAGGGATCGTAATTGGGCGGGAAATTGAACAGCGCCACGTGGCCGTCGCCGTACATCATGTTCCAGCCGCGCTTGCCGCGGTTGTTGTGCCAGATGCTTTTCTTGGCATTCGCGCTGTGGACGCGTCCATCGCCGGAATCGCGTGAGCCATGCCAGGGCCAGTCGCCTTGGATGATTTTTGTGGTGGGACGGCGGGCGATTTCGGAGGTCGAGATGGGTTTCGATTCGGGCGTGCCGGAGCCTGCTTTGGAATCGCCGGTGACGTGTTTGACGCCGAACCAGTCGAGGGCCCACATGGGGAGGTAGGAGTTCCCCCAGGCGTCGTAGCAGGTCGGCTTGGACTCGGCCGCCCAGTAGCTGTCGCCCTTGTCGGACGGGCATTGGAAGGCGAGCGGGGCCTGCACGTAGTTGTTCAAGGGCCGGTTGGTCTCCCCCACCGTGTCGTGGACGATGGGGCGCGAGGCATTGGTTCGCACGCGACCGCCGACGGTGGCCCAGTCTCCATGGATCGGGAAGTTTTCGCGGTTGTCATCGGCGTACATGTGGTAGCCGAGGTAGATCTGTTTTTGGTTCGCGACGCACTTGATGGCCTGAGCCTTCACTTTGGCGCGGGCCAACGCAGGGAGGAGCATGCTGGCGAGGATCGCGATGATGGCGATGACGACCAGCAACTCGATCAGGGTGAATGCGGCGTGTGTCGCCGCCGGGCGACGGAGTCCAGCTGACGATCCGCGAGGATGAGGCGAGGGCATGGGTCGGTCCTGGGCTGGGGTGAATGGAGACGGCGTAACAGATCCCGGGACCCGAGACAACCAGAAGGTGGATTGATTCTGAAAAGCAGGGAGGGTGAGGGGGAACCCGTACCCTGGCGTCGTGGGGTGATCCCCAACGGAATTGCTGTGGTTTAGCGGTAGGGTTCGAGGGCTCTGGGCGGTTGGAGGATGAGCGAAAGCAGAAGGGCTTGTCGCACGTCGGCCCTGTTTCGGAGGGTGTTGGAAAGGGACTGAGCGGCGGCGGAGGTTCGGGAACCAAGCAAGTTGGCGGTGGAGGGTGCCGGAGCGTTGGTTTTACCGACGGCATTGAGCATGCGGGCGGAGACGCTGTCGCGGATCTCGGATCCATGCAGGAAGGCCGAGGCGGCATGGGCGAGGCTTCCCACGGAACTGAGGCGTCGCGCGATGGCGGCCTCGACCTTGGAGCCGCGTTCATAGGCGGCGTCGGCCTTCTCGAACGACGCCAAAGGCCGCGACGGTGCGTCGGTGGATTCCCATGAGACGGATTCGGCTTCTTCGTCGAATCGAGGCGGCGGGGTCAGGGGGAGACGTGGGGGTAACGGGGGTGGTTCGGGCGGTTGCCCGGGATTGAGCAGGCGACGGAGCTGCTCCTCGATATCGAACTCCCGGGGATTGGGCCGCTCGGTCTGGACCTGGGGCGGTGTGCGACCCGAATCGGTCCAGGTTTCGGGAAGCGTCTCGGTGTTCGTCGACGTGGGGATGCCGCGGCTTTTTTGTGAACGCTTTTGAAGCCATTGGGCTACGCCGGTGACGAGAAAGAAGATCAGCGCGGCGGTGATTTCGAACCAGTCGCCGGCGGCGAGCAGTCCGAGAGGAGCGAGGGAGGCGTACCGGGGGCTGGCCAACGGCACAGCAACGGATCGATCCCGGACCTTGCCGATTGGAAGCCGGCGGTGCTGCCGGCTGGCAGTGGGTGTGGCAGACCGAGGGTTCATTCTTGGCCTCAGGTTTTGGCCTGTTGGGCGGCGGTGGGGCCGGCGCCGGCGATCGACTCGCGCATGGAACTGTCGGCCTGGATGTTCTTCATCTTGTAGTAATCCATGACGCCAAGGTTGCCCGAGCGGAAGGCTTCGGCCATGGCCAGCGGAATCTGGGCTTCGGCTTCGACGACGCGGGCTCGCATCTCGGCGACCCGGGCGGTCATTTCCTGTTCCACCGCGACGGCGGCGGCGCGTCGGATTTCGGCGTGAGCCTGAGCGATGAGCTTGTTGGCTTCGGCCTGTTCGGCCTGGAGTTTGGCGCCGACGTTTTCGCCGACGTCGACGTCCGCGATGTCGATGGAAAGGATTTCGAAGGCGGTATTGGCGTCGAGGGCCTTGTTGAGGACGGTTTTGGAGATGCGATCGGGGTTTTCGAGGACTTCCTTGTAGGTGGTGCTGGAGCCGATGGTGGTGACGATGCCTTCGCCGACACGGGCGATGATAGTTTCCTCGGTGGCACCGCCGACGAAGCGGTCGAGGTTGGTGCGGACAGTGACGCGGGCCTTCACCTTGACGGCGATTCCGTCCTTGGCGACGGCGTCGATGGTGGTTTTGCCGGGAACGGGGCTGGGGCAGTCGATGACCTTGGGATTGACCGAGGTCTTCACGGCTTCGATGACATTTTTGCCGGTGCCTTTGGTGGCGAGGTCAATGGCACAGGCGCGGTCGAAGTCCAGGTGGATGCCGGCCTTGCGGGCATTGATGAGGGCTTGGACCACCATTTCGACGTGACCGCCGGCGAGGAAGTGAGTGGAGAGATCGTCGATGGCAACGCCGCGTTCCTGACCCATTTCATCCCGGACGACGAGGCCGGATTTGACAGCGTTGATGCGGCAATCGACGACCATGCCGACAGGGACTTTGCGCAGGCGGAGTGAGATAAGTTCCATGAAGGCCACGGGTGCGCCGGAGGACCAGGCGCGCACCCAGATGGCGCCGAAGTTGAGCAGAAGAATCATCAGGACGAACCCGAGGATTCCGGTGAGTCCCAGGAGCGCGAGCCAGAGGTATTGCCAAGGCATAAGTGTGTGAGGTGGTGAGACGGGTTGATGGGTGGATTTGCTTCCGTGCCGGGATGAGTCAGGCCGTGGTTTTTCGAACGACGACGCGTATTCCTTCGACAGCGACCACACGGAGGGGTGAACCGCGCTCCACCATGGGGCCTTCTGTGACGACGTCAACACGGCGTCCGCCAATGAGGGCGGCTCCGGAAGGTCGAAGGTGGGTGAGAGCCGTTCCGGATTGGTCCACGAGTTCGGGTTTCTCGGTGCCGATATCACCGACCGTGCCATGAGAAACGAAGCGCCGGCCGAGGGCACTCCCTGGGAAGAATCGCAGCCAGACGAAAAATCCCACGACGAGCAGGGTTCCGGTCAGGGCGAAGGCAGCGTTGCCTCCGACTGCGCCGAAATCTCGGTAGGCCAGGACGATTCCGGCACCCAGGCAGACGAGACCGACGATTCCGGCGACGAGGCCGGGAAGGATGATTTCGAGGGCCAGCAGGAAAAGTCCCGCCAACAGGAGGCCGATGACTGCTGCCATGAGGTCACCGTAGCGGTGGTCGGAGACGGAAGCGAGGCTTTGGGTGGGAAGGCGGCGGATCGGGGGTGTCTCGGAGTCGTGGGCGGGCCACGCGACTGGCGAATTGCACTTTGGACAGGAACCCGTTCGGGCTGTTTGCTGGGCGGAACAGCCGCCGCTACCGACCGGCCCCGTGGGATGCGCGGGGCGGTTCGAGGCTTAGCGAGTTTCGCGGGACACGCGCCATCCTTCGGATTGGCCGTCGAGTTGGGCCCGGACCTCGGTGGCCCGGCGGGCGATGAAAGGCTTCAGTCGGTCAAGTGCCGGGCCGCGATCCGCGTTGTCCCGCTGGGTCGACGACGGGGTGTCGGCGATGGCTTTCTCGAAGTTCTCGGCGCGTTCCCGGGAAAGTCCGGCGACGGCGGGTCGGATGGCGTCGGCAATCTCGCTGATGCGCCGATGGAGTCGTTCGGTGACGAAGACGGAGCCGAGCAGGCGGCTGAGTTCGGCGCGGTACCGCGATTGGAATTCGGGTACGGCGAAGACTCGTTCGAAGAAACGGTGTGGGCCGACCCAGGGATGGAAGACCGATGCGCGGACCCGCTGTTCAGCCGTACCGATCATTCCGAACTGTCCCCACGACTGGTCGAGATCCCAGGGGCTGAAGCCGAAGCGGTTGTTGGACGGGTCGATCCAGAGTAGGAAGTTCTGGCCGTTGGTGAAGATGCCGTCGTAATTGGAGAGCAAGGTTTCGCAAGCCAGGAAGCGGCAGAGATGTCCCAGATCGACCAGCTCGAAGATGTGCCTGGCGAACTCGGCGTCGTCGGCATGAGTGACAAGCCGGGCGAGGTCGATGAGTCGCTGGCGGTGGGCTTCGGAGACTTTGGACTTGGGATTGTAGACCGCCGGGTAGGCATTCCAGTCGTCGCCCAGGTGGAGGAAGAGATCGAGCGTGACGGGTTTGAAAAGGGTCCCGCCCGGATGGCCGAGGAACTTAGCGAGCCACCGTTCGTCCGGGTCCTCGACCATGGCGTAGAGCCCCAGGAAGCGGCGTTCCCAGCGCTCTTCGAGCGTGAGAAACAGTCGGGTGTAGGTGGTACGGGGGGCGGGAACCCCGGCATCGCGGTAGAATTCGTAGCCGAGCGTGTCGCACATGAAGGAGCGATCGGCGGTCAGATTGTGCAGATTGAGTTCCGACTGACCGGCGAAGGCGCGGTCTGGGACGTGCTTGGCCAGGTCGATCTTGAAGGGGCGACTGTAGCTGTCCTGGGAGGACAAGAACGTGCCATTGCCCTTGAAGCGGATGGCAACGTCGGCGAAAGGCAGGCCGCCGAACTCGAAGTGGGCACGGGACCACGGTTGCGCCACGCCGAAAACGCCGGCGAGACCGGGCCGCGGCGCGTTGGTATTGGAAAGTCGGGGAGTTCCGTCCTTCCCGAGCCAGCCGTGGAGACGTGGCACGGACTGAGGCTGGATGCCTTGCCACTCGGTGGCGGTGAACCGCAGGTGGGTGGTCCAGATGTGGGTGGGGACGAACAGCGCCGTGGCGTTGGTGATCTGGGAGGCGTCGCCCTCCGGAACGACCGGCACATAAGGAACGCGCGGTTCGGCGAGGGGTTCACCGCCCTTGTTCCACGGCTGGGCGATGGTGTGGGCGAAGACCCATTCCCGGAACCACGTCTTCTGAAACAACCCGGCGAAGCCGCCCACGAGGACAAGCACCGCAAGCACGAAGGCGCCGCCGGTCAGAACGGCGAGAACAATGAGCCGCTGCCAGACTGGGGCGCGTCGATGGAGAACGGGAGGTTGCGTGCCATGGAGGGTGGTGGATTGGCGTGGGCGCGCAAGCCGGCGCTTCCGCACCCGAGCGCCCAGTGAAACTCGGTGGCTGGAGCGGTACGACGTCGACCCGCTGGTGCGGGAGTTCAACTGCAACTGGATCACCGGTTTGAACGAGCCGCCTTTGGCGCGGCATTGGAAGGAGTACGTCGCCGGCCTGGCGCGGATGTTGGACGAGTATTTTGCGGCGCTTGGAGGTGGCGGTGCGGTGGCGGCAGGGATTCCGCTTTTCCCCGTGAAGGCAGTCTTCATCATCGCCGCGTGCTGACACCCATTCGGTCGGTTCATTTCACGGGCATTTGCGGTACGGCCATGGCGTCGGTGGCTGTGGCGTTGAAGGAGCGCGGGTACGCGGTGACCGGGTCGGACAACAACGTCTATCCACCGATGTCGACGTTCCTGGCGGAACGCGGGATCGAGGTGATGAGCGGGTACACGGAGGCGAACCTGGCGGGGGCGCCGGATCTCGTGGTCATTGGCAACGCAATCTCGCGTGGCAATCCCGAGGCGGAGGCGGTCCTGGAGCGAAAGCTCCGGTATGCTTCGCTCCCGGAGTTGCTGAAGGACGTCTTTCTGCCGGGCAAACGATCCCTGGTGGTGACGGGCACCCATGGCAAGACCACGACGACGTCGTTATTGACCTGGGTGTTTGAGCACAACGGCGCGCAGCCGAGTTATCTGATTGGCGGAATCCCCGAGAACCTGGGGCAGGGCGCGCGTTTCACCGACAGCGAGTGGTTCATTCTGGAGGGGGACGAGTACGATACGGCGTTCTTCGACAAGCGGAGCAAGTTCGTCCACTACCGGCCCGAGGTTGCCGTGGTGAACAACCTGGAGATGGATCACGCGGACATCTTCGAGGGCGTGCCGGCGATCCAGAAGTCCTTCAGCCAGTTCATCCGGTTGATCCCGCGGAATGGGTTGCTTCTGGCGAACGGCGACGATGCGAACGTGGCGCCATTGCTGGAGGAGGCGAAGTACTACCCGGCGAAACGGTTTGGGTTGGGTGAATCGAATGATTTCCGGGCCACGGCAGTGCAGTTGGAAGGGGAGACTTCCCGGTTCCGCCTGGGATCGACCGAGTTCACCATTCCCATGTCGGGCGAGTTCAACGTGCGCAATGCCCTCGCGGTGACGGTGTGCGCCCGGCACTGCGGTTTTTCGGACGCGCGGATCCAGTCGGCGTTCGACACGTTCCGCAGCGTTAAGCGGCGGATGGAACTGCGTGGGGAACCCCGGGGCATCGCGGTGGTGGATGATTTTGGGCATCATCCGACGGCGATCCGGGAGACGATGCGGGCGTTGCGGGTGCGGTTTCGGGGGCGTCGGTTGTGGGCAGTGTTCGAGCCGCGTTCGAACACCACCCGGCGGAACGTTTTTCAGGATGAATTGGTGGACGCCCTGGAATGTGCCGACGAAGTGGTGGTGGCCGAGGTGGCGCGCCTGGAGCAACTGCCGGTCGCGCAGCGGTTGAACCCGGAAAAACTGATCGCCGACCTCAGATTGCGCGGCCGGGATGCGGCGTACCTGCCGACGGTGGAATCGATCGTCGACCATGTGGTGGACCGAAGCCGGGAGGGAGACGTGATCTGTGTGTTCAGCAATGGCGGGTTCGGCGGAATTCACGCCAAACTCCTGGCGCGGCTCGAGGGCACGAACTGATTTCGCCACCGCGTCACCGTCACCAGCACCGAGGGTCGTGGGCCCGTGATGGAATCGCGGTGAGACAACCAGGGACTCTCCGGATCATACGGAGTAGGGCATACGAGCTCACCTGAGCTGCATTGCCTTCCATTGAATCGCCCCTTCGAGGGGAAGCACACGGCCGTGCGCCCACCTTCCTCTCTCCGTGGTCGTCACCGCGTTTCAAGGTCAGCGGAATTCCAGGATCTCGGTTCGGAGTCGGCCGACGTGGGCGTTGGGCAGTCGGAGATCGATGGAGCCCGGGACAGCTATTTCGGTCGATGCGTGAGCATCGGCGAAGAGGGCTTGGGAGCGTTGGAGGTGGCGGAAGTGGGCGGTGGGTTCACGGGTGCTGAGGTAGTAGAATTCCTCAAGAAGTGGATGCTCGGGCGTGGCCGGTGCCTGGAAATCATTGATTTGGGCGGCATCGGCGAAAATCGCGAGGTCGGTGGGGCGTTGAGCGGATTGGGGGCGGATGGCGGGCTGATTTTCGGGAGCCGAGAGGGCGAGGTTGTAGCCGTAACCGAATGCACCGCCGACGGCTTTGGGTTTGAAGTCGGGGGAGTTCCGGCGCAGAGCCGGGCAGACTTCGATACCACGGGCGTTGAAGTAGGGCCAGAGAGCGCCGGCGCGTGGATTAAAGGCGCGATGGCCTTCGTCCCCGTTTTCCAGCCAGCCGAACCAGTAGACGATCCCGTTGTTGGTGGCGCCGGCGCGGTAGCGGAAGGCGGCGCCTTCGTAATCGTCCCAGTACAGCTGGGCGGCGACCCCGAGTTGCCGAAGGTTGCCCAGGCACTGGGTGGCGCGGGCGCAGCGATTGGCCCGCACCAGCGATGGCATGAAGAGTGCGGCGAGAATGCCCAGGATCGCGATGACCACCAGGAGTTCGATAAGGGTGAAGGCCGATGGTTTTCTCATGGGCGCTCCAGTCGCACCCGGTACAGGGCGGAGTCGGTGGGGGGGAAGGGATCGGTGAACGACCAACGGCCGGAGGAGGACTCGGCAGCGACCGGAATCGTCACCCAAGAGACGTCGCCGTCGCGGCGCTCGAGGAAAGCGGTCCAGCTCGGGATCGACGGCAGGGAGATTCGAGGCAATCCGCCGGGAGCCAACACTTCGAGAATCGGGCGGGGTGGTGCGGGGAACTCCAGTTCGAGGTCATCGACGAAGCCATGAGCGAGCATCTGGCCGCCGTAGGCGGCGGGTTGATGATCACCGCTGTAGCTGGTCACGGAAAAGGCATCGAGACGGAAGTCCCCGAATCCGGAACTCAGCGCCTTCACGCCTTCCGCGAAGGGCAGGCCATTCCGAAGGGCCCGGAGCGAGAGGGTGAACGCGGTGGCGTCGTGACGGACCTCGATGTCGTAGGTGGCGCCCGTGTCAAGTTCCAACGGGAACA
>Ga0105047_10012326_pt1 | contig 13776 bp, 10 predicted proteins | sample MAT04_FD_78384 | JGI IMG/M metagenome (GOLD analysis project Ga0105047, IMG submission 78384) | Freshwater microbial communities from Lake Fryxell liftoff mats and glacier meltwater in Antarctica - MAT-04 (megahit assembly) | ecosystem: Environmental > Aquatic > Freshwater > Ice > Liftoff...
ATCTCGTTCTGCAATTCGACAAACGCCTGGCGGACCTGCGCCAGGCGCGGGTCGTGTTCGCCGTGGACGGCATGAACCTTGCGGGTCATAAATTCCAATCGCGGCAATTCTTCTCGCACGTAGGCATGGTGCGTCTGAACGATGTGATCGGTGAGTTCGGACAAACTCAACTTATCGGCATCCACCGTCTGTGTATTTTGGCCCGCCGACACCGTATCAAGCGTGCGAATCATTGCGATCAACTGATCGAGATTCAGATTCTTTTTTTCGCAGACTTCCGTCAGCGGTATTTTGCCGCCGCAGCAGAAGTCGATTTTTAGTTCTTCAAACAATTTGGCGCGAATCGGGTGCTGCCGCACAAGTTCGCCGACGGTGGTTTTCGGATCGATCGTGGTCATAGAAAACTCCTTAAAAGAGGTAAAATCAAAGTGTTTGGTTCAGTTCGGTTTCGACGATGGCCGTCGACTTGTCCAGCGACCATCCGAAATGCAGTCCTGCGACAAACCAGCCGATCGCGACGATGCCGATCGCAAAAATGGTGTCGCCAACAACGCGCAGCCATCGGAGGGTATCCATGAGATCGGTCTGCATAAACTCGGCGGATCGGGCATACCAGACGCCGTGTTCAACACTCGCCCACGTCTGGAGCAAGCCCACAGGCAGCACGCTGATCAGTACCATCAGGGCCAGACCGATATTGATGGTCCAAAATGCGAAGTTGATGGCTCCAGTTTTCCAGGGTTTGTTGATGCTCAACCCTTTCAGACAAAACAGCATCAGGCCGATCCCGAGCATTCCGTACACGCCGAACAACGCGGTATGGGCGTGAACTGCGGTGGTGTTGAGTCCCTGCATGTAGTAGAGCGCGATCGGAGGATTGATCAAGAAGCCGAATAGACCCGCGCCTACCAGATTCCAAAATCCTACCGCGACGAAGAAATAGATCGGCCATCGGTAGGTTTTCACCCACTCGCGGGCGCGGCTTAGCGTCAGGTTTTCGTACGCCTCAAACCCGATCAGCACCAGTGGAACGACTTCCATCGCGCTGAATGTCGCACCCAGCGCCAGGATTGCCGTCGGAGTTCCGCTGAAATAAAGGTGATGGAACGTCCCGAGAATACCGCCCGCCAGAAAGATCGTGGTCGAGAACAGCACCGCCGCCGATGCGGTGGCGAGGCGAAGCAGTCCCATGCGGGTGAACAGAAATGCGATGACGACGGTGGCGAAGACTTCAAAGAATCCTTCCACCCACAGATGCACGACCCACCATCGCCAGTATTCCGCCATCGCCAGATGCGTTTGACGTCCCCACATTAATCCCGCACCCCAGAACAAGGTGATGGCGGCGCAGGCGACGAGGAACATCGCAAGCATGTGCCGGTTCTCGGTCGGCTTACGAAATGCCGGCCAGATGGCGCGAACCATCAAGGTCAGCCACAATATCAAGCCCACCCATAAGAATATCTGCCAGAAGCGTCCGAGATCGACGTATTCGTATCCCTGATGCCCGAACCAGAAATTCATCTCGTAACCCATTTTTTGACGGGTTGCGTACCATGTTCCAAAGCAGGAACCGACGACGATGATCAACAATGAGAACCAGAGAAAATTGACGCCCGCTCGCTGGAACTTCGGTTCGTGTCCCGACACCGCAGGCGCGATGAATAATCCTGTCGCCAGCCATGCGGTGGCGATCCAGAAAATCCCCAACTGCGTGTGCCATGTGCGTGTGACTGAATAGGGCAGCCATTCTGAAAGGGGAAAACCGTAGAAACCTGATCCTTCCACGCCGTAGTGTGCCGTCACAGCCCCCAGAATGACCTGCACAACGATTAACGCCGCAACGACCCAAAAGTACTTGAGGGTCGCGCGCATGGACGGGGTGGGCTTGAGTGCCAGCAGCGGATCGTGTGCGGGCAGTTCGTGGTCAGTAGCTTCGTTGTGCTTGAGCGTGGCGTTGTACCATGCGAGCGCACCAATGCCGCCTAAAAGCAACACAAAGCTGATGACCGACCAAACAATGATCGACCCAGTCGGGCGATTTTGCACCAGCTCCTCTGGGGGCCAATTGTTGGTGTATGTGACTTGCTGGCCGACCTGCACGCTGGCACCCAGGTGTTCGACATCGCCAGGGCGCACGGTGGTGGTGGACCACGTCGTCCAGAAAAAGAAGGCAGTCATCAACTTCTGACGTTCGGGGTCACGGACGGCATTTTTGGCGATCGCATAAGCGTCGCGCAATTCGGGTGGTGTTTTGCCCGCGTCGGCGTAAGCACGGGAGGCGGTGGGGAAGCTTTCGGCGTCGCCGAAAATCGCAGCGTAGTAGTCGGACAGCGCGTCATACGCCGCCGCGCGATCCGCGGAGATAGTCAGACGCCCTGTTTTCGGATCGTAAGTGTTCGTTCGCATTTCGCGAACAAGCCGATCTTTCAATACCGCTTGTTCGCCGACACCGAGTTTTGAAAACGCAACCTGATGGTCTGCCTGCGCCCAACGATCGAGGATAAACAACGATTCGCGGTGCAGCCAGTCCGCATTCCAATCGGGAGCAACGTAGGCACCGTGTCCCCAGATCGAACCTACTTCCTGCCCGCCCATGGATTGCCAGACATTTTGACCATCCAAAATCCGCTGCTTGGTGAATAAAATTCGGCCTTCGGGGGTGATGACTTCATTCGGAATAGGCGGCGCTTCACGGTAAATCTGCACACCGTAATATCCCAGTACAGCAAATGAGCCAATCACCACCACCGCAAATACGGCCCAGAGACGCCTGTAATTCATCGTGTCCTCACTTTTACCTGAAATAGCTTCTACAGCGTGAAATACAACGCTTCCGTGCATTGATGCACTGTTGCTTGATATGGTACGCTCGAATATACTTCTGTCAAAGGATCGTATCCAATGAAATTATTTTCAGACGCAAGTGAATACGCCTTACGAGCGGTGGTGTGGCTTGCGCAATATCCTGGAGAGCACAGGAAGGTGAAGGACATCGCCATCGGAACCCAGGCGGCTGCGGGGTATTTGATCAAGGTGCTGCAAGGCTTGATGAAGGCGGGCATTCTGACCGCACAGCGTGGTAGCAATGGAGGATTCGCGCTCCAGCGCGATCCTGCCACACTTAGTGTCTACGAAGTGGTCCAGGCGATCGACCCCATCGAGCGCATTCGCACCTGTCCGCTTGGGCTTTCTGCACACGGAAAAAATCTCTGTCCGATGCACAAACGCATCGACGATGCCATTGCGTCCATCGAAGCAAATTTTCGCCAGTGTACCATTCAACAGTTGCTTGATGAGCCTTCGACGTCCATTCCGCTCGGGATAAAGATTGCCCGCAACCGATCGGTCAGCGACAGCGCGTCACCCCCGGCCGCGTAAGTTACATCAACTCGGCTCAAGGGAAAGAAGTGAAAATTCGAGAACTGGGCACCAGAAACCGACCGCAGATAAGTCTGCCGGCAGGGGTTAAAACGCTCGCGGAATTATACTTTTAGTTCGCGAAGGCGATGATATGCGAATCGACCTCCTGTTCTTTGCCGGCGGAGTGGGGCCTCCGATTTTTTGGCGGACTTTTGCGGGTGGCGGGGGTAAGAATGGGGGAGCGTCCGTCGTGTAGCCGCGAGCGTGCTGGCGGGTCGGAAACGCAAGCGAGTTCGCGGTTACACGGGGGAGTGGTTGTCTTCGCGCGGATGGGTCGATGCGGCGCGGAGTTCGGGGAGCAGACGGAGCATGTAGATCGTGAATGTCACGCACAGCAGCACCAGGAAACCGATCGACGTGCCGCGGATGAGTGTCGCGTGGTCGGCGATGACTTCGAGTTGTTCTTCGGGCATTCCGTAGTGGCGGTAGATGTCGGTGACGGGGACGATGAGCATCGACGGGATCATCGCCAGCGAGGGCAGGACGATGCCCGCCAGGCCCAGCCACCATCCGCGGATCTGGCGGCGGTAGACCCAGTAGCCGGCGATCGCCAGGACGATGCCGATCAACAGCGATACTGCGATCGCGGCAGGCCCGGTCAGCAGCACGCCGCCGAGGGGGAACATGGCGTAGGTGGCGGTGATGGCGAAGAGGATGGCGGCGAGGAAGAGCGTCATCGACAGGCCGAGAAGCTTGATCGGGCAGCGGTCGGTCCAGCGTTCGTGCGGGTCGAAGTGGGCGAGCGTAAGCCGGGCGGCGTCGGATTTGACGAGAAAAAGGATGATTGACGGGAGGATGATGAGGAAGACCGTGGACAGCGCGATGCCCGCGATCAGCATCCCCGCCATGAAACCCGGCGGGAGGTTGGGAACTTCGGCCAGGGTGTCGCGCGTGAGCGGGAACATCACGATCGAACTGACCAGCACGATGATCCCGGCCAGCAGCCAGTGCGTGGCGAGGATGAGGATCAACGGCCGACTCCAGCGGCGCTTCATCACCGCGCCGATGCCCAGCCAGACCAACGCGGTGGAGAGCGTCGCATAAAGGAGCATCGCCGAGACGATCTGACCGACGCCGATCTTCATCTGCCCGGGCTGCTGAGGCACGACCAGCGCCAAAGGCGTCGTCAACACCCCACACCCCGCCATCGCGCCGGCGAGAATCAATATGATCCCCGCCGCCATGACGTACGCCCGGCGATCGGGGAACGGAAGTGCGGGTGCGGGGCTGTGATAGGGGAGCGGTTCGGTCATGGAAGGACATCATCACCAGGCGGGTTTCGGCCTGCAACTTGACCAACCCCGGCGTATGTCGAGAATCGGCCGGAAGATAGCTATGGCAAAGACGATCACCCATCCCGCGTTCGAGCCCCTGAAGCAGGCATTCCCGGACATCAAGTTCATGGCCGGCGAATTTCGCGACATGATCACGCTGATCATCCCGCGCGAATCGATCCTGCGCGTCTGCACGTTCCTGCGTGACGACGAGCGAACGAAGTTTGACTTCCTCGCCGACCTGAACGCCGTCGATTACCTCGGCTACGGCGGCGCTGAGCACCGCTTTGCGGTCAACTACGGGCTGACCAGCACGCAGTACAACAACCGCCTGTGGCTGAAGGTTTTCCTCGACCCCGAACGCGACACGGCGCCGGGTGTCGACGTTCGTGACGAAGAAGCCGAACAGAAGGGCGACCCGGGTTTGATCATCGACACCGTGACGACGGTATGGCCCGGCGCCGAATGGCCGGAGCGCGAGGTATACGACATGTTCGGCATGATCTTCCGCGGGCATCCTGACCTCCGCAGGATCATGACCTGGAACGGTTTCGGCTCGTACCCGCTGCGTAAAGATTATCCGCTGCGCGGCGTTGGTGAACGCGAGGCGTTCAAGATTGTGGCGCGCGACGGGGCGTAGGAGTTAAATGTGTCGCAGGGTCCGCATGAATCACCGCAAACTCTGGCGAAAGGCCCTCGATTCGCCTAATAATCTTCGCTTCGATGACTTGGTGCGGCTGCTCCATGCGTTCGGCTTTCAGAAATTGCGTGTGAGCGGCAGTCATCACATTTTTGACCACTCCGAAATGCCTGAGCAGGTTAACATTCAAGATCGCGGCGGTAAGGCCAAGCCTTACCAGGTCCGGCAGTTCATCAAGCTGGTGGAACGATATAATCTGGAGATGGACAGCAAATGAAAGATTACCACATCAATATTTTCTACAGCGACGAGGACGGGGGCTATATCGCGGATGTGCCGGATTTGCAGTATTGCTCTGCGTTCGGCGACACGCGAGCGGAAGCACTGGCTGAGGTGCAGATCGCCATGAAGGCATGGATCGACGCGGCGAAATCAAAGAAACGAAAAATCCCGAAGCCGCGGTATCGCCCGGCGATCTATCAGGCTGCCTGATCGCCTAGAATCGTCGAATGTTCGAATCTCTCACACAGCGTCGCTACCTGATTCCGTTCAAGGCATCGCGCCTTCCGCAGCAGATCACGGACGTATTGGTGATCGGCGGGGGCGTCGCGGGGTTGCGCGCGGCGATCGCTGCTGCCGAGGGTGGCGCGGATGTTCTCGTCCTGACCAAAGACACGATCGAGCAATCCAACACCTGGTGGGCCCAGGGCGGGATCGCTGCGGTGTTGCAGCCGCTGGATTCTGTGGAGGCGCATGTCCGGGATACCGAAGTCGTCGGCGTCGGGCTGTGCGACGAGAAATCGGTCCGCACCGTCGTCGAAGAAGGCCCGCCGCGCGTGATCGAGTTGATGCAGTGGGGCGCGAACTTCGATAAGCAGGCCGGCAATGCCTACGACCTGGCTTACGGCCTCGAAGGCGGGCACAGCTACGCCCGCATTCTTCACGCCTACGGCGATGCCACCGGCAAGGAACTCGCTCAGACGCTCATCAACAAGGTCCGATCGTTCGATTCGATCCGAGTCAGCGAGCACAGCTTTGCGATCGATCTGCTTACGCACGAAGGCCGTTGCGTCGGGCTGCTGGCGATGATTAACGAGAAGGTCCACGTGATCTGGGCCCGCCGAACCATCATGGCGTCCGGCGGGACGGGTCAGCTTTGGCGCGAATCGACCAACCCCAAGATCGCCACCGCAGACGGGCACGCGATGGCGTACCGCGCCGGTGCGACGCTGGCGGACATGGAGATGGTGCAATTCCATCCGACGACGCTATATGTCGCCGGTTCCAGCCGGGCGCTGATTACCGAGGCCGTTCGCGGAGAGGGCGCGTACCTGGTCGATCGTCATGGGCATCGCTTCATGGGCGACTACCACAAGGATATGGAACTCGCTCCGCGCGACGTCGTTTCCCGCGCGATCGTCGAACAGATCCGCAAAACTCATTACACGCACGTTTTCCTCGACACGCGGCACTTGGAAACCACCGCTTTCAAGGCCCGCTTCCCGCAGCTCACGCGGCTGTGCGAGCAGTTCGAGATTGACCTGGCGAAAGACCTCATCCCCATCCACCCCGCCACGCACTATATGATCGGCGGCATCGACGCGGATCTCATCGGGCGAACCAGCCTAAAGGGACTTTATGCGGTCGGCGAAGCGAGTTGCTCCGGCCTGCACGGCGCGAACCGGCTGGCGAGCAACTCGCTGCTCGAAGGACTCGTCTTCGGTGCCCGCGCAGGGACCGACGCGGCGTTTGAAGCCAAGCAGTTGAAGATCGATTTCCCCCAGAACCTCGAAGCCCGAATCCCACCGTCGGAAAAAACCGAACTCGACGTCACTGACGTGAAGAGTTCGCTTCGCAGCGTGATGTGGCGCAACGTCGGCATCGAGCGCGAAGGCGAACGCCTGAACGAAACGCGCGAGATCATCGCCTTCTGGTGCCGCTACGTCATGGATAAATCGTTTCTCCCGCAGATTGGTCCGGACTTCGCCGTCGCGGGGTGGGAACTACAGAACATGCTGACGGTCGCGTTCCTCGTCACGGCGGCGGCGTACACGCGGACGGAATCGCGCGGGGCGCATCACCGGATGGATTACCCCACGCGTGACGACGACCACTGGCGTCTGCACCTTCAGTGGAAACGCCCCATGGAAACGCCGATCCCTGAATTGGTCGACACATGATTGCGGGGATTTGCTGCTGAGCCGTTCGATCTGCGCGTGTTATCTGGCGCTGTCGGGCGTGTCGGAGCGTTCGGCTTCTTTCAGCACGATGACGCCGGTGAAGCTGTCGTCGCGGCCAATGTCGATCGGGCCGGCCCAACTGGCGCTTTCGCCGGTGTCGCGCTTGTGCTGGACGAAGTTGAACTTCAGCATGACCGGCAAATTCGGTTTGCCTTGCCTGGCAAACTCATCGGTCTTGCTCTCGGCGATCAGCGACGGCCAGGGGATCGCAAGTTCGCCGCGCCAGACGGTCGGTTCCAGCGTCGCGACGTAGCGCACCATCGGGTTGGGGTTGAAGTTCTCCCACGGATTGACGTGCAGGCGCGGATCGAGTTTTCGTTCCACCCAGACGTTGCCCCCCGGCTTGAGCGCGGCGTGGACGAGCGGGCCGGTGGTGCCGTCTTCGTAGACGGCTTGCACGACGACCTGGCAAAGGTCTTCGCCCCAGGCGCGGCCGTACTGGTAGTCGACGAAATTTCGCGCCGCAAGCACGCTGCCGTTCTTGCTGAGGCCCTCGACGCGGAACGCGAAGAACAGGTCGGTGTCGGTCCAGCCGCTGTAGATTTGGGTTTCGGTTGACGCCATCTCCAGTTCGTGCTGCTGCATCGCGGGTCGAGACATCAATTTGACCAGCGGCCCGAGTTGGATCGCGTCGTAAGCCGTCCAGTCGTCGAGCGAGCCGTTCATCCGCAGCGGCGCGGTGCGACGAAGCGATCGTGTGACCGGTGCGACGAACTCCACCGGCGTCTGGCGCCCGCTATATCCGCTGCGGAAACCGAGCGTCACCGGTTCGTGTTTGGCGACCGGGGTACGAAGCGGGTCCACCCGTGCGTTGATTGGGTGACGCTGAACCTGGTAGACGGTGAGCTTCGGGATCGTCACCGGCGCGGGTTGGACCAGCCAGCCTTTCGCTGGCACGTCGAAGCCCAGTTTATTTTCTTCGAGGTTGGTATCGGAGGCGTTGTAGATGTCGATGCCCAGTCGCAGATTCACCCACGGGCCGACAAAACCGGGCTCGGGCGCGCCGACCGTCCACTGCGTGGTGCGCGGGAGAATGACCGGTTTTTCGATCGGCTCGATCCACTTAAAGGTGTCCAGATTGAGGTTGGCAAGTTTGTTCTCATCGACCGCAGCGCCCGGTTCGCGGATCATGACCGTGCGTCCCAGCAGCCAGAAGGCGTCGCGCCAGGCGATCGGGTCGGCGGTGCCGAGCAGGAGGCTGTAGGTGGGATCGGGGGTTTGGTTCGCCTGGATTTCGACCGGCTTGGCGAGCACGCGGACCATCGGCAACACGTTTGCGGCGCTACCTCGCTCGCGAGCGAGGTAGAGGTATTCAAAATCCTGCTGGGCGCGGCGCATCCACTTAAGCTGCACGGTGGGGACGATTTGATCCGTGCCGAACCACGAGCCGGGATAGAACCATGTGATCTCGCCGGGGTCGGCCGGTTCGTTGAGATTCGGAGTGGCGGGGAGACAATTGCCCCATTCGATCACGCGGGCGTTGCGCAGGAACGCCACCCACGCCCAGACGCGCACGTCGGACTGATCGCCTCCTGCGCCGGCGTACGGGATGAGGCCGCGAAGATCGGTGCGCAGGAACGTTTCGGGCCGAGTCAGATTCTCAGGCCACTTCCGCAGTGGGCTGCTGCTGATCAGCCCCGGCGCGACGCAGTTCAATCGGCCGGTGGCGCGCGGGTCGATCAGGTTGGCGTTCCGATCGTCGGCGATCTGCACCTCGTCGAGTTCAAGCGGCATCTGCACGCGCACGCGAGGGTGCGACGCGATGACGCGCTGGGCCTCGGCAGACATCGCGATCCGCTCGTCGAGCGTGGCGCGGCCGGGCGTGAGCTTGTCGATGAGCACCGGTGCCCGGCGAAGCCAGTCCAACTGGTCAAAGTGCGACGCCGCGGCCGCGTAGTACTCCAGTCGCGGCGAGAGCAGGATGTTGTCGAGATAGTCGATCTTCGGCAATGGCCAGTATCCGAGCGGAACCTGATCGGGAAATGCGCTGCCGGTCATCCATGGCTTGAGGATGCCGTCGTACTCCGACCAGTCGATCTGCGGCGGCTTGAGCGCCGGCCACTTGACGGTCGGCTGGAGGCGCGGGATGTGGATCTGGGCGCGGTGCGCCTGGGCGAGCCTCTGCAACTCGTCGATCGTCGCAACCGCATGGGTGTGATTGCGGTCGGTGCGCGACAGCAGATTCGGCTGGATGACTTCAAACCGTTCCGGCCAATGTCTTTTCAGCGAATCCCACGCAACCTGCGCGACCATCACCAGATGGCGATCGTCTGAGAGAACGAAATCGAGCACTTCAAGGCTGAGGCGCAGCGTCGCGATCGGCGGGCGCGGGAGGTTGGGTTGATTCGCGACGAGCTGGGCGGAAGTGGGGTCGGCAAGCGTCAGCACCGACCGATACGCACCGGCGGCGGCGTCGGTGGGGATCTGGAGATCGAGCCAGATCAGGATCGGTTCGTTCGAACCGAGGGCGCTGGCGGAGGTGTCGGCGGGCTTTTGCGGGTGACGACAGCGGGCGAGGTCGATCCGGCCGTTCTCGATCGGCAGCGGCAAGAGCGCCCGCGGCAGCGACTCGACGGCGGCGGGCAGGCCGGTCTGGCGCACGAACCCTGCGCGGTTCACATCGACCTTCACCGGGAGAACCTGGTATGCCTTAAACTGCTTCGGGTCGATCGTGCTGCTCGCGCTGCGTATCGCAGGCAGTTCCAGCACCGCCGGCCCGGAGATCGGACTGATCTGGACGACGGTGCTGACCCACTCGTTGCGGGCCGAGACGAGTTCGATCGGCCCTTTGATCGCCTGGGCGTTCAGTCCGGAGAGCGATGCGACCGACATCACGTCCGGACGCTCCGCCTCTGCCTGCACCGGCGTGACCGCCAGCGCGACGGTCGGATTGCCGGTTGCCACGGGGCCCGTCGGCGCGGGATTGGGATTGGCGGCGGGGGTTGGCGTCGTGGGCGCGCCGCATCCGCCTAGAAACAGGGCAAACAGAACGGCCAAAACGAGCCGAAAGGCGGTTTTGATCAATTGTTGGTCAATGACGGGAAAGGGCATAGGCAAGGTTGTTTTGCGCGGTGACTGTGCAACCGGGGTTCGGCTGCACGTTTCGTTCTCAGTTCGCCAAGGGGCTTCAAGCGAGCATCGGCGTTATCTGTCGGAAATCGCCATCGCGAGGAAATTCTTCGCGAATTTTGGCTTCGGCACGACCTTTGTAACTGTTCTTTCGTCGCAACGCGAGTGGCGACAAACAACACGACAATCGCCCGGAGCGATGACGATCCTCGTTTCCTCCTCCGCCAGGCCGCACGGCACTCACCCTCCGCCGTGCGGCCTATTTTTTTGTACCTGCCTACTCCCGCGCATCTGTCTATAGCCGCGGCTTGCTGCGGGCGTTCTGCGATCGATTCGGAGCACAACCCGCGTCACGACGAGGGGCTAAACGGGCATTTTTGCAGGATCAGCGTCAACAGCGCGTCTGCGTCTCCATCCGCGAAGTCGATCCGCAGCTTAGCGCGCGCGATCGGGAGTTCGTCCACGCCCCGGATCGCCTTCAGCTTCACCCAGTCTTTCTCCGTGACGACGATGGTATCGACGATCCCGTGTTCGCGCAGTCGTTGCACGTCTGCGGGGGTGAAGGCGTGGTGGTCGCCGGGGGACCAGGTATCGACGACGTGCAGGCCGCGCGACCGCAGGCCGTGGTAGAAGGCGTCGGGGTTGCCGATCCCCGCGACCGCGAGACACCGACCCACCCGCGCCAGGTCGATGTCGCGTCCATCGGCGTCGATTAAGCCGCCGAAGGCGTGGTGCGACGCGAAGATCGGTGCCGCCGGGGCGTGTTGACGCAGGTGAAGTTTCAACGCGCTGAGATTCGCCTCGGCGTCGGCGTGCGTGATCAGGATCGCGCCCGCGCGGGCAAGCGACGACGGCGGCTCGCGCAGCAGCCCGCGCGGCAGAACGTGGCCGTGGCCGAAGGGGTTGGTGGCGTCGATGAGAACCAGGTCGAAGTTGCGTCTGGCGCGTCGGTGCTGGAATCCGTCATCGAGGATAAACACGTCGGTCTGCGGCGACCGCGCCAGCACCGCCATCGCGCCGGTAACGCGATCGGGATTGGCTTCTACTTCCACGCCGGGGCGTTTGAGCAGTTCGGCCTCGTCGCTCACGCCGCCGGTGGAGCGATAGCCGCGCAGGAGGATCGCCGGGTGATGGCCGAGCTGGATGAGTCGATCCGCCAGCCACTGCACGACCGGCGTCTTGCCGGTCCCGCCGGTAGTGATGTTGCCGACGCTGATCGTCGGCTTGCCGAGGTAGTGGGACGCTTTGAACTGCTGGTCGAAAAGCGTGTTGCGCGTGCGAATGATGCCGCGGTAGAGGGGTTCGATCGCCAGCAGACCCGTTCGCGCCAGCGCCGGCCCGATCCCGCGCGAGCGGCCGGAGATCAAGGCGAGGTAGTCGGCTTCGGTCGGCATGGATCTACCTACTGCGGCGTGCAACACATTTTCATGGGTGCCACGGCTTGGTACGCCAAGCCGTGGGAGGCGCAGAGTTCTCCGAACGCTTCGAAGCGTTCCACGGCTTGGAATACCAAGCCGTGGCACCCATTGTTTTGCGATGGACCGAACACTACTGTCTCCTGTCGCGCGCTCGAATGGGCGACGCAGGCGTCGCGGCTACCGGCGCAGGAACGCGTCGTCGCTCGCCCGAAACACGATCGGCTCGCGAGGCAGTTTCGCCAGATCGAACCGGGAAGCCACCTCTGAGGCCTGTATCGTATCTCCGGCGTCGATTCCCAGCCAACGGGAAAGCAACGCCCGCATTCGGCCGGCGGAGGTGCCAGCGTCCCGATAGGTCGACAATCGCGTATCCCCATGCCGCTTGGCGAGCCGGCGACCGTCTTCGCCGATGACGAGGGGGAGGTGTGTGTAGGCGGGAACGCGGTCGGCCTGGCCCAGCGCGCGGTACAGCAGCACCTGCCGCGCGACCGAATCGATCAGGTCGTCGCCACGGATAACGTCGGTCACCCCCGCGGCCGTATCATCAACGACGACCGCGAGCTGGTACGCCGGTGAACCATCCGGCTTGGCGACGACGAAATCGCCGATCTGGTTCGCCAGATCGATCGACCGCTGGCCTGAGAAGGTGTCGGTGAAGGTGAAGATTTGGTCGGGCACGCGGAAGCGGATCGCGGGCTCGCGCCCAGACGATCTTCGAGCGTCGTCGACCGAAGCGAATCGGCCGCGACACGTGCCCGGGTAGACCGTGCTCCCGTCCTCCGCGTGCGGCGCGCTGGCGGCCAGTTCGACTTCCTTCCGCGTGCAGACGCACGGATACGCCGTGCCAGAGGCGATCAAGTGCGCGATCGCTTTTGCGTAGGGTGTCAGATCAGTCGATTGCAGGGTCGGGCCGGCGTCCCATTCGAGGCCGAGCCAGGTGAGGTCGTCGATCGCCTGCTGGATCGATTCGGGCTTGATGCGAGGGCCGTCGAGGTCTTCGATGCGCAGGACGATCTTGTATTGGCGTTGTCGAGCGATCGCCCAGGTGGCGAGTAAGGTGCGGGCGTTGCCCAGATGCAGCGCTCCGGTGGGGGACGGCGCGAGGCGGGTGGTGCGGAGTTGGAGGGAAGATGAATGCACTTGGCGGCGTACGAGACTTCGGGTGCCACGGCTTGGTACTCCCAGCCGTGGTTTGCTCGAATGCCGTCCACGGCTTGGCGTACCAAGCCGTGGCACCCAACTCTCACGCGCGACTACGGTCGCGGCGGCATGCCGGCGTCGTCGTAGCGGAGGGTGTCGAGCATCTTGGTCAGCCACTCCTTGTTGGCCTCGTACGATTCGACGGTCAGTCCAATGAACTTCAGCTCGTACTGGTCATGCCCGAGGCCGCTGGAGTAGAGCAGTGTGATGCGCCATTCCATCGGGTCTTCCGACGGCTTTGTGCTGGCGGTCGAAGGCGGGCGGCGCAGGTCGATGATGCGAATATCGCCGATCTCGCGGATCGTCACGCTCCCGCCGATCTTCTTTAGCGTTTCGTCTTCCTTTTTCAACCGGTTGGTGTAATTGCGCAGGATTTCGCCGCTCATCGTTTCGCGCAGGCCAAGGGTGATGTGGGCCTCGTCGTTGATCATCGGGCCTTCAAGCATCGTGACCGATTCGTTCCGCGTATCGTGATTTTCAATCTTCCACGCCTCGGGCGCTTCGATGGTGAA
>Ga0105047_10012327_pt1 | contig 13774 bp, 11 predicted proteins | sample MAT04_FD_78384 | JGI IMG/M metagenome (GOLD analysis project Ga0105047, IMG submission 78384) | Freshwater microbial communities from Lake Fryxell liftoff mats and glacier meltwater in Antarctica - MAT-04 (megahit assembly) | ecosystem: Environmental > Aquatic > Freshwater > Ice > Liftoff...
CGGCTGACGTAGGTCTGGACCTTGTCCCAGCCCAGATCGACACCGGATGTCAGCGCCAGCAGGGCGATCTGGTCCAGCGCGCCGGCGGGGCTGTCGGCATGGACCGTGGTCAGCGAGCCGGGGTGGCCGCTGTTGACCGCCCGAAGGAATGCGAAGGCCTCTCGGCCACGGAGCTCGCCCAGCAGAATCCGGTCCGGGCGCAGGCGTAGCGCCGCCGCCAGTAGAGTATCGGCGTCAACCTGTGCCTCGCCGAGATCTCCGCGCACGGCGACCAGGCCCACGCTGTTGGGATGATCCAGCCGCACCTCGGGTGCATCCTCGATCACGACCAGGCGCTCGGAACGGTCGATCTCTTTGACCAAGGCATTCAACAGCGTGGTCTTGCCGCTGCCGGTGCCACCGGAGATCACGATCGTCTTGCGGCGACCGACGGCGGCTTTCAGGAACGCGACCAGGTCGCCGGTATCCAGCAGGGCTTCCAGTTCAGCGTCGATCTGCCACTCGCGCTCAGGGTCTGTGCGCGCGGCAATATCGAACAAGCCGTCGCGCGCAAGATCGGTGACACTGAGGTCGGTAATCAGGTGCTTGCGTACGGCCAGCGCCAGTCCGCCCCGGGTTGCGGGTGGCGAAACCACCTGGACGCGGCTGCCGTCGGGCAGAGTGGCCGAAAGCAGCGGTTGCTCGCGGTTGACGCCTTGGTGGCTGGCCGCGGCGATCTGGCGGGCCAGACGCTGCAATGCGACCTCCGTCAGCTCATCGGCGGGCTCACGGCACATGGGGCCGGTGGTGGTCTCGACCCAGACCTCGCCCGGTCGGTTGATCAGCACATCCGTAACATCCGGGCGTGACAGCCAGGGCGACAGGGGGGCCAGATAGGCACTGAGGTAGACGTTGGTGGTCATCGGACGACGGCGGAGAAGTCCAGGTCACGCGCCACCGAGACCTGTACGGGAACCCCTTGCGGGACCTTGATGGTGTCCGGGATATCGATCTGTTTCTGCAGCGCAATTGAGGCCACCTGATTGGCCTGCGAGGTCGAGCCGATGACCAGCGTCGTATCGTTTCCGCCGCCGCTAGCCAAGGCGCTGGTCCCCGCCGAAATCACCGACAACAGGATGGAAGATCCAAAGCGCTGGAAGAAATGCCGATCGACGTCACCTTCAAGACCGCCACGGCCGAGGCGATCAGTAGCCGGGGAACCTACGTCGATGCTGATACCGGTGGGCGTGATAATCCGGGTCCAGATGACAAAGGCCCGGGTCTGACCGACGGCGGCCGCGCTCTTGTACTGGCCGATCAGCTTGGAGCCACGCGGCACCAGCACCCGGCTGCCATCAAAGCTGCGGACATCACGACTGACTACCGCGCGAACAGAGCCCGGGAGGTCGGAGTTGATTGCGGTTTCCAGCACCGCCGCGATGATTGCACCTTGAGGGACCGTCCGGCCAAGATCGCGCATCTGGCTGGCGCGGGCGGTGTCAGCGGAACCGCCGGACAAGCGCGCGGAGAAGCGTTCGTCGGCTGATTGTCGGGTGTCGGCAGCGGGTCCCTGGACCGTGCCGGCGGTGGCCGCCACGGTGGCCTGCGCAATCTGCGCCTGGGTTGCGTCGGCGGGTGAGCTGAAATCCACGACCATCGCCGGCGAGCGCCAATGCGCCTCTGAAGGGTCGATCGTCCGTGCGATCATCGACTGGGTGGTCGGGGTTGGCGTAGGTGATATCTGGACCGGCGGCGCGACGGGTGCGGCCGCCGGGGCCGGTGCCGCGGTGACGGCCGGCGGGAGCGGACCTGCCGTCTGGGCCCGAGCCTCACGGCTGCTGTTAAGACCATTGAACACCAACAATCCCAGCATCCCAGCACCGGCAAATCCGGCCCAAAGGGTCAGAGGCGACTGGGATTGGCGCACGCGCGGTCTGGCCGCTTCACCGTGAGCAAATACCGGACTCAGCGGGGCCTTCGGTTGATCTATTGGGGTCATCGCCGCCACCAGGGGTCCTTCTTGCGCTCTCGAAGCGCGCTGGCCTGATCGACCCTGAAGCCGTCATTGTAGATTCGAGTGACCTCGCTGCCGCGTCGCAGCACGAAGCCGCGGGCGACCCGGTCGATCACGACATAGCCGTCGCGTTCGCGGCTATTGACGACGGACTCGCCGCCATCAGCATCCACTGCGTAAATGGCGGGCAGGTCCTCTTCGCGTCGAAACGCGAAATAGGTGTCCTGTCCATCATCGAACACTTTCACCGGCAAGGTCTTGCCGGACCCTTCGTAGGAATAGGCAGCATTTCGCTCGACCGGCGGCGGGGGCGGGGGTGGCTCCTCGATCAACGCCATCGCCGGTGCCGCGTACAGGAACCGCACGCTGAACGGCAGGCTACGGGACGCCTGCTTCTGGACGCTGAGTTGGAAAGTGTATCGCCGCAGGTTGGTGATCACCGTCATGTTGGTGGCCGGTCGGGCGGACATCGGCTTGAGAAACAAAAGATTGGCCCGGCGGTTAGGGGTCACCTGCCAGCCGAGGGAATCGCCGATGGCGACGTTTTCAATCTTTTCCGCCGGATCAAATTCCACCGACAACTGAAAGCCGAGCGCGCTGCGCAGTTCGACAACGTCAGAAGGATCGTAGTTCACCACATGAATTCGCGGATCGCCGGGTCCGGGACGAGGAACCACCGCCATAGCCGAAGTCGCACTGAGGGCCAGAACGACCGCAAGAATTGGCGCGCGGATCATCGGTTCCCCTCGACACGACGGGCTGAGACCACAGGTCGACGATAGGTGTCGCCCAGCCGGGGTCGATCTTCCAGAGTTACAGAAACCTGGCGACCAGGCCCACTGGCGGTCGCCGCCAGCACCGCAGCGCGTGAGCGGGTGTCAGCCTGGGCGAAATCGCGTTGCAGTTCATAGGCGAGGCGTTCCGCCCTTGACGGTTGGGGCATACCGGACAGCGCGTCGGCACGGGAGGTTGTGTTGGTCGAGGCGCTGCCATCTGCGGCGCGGTCACGCGTAAGGCCGGACATTCGGAAGCTGATCGCCATGACGATGGCACCAAGCGTCAGTGCCGCCTGTCCCGCACCGAATACAAACACCAGAGCAGCAGCGCTGATAGCAGTCTGAGGATCCAGCGTTTGCCCGCGGCGCTGATCTTCCAGCGTAGCCAACCAGGGATCAAGCACTGACAACATCAGCACCACCAGGAGCCAGGTTACCAGTGTTGTCAGGGCGGCTGCGACCAGCGCTCGCACCCATCCTACGAACAGGCCGCGCGTGGCCTGGATCAGAGCTAAAATAATGAATATTGGGCCGACAGCAGTTAGGACGCCGATGGTCAGCTTACTGGCAGAGATCACGCCGGCGCTGGATAGGAACAGAACACCTGTCGCCAGACCTACAGCCTCGGCGGCAGCGGCATGCGGGCTGGAATAGTACTTGGCGTCGGGGCCCGCGATCTGGCCATATGCAGCAGCGGTGAGTGTCAGTTCGTCATAGGCGGCCTGCAATCTCTCAACTGGACGCGCGGCGAGAGGCGAGTCGTTCCGGGCCTGCATGGGTGCCGAGGTAATCGCGGCGATCTCGGCCGGGGCCCGGTCCGCGATGTCGAAGACCAAGGTCTGGAAGGTGGACCAACTGGTCACCAAAGCCAGGATCAGACCAATCCTCAGCGCGATACCGGGAACGTCGGACAGGCGAGCATGGCCTTGGGCGAAAAGCATCCGATAGCCGATCAAGGCCACATATATCGTCAATAGCGCCGTCAACGCGGTCTGAAACACCGAGGATCCAGCCGTGAGCGCCAGATACCCGCCCTCGGCATATGCCCGCGTCTGACAATCCACGGTCGCGATAACACCGCGAATGATGCCGTCATCAACCAGGGTAGTGCAGGCGTTACTCATGCCGCGCTCCGGCCTTCCATGAAGGTTGGCAGCCAGGCGGCTGGAGAATCGCCCACCTGTTGCCGCAGCGCGTCGAGGCGCCGGACCGCGCGTTCCGTACCGGCCAATACCGCCAGTTCGCCCGTCAATCCGGATAAATCCAGGCGTGCCACGACGCTGTGGTCGCCGCGCTTGATCAGGAAGCAGCGCGAGGTGTCAGGCAGTGTTCTGACCAGCTCGAACTCGTGCTCACTCAGACCGAAACCATCAATATAGTCCGAAGCCTTGGCGCGGTTGTTCGGGAAGAAGATACGCGTTGCAGCCTGCTCAATGATCGCCGAGGCAATGCGGCTGTCCAGGGCGTCCGATGCGCTCTGGGTGCAGAAGCCGACAACGCCGTTCCGTTTGCGGATGGTCTTTTCCCAATCCTTGATGCGGCGCACGAAAACCGGGTCATCCAGCACCTTCCAGCCCTCATCGACCACAATCAGGGCCGGAGTGCCATCCAGCCGCTGCTCCAGCCTGTGGAACAGGTACATCATCGCCGGGATGCGGATGATCGGCGAATCCAGCAGCTTGGTCATGTCGAAACCCAGGATGCGGGTTTCGATGTCCAACTGATCGGTGGCGTTGTCGAACAACCATGCGTAATCGCCGCCGTCACACCAGGCCGCCAGCCGCGCCGCCAGATCGCCGGCGCTGGGTCGTCGCGCGCCACGGAACAGTTCGCGGAGGTATCGCAGCCGGCGATGCCCCGGCGCCTGGGCGAAGTTGGCGTCGATGGCGTCGGCGATCATCGCCCGGTCTTCGCTGTTCAGCGTGTCGCCGTCGGCCATCAGCAACTGGCCAATCCATTCGGTCAGGAAGGCGCGGTTTGCGGGCGTGTCGGGCAGTGCCAGGGGATTGAACCCGGTCGGTTCACCGGGCGAAATCACGTCATATCGACCGCCGATGGCGCGGATAAAGGGTTCTGCACCCCGGTCCTTGTCGAAATAGGCGATGCGCGGCTTGAGGCGCTCGGCCTGCGCCAGCAGAAAGGTCATCAACACGGTCTTGCCCGAGCCGGAGGGGCCTATAACTGTAAAGTTGCCGAGGTCGCCGTGATGGAAGTTGAAGTGATAGGGGCCAAAGGCGGTGGTTTCGAGGACTGCAATCGCCGGCCCCCAATGGTTGCCGCTGGCCTGCCCGGTCGGATGGTTGTGGAAGCTGGCCAGGCCCGCAAAATTGCCCGCGGAAATCAGAGCCTTTCGCGCAATGTATTTGAAGTTGGCTGGAAACTGCGCCCAGAACGCGGGTTCCAAATTGACGTCTTCGCGGACAGCAACAGCGCCAGCTTCGGCCAACGACGACTGGACATCGGCGACGGCTGAGTCGAGTTCGGCCAAGGTCTCCGCCTTTGCCAGGATAGTCAGGTGATGCTCGCCGTAGGCTGCACGGCCGGCACCGACATCGTCACGGGCCTGGGCCAGTTCGCCGCGCAGGCTGAACGCGTCGTCTTCGGCGGCCTTGAGCCGACGCAGCGCCAGGCCCATCCGGTCGAGTGCAGCCTGACGGTCGATGAACGCGAAGCTCTCGGTCAGCACCATTTCCATGGGCAGGCGCAGGACCCCATCCAGCAACCCGGGCGAGGTGCGGGCAGGGTAGTCCTTCATTGAGACCATGGCCCCGAACGTCGCCGGACCGGGGCCCCCGCCGAATTCCATCGCATCCAGTCCAAAGCTCAATCGACGCGTGGCTATCGCCTTGCCGAGGTCGCCCGTGGGAGCCAGCACCGGACGCAACTCGCCATTCAGGATCAGGCTCAGGAATTCTGCAGGCTCGGAGCGTTGGGCCCCACCGCCCGCTGTGTAGCGGCCCAGGGCGCGGGCACCGTACGGGGCAAGCGCCGCCGCAAAAGCTTCCCGCGTGGCATGCAGGTCACGAAGGTCTCGGCTAATGTCGGCGTCGCGGGCGCGCGGACCTTTCAGGATTCGCTCGATGAAACCCGCACTGCCCTGGGTGGGGCGCAGGACCAGGCTGAGGAAAATGTCGTTGACGTAGAGACGCCGGCCCTCAAGCTGTTCCCGCCAGCGGACGTCAAGGGTGCCGCAGAAGGGATCGTCGGGCGACGCCGGGAAATCAGGGCTGACGCGGCGACGGACCACGTGGTGGTAGATTGCAAGGCGTGAACTGGCAGCGCCGCGCAGGACAGTCTCGCGGATCGCCTTTCGATAGTTCAGTTCTTCGTCGGGTGCCGTTTCGAACGGAAACCCGGCGAGTTGCAGGGTCTGGACCAGTAGTCCGTCGCGGGTTTGCAGGGTCAGGTCATCAACGTGGCCGGCATAGGGCAGCCGGTCGCCCACCTGGGCTTCGCGCGGTGCCAGAACCTTGGCCGCGCCTGTCGAGAGAAAGGTCCCACTCATGGCCGGTAAGAGTTTCCGCCCCAGAAGGCGAAATTGTTGACGCGCGGGCATGAACTGAGCCGGGTCACCCAAAGATCGAAGAACCGGGGCTCGCGCAGCGAGCCAACGTAGCCGACAGCGTGCAGCACTACGGCGATCAGCAGGGACCAGAACGACCGCGTGATCAGAAACGCCTCGGCTGTCACAATCAGGTTCAGCACCGCATAGGTGTAGGTCACGCCACCGATCGTCTGCGGCCTAGTCAGCGCTGAAAAGACGGGATCGGAGGCGAGACGGCTCATGTAACTAGAGCCCGCCGGCAAGGGAACGGATACCGGCGACGATGGTAACTGCGCCAAAGATGATGAAAGCCCCGACCACGACCACGAGGCCGCGTTTCCATTCAATGCGGCCGGTCAGCATCAGGAAGCCCACGACCGCGATGGCGATTACGGCGGCGCTGGTGGCCACATTGCCCAGCAATGTGCCTTGCACCCAGTTCAGCGCGGCCAGCAAGGGTGAGGACCCCGCCGGATCGCCCTGTGTCTGGGCTTGAGCTGGCAGGGCAATCAGAGTCGCGAGGGTGGTGGCTGTTGCGAATTTTCTCATGGGTCTCACTTGGTGCCCTCGGCCGAGGCTTTGGACTGTCCGACCGGCACGTCTACGGCGACGGATGTCAACTCCAAGAAGCCCGCGTGAAGGCCGCTACCTGTCTTTGATGACAAAGGCGTGACAGCTGACACGACAAACTCCTGCGATTCGATCAGTATAGACCAAAAGCTGAACCGGGGTTCGTTTCCGCCTTCAGCGCCAACCCCTCACCTCAATACCTCCAGACTATCCCATCAAATCCCCATCCTGCCAGATGACATTGTGAAGGCCCTTTCCCCCGCGAACAACGTCGTTGTCCAGCGATCCACAGCGTATCCGTCCATTCCAAGCCTCGAGCCGCAAGTTGGAGCCCGGTCGCAGGGCTGAGTTCAAACAGTCACAGAACTGCAGGGTCAGCGTCACATCCCACGACTAGAGGTTTCCGACAACACGACGGGATGCGGGCAACCCCTGCGCCGCCGTTCCGCCGCGCTAACGGCGCGGCTGAGTCGAACCTGCGGAGAACGAAATGATCGGCGTCGGGAAAGTGGGGACCGTACTGGTTGCCGCGATGGGTGCGTTTGCGCTGGCCTCCTGTGGAGGCGGCGGCTCAAGCGTCACGTCGCCAGGTGAAGGTGCGTTCGCAACCGGCGGCACCGGCAGCACCGGTGGCTCGACGGGTGGCAACGGAACGGCATCTTCGGATTGTCCTACAGGCTTCATCAACCTGGGAACGGTTGCCAACGGCACGCTGAGATCCTGTGGCATCCCGCAATTGGTCACAGGCAGCCTGACGGTACCTTTCCGACCTGGGACAGCCTATCGGGTCGATGGTCGTGTTGCGGTCGGCGAGGATCAGGGCTCGGACGCCCAGGCCCCTCGCGCTGGCGCGCGCTCCGGCGTTCTCACCATCGAACCGGGCGTGACCGTATTCGGCGGCATCTCCGAGTTTCTGGTGGTCAATCGCGGCTCGCGAATCATCGCCGATGGCACGGCTTCCCGGCCGATCATCTTCACCAGTCTGAACGATCTGAACGGTGGACCTGATTTGAAGGGTCAGTGGGGCGGTATCGTGCTCGCGGGGCGCGCCCCTATCAACCGCTGCCCGCCGACGACCACAGCGTTCCCGGCGAACCCGACCGCCTGTGAATTCCGCTTCGAGGCGATCCAGACGATCAACTGGGGTGGAAACGCGCCGACAGATTCAAGTGGCACGCTCCGCTACGTCCAGGTCAAGGAAGCCGGATTTGAGGTTGCGCCGAATGAAGAGCTCAATGGCATCACCTTCGGCGGCGTAGGCAGCGGGACCCTGGTCGACTTTGTCCAGGTTCATGGTTCGGCCGACGATGCCGTGGAATTCTTCGGTGGCACGGTCAATGTCCGCCACCTGGTCCTGGATCAGTGGGACGACGACGGCTTCGATACCGACGAGGGCTTCACTGGATCAGCCCAGTACGTGATCAATTTCTCTGATGGGCCAACCGAAGAGGCGCGTTGCTTTGAGATGTCGTCCGGCGGTTCCACCAATGGCGGCTTGCCGCTGTTGCGCTCCAATCCCAGGGTCTCGAACTTTGTCTGTCGCCTGGGCCTGGTCGGCACAGCGTTCGACACACGCCAGCATCAGGGCGTCGTGATGAACAGCGGAACCCGCGCTGATTTCCTGAACGGCCTCTTCGTCTCGGAAAACACCCGCGTCCCCTGCATTGACGTAGATGGCACCTCAACCATCGCCGCCCCGGCACCAACCTTCCGCTCGGTCGTCCTGGCCTGCGCTGGCGGTGCGTTCCGCACCACCGATGGTGATCAGGATGCGGCACCCTCGACCCTCTTCACCGCAGGGAACGACAATCTCTCCACGGGATATATCCCGACTCTCTCGCAGGTGTTTATCAACGGCGGCAACGAAAGCGCGCGGCTGGCGACCAACCCCACGACGACCTCGCCGTTCTTCCTGGCTGTGAACTTCATCGGTGCGGTCTCGGGTCCTACCGACACCTGGTACGTGGGCTGGACCTGCGGGTTGGCCGGCGCAACTTCCTGCTGATGACAGCGATCCCGGTGCGGCGAAGCCTGGGCTTCGCCGCCGATCCCATCCTTCCGATGAAGGTCCGATAGTCCGATGACAGTCTCTCTCCGCACACTCAGCGCCATTCTGCTGGCCGGTACGGCGCTGACCGCGCCGTTGCCCCTTTACGCACAGGCCCAATCAGCGCCGGCACCTTCAACCCCCGCGACGCCGGCCTCGCCCGACGATAACGAGGTGGAGGAGATCGTGGTCAACGGGAAGTTCATTCCTGACGAGATCCGCGACACGGCTGAGGTGGCCAACTTCCTGACGGTCGAGGACATCAAGCGCGCAGGCGATGACACTGCCGCTCAGGCATTGACCCGCATAAGTGGCCTTTCCGTCGTGTCGGGCCGTTTCGTCTATGTTCGGGGCCTCGGCGAGCGCTATTCGCAGGCCTTGTTGAACGGGTCCCCGCTCCCTAGTCCGGAGCCGCTGCAGCGGGTTGTGCCGCTCGACCTGTTTCCAGCCTCAATCCTGGCCGGAACGGCCGTCCAAAAGACCTTCTCCGCCAACTATCCCGGTGAATTCGGGGGCGGCATCATTGATCTGAGGACCGTGGGCGTACCGGACAAACCGTACTTCAATATCGGCGTAGGTCTGGGTGTCGACAGCCAGATCACAGACAAGCGCGGCCTGACCTATTACGGATCAAAGCACGACGCGTTCGGCTTCGATGACGGCTCACGCAAGCTGCCAGTCGGGGTCCGGCAATTTGCAGCGACGCGCCCGGTCGTCTTCACCGGATCCGCTAACGGCCTGACCCTTGATCAATACAGGGCGATCGGTCGGAGTTTCACTAACGCCAACATCAACCTGATCCAGAGAGACCGCGTCGCACCGAACGGCAACGTCGATTTGTCGGGCGGTCGCGACTTTGAAACCGACTATGGCCGGTTCGGGGTGGTCGGCGTTCTGAGCTATCGCAACAGCTGGCAGAACCGCGTGTGCGTGCGTCAGTCGACAGTGCCGGATGTCGGCGGCCTGACCCTGGCCAGCGACGCGCGCTTTGAGTCCAACCAGAACGACATTGGGTGGAGCGGTCTGGGGGGGCTGGCCTGGGAGATCGACGACCACGAACTGCACTACACGGCGCTGTGGATTCGTTCGACCTCAAAGCGTGCGCGCATCACCGAGAATTCGGCGCAATCTCAGGGCAGCGCCAACGTCAATGTCTACAACACCGAGTGGTACCGCCGTGAACTTCAGCTGAACCAATTGACCGGCAAGCATCGCGTTGGCGAAATCGACATCGACTGGCGCGGTACTTATGGCCGCACAACGCGCGAGGCGCCGTATGAGCGCTTGTACCGCTACGGCCTGCAGGCTGACGGACGACGACTTGCGCTGTTGTCTGGTGCCAATCAGCTGGTCTCGTTCTCGGATCTCGACGAGAATATCGGCTCCGCCAACATCGATTTGTCCTACGAGCTGCCGGTAACCTTCGTGCGGCAGGCCAAGGTCAGCGTCGGATATGCCTGGCAGACCAACGACCGGAGTTCGGTACGTCGCGATTTCAGCTATGAAGCCGGCCGGAACTACGATCCGGTGCGCTATGGGACCGAGCGCATTGATTTCCTGGTGTCTGACCGCAACATCAATGACGACATCATTGCCCTGCGTGAACTGACCGGTTCCGCCCTGACCGGGGACGCGCCGTACTTTGACGCGGGTCTCGAGGTCAATGCGGCCTACGCCCAGGTCGACACCGAGATCGTGCCCTTGCTCCGCGCAAGCTTCGGCGTCCGCTATGAGGAAGGCAACGAGTACATCCGCACGTTTGACATCTTCAACTTCGCGCGTGGTCCCCTGTTTGACCGGACCATCAAGGAGAACTATTTCCTTCCTACGGCCACGGTCACCTGGAATTTTGCCGAAGATCAGCAGTTGCGTGCCGGTGTGTCCAAGACGATAGGGCGGCCTCAGTTCCGCGAACTGGCCCCCCAGCGGTATCGTGACACCGATACGGACCGGATTCTCAGGGGCAACCCGTTCCTGGTGGACACCGAATTCACCAACGGTGACCTGCGCTATGAGCGCTATTTCGAAAAAGGCCAGTATCTGACGCTTGGTGCCTTCTATAAGGACCTGAAACGACCCGTCGAAGCGTTCGCTGTGCTCGGGTCGGATGGTGCGTTCCAACAGACCTACTACAACGCCCCCAAGGCCGAGATTTACGGCATTGAATTTGACGCGAAGAAGTATTTCGAGCCGCAGTTCGGCTTCGATTGGGTGGACAACAAGCGTTGGCTGGTGGCCGTCAACTACACCTACGCCAAATCCAAATTGAAGGTCGGCGCAGGCGAGACGATTGTGCTCGACACCACGGGCGTGCGGTCAACGCCACTCGCCAGCGACTATATCCGACCGGGCTCCCGCTTGCAGGGTCAGTCCGATCACCTGGCAAACGTGCAGTTCGGGTTTGAGGATGAAGAAGCCCAGTCTCAGGCGACGTTGCTCTTCACCTACACCAGCGACCGCGTCTCGGCCCGGTCAAGCAGTGCTGACCTGCCGGACCTGATCCAGGATCCTGGTCTTCGCATTGATTTCGTCTATCGCAAGACCTTCGTGATCAACGACCGGGAGTTTGCTGGGTCATTTGAGGCCCGAAATCTTTCGGGGACCGATGCCGAAGAATACCAAAAGGCCGGCGACCAACGGTTTGAAACCAACAGCTTCAAAGTAGGGCGCACCTTCTCGCTGGGTTTGACGGCCCGCTTCTAATCGGTTGAAAAACATTCAACCGGTTGTATTCCTGTCGGGTGGATTTCTTCTTGGTTGTCCTTTGTGATCTCTGACGATTGCTGTCCGCGCCTGCCGCCGGACAGCAAAGCCGTAACCTCATTCGGTGACAGTCGGAACAGCAATCCGATCTCTCGCATCCCGTAGCCGCGCTGCTGCATATCGCGGGCGAATTTGAGTTGATGGGGGGTCAGCAGGGGCTCGACGGCGCGCGCCCGGCGACGGGTTGGCGTGCGTGAAGGATGGCGCTCCTCGAAGTCCGCCAGGAGTGCCAGTACCCGCGGCGTTGGCCGTTGTGGTTCAAGTATATCGACCGCCTCACCCCCCAGAATTCTGAGTGACACCCCGACGTCGCAAAATCCGCGCATCATTCTCACGAGTTCGCCGACTGTCGCGTCAAAAGCATCGAGGCTGTGGACCATAACCTCGTCACCTGCCTTCAGTCGCTCCAGCACCGGCAAGAGACGGCTCTGTCCGGTAGAAGCATGCGCCCGTTCCTCGAAAACGGCTTGGCAGCCGTCGGATTCGGCGTTGCGCCGTTGATCCTCGATAGCCGGTAGTCGGGGTGATGAACGGATGACGCCGTACCGCATTTTCCGGGTTCCTCCCGCCTGAGCAGCGCGGGATGGTCGCAATATCGCGCGTGGCCGGATGCTGACTGGATTATGTGGACCCATGACGACAGTACGATGACTTGCACACAACACAGTGATGACAAGTGAATCCAGCTAAAAAAATACCGAAACTGTCACATAACCGTCGCAAAAAGGTTGCGTGCTGGGGCTAATGTGAGAAGTTTACTCCAGAAAAGCGGCTCTAGGCCGCGAGAATGGAGGAAATATGATGCGAACCTTGGTCTATGCCTTGGTCCTGGCCGCTGTCTCGGCGGTGCCAGCGCTCGCGGAACAAGCCACCAGTGCCGCGTCTCGTGCCTCGGACGCGTCGGCACGGGCCGCGCGGACGGTCTATGTCTGCGACGCCTCTGCGATGACCAAGCGCGCTTTCGCGCGTCAGTTCGGGGCCGTTGAGTTCGTGAAGGCCGAAGCCGTCGTCGCCAAGGGCGAGGCCTGGAACGCGCCGAAGTGCATGACGGCCAACGAGGCGCGTCGCCTGAAACAGCTGGCGAGCCTGCGATAGATTTTACGCCTAGCGTCCTGAACTCACAAAGAGCTGCGGGGCGGTGAGCGCCAGACGGGCCATGATCGCCCGAACATAGGACTGCGTCTCGGCATAGGGCGGCACACCGCCGTGCCGGGAGACGGCTTCGGGACCAGCATTGTAGGCCGCCAGTGCCAACCGTACATCGCCGAACCGGCTGATCTGTTGGGACAGATAGGCGACCCCGCCGTCGATGTTGCCCCTCAAGTCCGAGGCGTCGACACCGAGCAAGGCTGCGGTTCCAGGCATGAGTTGCATGACGCCACGCGCGCCCTTGGGGGATACTGCAGCCTGATTGAAGCGGGATTCCTGCCACGCCACAGCTTCGACCAACTTGGCCGGCACGTCATGCCGGGTGGCGGCATCTTGAATGGCGGCGGCGATCTGCGCCGAGGTGGCGGCCTCCACCGGGTCCAGAGGAGCCACAGCGATTAACCGGGAGCCCATATCGGTGTGCACGGCAGGCCCAGAATAGGTGGTGACACCGCCATCGTCACCGATCGCCAGAACCTGGGCGTGAGCCTGCGTTGCGGCGGCAAGAGCCGCGCACAGGCCGACGATACCTAGAGCCGTCCGTGCTGTTGACATGTTCTGCATCCACTCGAGGTGTACAGGCTACTTCATGGGACGTCACCAGGGCCAGACGGCTTTGAAGTGTCCGTGATCGGGGCATCGAGAGTTTGGCCGAACGGGCTGGGTATTGGGCCTATGCCGCCGGGTGTTTCATCCTGTGGCAGCGTTCTCGTCTCGCTTGCCGGCAGGGGCGGCGCGCGTTTGCCAGAGCGATTGGCGACGAGCATGGCCTTGACAACGGCAATGACCACCTCCGGACGGGCGATCATCACCAAGTGCGGCGAGACCACGGTGGTCTGGAAACCGTGTCGCGAGTTGCCGGCAATCTGCTGGTGTTTGGCTTCCAGTGCTGAAATTGGCGGCCCGAACGGAACCAATGGTGCGGCATCTGC
>Ga0105047_10012328_pt1 | contig 13774 bp, 13 predicted proteins | sample MAT04_FD_78384 | JGI IMG/M metagenome (GOLD analysis project Ga0105047, IMG submission 78384) | Freshwater microbial communities from Lake Fryxell liftoff mats and glacier meltwater in Antarctica - MAT-04 (megahit assembly) | ecosystem: Environmental > Aquatic > Freshwater > Ice > Liftoff...
CGCGTATGCCTTCTCGCGCTACCGGTTCCGCGCCCGCAACCTGAGCCTCACGTTCCTGTTCGCGACCCAGCTCATCCCGGGCATCATGCTGCTGGTACCCATCTACCTGCTGGCCATCCAGCTGAACCTGGTGGGGACGTACCAGGGCCTGGTCATCGCGTACGCGGTGACAGCCGTGCCCTTCAGCATCTGGATCCTCCGTGGCTACTACGACACCGTGCCCGTGGAGCTGGAGGAAGCTGCCCGCATCGACGGCTGCACCGAGTTCCAGACCTTCCGGCTGGTGCTCCTGCCACTCTCACTGCCGGCGCTGGCCATCGTGTTCCTGTTCAACTTCCTGGCGGCATGGGGTGAGTACTTCACCGCCTCGCTCATCATCGGCAACAGTGAATCCCTGTTGACCTGGCCGCTGGGCATCCAGCGCTTCCAGTCGCAGTTCACGACCCAATGGGCGGACCTGTCTGCCTCCTCGATCCTCGTCTCCGTGCCCATCGTCATCCTCTTCGTCTACATCTCCAAGTACCTGGTGTCTGGCCTGACGCTGGGAGGCGTCAAGGGGTGAAGGGGCGGCTCATGGCGGCAGGGGCGCTCGTCTCGATCCTGGCCGCGTGGCCAGTGGGAGCCGGGTCGCCATCGCCATCGCCGTCGGTGGCGGCCCGTGCGACCCTGGCGGGGGACGGCAAGATCCGGCAGGCGGACCTATTACATGACAGCCGCTCCGACCTGTACCGGAGCCCGACCAGCGCGGTGCCGGCTGGGACGCCGGTCCTGCTCCGGCTGCGTGCCGCGGCCGGCGATCTCGCCACTGCCGAGGTGCGCATCACCGACACCCTCGCGGGCACGTCCGAGTCGATGCCCATGGACCGGGTCGCCACGGACCCTGACGCCGGCACGCACGGGGTCGACTACTGGGAGGCCGTCGTAACGCCGACCGCCCCGACCGTACTGGACTACTGGTTCGTGGTCCAGGACGGGCAGTCACGGCGCTACCTGACCGACGACCCAGCGCTCGATGGCGGCACGGGCACCATCCTGACGGACACGCCCACCGACCCGGGTTGGCAGCTGACCGTGTACCAGCCGGGCTTCACGACACCAGCGTGGACGCGCGGGGCGACCGTGTACCAGATCTTCCCCGACCGGTTCGCGAACGGCGACCCAGCCGATGACCCGTCCCCGGACGCCACGCCCGGCCCTTCCGGCGGGGAGCGTTTCCGCCAGGGCGATGTGTACGGCAACCCCATCCTGGTCAAGGCGTGGTCGGACCTGCCGGAGGGCTTCTGCCGGGCATACCAGGACGCGCCCTGTGATGAGCAGCCGCTCGGCCGTGACTTCTTTGGCGGCGACCTCGCAGGCATCACGGCGCACCTGGACGACCTCGCGGCGCGGGGCATCACGGCGCTCTACCTCAACCCCATCTTCGCGGCGCCCTCCAACCACCGCTATGACACCACCGACTACCTGACCATCGACCCGGACCTGGGCACGCAGGCGGACTTCGACGCGCTCATCGCGGGGGCGCACGATCGAGGCATCAAGGTGATCCTGGACGGCGTGTTCAACCACGTGTCGTCCGATTCGCCCTGGTTCGACCGGCTGGGTCGCTACGACGAGCTGGGTGCCTGCGAGTCGGCCGACTCGCCCTATCGGTCGTGGTTCACGTTCCGGGCACCCGGTCCCGGCGAGCCTGCAGCGTGCGCGCCATCGACACCCCGTGGCGACGACACCTACTACGTCAGCTGGGCCGGCTTCGACACCATCCCGGCGCTCAGCGAGACGCCCGAGGTCGTGGACATGATCACTGGCCCGGACGGCGTCATCCGGCACTGGCTGCGGGCCGGCGCGGACGGCTGGCGCCTGGACGTCGCGGACGACCTGAGCCCGGAGCTGCTGCGCGCCATCCGCAGCGCAGCCAAGGCCGAGGACCCAGACGCCCTGGTCATCGTGGAGCAGTGGGGTGACTCCTCGAAGTGGTTGCTGGGCGACGAGGGCGACTCGACCATGGACTACCGCTTCCGACGCGCCGTCATCGCCCTCGTGAACGGCGCCACAGCGGACCTGGACGGGTCACTCGATGCGCTGAGCCCCAACGGCTTCGCGAACGCCATGCGTGCGATGCAGGAGGACTACCCGCCGGCGGCCTGGGAGGCGCTGTTGCACATGGTCGACAGCCACGACACGACGCGGCTGCTGTGGACCCTGACACCGGCCACGGACAACGACACGGCGAAGTCGGACCCCGGTGCCCTCGCCGAGGGCAAGCTGCGGCAGGCGATGGTCGCGACCATCCAGCTGACCTTCCCGGGCATGGCATCCATCTTCTACGGTGACGAGGTCGGCTTGACCGGCCATGACGACCCCGATGATCGACGGCCATATCCATGGGATGCGGAGGATGCCGGCGTGCTGGCCACCTACCAGTCGCTGGCGCTGCTGCGCCAGGGCTCCCAGGCGCTCCGGGAGGGAGACCTCACGTTCCTGGAAGCAGATGACGCCGCAGGCACGCTCGCGTACCTGCGGCGGGCCGACACGCAGGCCGCCATCGTGGCCCTGAACCTGGGGACGTCGGACCGGCCATTGACGCTCGATGTCCACGGCCAGGTGCCGGACTGGACGGTCTTCGAGTGGCCGCTGGATCCCGCCAGCAGCTCGGTGACCGTCTCCGGCGGGACGGTTCGGGTGGTGGTGCCGGCACGCTCCGCGGTCGTGCTGCGGACCGCGGACGGCTCGGACCTGTCGGCGCCGCCGGCTCCCGCGAGCCTGACCGCGAGCGCATCCGCGGGCCAGGTCGCGGTGTCATGGCCACCAGTTGCCGACGCGCATGGATACTTCCTGTGGCGATCGCTGGTCTCCGGCGGTGGATACGAGCCGGTCGCGGTGACCGCCACTCCGGCATTCACGGACACGAGCGTGCGCAATGGCGCACGGGCCTTCTACGTGGTCACAGCCGTCGACCGGGCAGGCAATGAGTCAGGTCGTTCACCGGAAACGATGGCCCTGCCCCAAGTCACCATCACGAACGTGCACCTGCTGGACGGATCGCCGCTCGTGGCGACGCTCTCGGCCGAGGATGCCGGGCTCATGGTGCCGGTGACCGTCTCTTACACCGGTAGCACCCCGGACGACGAGGACGCCGGCCTGACGGTCCAGGTGGGTATCGGACCGACCGGCTCGGACCCCGCTGGGCTCGACTGGGTGTGGTGGCCAGCCACGCCCACCGATGTCGCCCATGTGTGGGCCGGTACGCCCCGACCAGAGGTCGCGGGTCGGTTCGACGTCGCCGCCCGAGCGTCCGCCGATGGCGGTGCCACCTGGGTCACTGGGGAGGGACGACGGCCGATCTCGGTCCAGCCCAGTTCGGACACCGAGCCACCGCCTGCGCCCGGTGCACCGGTGCTCACGGACGTCGCGGACGACCACGTGAGCATCAGCTGGGACCCGGTCACCGCGCAGGACCTGTATCAGTACCTGGTGCTGCGGGCCACCGCTGGCACGCGGGAGTTCGAGCGCGTCGGCACGACCGACCGTCCGCGCTTCATCGACACCGGCGTGTCTGCCGGCGCCAGTTATGAGTACGCGATCGTGGCCCAGGACACCGGCTTCAACGGCTCGGCGCCATCGCCGGTCCTGGCGGTCGAGGCCGCCAAGCGCGAGGTGCAGGTCACGTTCACCGTCACCGTGCCCGCTGACACGCCAGTCGCCGATAGCCTGTTCATCGCGGGTGACTTCCAGGGCTGGGCGCCCGGGCAGACGCCCATGACGCAGGTCGATGGCAGCACCTGGGCGATCACCCTGCCCTTCGAGGACGGCACCTCCATCCAGTACAAGTACACACGCGGCTCATGGGATGCCGTGGAGAAGGACGACGGTTGCGGCGAGATCCCCAACCGGACCATGACCGCCGACTACGGCGCGTCGCAGGAACAGCTGATCACGGACACCGTGAGCAAGTGGAGGGACATCGGGGGATGTGGCTGATGGGGAACATCCGGGCGTGATCGATACACCTGCGTGGGCGCGCGAGGCGATCTTCTACCAGATCTTTCCCGACCGGTTCGCAGCCAGTGACCGAGTGCCCAAGCCCGGGCCCATGGAGCCCTGGGACGCCCCACCGACCGTCCACGGCTACAAGGGCGGCGACCTGCTGGGCATCGCGGAGCACCTTGACGAGCTGGTCGACCTGGGCATCAACGCGCTGTACCTGACGCCCGTCTTCGCGTCCGCCTCCAACCACCGCTATCACACGGACGACTACTACCAGGTCGATCCGCTGCTGGGTGGCAACGACGCCCTGCGGGAGCTGCTGGACCAGGCGCACGCCCGGAGCATGCGGCTCGTCCTGGACGGTGTCTTCAACCACTGCGGTCGAGGCTTCTGGCGCTTCCATCACGTGGCGGAGGCGGGTGCCGCGTCCCCCTATCGGCCGTGGTTCCATCTCGATGAGGAGCGGCTGGCGGCCGGCAAGCCACTGGTCGTCTACCCAGGTCCGGAGCAGGCGGAGGAGATCCGGGAGCTCGCAGCCCGGGGCATGGGTGCCGGCGAGGCGTCACGTCGGGTGCTGGGCTTCGAGGGCTGGTGGGGATTGCCCGCGCTGCCCAAGCTGCGGGTCGAGAACCCCGAGACCCGGAAGTACCTGCTGGACGTGGCGGAGTTCTGGCTCCGGTTCGGTATCGACGGCTGGCGCCTGGACGTCGCGGAAGAGGTCTCTGGCGACTACTGGGCCGAGTTCCGGGAGCGCTGTCGTGCGGTCCGGCCGGACGCTTACCTGGTGGCGGAGATCTGGCAGCCCAAGCCGGAGTGGCTCACCGGCCACCAGTTCGATGCGCTCATGAACTATCCCCTGACGGAGGCGACCCTGGGATACGCCGCGGGTATCCACCTCGACCGGCGCGTTACCTCCCAGCACAACGAGTACCGGCAGTTCATGGTGCCCCGGGATGCGGCGTCCTTCGCGGCGGAGCTGGAGCGCCTCCAGGCGCTGTATGACCCGGCTGTGACCGCGGTGATGCTCAACCTGTTGGGCAGCCACGACTCGCCGCGCGCCCGGACGGTATGTGGCGGGGACGTGGCCGGGTTCCGGCTCGCGACCCTGCTCCAGATGACCCTGCCGGGCGCACCCTGCGTCTACTACGGCGACGAAGTGGGCGTGGATGGCGAGCAGGACCCCGCCAATCGGCGGGCGTTCCCGTGGGATCGTGACCGCTGGGACCATGGCCTGCGGGCATTCGTCCGGGATGTCATCGGCCTGCGGCGGCGTCACCGGGCGCTGCGCGATGGGGAGCTGCGCGTCCTGGCCGCGGATGGCGATACGTTCGCGATGCTGCGTTACGCGGACGGCGAGTCGTTCGTGGTGGTGACCAATGCCGGCGAGGCGGCGTCACGGCTGACCCTGAGGTTGCCCGAGGGATATGGCACGACCGAGGGCGCCAGCATCGTGGAAATGGCGGGTGGCGAGGGCGGCTCCGTTGATGGCGCGGACGGGTCGATGAACGTGGCGGTGCCGGCGCGGACCGGCATCGTCATCCGTCTCGCTGCCCAGGACGTGCTGGCCGGGTCGCGGGAGGGCTGACTGGCGAGCTTGCCGGGCCTATACTCGCGACCCGTGGCGGACCCATCGATCCGGCTGCAAGATCCCGATCTTCGAGCGCGGTTGCTGCGCGCCATGGACGTGGAGGCCCGGATCCCCGCAGCGGTGCAGGCCTTGGGCCCCGTGACCGATCGGGACGTGTGCGTCGTGGAGGACGCCGGCGGTGGGCTCGGCGGCCAGCTGCTGGGCCAGGGCGGCTGGGTCCGGTCGCTGGCAGGAACGTCGCCAGCATCGATGCGGTCCATCCCGGATGGGCGAGCCGACGTCCTTGTCGCAGGCTGGACGGGTTTTCGCCCGGGCTCTGCGGAGTGGCAGGAGCAACTGCAGGAGGCACGACGGGTGCTGCGGCCGGACGGTCGCCTGCTGGTCGTCCACGACTACGGCAGGGACGAGGTGACGAACCTGGTCGGGGAAGCGCCGCGGGCCTCGGAGCTCATCGACTGGAGCCGGCCCAGCGGTCCGTTCCTCAGCTACGGCTTCCGTATCCGGGTGCTCCACTGCTGGTGGCGCTGGGACACCCAGGACGAGGCGACCGAGGTCTTGACGCTCTGCTTCGGTGACGCCGGCGCCGACGTCGCCGCCACGATGCGCCGGCCACGGCTGGCCTGGAAGGTGGCCGTCTATCACTTGGCCATGGATGCCGCCGCGACCGATGATGTCGCCGCGGCCAAGCTGGCCCGCACGGCCAAGCGACAAGCGCGTGCTGCGGCGTCGCCCGTGCCGCCAGCCAGCGTCCCAGGTCCCGTGGCGCCGGCATGATCGTGCGCATCATCCTGCTGGTGGCCCTCATCGGCTCCGCAGCGGTCGTGTTCTACGGCCTGGTCATGGACCGGACCGGTCAGGCCATCGCGCTCACGGTGGCGGGCCTGGTCGTGCTGGGAGTCACGGCCGCCGTCATCTCCGTGGGCCTCGCCATCGGCGCCATCAGCAGGGGTCAGGACGGCCGCGGCATCCGGGCGTTGGGGGGCGCCTTCGTGGGCGGTCTGTTCGCGCTGGGTGCGGCGGGTGCGCTGGCAGGTGCCGTCATCTTTGGCTACAGCCGTTTCGCCGCGTAACGCTGCCACTCACTCGGCCTGGCGGCGTTCGCGCGCTCGGCGGTACACTCCGCGCACTGCGTGCCCTCATCGTCTAGAGGCCTAGGACGCCACCCTTTCAAGGTGGAGATCACCGGTTCGAATCCGGTTGGGGGTACCACATCACGCAGCGGCGCGACTCGGACGTCGTCCGGCTGCGCGCCTGGAAGTCCATGATGCTCACCGCGCCGACCCGTGACGCGTGATCGGGAGTCTCCAGCAGGACCTCGACGGGCGATGGCTGCATGCTGCTGGACTCCGTGGCCAACGCGAAGACGTGGCGCATCGGGATCGCCACGCCGCCCGCGCGCAGGTCATCGCGGCGCCTGCGGAACTCCGCAGCCGTCTCGGTGCTGGTCAAGGGGTCAGCGCCGCGGTGCTTCGAGACGCATCTCGGCGGCGACCGCCTGCTCGCGTAGAGTGCCTTCGGACAGGCCCTCCACGACGCCCCCGAAGTCCGCCGCGATCCGGTTCTGGCTCAGCTTGCGCTTGGCCTCGATGCTCGTGATGGCCATCTCGAGGCCCACTATCGCCGTCGCCTGGGAGTCGATATAGCCCGCCGGCGGGTCATCGACCGACCATGGGTCCGGACGGCCGGCCTCGTGCCGGTCGACCAGTGCCCGCAGGTGGGCCAGTAGCCACTCGGGCTCCATGCGCAGTTGCAGCGCACCCCGCGCCTGGACCGTGACGTAGTTCCAGGTCGGCACGTCCTTGCCTGTCAGGCGCTTGGTCTCGTAGAACGCGGGCGTGATGTACGTGTCCGGCCCGTCGAAGATGGCGAGCGCCTCGACGTCGCCCGCGATGTCCCGCCACTGGGGATTGCCACGCGCGAGGTGGCCCCGCAAGATCCCGTTCGCACCCTCGTCCGGGTGGAACACCATGGGCAGCATGGACGCCACCAACCCGCAGCTGGACATGGTCACAAGCGTAGCGGGCACGACCGGCGCGAGCTGCACCAGCTGCGCCGCGGGATCCTCCACCCGGAACCGGTCGTGAGACGGCTGATACACGCCCGTCAAGGTATCACACGTGATACATTGCTGGACATGGCAGACGTGACGATCCGGGAACTCCGCAACCACGGCGGTGAGGTGGTCGACCGGGTGGCCGCAGGCGAGCGCGTCACCATCACGCGGGCCGGCAGACCGGTCGCTGAGCTGCGCCCCATCCCCGGTCCCGGGCTCACCGCCGAGCAACTGCTGGAGCGGTGGGCACACGCCCGTCCAGTGGCAGCGGGGAGGCTGCGGGCCGACCTGGACGAGATCATCGATCCGTCGCTGTGAGCCGCGCCGCGGTCGGCATCCTGGACACCAACGTCGTGATCCTCCTGGGGCGCATCCGCGATGCCGCCGCTCTGCCGGAGCTGCCCTTGATCACGGCTATCACGCTGGCGGAACTCGGTGTCGGTCCCCTGGTGGCTCACACCGATCAGGACCGCGCGGACCGGCAGATGCAGCTCCAACAGGCGGAAGCGACCTTCGACCCGCTGCCGTTCGATGCGCAGGCTGCCCGTGCGTTCGCACAGGTCGCCGCATCCCTTCGCCGGGCTGGCCGGAAGCCGACTGCCAGGGCATACGATGCGATGATCGCGTCGATCGCGGTCGCGCGGCGACTCCCCCTGTTCACCTGTGACCCGGATGGCTACGCGGGCATCGACGGCCTCACTCTTGTGGTGGTCGCCCACCCCGACGCATGACCCGTTCGGGTCAGGCCCCCCGGGCGTGGCCGGGGACCTCGTCCCGCCAGGAATGGCGCGGTTCCCAGCCCAGGTCGCGTCGGGCGGCATCGATGGCGAACAGGCTGCGGTTGCCGGAGACATCACCCTGGACACCCACGTCCGGAAAGACTTCCCCCAGCAGTTCCGCCGTGGGTCGCTCCATGACCGTGTCCGAGTTGGCGATGATGTAGCTGTTGGCACCCCTCACGGGTGCGGTGAGCGCCAGGCGGCACGCTGCGGCCGCGTCACGCAGGTCGATGTAGCTCCACAGGTTCCAGCGGCGCAGCTGGGCATCGGCCTGGTACGATGGGAACCGGGCGTAGTCGTCGAGTGCCATGATGTTCGAGAACCTGAGTGCCACGAAGGTCACGCCGGACCACGCCGACATCTGCTCCGCGAGGGTCTCGGTCACGACCTTGGACAGCGCATATGTGCTCGTCGGGAAGGGGTAGTGGGCCTCGTCGATGGGCACGTAGCGGGGCGGTTTGTCGAAGGGCAGCCCGAGCGTCGTCTCGCTCGACGCCCACACGACTCGCTGGATACCCAGCAGCGTTGCGGCGTGGAACACGTGGAAGTTCATGGTCGTGTTGCGGGTGAACGTGGCGGCGGCCGGCTCCATGCCCGGTGCCGGGATGTTGGCGAGGTGGACGATGGCATCGACACCGTCCACGACGTCCATCGCCTGGCCAAGGTCCGTCAGGTCTGCGTGCACCAGGGGCACGCCGATATCGCTCAGGTGACCCGGCGATCCGGTCGCATCGGTGGCCACGACATCGACCTCGTGCGCCAGCAGGTCTGCGACCACACCCCGACCCAGCTTGCCGTTGGCGCCTGTGACCAGGACGCGCATCGTTGACCTCCTTCTGTGGAGCGCTATCGTGCACCCAATGACACCGACGCGGATCGCCATCATCGGTGCGGGTTGGGCCGCCCAGAAGCACGTGTCCGCGCTGCGCGACGAAACCGACGTGGCCATCGTGGGTATCGCCAGCCGGAGCCTGGAGCATGCCGCGATCCTCGCGGCGCAAGCGGGCTCGCGGGCGCGACCCTGGAGCGACTACCGACAGATGCTCGATGCGGGCGGCATCGATGCGGTCATCACCTGCCTGCCGCCTGCCGAGCGGGGCGCCCCGGAGCTGGACGCCATCGACCGGGGTCTGCACCTGCTGGTAGAGAAGCCCATCGGCCTGGACCGGGAGACCCCCGCGCGCATCGGTCAGCGCATCGCAGAGACCGGGGTCATCGTCGCGGTCGGCTACCAGTGGCGCTACCTGGACCTCGTGGATCGAGCCCGTGAGTTGCTTGCGGGACATCCGCCGCAGCTCGTGCTGGGCACCTGGTTGGGCTCGACGCCGAGCGCCGAGTGGTGGGTACGTCGGGACGGGTCCGGTGGCCAGGTGCTGGAGCAGGCGACCCACATCCTGGACCTGATGCGAACCCTGGTCGGCGAATGTGAGGCTGTCGCGGCCCTGGCCGTTGATGCCCCAGCGTCCGAGCGGGGTGTGGCGGACATATCCGACGTGTCGACGACGATGCTGCGATTCGATACCGGTGCGATCGGCTCTCTGGCCACCTCTCGCCTGCTGACCGACGTACACCGAGTGGGTATCGAATGCTTCTCCGCGGGCCAGGCATTGAGCCTCGAGCTGGTCCCCCACCGACTGGTCCTGGGCCGGGGCACGCAGACCAGCGTCATCGCCGGGACCGATGACCTGGCGGCCACCTACCATGCACAGGACCGGGCATTCGTGGACGCGCTGCGGGGCGGTCGGGTGCCCGTCCGGTCGACGTGGGCGGACGCGCTCCGGACGCATGAACTGGCGATGCGCGCCACTGAGCTTGCCGTGACCGCGCCTGCTACGATCCGTTCGTGACAGAGACCAGGTTCCGCGGCGGCCAGATCATGGGCATCCGCATCCCCACCGTGTTCGAAGAGAACGACGCCAAGCGGTGTGACGGATGCGGCGAACCCATCAGCGGCACCCCGTTCCGGATTTCCATCATGGATTCCGTGTCCCGCGAGGCGCCGCCCTCGTGGGCCGAGCGCGCGACCTTCAACCCTGGACCGCACCAGTTCCACTCCGACCCGGAGCACTTCCGGACCTGGGCACGCGCGCGTGGCTACTACTTCTGCCGCCTGTCCGACGTCCGGGAGCTGATGCGCCCCGTGCCGCTGCCCATCGATCCGCCCGCGTGGGGTGTCTGTGATGGACGCCACCACGAGGCGCACGAGTTCCTGCCCGCCTGACCCCGTCGCCCCTGGACGCACGCGGGGCACCCGGAGTCGACCGCAGGAACGACGCTGATGGACATGGATGTCGTCATCCCCGCCGTGACGGCGCTGCTGGCTGCGATCTTCTCGCTGGCACTCCTCGATCAGTGGCGCGACCGCCGACACGCATACCAGGCCGCATGGTGCCTGGGCATGCTGTTCTTTGCCATCGGATCGGGGTGTGAGGCGCTCGCCGCTGCGTCGGGCTGGAACGAGACCATCTATCGGACGTGGTATCTCACGGGCGCCGTCTGGACCGCCGGCTGGCTGGGCTTGGGCAACGCGTTCCTGCTGGGCCGGACCCGATTCGGCTACGGCTTCGCGTTGTGCTTGTTCCTCGCCGGCTTGTTCACGTTCCTGACGCCCCGTCGTTTGCCGACGGAGTACGCAGGGGTGGGCATCACGCCCCTGGTCTACTTCATCATCGCGGGCGCGCTCGCCTTCTCGATCGCCACGGCCACCTACTTCCAGGACTGGCGCTGGCCGCGACTCGCGGCATTGGCGGTGATGGGCGCCACGGCGCTGTCCATCGTGATCATGGCGGGAGCGACGCTGCCCCCGCCAGGCTACTCCCTCGATCCCGCGACCGGAGTGCCCACGGGGGCGATCCTGCCTGGGCAGCTGCGCCTCCTGACTCCCTTCATGAATGTCACGGGTGCCTTCGCGCTCATCCTTGGCGCCCTGTTCTCGGCGTGGGTGTTCATGCCCAAGCGCCGGGTGCTGGACTACTCCCTGGATCCGGACCAGCCGGGCGAGCAGTTCCTGTTCAACCTCATCCTGTCGCCGTTCGCCATCAGCGTGAACTTCATCGTCTCGCTGCCCGGCGCGCTGCGGGCCCTGTTTGCGGGTCAGCTCAACAGCCGGGTGCCGGCGACCATGCTCATCGCTCTTGGCGCGCTCGTGCCGACCATCACCGACAGCCTCAACCGATTTGGCTCCACAGAGCTGTTCCAGACCGGCAAGCTGGTGGGTGTCGTGCTGCTGTTCCTGGGCTTCCTCGCGTCCACCGAGACGTTCGCGGTCATCCGCATCCCATTCACGTCGATGGTCCTGCGCGGAGCCCGCCAGGACTCGATGCCCGACGCGGACGCGCCCCGCCGTTAGGGCTGGCTCCAGCCACTTGCCCGTGTGCTGGCGAGGGTGACGTGACCCGCGCGGTCCGTGACCCGCAGCTCGGCTCGGACATCGTCGGTCGGGGCTGCCAGCGTCGAGCCTGCTGCCAGGGAGTCGAGCGGCTGCCAGGCGGTCCAGTCGGCGTCACCGACACGCCAGCGGATCTCCGTGGTGGCGATGCCGCCTTGGTCCGTGGCCACGAACTGGGCGATCCAGCCCGACATCGGCGCTGGGCGGAGCGCGAGGCCCATGATGAGCGGTGCCGTGCGGTCCAGGACCAGCGTGGTCATGACCGGCATCGACAACCCGCCCGCGATGTCACCCGACTGGACCCAGACCTGTCGATCGCCGTCTGGGCCTGCCGCGAGCGTCCAGTCGAGCGGGCCCTCGCGTGCCGGGTCCAGCAGGCCGGCATCCATCCAGGCCGACCACGTCAGCCCATCCTCCGAGAGGCGCACGCCATTCGTGGCGGCCGGGCCGTCATAGGTGGTCGCGACGACTCGCACCACCAACGCGTCAGTGAACGCTGGGTCAACGGTCACGCTGCCGACGACCGGCTGGGAGAAGACATGGCCGACGAGCTCCGGGTAGCCAGGCAGCCCGGCGTCATAGCCCAGGGTCCAGATGCCGACGCCCGCGGTGTCCGCCTCCAGCGCCAGCACGTACTTGGCACGTAGCGTGGCCGGTGTGTCGTAATAGGTCTGGAACCAGCTACCGCGCGCGGGGTCGAACCAGCTCACGCGGGCAGCACCCTCCGCGAGGTCCTCGTCCAGCACCGCGTCGGGCGGTGACACGGCCTCGACATCCCGGAAGAAGGTGATCCGGCCACGTGCCGACACCCGTGCCGGGGCTCGCTCGGCGTGCAGTTCGGGTCCCAGGGTCGCGTACGTCAGGCCATACGCTGGCAGGCCGATGATGACCTGGTCCAGGGGCACCTCACGGTCCCGGTACAGCTGCAGGCTGTCGCGCAGGTCCAGGCGGCCGTCCTGTCGGTCGAGCGGCGAGATGGAGCCCACCGGGCTGCTGGTGGGCCCTCGGTAGGCGTAGCCCATGAGGAATGCTCGGTCGACACCCGCCCTGATCGCCCTGCGGGCCATCCGGGCACCCGATCGATTGCCGTTCGTGGCGACCATCACGCGCGCGGCGGGGTCGAGGCTGGCGAGCGAGGTCTTGAGGCGTCCGGCCGTTTCCGCGTAGGCGTCGAAGTAGTCCCCGTCGATGAGCTCGACGTCCATGTCCGCGCCGTCGAGGCCGCGTGCATGGACCAGGGCGGTGGCCTCGGCCACGAACCGGTCCATGGCCGACTGGCTGCCGAAGAGCTTCGCGTTGTTCTGGTAGCCGCCGGACGTGAACGAGACCAGCACCCGGATGCCGCGTGCGTGCGCGGCGGTGATGATCGCGGCGGCCCGGGGACCCATCACGAACGCGGCGCCAGGCGTATCCAGCTTGAGCGACCCGTTGCGCCGGACGCCGACGCTGAACAGCACGATGTCCGTGAGCCGGTCGCCCACGATGTACGGGTCCGTGGCCGGGTCATAGGGCACGTCCAGGGAGGTGGCGATCCAATACGGCAGGTACGCCACGACCTCCTTCGACAGGCCGGGCCGGGGACCCGCCGGGTCGAGTGGCGGCACGGGTGTCATCGAGGGCAGCGGCTGGAGCGAGGCGGCTGGTGTGCTGGATGGGGCGCTCGGGTCCGGGACAGCCGGTGACGCGCCGGCACTGGGCTCGGGACTGGGACTGGGGCTCGCCGCGGAGCCGGACACACCCAGACAGGCCACGAGCGATGCCACCACCAGCAACATCGCCACGGATCGGCTCGCGGTTCGTGCCGTCATGCACCGACCCTACCATCGCTCCGCCAAAGGTGGCCGAGTAGTGGAGGCCGATCGCCGCTGCCGCTCTGCCCGCCGCCGCCCGCCCCTCTCCCCCGCCCCCGCCCCGACGGCCTCGCTGCGCGCCGCCCCGCCCCCGCCCCCCGGGGCGGTCCGCCGCCCGCTGGCTCCCCGCCC
>Ga0105047_10012329_pt1 | contig 13773 bp, 9 predicted proteins | sample MAT04_FD_78384 | JGI IMG/M metagenome (GOLD analysis project Ga0105047, IMG submission 78384) | Freshwater microbial communities from Lake Fryxell liftoff mats and glacier meltwater in Antarctica - MAT-04 (megahit assembly) | ecosystem: Environmental > Aquatic > Freshwater > Ice > Liftoff...
CGCCCGCCGTGTCGGCCGCGATGACGAGCGAGCGCGTGGCGCTTCCGAAGACGAGCCCGCTCCCACCGCACCCGTCCCACGTCGTGCGGCCGTTGGAGAGGTTGACGAAGGTGCCGGGTGTGGTCTCGCGTTGCCAGCGGTAGGTGATGGGACCACTGCCGGTTGCGGTCACGCTGAAACTCGCCGCGCCCGAAGGGCAGGTGGAGACCGGCGCGGGCTGTTGAGAAACCAAGCTCGTCGTGTTCAGGAGCACCGAGACGTTTTTGCTGGTCTGGTCCACCACGGCCAGGTCGAGCCTGCCGTCGGCGTTGAAGTCGCCCACCGCGACGGAGATGGGGGAGACGCCCGCGGCGTAGTTGACCGCCGCGGCGAAGGACAACGGGCACTGAGCGTGGACCGCAGGCGAAAGCCACAGGGCCGCGAGCATGAGGACGACGGCAAGCAAACTGGAATTGACGGCAGTACTGGACATGCTCTCTCCCTCGCGCTGGGCGGTACAGAGCCGCGCTCCGTATCCGCTGGCGGATCGACGCCACGCCTAGTCCGGGACGAATCTAGCGTACCGCAGTCTCTAACGTGAACACAAACGACATCTCGTGATTGGTCGCGTCAACTGACCAGGTGGGCACCCGGGAGCCGTAACTTGGACAGTTTGGGGACGGGGCAAGGCAATCGCGCGGATCAGACGTGCTCGACACGCGCGAAAACGACAGTGCGGCGTCGGGCCTCGCGCTCGCGTCGCAACGTAATCCCTATATATACGCTCAAGCGCGTTTGAAAAGCCCTAACAAGCGCCATGCGAAATCGCCTGTGGCATTTCTGCACCGCTTGAAATCTTCGTGAAGTCGAGCTGCTCGCGACACTGTTCGGCTACGCTCGTGACAACCGGCACGCAATTGATCTCCGCGTGAACGATCGGGCCAGTGCTTAGCATCATATGCCGCGCCCCTATTTTCGCGCGACACGCCACGGCGTCTAGATGTTCGCCACGGCTCCGCGCGACTCTACGCGAAATAACGCAACGGCGCGCGTGCCAGCGGCGTTCTGGTTCGTGGCTCTCGCTTCTCGGGTGTTTCGTGGAACGAGACACCACTGTTGCGCAGTACACGTCCCGGACTAGCACCCGGGGTTGAATGAATCAGATACTTGGAGGGTGACGCATGGACGGGTACCAACTCCGGGAAATTGACTCCGAAGAACTCGCGGACGCGCTGGGGGTTTCTCGGCGCACGGTGTCGCGGCGGATCGCGGCTGGTGTTCTCCCCCGACCCACGCGGCCGGAGCGCCCGAACAGGTTCGCGGTGGACAAGTTGATCGCGCACGTCGAGAAGGCCGACCCGTTCGAGTCGATGAGGCTCGTGGTCGGGCTGGCGACGTTGGAAGCGATAAGGAAGCAGCGGGTTCGGCTTTGGTCGTCGCGTCCGGTCAAATGCTCCGCATGAGGCGACGTCGCTCCCGGCCGCTCTGGTGACGCCCACGGGCCGGGCCGGTGCCTCACGTCGATCGCACACGCTCGGGCCGTTGGCTGGGACTGCGGCGCGGGCGGCGGGGTTCTGGAATGAATCGCGGGCGATCCGAAAGAAAAGTTTCGGCGTGGGTACGGCGGTGCGAACGCGAGCTGGATCGGGCGGAGAAAGACCCCGCCAACCCCACGGGGGCGCGGCCTTCACGCTTTACTTACACCCACTCTCTCAAGTTCGCCGCTTTTTCGACTTTCAAGGTCGGGCGGGCACGCCAGCGATACTGGGCACCGACGAACGGATTCATGCTTTGCGGTTGAGGGCGATTTCGAGTAGGCTGGCGGGTGGTCGTCGGCTGCGCGATGTTGATCCGCTAGCGGTACGTTGTGGGCCGACCAATCACGAGGGGATGAAACATGTTCACGATGTCTTACGTCAGCTTTGTTCGGAATGCCTTGTTCACGCTGTCTACCTGCGTCCTCGGACTCATGGTTTTGCCCGTCACACGTGGCGGTGCGACTATTACGAACCTCGGAACTCTTGGGGGCACATATTCTCGCGCATACGCGGTGAGCAACGACGGCTTGGTCGTCACAGGACAAAGCAGGACAAGCGGCGACACGGACTTGCACGCATTTCGATGGACATCGATGGGAATGCAAGACTTGGGACCGACCGCAAGATCAACGTCCGTCGGCTACGGCCTAAGTGGTGATGGCTCGGTTGTGGTTGGAGCGATAAGGCCAACAACCAGTTCTCAAATTCGCGGGTTCCGCTGGAACGAATCGAACGGGATGAAAGATCTTCCGACGCTGGGGGGCACAGGGGCGTCGGGGGGATACGGCGTAAGCAGCGACGGTTCTATTGTTGCTGGTTTGAGTTTTCAAGCGGGAAGCCAGTTTTCTCGCGCCGCTCGCTGGACGAGCGCAGGAATAGAAGATCTTGGAACGCTTGGCGGCGCGTCGGCATATGGCTACGGAATCAGCAGCGACGGCTCCGCGGTGACAGGCTGGAGCAGCACTGTCGGGAACGCCAAGAGTCACGCGTTTCGGTGGACAACAAGTAGAATGCAAGACTTAGGCACACTGGGGGGAACGTCTTCTTTCGGATACGCAATCAGCGGCGATGGCTCTGCGGTCGTCGGAGACAGTTATACCACAGGGGATAAATTAGTCCACGCGTTTCGTTGGTCTGGGAGTGAAATGCACGACATCGGATCGCTCGGTGGATTCTCCAAAGCGCTCGCAGTGAATGCAGATGGCTCGATTGTCGCCGGGTTCAGCAATCCGACGGGCACGTTCGAAAACCACGCCTTCATGTGGACTGAATCGAGCGGGATGGTGGACCTAAATACTTTTCTACCGACTCTCGGAGTTGACCTTTCGGGATGGACGTTGACCGAAGCTAGCGGACTTTCTGCCGACGGCTCCGCAATCACGGGCTACGGCGCATTCAACGGACAGGAAATGGCCTTTCTGGTGAAACTCCCGGCTCCTGGGGTGATGCCGATTTTGGTTGCGAGCTTGTTGGTTGTGAATCGTCGGCGGCGATAGGGTCGTATCGAGGAAGTCCCGAGACTAAGCACGGTTTGGAGTTTGGAGTAGATCTTGAACGCCCTCAATAGACGTCTGAGTCTTGGCGTAGCCGCATTTGAGGCCTGTGAGGGAAGCTCGGATTTCGATCGTGATATCTTCGTGACCGGGGACGATTTCGACGCCTTTGTCGCGGCGTTTGAAAGCGGGTGCTGATTGGCCGCTGCGCATGCTCTCAATTGACACCCATTGTTGAGTGGCTCCGCCGCCGACGCGGTGTACTCTGGAATCGGGTAGCGGGCTGATCCCCCGCGAATGGTCCGGGCGGCGGTGTCGAAAACACACCGTCCACGATGCGCCGCTCGGCCCAGCCCTTTCAAGGGCGGTGTGAATTGGCAACTTCTGGCCATTTGTGCTCGAACTCCGAACTCGTTCGCAAGGCGCTGGCGTGGTACGAAGACAAGGCTCTCGTCGCGGATATCCGCGAGCATGGCCTGAAGTACGTTCGGCTGATTGACAAGCTCGATGAGCCACCATCGCAACTGAACCACGCTTGCGCCGTGGTCGATGCCTTTCACACGCGCGTGTCGCAACTGGTCGGCGAAGGTGTTCCCGGACACGGTGACTGACGAAACGCGGCTGAAAGACTTCCTGCAGGCCGGGATCGCACGCGAGGTGCCGGTGCTGGACGACGAAGGAAAACCGGTCATGGTTGGGGCGGGCGAGAAGGCCAAGCCCAAGACGCGGATCGTGGCGACGGACGACCAAGGGCGCGTGATCGACCTGCACGCGCTCCGAACCATGCTCGGAACTCAACTCGCCCGCGCTGGTGTGACGCCTCAAGTCGCCCAACGGATCATGCGGCACAGTGACTACCAAACGACATTGAAGCACTACACTGTGCTGGGGCTGACCGACACGTCGGCGGCGATGTACCGGCTGCCGAGCATCGCACGCGAGCGGCAAGCCGAAGCCGCAACGGGCACCACCGACGCCCGGCCGATCAACCTCAAAGCGGTGCCAACTGACACCCAGCAGAGGTGCCAGCAGTTGGGGCGCGAAACAAGGAAAAACAGCGCGGCTCAGCGCGACCAATTCGGGCGCGACCGTGACTCACGCCCCGATCAGAAAAGCCTAGTTTTCTCGGGAAACAACGCGGATTCAAGGGCCGAATCTGCAATGGAGCGGAAGAGACTCGAACTCTCAACCCCTAGCTTGCAAAGCTAGTGCTCTACCAATTGAGCTACCGCCCCGGGGACGGGAGTGTACGGCCCGGGCGGCGTGGGGAATAGTTGGAGGGAGTCGCGGGCCGTGCCTTGGCTCAAAGTGAGGCGGATCTTCAAACCGCCGGCAGTTCACGCGGGGTTGAAAACCTGTGCCGCAAGATTCAAACTGAAGCACTGGCGCGCTGTGAAATTGGTGTCTCCCGTGCGCGAGCCAACGCCTACGCTTGGCCTGTGTTTGGGCCTTGAAACGCAACCGCGAGCAACGCCGGAGATCTGATCTTGCCGTACACTCTTAAACCCGACGATGGCATCGGTGTTGACGCCGATAAAGTTGGCTATCTCGCCTCGCATGTGGACACCGGCGACCGCTGGGTCCTGAACTTCGGCCCGCAGCACCCGGCCACGCACACCACCCTCCGCCTTGTGCTCGAGCTCGACGGCGAGCGGATCGCACGATGCACGCCGCACATCGGCTATCTGCACTCGGGCTTCGAAAAGCTCGGCGAGCACCTCGACTATAACCAGTACGTCACGATCGTCTCGCGGATGAACTACCTCTCGCCGATCGCCAACGATATCTGCTGGCACCACGCCGTCGAGACGCTCTTCGGGATCGACCTGACGCCGCGCTGCAAGGTTCTGCGGACCATCATGGCCGAGATCGCGCGGATCCAAGACCATCTTCTCTGCGTCGGCGCGGCCGGGCTCGACCTCAACGCCTTCACGGGCTTCATCTACTGCTTCAACGTCCGCGAAAAAATATATGACATCTGCGACTTCATCTCCGGTCAGCGCTTCCACCCCGACTGGACCCGCGTCGGCGGCGCGATGCAGGACCTGCCCGACGAGGGTACGTTCCAGAGGATGGTCAAGGCCTTCATCCACAGCGAACTGCCCAGAGCGGTGGGGGATCTCGAAGGGCTGCTCAACCGCAACCGCATCTTCGTAGACCGCACCCGCCATATCGGCGTCATCAGCCACGACGACGCCATCGCGTGGTCACTCTCCGGCCCGATGGCTCGCGCCTCGGGCGTGAAGCGCGACCTCCGCAAGGACGCGCCGTACCTGTGCTACGCCGACAACTGGGACGGCCAAGGGGCCAAGGCTGTGCAGTTCCAGGTGCCGATCATGCAAGAGGGCGACGCGTATGCACGCTACTTGGTCCGCGTCGAAGAGATCAAGCAGTCGATGAAGATCGTCGAGCAGCTGATCGACAACATCCCCGGCGGCCCGATCGATACATTCGCCGACGGTAAGATGACCAAGCCCAACAAGAATGACGTGTACGGCTCGATCGAAGGGCTGATCCAGCACTTCGAGCTCATCATGAGCAACCGCGGCTGGACCCCGCCCATCGCCGAGGCCTACGGCGCGAACGAGACCGCCAACGGTGAGCTCGGGTACTTCGTGGTCAGCGATGGCAGCCCGCGCGCCTTCCGCGTGAAGACCCGCCCCCCCAGCTTCCTCAACTATCAGGTCATGGCCAAGCTGATCGAAGGCCACCTGCTCAGCGATATCGTGGCCGTCATCGGCAGTATCAACGTCGTCGCGGCCGAACTGGATCGGTAGAGCCACGTTGCGGAGGACGGGTTGCAAGCCGTCCTCCGCCTCCTTTGTGGGGCAGGCGTCCCGCCTGCCTTCTCACGATCTTTCTCTACTCCGCGTTGTGAGATAGGTGTTCAACTGCCGCTCCAGCCTCTTCTTGTTGGCCGTCACGCAGCTCTTCGAGTTCGATCCGAAAGCAGCGAAACAGAACCTCCAACAAACCCAGCCTCGTCACTTTTATAGGAGATCGATCATGAAAATCTGCTCGCTCGCGTGCGTTGTGGCTGGTGTCACCCTCTCGCTCGGTCTTTCGCTCGGACTGGGCGGTTGCCTTATTACCAGCCACGACCACACCGACTACTCGGGCCGTCGCGTCGATTTCTCTACCTTCTCGCAGATCGAGCCCGGCAAGACCACCAAGCCCTGGGTCGAGGCGGCTCTCGGTCAGCCCAGCTCAACAACCAAGCTCGATGACGGCTCGGAACTCATGAAGTGGGAGTACACCGAGCGACGAACCAGCGGCGGCTCCGTCTTCCTGATCTTCTCCGGCGACAGCACCAACGAAACCCGCCACGCGGCGTATGTCCAAGTCCGCGACGGCGTGGTCAGCAAGGCGTGGCGCGAGCAGTGAATCGGTAATCCGCGCCGGTACGCCCAAGATCGGGCTGAAGAACTTCCACCACGCCGCGGATCACCATCGAGCTATCGCACAGCGATCGTCGCGAACCGACCCCACGCCGCCGTGTCAGAACCCAGCATCGCCTGAGTCTCTGGTCGTTCAGCACCCGCCGGTGATGAACTTCGCGACGAACTCATCGAAATCATCGGCCGTCACAAACCCGTCGTGGTTGAAGTCGGCCGCAAGATTGCCGGCCACGAACAGGTTCGCGTAAAGATCAAAGTCGTCGCCGTTCACAAACCCGTCGGCGTTGACGTCCGTGGCGGGTGAGACATGCGCGATGGTCTCGGGCATCAGCGTGACGGGGCGGAAGTTGCCGGTGAGGCGGAGGCTGTAGCGGTCCGCGCCGCACGCGGTCCCGGCGGTGATCGTCACGCTCAGCGAGCCGTCGAGGTTCTGAGTCACCGGGCCCGTAGAAGTGAGCGGCGAGCCGCCTTTATTCGTGACTTCCAAGGAAGACGCCAGCAGCGGAATCTCAGCACCGGTGTGGTCGCGGGCTCGCACGGTCAGCACAGCGTTTGACACACCGTCGGCTTGGACGTACGCGCGATCGAGCGTCGCCGTGCTCGTGATGGCGTCGGGCTTGCCGATCAGATCGGTGCGCCACGTGTCGAACCTGGAGCGGAGCGTAAAGACCGGATCAAGGTCCGTGGTAGTCTGGTTGGGCACGTTGAAGGTCATGAAGAAATCGCCGCCGCCCAGCCCGCCCGGGTTCGGGAAGACGCCCTTGCTCAGGGCCTGGGAGATGAGCACGCTCCCCGTGGGCATGACGGCGTCGAGGTCGCCGTCCTCGTCGAGGTCGGCGAGCAGGAGCTTGTTGCGGTTGAAGTTGAGCGAGGAAAAGATCGGTGCCCCAAAGCCCCCGGCGCCGAGCTGCGGCATGATCGACAGGCGCGACGTGGTGCGCAGCGTGGTGACCAGATCGGGCAGTCCGTCGCCTGTGACGTCGCGCACGACGATGCCGCCTATCGCGCCGCCCGCGGGCACCAGCGAAACATCGAACCCAGCGCCGTTGTTCTTGGCGTATCGGATCGAGGTGTCCGTTCCGAACCCGAAGAACAGGTCGGCCTTGCCGTCGCCGTTGGCGTCGACCGCCGCCAACGAGGTCAGCACCGCGTCCGCGAGAATCTCGGCGGACCGCGTGAACACTCCCCCGGTGTTCGTGAAGATCACGACCGCGTTGGAGGCCGTGGTGCCGACGGCGATATCCAGATCGCCGTCGCCGTCAAAGTCTGCGGTTGCGAGAAAGTTCGGCGTCCCACCGCCGATCGAGGTGCTCACGACCGTGGCGAGCGTGCCGTCGCCGTTGTTGGCTAGGAGCGAGAGCGTCTTGCCGTTGGCGTCGGCGGTGACGATGTCGAGCTTGCCGTCGCCGTTGAAATCGCGAGCCGCGAGCGCAATCGGCCCGTCACCGGTGAAGTACAGCGACCAAGGCGCGAAGGTTCCGTCGCCCACCCCGATGAACACGGCCACGCGGTCGGCGGTGTTCGAGATCCCGACAACGTCGGGCTTTCCGTCGCCGTTGACGTCGACCGCCGCGAGGTCTCGGTTGGTGATGCCGTCGAGCGATCGATACCCTGGCGCGAATGATGCGCCGCGTCCGGGCGGGGTGACATTGTTGAGAACGGCGATCGAGGGGTTCCCTCCACCGGTGACGATGTCAGGCTTTCCGTCACCGTTGAAGTCCGCGATGGCGGCAGACGTGGCGGAGAGGTTCTTATAGAGCGGGTTAGCGCCGTCGCGGTCGCCAGCGCGAGCGATGAGCATGTAGGCGATGTGGGCGGACTTGGTGAAGGTGAGGGGCGGTGAACCGCAACTGTCGGGCGTCCCGGTGGTGCACGAGCAGCGCCCATCACCTCCATAGAGCCGCGCCGCCTCCATCGCGGCCATCAGTTTGGCGGGAATATCGCCGGGCGTGTTCTCGATCGCGGCGACCGCGAAGTCAACCACCGGCGGGCCGGTCAGCACGTTGCCCTGCACCGCGTACACCAGGTCGCCGACCCGACCAGTGCGGCCGCCAGCCCACCTGCCCGCCTGTGTGCCGGTGAACGTCGCGGCGCGGCCCGTCACATCGACCATGCCGTACTGCCGCGATTGTGGTGAAGAATCAAACGTGAGGAGCCCCGCGAGAATGTCCTGCGGGGCGGTGCCAAAGTTGAGCCGATCACGGATGAAGGTGCGGTTGGACGAGTCGGAATCAACCGCGGACTGCGCTGTGGCCGCCCCGATGCCCGTGAGCATCACTGGCGTGTTGGCCTGAAGGTCAAAGCCGGTCAGACAGGTGGCGGACGCGGCGGCGACTTCGCCGGTACGCGTGTTGACGATCACGATGGACCACGTCGCCGAGGCCGACCCGGCGAGTGAAACGAAGGCCGCGACCCCCGCGCAGGACCGGGTGAACGCGCGGGCGGAGCGACGCGCACGGTTCACAGCGCCGAACGTCTTGGTAGAACTGAACATCAAGGATCCTCTCTTCTCGGGTGCTCTCGCCTAGGGAGCGGCATTGTAACGCTCGGCAGCGAAAACCACCAAAGATTTCGAGATCACGTCAGCTCGGTCAAGTCCTGCGAGGTCCAATTCAGCCCCGGCCTCCACCAGTAACGGATCACGTGCCCGGCTGAGTTGACTCCCAGCAGGTTGATCGTCCCCGCCGCGGACGTCACGCCGCGGATCTGGCTCGACGGGAGCCCCGCGCCCGCGATGGCGTCGGTCAGGGGCGTGATGTTCCAGTTGTCAAGCCCCGGCGCCCACCAGTACACGACGACCTTGCCCGACTGGTCAAGGCCCGAGACGTTCAGCCCGCCCCAAGGCGTGACATAGCTCGAGACGCTCGACGCCTGCAGGGCCGGGCCGCTGAACTGGTCGCTGAGGTTTGTCGTGACCCAGGTGCCGCCGAAGCTGGGAACCCACCAGGTCACGGAGAGCTTGCCGCTCGTGTCGATGCCAGCGAGGTTAATGCCACCCCAGCTTGTCAGGTACGCGGTCAGCCCGCCTGACAGCGCTGGCGCCCCAGTGCCCACCGAAAGGTTGTCGGTGCGCCACGCCGCCAGGCCCGGGGCCCACCAGACCACTTGGATCGCGCCGCTGTCGTCTAGGCCTGTGATGTTCATCCCGTTCCACTGCGTGACATAGCTGACAAGCCCGCCGACAAACTGCGGCGTTTCCTGCCCGTTGGCCTGCAGACTGCTGACGGAGATGTTGTTGTACGTCCAGGGCGTCGTCGCGGCGGTGGTCGATTCGTCGTAGGTCACGATGTGGCCGTCGGCGGTCAGACCGGCCACGTGCGCAAGGCCGTTGACATCAACGAACACCGTAAGCTCGCTGGTGATCACGGCCGAGCCAGGGATCTCGGTGGTCAGGTTGCGCCCAGTCCAGATATTGCTGACAGGGTTGAGCCGGAACACGAAGAGGCCCGAGGCGGTGGGGGCGGCCGCGAGCGACGCGCTGTCCTGCGCGTCGTTCCAGCTCACGACCTCACCCGACGACGAGGCCGACCCGGTGATCGAGGTCAGGTTGAGCGCGGTCCATGCCCCGCTGCTGTTCTGGCGGAAGACTATGACATTGCCCAACGCGTCGCGGGTGGTGACGGTGAGCTGGTCGTTGGTGTTGGCCGAGCCGTTGGCCGCGGCCCCGGGCAGGGCCACGTTGCTGGCGTTGAGCGCGGTGATGAGGTCCGCCGCGGTCGCGTCCGATTTGACGTTGACGTCGTTGATGGTGACGTCGCGGACGGTGCCCAGCCCCGTTGCGAGGTCGGTCATTACAGCGGAGTAGCTGCCCGCAGGGAGCGCGATCTGATAGTTGCCCGCCGCGTCGGTGGTATAAGTTCCGACGATCGTGGCGCTGCCCTGGGCGCGGATGTCGATCCGAACGTTCACGAGCCCTTCACCCATGCCATAGAAGTTGTTAGAGTCGGTGTCGGTGTAAATCACGCCCAGCAGGTAGATGTTGGGAGTGGACCCCTGATAGCCGAACTCCTGCGCGAAATAGCTGGTGTACGGCGCGGTCGTGGTCGGGTAAAAGAACCCGGGTCCGAACTCGTCGTAGTGGAAGCTGGCGTCAAAGTCCTCGAACAGGCTCAGCACGTTCTTGCGGTGCCCGAGTGACTCGAGCCAGGCCTTGTGTACCGCGTCAATGCTCGAATACCCGGCCGCGATGTTCTCGCCCGCCGAAATCGAGTATCCCTGGTCGGTCGCACGCTGGGTCGGGTCCTTGCCGTCGGGGTTGACGTGCGAGAAGAACGCGCGCGTCGCCATGTCCTGCGCGTGGGCCCGGGCGGCCCGGGTCAGCGCGGCGTTCAGCGCCAGCGGCTCTTGGGGCACTAGGTGGGCCAGCTCGCTCGTGGTAAGAGCCTGCGTGAGGTCCACGCCCAGCAAGGCCGCCTCGGTCGTGGGATTGGCGCGAGCTCGGTTGACCAGTTCGCTGAGGTAGACCTCGCTGGCAGACCACGAGAACGCTGACATCATCGTCCGAGATTCGAGGTGTTCGCAGCACGACAGTTCGCGGACCTTGGTCGCGTTGGTGCGCTGGGTGTGGGTATAAGAACCGGAGCGTTTCAAAGACTTCATGCGCGAGCCTCCCGCTGGCATGTCGGGATTTCCTCCGAGATGGATCAGCGGTGTGGGTGAGAGGCGCAACTTTCGCTGGCGATCGCAACACCTATGCCGGGCGTGGCGCAGGTACGGGCACCTCGCGAACCGCACGCGAAGGCGCATCGCGGACTCTCGCGCGGCTTATCATGACCACGACATGAGCACGATGAACCCAGCCACAGACGCAACCAACCACGCCCCGACCCTCACTCCGATCCAGAGCTCGCGCGAGCCGCAATCGCCCGAAGAAGTTCTCGCGGCCAGCGAGCAGTTTCGTCGCGATTTCTCGGGCGTGCGCGAGCAGGTCGCGCGAGTGGTGGTGGGGCAGTCAAGCGTGATCGAGGGCGTGCTCACGTGCCTCTTCGTGGGCGGTCATGTGCTTCTTGAGGGCGTGCCGGGCATCGGCAAGACGCTGCTCGTGCGCACGCTCAGCCGGGCCCTGTCGCTGTCGTTCGGACGCGTGCAGTTCACGCCCGACCTGATGCCCGCCGACATCTCGGGCACGACGATCGTGATCGAGACCGAATCTGACAACGGCGCCCGCCGCCGCGAGTTCAAGTTCCAGCCCGGGCCGATCTTCGCCCAGATCGTCCTCGCCGACGAGATCAACCGGGCCACGCCCAAGACCCAATCCGCGCTGCTCGAAGCGATGCAGGAGCGATCCGTGACCGTCGGCGTGCAGACTCATCGCCTGCCCGAGCCGTTCCTCGTGCTCGCCACTCAGAACCCGATCGAACAGGAAGGCACCTACCCGCTCCCCGAGGCTCAGCTCGACCGCTTCTTCTTTAAGCTCATCGTCGGAGTGTCGGGCCGGGCCGAGCTGGCGGAGATCCTCAACCGGACCACCAGCGGCACCGAAGCGATCGTCGAGCCCGTCCTCGACGCCGCGACGGTCGTGGCTCATCAGCGGCTCGTGCGTCGCGTGCCTATCGCGGCTCACGTCCAGGACTACGCCGTCCGCCTCGTGCTCGGCACTCAACCTTCCTCCGTCCCGGGCGGCGGCGAGTTCGCCACGCCAATGGTGAACCAGTACATCAGACTCGGCGCGTCACCGCGCGCGGCCCAGGCAATGATCCTGGCCGCCAAGTGCCGCGCGTTGGTCGAAGGACGTGCGACCGCCTCGACCGACGACATCCGTGCCGCCGCCCTGCCCGCGCTGCGGCACCGGCTCATCATGAACTTCGAAGCCAGCGCCGAAGGCGTCACTCCCGATTCGATCATCTCGAACCTAATCGCCACCTTGCCGGTGGATGTAGGCTAAACAGCTCTACTCCACCCGCGTAACGCTGGTCTTGGTCGTGCTCTTGGAGTTCAACTTGAACCCCTGGCTGCCGCCCTCGATCTCGACTACCTGTTTCATGTCCAGCGTGCTCAGCATACCTCGCCGCGTGTCCCAGCGGTACGAGCCCTCGTGCGTGGAATCCTTCACCTGAAAGCTCATCAGCCCGCCAGCAGATTCGACCGACGGCGCGATCGTCCCTTTGAACTCGACGTTGGCCAGAGCCTCGCTGAGCGACTTGAGCACCGACTCGGTGGTGATGGTGAAGCGGCCGATCGGCGACATATCCGTGGTATCGCTGGTCTTCCACTTCTCGCCGACCGTCGCGGTCTCCGTGGCCTTGCGCATCGTGAAGATCGGTCCCCAGAGTTCTTTGACTCCTCCGAGCGTGACGAGCGAACGTGCCGGGTCGCCCGGCGTGGTGGGCACCAGGCCTTCGCCGCCTGAAACTTTTGTGATGTTGCCGTCCTTGTCGATGGTGAGCGTAAGCACCGAGCCGACGATGCTGCCAAAGTTGGCGGTGGGGTCGCCCGATTCGAGCGGATCGATGTTCAAGGTCTGCCCGTCCGCAGGCTCCTTCCTCGCAGGCTTTGAGGCTGGCTCGTTCAAGGGTTTGCTCGAGGGCTTGCTGCTGTCAAAGTCTCCCTTGCCCTCGGGGCCATCGATGGAAACCTTGAGGCTGTCGTAGATTAGCTCGACCGTCGCGGTTTTCTGGGCATCGACGTTGATGACCTTGAACCGCAGCCCGAGGCTCTGCGTCATCTTCTGCGTGGCCTTGATCGTGCCCAGCCCCTTGGGCTCGGGCTTGGTCCCGGGCTTTGCTTTGGTCGAGGCCGGGGCGGAATCGGCCTCAGGATCGGGCGATTCGGTGACGCTCTGGGTGTCGATCTCCATGCGGTACTTGGTTTCCTGCCCCTTTTCAAACTTGGGCCGGAGGTCGGCGGTCTGCCTGGCCGCGGCCGAGGGGACGAGGAACGTGAGTATGAGCCCGAGCCCAAGCCCGAGCCCGAGAAAGCGACTGAGATGAAGTGCTCGCACGGTCGTTCCCTTCTAAAGATGCCGGGTTAGGAGCTGGCGATCGTTCTCGCTCGGCCCGGGCAGCGTATCGACCGGGAATCACCCCGGGGCCCAAATAGGCCGATCAAAAAATCGCGGCCAGCCTTTCGCTCCTTCCGATACAGCTTCACGATCGCCACGGTTCCAGTAACAATCGAACACGCCGACGGCCGACTAAGGCGAATTGTTGGGGGTCACGCTGGGAAAACACCGGACCAACCTAGACCATCGCACGCGGACCAAGCCCCAGAGCGGCTCCGACCAGCTCACGACCGCACGCCGTCAGTTGAGCGCGATGTCGCCCGCCCGCGGCGTTCACGTCCGCGACCTTACCTCCGCTCGACCTCCCAGAATCGAACTCAAGAGTCTGGTGGAAGCAGACCGCGAGCCCTACCTCGAAGCCGTCC
>Ga0105047_10012330_pt1 | contig 13771 bp, 14 predicted proteins | sample MAT04_FD_78384 | JGI IMG/M metagenome (GOLD analysis project Ga0105047, IMG submission 78384) | Freshwater microbial communities from Lake Fryxell liftoff mats and glacier meltwater in Antarctica - MAT-04 (megahit assembly) | ecosystem: Environmental > Aquatic > Freshwater > Ice > Liftoff...
AGCGGCACCGTTGTCTACCGCGCGTGGAACACCGCGGGCGGCTTCTCTGCTGCCGTCACGCTGACGGTTTCCGTCACGCTGAGCCGCACCCTCGATGGCGTGACAGGCGGCGACGACACACCCGCACCGACTGATGCGCCTGCAGCCGCAGGGCGCACCGTCATCAAAGCCGCAGGTGCCACCATCACCACGTACCGCTGCAGGGGTCGCTGGTCAGTAGCCGGCTGGTGCTACGTGCTCACGGCTCGCGCGAAACTGCAGCGCCCGATCGGAGCCGGTGTCGCAGGCCAGCAGGTCACCGCAGCACGCCGCACCATCACCGGCCGCTCAATGCTCCTCGGCGCGGCGAAGACCACGAAGTCGGGAGCTGCGTCCATCACCACGCGGCTCAAGCCCCCCGCCCGCGGCGCGACGGCGTGGCTGCTACGCACGGCCCACACCGTACAGCTCAAATTCGGGGGCTCAGCGGCGCTCATGCCGTCGAGTGCAGTCGCAACGACACGCATTCGCTGAACGCGCGCTACGCTGACATCAGGCCCGTCGCCGCACGCAACCCATGCAGGATTCGCACCGCGCGCCGGCGAACCACACGCCACTGACCACGCCCGATCGCGGAGCCGTCACTCGATGCCACGCAAGGCCAAGCGCCGCACTGCATCCCACACGACCAGACGTCGCGAGCTGCTCTGGGCGCGCCAAGGCGGGCACTGCCACTACTGCGACTGCCACATGACGATGCGCGCCTACCACGATCACGACCAGGCGATTCAGCCGACCGACGCCACCATCGAGCACCTCGTGCCGCGCGCGCTCGGCGGCGGCAACACGATCGCCAATCTGGTCGCCGCCTGCCACCGCTGCAACGCGCTGGGGGGACGCATCGGCAAGTGGTGCGTCGACACGTTCGGCGGCCGCCGACTGACACGGGCAGAACAGCACCGAACGCGGCGCATTGCCTGACACGCGCCGACCGCACGCGGCATACTTGCGCGCATGACAACTGGCTTTCACGAAGACACCGACCATAAGCGCCTCGACCTGATCGTCGACGGCGCTGCTGTCGGTCACATCGACTACGGGGTCGAGGCGGGCGTCGCCACGATCGTTCACACCGAGGTCGAGGCGGCACACGGGGGGCGCGGCTACGCGGGGGAGCTGGTCGCCGAGGCGATGCGCCGATTCGGCGACCGCGGCCTGCTCGTCGCCCCCCAGTGCCACTTCGCCCGCCACTGGCTCGCGCAACACCCCGAGCTGCTCGATGCGGTCGAGCCGAGCTGGCGCACGCGGCTCGTCACCAACGGGTATGGGCAGCACCACTGACGCACGACGAGTAGCCCGAAGCAGAACGGCGCAAGCCCCCGGTCAGGCGGCGCTGATCTCAACCTGGCGCCCCAGACGCAGCTGCTCGATGTCGAGCACCGGAATCAGCCGGCCGTCCTCGACGTGCGCGATGCGGCGCACGACCGAACTCGTCGCACGATCGACATCGGTGATCGCATCCTCATCCACCACAAACACCTCGTCGACACCATCGACGAGCCAGCCGATCACACCGGCACCGGCACCGTCGCCGATGGTCGTGACGACGATGCGTCGCTCACCCCGCTCGCCCCCCGCCTCATCGGCCGTGGTCAGCGCCGGCTCGCCGAGCGCGAGCGACAGGTCATGCACGGGCATCACCTGCCCACGTAGGTCGACCACGCCGAGCGCAGTTGGGTCGGTCGAGCCGATCGGCTGGGTGCGGACATCGCGAATGATCTCGCGCACCGCGGTGATCGGGAAGGCATATTCGGCGCCCGCGATCGTGCATGCCACCAGTTGCATCTGCATCATGCCACCTCGCGCAGCGTGATGACGGCAGCCGAGGAGTCGTCGAGTGCGTGCACGACGCCGGCCCCTGCCACAGCACCCGTTCGCACGGAAGACGTCTGGCCCGCATCGAATGTGAAGCGAGCCGTCAGCTGAGCGAGCCGTGAGCTCAGCGCGCCGAGCTCATCGCTTGCCGCCGACACCTCCTGCATCGACGCGGCTGTCTCCTCGGTCGCAGCCGAGACCTCCTCGGTCGATGCCGACGATTCGGTCGCGACGCTCGCAACCTCATCCGTGGCGGCACCGATCTGCGTGACGCCGCTGACGACATCCGTCACAGCCTCCTCGATCGAGGCAAAAGCGACGCGCGCCTCGCCGACGAGCCGGATGCCGTCGCTGGTGCGATCGACGCTCTGCTCCACGAGACCCATGGTCGACTTGGTGGAGCTGCCGATGTCCGCGAGGATGTCGGCGATGCTCCCGGCTGCGACGCGGCTCTCCTCGGCAAGCTTGCGCACTTCGTCAGCGACAACCGCGAACCCGCGACCCTGCTCACCTGCGCGCGCCGCTTCGATCGCCGCGTTGAGCGCAAGCAGGTTGGTCTGGTCGGCGATGCCGCTGATCGAGTCGACGATGCCGCCGATCTGGCCACTCTTCTCTGCGAGCGTTCGCATCGAGTCAAGCACCTCGCCCGAGCTCGACTGGAGCATGTCCATCGCCGAGCCGGCATGGGTCATCGTCTCAAGGCCTGTACCTGTGAGCTCCTGCGCGGACGCTGATGCACCCTGCGTGCGCTCGGCGACGATGCGCGCGCTCTCGAGCATCTCGACCTGGCGCTCGGCGCCGGCGGCGAGCTCACCCACACTGCCGGCGACCTCATCGGCTGAGCGACCCACCTCGGTGGCATTCGATGCCAGCTGCGACGAAGTCGCACCCATGCGGTCAACCGCCTCGCTGAACTCGCCGATCACATCCGTCCACTGATCAGCCACAGAGTTGTAGGCGACCAGCCCGCCCTGCGCGAGCGTCAGCATGTCGTTGAAGGTCGCCACGAGACCGGCGATCTGCGGAATATCGCGGTCGTCGGTCGGCACCGGGGTCGTGGCGGGCGTTACACGCACCGTCAGATCGCCCGCACTCATGGCGCCGAGGCCCGCACCGAGGTTCGTGAGACACACCCCGCGCAACGATTCCAATCGATCGGAGACGATGTCGAGCCGCTCCATGAGGCCGCCGGTGCGCTCGGCCACGTCGTTGTATGCGATCAGCCCACCCTGCGCTTTCTCGAGCATCTCATTGAAGCTTCGCACGAGGTCGTCGACGACGGTGCTGCCGGTCGGAGCAGGTAGCGCACGGGTCTGCGCCTCTGCACGGAGAGAATAGTTGCCATGTTGCATCGCGGAGAGGCCGGCGCCCAGGCCTGTCAGGCAGACGTTCGAGAGACTCTCCAGGCGCCCACTCAGCTCGCGGAGCTGCTGGCTGTCGCCACCGCCGCGTGATCGCCACCACAAGAGGGCAGAGCAGGATGCAAAGAGCACAGTCGTCACCAAGAACACGATCGTCATATGAGCCTCCAAGGGGCTGGTGCGGGGGGGTGGGGCGAGTAGCTGCGGTCGACGTATTGTCCATCGACCGATCACATTCTTCGGCAGGATTTCCATATGTCTGAGTAGACATTTCGAAATTAGAGCTGTTCGCTAACAGTCAATCTGACAAGACCCTGACCAGATACCGCTCATGAAGCGCACGAACCCACCCTTTAGTCCAGGCGCTATTCGAAAGGCGTACGATGGGCCGGCCGGAACCTAAAAGACAGGCTACATGCGGATTCGTCGCTCCAGCCGACGCCGGAAACACGCTGCCTGGTGCGCTGGCGACCGCCCCGTGAGCGCCACCGCGGTAGCTTCACGCTCCGCGTGCTTTTCCGACGCTCATTTCCGCGTGTCGCACGCGGCGCCAGGTAGGCTCGACGCACGATGAACGACCTCGCTCGCGCGGTGCAGCGCACCTATCTCACGCTCATGCTGGGCAACACGCTCGCCGCTTCGTTCATCTGGGGCATCAATACGCTCTTTCTGCTCGACGCGGGGCTCTCGAATCTCGAAGCGTTCGCGGCCAATGCGTTCTTCACCGCCGGCATGGTGCTCTTTGAGATTCCCACCGGCGTCGTCGCCGACACGGTCGGCAGGCGCGCGTCCTATCTCCTAGGCACAGTCACGCTCGCCGTCACGACCGGCCTCTACTACGTGCTTTGGGTCACCCACGGCGCGTTCTGGCTGTGGGCGATGGTGTCCGCGCTGCTCGGTCTCGGCTTCACGTTCTTTTCGGGTGCCGTCGAGGCGTGGCTCGTCGACGCGCTCCACCATGCCAAGTACGACGGCACGCTCGAAGCGGTGATGGGTCGCGGCCAGATGGTTGCGGGAGCTGCGATGCTCGGCGGGTCGGTGCTCGGCGTCGTCGTCGCACAGACAACCTCGCTCGGCGTGCCTTTCTTGATGCGGGTCGCGGTGCTGCTGATCATGTTCATCGTGGCCTTGCGTCTCATGCACGACCTCGGCTTCGAGCCCGAGGAGCACGCGACCAACTGCGAGCGGCGCCCACATTCGCAAAGCACTACATGCAATGCGTGACGCTGGCGAAATTCAATCAACCGACCGAGGTCGAAACGCGGCCTGGCGACGCGTGGGCGATGGCCAGTGATCGCCAAGTCGTGGAGGGGCGCCGGTTTTCATTGCGCAGACAAAGCCCAGTCAGTCAGCGGTTGCTACTTCGACGGACGCTCCGCTACGAATGAACAGGACGATCGCTGCGACAACGAAATACAGCATCTCGGGAATGCCCGACAGGAACCCAAGTGGGACTGAGATTGCCGAAGTCGCGGAACCGAAGACCATCAAGGCTGCACAGAGAATTGAGAACCAGCCGAACCAGTTGGGAAGCAGCCCGCCGCGCAACGTCACCGCACCGACAGCGAGGGCGGCCACGCCGAAGAAGATGCCCGAGTAGAAGAAGCCAGTCACGGTGACCGCATGGGCCAGAGCTGCAATGTCATTGCCTGAGCTCGCTTTGTCGATGCGCAGCGCAACAGCCTGCACAATCGTCGGGCCGACCGCACCGACCGCCGCGCCACCCGCGATAGCCGGCAGCACGAGGTTTGAGAGCCGCCCCGGAGCAAGTTCGGTGCGAGCAAGCACGGCGCGCAAGGTCGCACCAAAGAGCAGAACACCGAACACACCGAGCGTTGAGACCATTACCGAAGTGCCAATCGCGCTGAAATCAGCAAGCGAATCGTGAAGCACTTTGCCGGAATCCTCCGAGCTAGATTCACCCAGGATTGCCCCATTGAAGAAGAACAAGCTGAAAGCAAAGAGCAAGCCTCCAAGCGCACCGATTCGCTCTCCAAGTCGTTCACTGATCATCGTCGCTCCCTAAAATGCGCTTGCACCTGATTCCCCGTGAATTATTCGACGATGAACGCACTTTTCCTGCACATCCAGCACCTCTGAGGCGACCGCTCGGACAGCCCGCATCACAAGCGGCTCCGCAACGTGCTCAGTTCAGTCAGCCCGTAGGCTTCGCGGGGGATTCACTTTCCGTCAAACTTGTCGGCGCCGCCCTATCACCCGTCACCGAACTCGCAGCCCACGCACGAACTTATGATCGGGAAATGATCGGGGCCTCGACGACCTCATACCGTCACGCTGATCGGGAAGAAGAAAACCGCCCGATTTACAGGCAGTTTCAAGTGGAGCTGGACGGGATCGAACCGACGACCTCATGCTTGCAAATGACGGCAAATCCACCGTATATTCAGCAGCTTTTTCCCTGCTCATAAGCAGTTTTCGCTGCTAACGATTCTACCCCCCGCTGATACACATGCGTGCAGGCAAGTACGTTCGCGGACGGTCACGGTAGATCAGCAGTGGATCAGCGATGGGACGCGATCTCGTTCCAGAGCGTGTCGTCTAGGTTCCTGTACGACTGCGGAGCGGTGACGGGTACGGGCAGGTCACTCAAGGAGATTGGCGTGCCGAGGCTTTCGGTGTCGCCGATCTCGATGGCGAAGCCCGTAGTGCAGCCTTCGTAGTAGGCCATGAATTCTTCGCGCTCGATGCCGCCCGCATGACCGCACCGTTCCCAGAGCGCCTCGGGAGTGTCTTCAATCACGCGCTCAACATCGAACCAGCCGATGATTTGCTGCTCGGGGGATGTGGAGTAGATCGCCACATGGTCGGGTGTCGCGGCGAATCCCCTGCGGCGAAACTCGAATCGCTTGGTGCCAGCCAAGATCGCTCGGGCGAATCGCGGCTTGATGCTAAGAAGGATCGGCATTGCCCCACTCCATGACGCGAGCGAACTGGTCGTCGCTGACTTCGGTGATCGACTGGTAGGCGCTTCCCCCATGCCGTTGCCATTCGGTGAGCGGCAGCGGCTTCGGAAGATGAATGACCTGCCGGAACAGGATCGCCAACGCTGACTTCGCTGCCTTCGCCTCGATCTCCTTGAAATCGTAGACGGTGCGCTTGCCTACGAACGCGCCAATCGCGGAAGCGTCCGTTGACCGGAGGGTGTCCTCGACGACGGCAAGCGTAGTGATCGCGTGGGTGTCATGCGAGCGGTAGAACAGGAGCAGATCGCCCGCTCGGAGCTTCGTGGTCGGGGAGTTCGACAGGTACGCCTTGCGAATCCCGTTCCCGACGACGCTCGACGTATACGCGCTCGTCACGTCGAGCGCGAGTTGCGATGGGTCGGGCGGGACGGTCGGAGCTTCTGGGAAGAGGTTGCTGTGGAACTGCGGCTGCACCGGTACGAAGAACTTGCCAACGTCGGGGCCGCTGTCGAAGGCCGGTGCCCATGCGATGTGGTATTCGAGCGCCGATCCGCTTGGCGGTGGCGGTGGCCGAAATCGTTTGCGATACACGCGCTCGGTGGTCGAGCCTGGCTTGAGCCCATCCTCGACGAATCCGAACTCTCCGAGGAAGTCGATCAGGAAGTCCTGCTCGGGAAAGATCTCGACGAAGGCGTTGCTGCAACCGCTCTTGTCGCAGGTGGCGAAGGCCGTCTTGAGGAGCAGTTCCCCCAAGTGACGCCCGCGACTGTTCTCGCTGACCTTGAACGTGCAGAGCTTGAACGAGCGCGAGGTCTCGGGTTCTTCCAAGTTGTAGATGCAGATGGCATCCAGCTTGTCGTTCGTTCGGATCACCCATGCCCAGCGACCCTCCCGCGACTTGCGCTTGAACCACGCGTCGAAATCGCTTTCCCCGGTATAGGCACCTCGAAGCGTGTCGAAGAGCGGGTCGTCCAAATGGAGCGAGTGCAGCGGCACGTCCTCGACGGTGGGCGGCAACATCGAACGGGGCTCGAAGAGCGCGGTGAGCAGGTCCACCGCCTGCTCGACGTAGTAGGTGCGTGCGCCGAGCCCGAGCCGGTTGGCGCGCTTGTGGAGGCGACGATCCTCGGTCACGAGGGCATCCGCGCAATCACGCTCAATCGCATAGAGCAGATCGGTGTCTACGCGGTCGTTGTCGTCACTGATCTTCCCCGCCCGCGCGAGGAACGCTTCGTCGGGTGCCGGTGGCTGGTCGATTGCCGGGTACTTCCCGGCCTTTGCAACTGACGCGAACCGACGCTCCTCCACGCTGTCGCGCTCGAAGTCGTCGCGGCTTGCCTCGTGGATCATGAGGACGACCGAGTGCTTCTGCGCGAGGCGTGCCAAGTCCGCAGCGATGGCCGTGACAGGCGAGGACACGTCCTCAAGGGCAATCACTACGTTGGTGTCGAGAAGGAGTCGCATCCGACGGCGATTCTCCCTCATGGGGCGGAGGCTCCCTCGCGCGTCACGGAATCGTCGCAGAGTTGGCACAGTCACGTGACACGCAGCCTGCGACGATTCGTGGATGCCCTCGACCTTGCCTTCACCTGCGACCAAGAGCCGGAGGACTCGGCTCCGTAGAATCAGCGGGTGGCCGCCCCCAAGCAACTCTCGTGGAACGAAATCCGTCATCGCGCGCACGCCTTCGTCAAGGAATGGCGCGACGAGTCACGGGACGGAATGCCGCCTCGATGGAGTGATGGCGATCGTACGAGATGACCCCGCCGAGCGCGCTGCTTACGTTGCGCTGTATCCGCTACTCGAAGTGAGATCTTCGTGCATTGGAGCCCTCGCTACCGCACGCCGAACTGCGAGAAGCAATCGGCGAAGCACACCGGTGCCAGATGGAGGTATATCGGGTCGGGGTAAATCTATCTGGCAATCGTGTTACGACACCCGGCCATACTGCAGCACTTGTAGCGCATCTCGCGCTGAAGAACGCCGACGGGTTCGCCGGACGAAATCCTAGCAGCGCCGTCCATGCTGTCCGGACGGGACATGAGATGCTGAATAGGTCCATGTCTGAAATGCTCGCAGTGGTCCGCGGGCATCTCGGGTAGGTGTCGAGGGTGCGCTGATCCCCAGAGCTGGATTCCAGCCAGAATGACAGGGGGCCTGATTCCGCCTCGCGTGACTGGAGAATCGCTCCCAGCGAGCAGGGAGTAGGTGTCAGCCGAATAGGTGAGCAACAAATCCATGTCGGGCGAAGCGGGTGCGTGGGACACCTCCCCGACATTCGAGATATAAAAGTCGCTGTTCCTCGCCAGCCCGGCAGTGTGGGCGCGGGGTGATAGCACCACTCAAGTTTGCACAAATTGTTGGTTGTTATGAGGCTGGGGTCCCTCAAGAAGCAAGAAACGGGCCTCCAAAGAAGCCCGCTTCCTACACTGATTTGGTTCTCGGTCAGGAAGGCGCTGGGATCATTCCCACCGCGTTGCCGAGGAGCGTGGCACCGGCCACTGCGGCAAGAATGCCAGCGAGTGTCTTTTCACGGCTAGCACCTATGTTGTGGTGGGTGAACAAGAAAGCACCAAGTCCGGCCGCAGCCAAGATCGGAACGTTGAACTTTTCGTTGAAGTCGCCCGGCTTGTCCATTGTGTTGCGCTGTGCGATGGCCGCAAGGCCAGCCGTCACCGAAATGCCAGCGACAATGCCAGCAGTCTTGAGATTCACCATGTTCGTCCCGCTTTCTTCTCGTTGATTGCAATCAACGGGCGCGGTTTCGTCCCTGTCCCCGCAGATAGTCCCGTATCTACCTATCGGAAAGGCCAGTCGTGCTGTTTCAGTCGATTTCGCGGGTAGAATGAGGCTCCAAGCGCTGTGTCAGCGAGCGGCGTAATGGCGCCGGGGTTCGTCGCCGTAATGGTGCCACCCTGTCGTCGCCGTAATGGCGCCAGTGGGTGTGCCCGTTCGGGTCTTGCTGATTATCGTCGTTGCTTGGGCTTGGTGTTGCGGTCGGGTAGTGGTCTGGGTGCGCGGAAGCTGTCGCCGTCGAGCACGACGCGGTACGCGTCGTGGCGAAGGCGGTCGAGGGTGGCGGCGCCGAGCAGGCGGTTGGGGAACGCGTCGTGCCATTCTGCGAAGTCGAGGTTCGACGTGATGATCGTGGAGCGCGTTTCGTAGCGTTCGGCGATCAGGTCGTGGAAGTCCTCGTCGTGTGGCGATTGCATGGGCTTGAGTCCGAAGTCGTCGAGGACGAGCAGGTCGACGCGTGCGTAGCTGGCGAAGCGCCGTTCGAACGATCCGGTTGCGCGCGATTCGTGCAGGTGGCCGAGCAGCTTGGAGTGCGTTGTGAAGAGTACGTCGTAGCCTTCCTGGACGGCGCAGTGTCCGAGTGCCTGCGCGATGTGGCTCTTGCCGGTTCCGCATGGGCCGGCGATCAGCACGGGTGCTTTCTCGGCGATGAAGCGGCAGGTGGCGAGGTCGGTGACGAGCTCGCGGTTGATCGCGGGGTTGTGGTCGAAGTCGAAGCTCTCGATCGTTTTGCCGCTCTTGAATCCGGCACGGCGTACGCGTGTCGAGTACTTTTTGTGGTCGCGCCGTGCGACCTCGTCGGTGACGAGCAGCGCGAGAAAATCGACGTAGCTCATCTTCTTGATGATCGCCTGGCGGTTGCGTTGCTCGAGCGAGTCGAGAATTCCGGAAAGGCGTAGCAGCTTTAGCTGGGGCGCCAGTTCGGGCATCGGGTTGGGGCTCATCGGTGTGTCTCCTGTTGGTGGTGGTTGTCAGTCGAACAGTTGGCTCATGTCGCGGCAGAAGCGGCCGGAGCCGTCGTAGGCGCCGCCCGGCACGGGCGGCGCGGTGAGGCCGGTGGGTTCTTGGTCGAGGCCGTTGTCGAGGATCGTCTTGAGTGCGCGGTAGCTGGCGTTGTCGAAGTGCAGAGCGCGCTCGCACGCGGCTTCCAGCCGCGCGCCCGAGTACTTGCGCGCCAAGTCGACGACGCCCTGCGCGCCGCGCAGGTTGTGCACTACGCGGTCGTCGAGCATCCGCTCGATCACGGTGCGGGTGCAGATCCCGATCTCACCCGCGCTCTGCAGGCACCACTGCTGGTCGCGCATCCGCCACGCGACCTGATTGGGTGGCAGGTGCTCGACGATCGTGGAGCGCTCCCCGGGGCGCGAAAGCCGCGGGTGCGAGGCGATCAGCTCATGCTCAAGCGTGTACAGGTGCACGCTCGTTTCGGTCGCGCGAATCCACACCTGCTGGTGCGCACGACGGTACGGTGCCGAGTAGCGACGCTTCTCGAAAATGACATGACAGTCGCCATGCACCTTCGCCTGCTTGTACTCGCATAACTCGGGTACGACGTCCGGCAGCGGCTGCAGCGCTGGGCGTTCGATGTCGGAGAACCGTGTCAGTGGCTGCTCGTGCGTTGCGATCTGGAATGCGTAAGCCCGATCGCACGCTAGAATGGAGAACACAATCGAGGTACCAGAGAGACCGCACATACGTGGTTTTCTCCCTACTTTTGCATAGGGAAAAAACCAGCTTTTAAAAACACCTGCAAATCAGGTGTTTTGAGTGGAGCTGGACGGGATCGAACCGACGACCTCATGCTTGCAAAGCACGCGCTCTCATCACGTGCTCTGCTCCAATGCCGAAACGAGATCGATGAGCCCGACCGGCTCCCATGACCGGTTACGCGCTCCGGCCGAGAGCGGCTCCAAAACACCCACGCCGACGAGTTGCTCGATGGCTTGATTCACTGCCGGCTTTGATCGTCCAGTGCTCGACACCGCGGCCGGACCAGTCAGCACCGGGTGCCCCGGAAGCTCGTCGAGGAGCGCCCAGACCGCGGCGTCAGATCGTGGTGGCGTAGCCAAACCAGCGACGCGCGCACGCCATCCTGCATGGAGCCGCTCAATATCACTCATGTAGCGCTGAGCGAGCAGTACAGACTGCGCGATGGCCACAGCGAACAGCTCGATCCACACCTCGACGTTCCCCTCACGGAACTGAGTGAGCGCATTGATGTATTGGTCACGACGACTGGCGAGCACGACACTCACGGGTGGCACGAAGTCGACCACAAGACCCCGTCGACGCAGCAGCACATGCATCAGCGCTCGGCCAACGCGGCCATTTCCGTCATTGAACGGGTGGATCGTCTCGAACTGCGCGTGCACCACAGCACACTGCACAACCGCTGGCAACGACTCATCCAGGCACGCCTGCGTGAGGTCCTCCAACAGTTCCGGAACGTCTTTGGCAGGCGGCGGGACAAAGTCTGCACCGCACGGGTTGAAGTCGTTACCGCCGATCCAGTTCTGCTCGACCCGAAACCGGCCCGGCGTCGTCCACGCCGCATCATTGGCCATGAGAAGTCTATGGATGGCGAGCATCCGATCACTGGTGACGCCAGCCACGTCAGTTGCCGCCTCATCTATCGCGAATTGCATCGCATCGATACCCGCGAGGATCGCACGCGCCTCAGAACCCACCTTGATACCAAGGTCATGCTTCGCTTCGGCGCGAGCCAGCTCACGCGTCGCGACTTGCATGCCCTCGATCTTCGACGATGCGATTGCCTCCGTGCGCAGCAGCAGTCGAGCTAGGGCGCGGAGCGCAGGCGAACGCTCTGCGCCGAGTGAGGAAACAGCCATCTGCGCATCCGAAACGATGCCGGCAAGTTCACCGGAGAGCGCTGGAGACCAGCCGTCGATGCGGTCGGGCACGAATGCCTCGTACTTGCAGGCGCGCCGGTACCGCGCCGGAACGTAGTCCTCGGCGGGGTCGTGCGTCCAAGTGGCCGTCGTAAGCTTTCCGCGCATAGCCTCATGGTAAAGGTTACGTCGGATCCTTTACTACACCGCAGCCCGGGATGCGCGTCCAGCTCCGCTCGAAGACGCTCGCTTGCGGCGGGGGTTTCCGAGCGGAGCTGGACGGGATCGAACCGACGGAGTCCTCGCGATTCCGGGCGTTTTATACCGATTTTCCGGCCACTTTTGCGGCCTTCTCTGTGTATCTCCCACCTGGGAGGCACATCGTGTCCGAACATACCAAGCAAGGCAGCGTTGCAGCACCGCTCGCATCGAACGAGGCTGTGATCGAGGAGTTCATCGCGCAGGCTGATGTGGCGGAAGGTACGCGGCGAAAGTACCGAACGCATCTGTACGAGTTTGAGCATTGGTTGCAGCACGTGTATCAGGGCACCGAACGCGGGGCGAATGTGTTCGCGGTTCGACCGGGTGCGCATTCCGGCGATGTCGCCACTCTGTAACGGCTGATGCCGCCACCCCGGCGGCGGTGCCGGTGGGGTGGGTCGGAGCGTAGCGACGCAGTGATGGATGTTACGTGGTGGGGGTGGCGGCATGCGCCGCTCGGCGCATGCTGTCGATGTCCGCGCAGCTGCTGACGCGCAAACCCGGCAGGTCGGGCTTGACCGCTGATGAGCTCGCAGCGCAAGGAATGCTGCAGATCGACTCCGTCTACGCGATCTGGCGACGTAGTGGTGTGCGGCGGCATGGCGCAGGTCGCAGGGCGACGCGACCACGAATCCGCGGCCGAGCAGGTTGAGCTTGAGCACTGGATCGATGCGCTCGCTACCTCAGCCGGGCGGATCGTGACATTCGGCGATGCCGGCCTCATAATCGAATCGCGCGTCGCAGCGCGGGCGGGACGCCCACCCGTGGAGCATTACGCAACGAGCGAGCATGCCATCGATGCAGCCCTGCTCGCAGCTGCGCCGATCGATGCGCGCGTGCTGGTGGCGCCCGGCTTTCCGATGGACCAGCGCGAACGAGCTCTCGTTGCCGACAGGTGAACCGGTCGGCCCACCGCCAGCGCTCTCGGTTACCCGCGGCTACAACCAGCCCGTCATGGGTCGGCCACTGTGCATGACAACCACTCAACCGCTCCAGCGACTAACAATAATTGCATACGCTCTCAACATAGTCTCCCATGACCGGGCGACCACTTCGAGCGGGTTGTCTGTGCCACCAGGAACTGCGCAGTGGAGCTTGCAATCTTCGGGAGCGATGGAGCCGAGAATCGTGGACAACGGAATCTCGGCTCCATACGGCGAGCGGAGAGGGGTCGGTGAGCACATCGACAGTCATGCTCGCGCTATCGGCATCCATCTCGAGTTCGACGCCGCCCGCCTCGGTTACTGGCCTGCCTGCCCGTGCATCGCACGTTCCCGCTCGAGCAGGCCGCAGCTGCGATGCACGAGCTCGAAGCTGGCGCGGCCGTTGGCAAGATCGCCATCACCGTAACCTGATGCGCTCGTAACCGCAACAAGCGAGGCGGTCCTTAGTCAGTACACCGCGACGTTGAAGAACCAGTTGACGGGGGCTGCAGCGCTGATGTCGTGGATCACCACGACCATGTCTGATGTCGCCGCGCAACCTGCAGCGAAGTCATTATCGGTGAGGTTTTGCACAAGCGCGATGCGGTCGTTGTTAGCAGGCAAACCTCCGTACCCCGGGTTCGGTGACGCAACCCCCACGTGCGCGTTCGGGATCGATGAGAGCTCGAAGCAGTAAATTCCGGTGCCACCCTTGGTCACCATCGCGTCCGTGATGCCACTCGATCGTGCTTCAACGACAAGCGACGCGCCTGCATCCTCGATGTAGGCCCATGCCTTTGCGG
>Ga0105047_10012331_pt1 | contig 13771 bp, 10 predicted proteins | sample MAT04_FD_78384 | JGI IMG/M metagenome (GOLD analysis project Ga0105047, IMG submission 78384) | Freshwater microbial communities from Lake Fryxell liftoff mats and glacier meltwater in Antarctica - MAT-04 (megahit assembly) | ecosystem: Environmental > Aquatic > Freshwater > Ice > Liftoff...
GCCAGAAACAGAATATTTGGTGCCATTGGACAAAGCGGAAATTGTGCGATCGGGCAAAGATGTCACCATCTTGACATATTCCAGAATGCGGCACCACGTCCTGCAAGCCCTGCCCGCACTGCTAAAAGAAGGTTACGATCCCGAAGTAATCGACCTAATTTCTCTCAAACCCCTAGACATGGAGACGATCGGCGAATCCATTCGCAAAACCCACAAAGTAATTATTGTGGAGGAGTGCATGAAAACCGGAGGTATCGGTGCCGAATTGATTGCTTCGATTAGCGATCGATTTTTTGACGAACTCGACGCACCAGTTTTGCGCCTGTCTTCACAAGATATTCCTACACCTTACAACGGTAATCTGGAAAGACTAACAATTGTCCAACCCAACCAAATTGTCGAAGCCGTCCAAAAAATGGTAGCTTTGCGAGTATAAATAGTCATTAGTCAATAGTCATTGGTTGACTGTTGACTGTTGACTGATGACTGTTGACTGATGACTGATGACTGATGACTAAAATCTGCCAACTAAAATCTGCCAACTGACAACTGCCAACTGACCAATGACTAATAATTAAATATGCAAAAACAACGTTCAATATTAGCCCTAATTTTTGTTTTGATCGTCGCAGCCATTACTGTATTAGTAACAATACCGACGCGGCTGGGATTAGACCTGCAAGGAGGGTCGCAACTCACGATTCAGGTAAAAACTACCCCCACAATTCCCAAAATTGAGCCGGGAATGTTAGAAGCAGTGCGCCGGATCGTCGAAAACCGCGTCAACGGTTTGGGCGTTTCCGAATCAGTCGTACAAACAGTAGGAGAAAACCAAATTCTCGTGCAGTTGCCCGGAGTAAATGACCCGCAGCAAGCAGAACGAGTTTTGGGCGGCACCGCCAAGCTAGACTTTCGGGAACAACTGCCGGGAACAGAAGCGCAATTAGCTATTGAAAGGCAGTTGCAGCAGGAATTGCTGGTAAAACAAACAGAATTGAAAATTAGCAAAAATGAAGCCGCAATTCAAGAAAATCAAGCTGCTTTGAAAAGGAGCAATGAGGCGATCGCCCAACTCTACAAAAGCAGCGGACTAGGCGGCGAAAACCTCAAAGACGCTCAACCTCAACCCTTGCAGTCTGGGAATAGCTGGAACGTCGCTCTCCGTTTTGATACAAAAGGAGGCGAATTGTTTGCCGAACTAACTAAAAATTTAGCCGGCACCGGACGGACTCTGGGCATTTTTCTAGACGAAAAAATGATCAGTTCTCCTGTAGTAGGCGTTGAATTTGCCCAGACAGGAATTAGTGGCGGCAGTGCCGTAATTCAAGGCAACTTTACAACCCAAGAAGCTAACGATTTGGCAGTGCAATTGCGGGGCGGTGCTTTGCCGGTGCCTGTCGAAATTGTCGAAAACCGCACCATCGGTGCAAGCTTGGGACGAGACAGCATTCAAAGCAGTATTAATGCAGGGATCGGCGGCTTAATTTTAGTCTTGGTTTTCATGGTGGCATACTACCGACTACCCGGCGTAATTGCCAATATTGCTCTGTTAATTTATGCTTTGCTAACTTGGGCTGCTTTTGTACTGTTGGGAGTGACATTAACGCTGCCGGGAATTGCTGGTTTTGTGCTCAGTATCGGGATGGCGGTAGATGCTAACGTGCTGATTTTTGAGCGCACGCGGGAAGAGTTGCGGGCGGGGAAGACGCTTTATCGATCGGTCGAATCTGGTTTTTACCGCGCTTTTTCCAGTATTTTAGACGGTAACGTCACAACGCTGATTGCTTGTGCTGCTTTGTTCTGGTTGGGTGCAGGTTTAGTTAAAGGGTTTGCTGTAACGCTAGCATTGGGCGTAGCAGTCAGTATGTTTACCGCTCTTACTTGCAGTCGCACTCTAATGTTGGTAGTGTTGGGTGTTCCGGGATTACGCAAACCCGATTTGTTTTGTCCCGGTTTGTCGAAAACTGTTAATAGTTGACAGTTAGTTAGTAGGGTGCGCAATGCGCACCTGTTAGTTAGTACGGTGCGCATTGCGCACCCTACATTTAGAGATTTTTCTTCCTTCTTGCCTCTTCCTTCTTCCTTCTTCCTTCTTTTCACCCTGAGCGAAGCCGAAGGGCCTTCTTCCTTCTTCCTTCTTCCTTCTTCCTTCTTCCTTCTTCCTTCTTCTTTTTGACTTCAAATTATGAAATTTAGTGTTACCAAACAGCGATCGCTCTGGTGGAGTATTTCCGCCGCGATCATCCTTGCAGGTATAGTATCGATGGCGATTTCTTGGACTCGTCCCGACATCCGCGCACCCCTGCGCCCCAGTTTAGACTTTATCGGCGGCACTCGCCTGCAATTTGAACTGGACTGCACGAAACCGGAAAATTGTAAACCCATCGATATTGTCAATGTCCGCCAAGTTTTAGACTCCCAAGGTTTGGCTGGTAGCAGCATTCAAGTTATCGGCAAAGAACAGCGCGGTTTGTCGCTGCGGACAAAAACTTTGGATGTCGAACAGCGGACTGAGTTGCAAACAGCTTTGAGCGAGAAAATAGGCGCTTTTTCTCCTCAATCTATTCAAATAGATACGGTTGGGCCTACCCTCGGTAAACAGTTGTTCACTTCGGGTTTGCTGGCTTTGTTGCTTTCTTTTGCTGGCATTACTGTTTATCTAACATTCCGATTTCAGTTGGATTACGCCTTTTTTGCTTTCGTTGCTCTATTCCACGACGTGTTGGTTACTCTTGGTGTTTTCTCGTTTTTGGGTTTAGTTCAAGGAGTGGAAGTTGACAGCTTATTTGTGGTCGCTCTATTGACAATTATCGGTTTTTCTGTTAACGATACTGTGGTAATTTACGATCGCGTGCGGGAAGTAATCAAGCTAAATCCCGGACAGTCGATCGATCGAATTGTCGATGATGCCGTCATGCAAACGCTGGGAAGGTCAATCAACACGACTTTTACCACGTTGCTGACCTTGTTTTCCATCTTTTTGTTTGGCGGTGAAACCCTCAAATACTTTGCTTTAGCGTTGATTGTCGGCTTTATTGCGGGTTCGTATTCGAGTATTTTCATTGCCAGCACGCTGCTAGCTTGGTGGCGCAGTCGCACGGGCAACTCCATCGCCCTCCCCGCAGAAGGAATCAACCCATCAGAAGAAGTTTAGTTGACTGTTGACTGTTAACTGTTGACTGTTAACTGTTGACTGTTAACTGTTAACTGTTAACTGACTAATGACGAATGACTAATAACTAATGACTAATGACTAATGACCCAAATTTGCAAATAGAAGTCCAAAGACTTCACAAACTAACAGTTTACGGGCGCTGGTTAACCGTGATATTGCTGTGGATTAGCGTCGGTTCTTTCAGCATTTGGAGTTTGCGTCGCGAAATCGGTTTGTGGTTAGAACACTTCACTTGGGCTGCGGTGTACTACGGTTTATACTTTCACCGCTGGCCGACTCTCGGCCTCGGTTTGTGCTTCGGAATGACTTTAGCAGTGATAACTTGGCAAAGTCGCAATGCGTTGCGAGGATTGCCCCTGCGGGAAAAACAGGGTTTGGAACAACAAGTGCGCCGCATTCGCCAACAGGGGCCGAGTCATTTTTTGTGGAAGTGGGTTTGCAAAAATTCGCAGTAGCCGATGAGCTTTATTTGTCATACCAATTTCATAAAGTAGCGCTAGATATTACCCCCCCCCAACCCCCCCGCGAGTTCGGGGGGGCTAAGACTTGATAAATAGCATATCTTTAGAAAAATGGTATCAGTCTAAGAGGCACTATAACCGAAGAAACCGGGTTTTATTGCTCGTTACTTTCGCTCTGCGAAAGTAATGCAGATCCGGAGGCTCTGCCTCCTTTTTTCTTGCAACTTACAGGAGAGAGAACTGTAGGAGGTGTTTAAGTTATTAAGTTTTCGATCCTATAATAAAAAAAATGCTTTTTGCAAAACTGAGATGCTCCCGCTTTAAACCGCCTTCTTCCTCCTGCCTTCCTCCTACCTCCTTCCTCCTGCCGTCTTTTTTCATGCAAAGCGAGGCAAAATCTGTGCTGGGGAAGACTGTTGAAGCGGAATCTCGATCGCAAATTCCGTTCCTTTTCCCGGTTCCGAAACGCACTTCAATTCGCCGCCGTGTTGGTTGACAACAACTTCATAGCTAATCGACAGTCCCAAACCAGTTCCTTTACCGACCGGCTTCGTAGTAAAGAAAGGGTCAAACAACCGCTTCCGAACAGCTTCTGTCATTCCCGGCCCGTTGTCAAAAATCCTAATTATTACCTTTTTTCCCTCGGTTAACTCCGTGCAGATCCGAATGGTAGGAGTTAAGTAGGTAGAGCGATCGATTGAGGATGTAGTGTTTGTGTGGGAATGCTTTTGCTCGCATACTTGCGAAGAGTTATGGCTTTTTTTATCAAAATTTTCGTGCTTGTTACACTCAATTATAGCGTAAATAGCATTAACTAAAATATTCATAAATACTTGATTTAGCTGTCCGGGATAGCACTGCACCAGCGGCAAGTCGCTGTATTCTTTATGAATGGCGATCGCCTCCTGGCCCGGTTTGCCTTTAAGCTGGCCTTGCAAAAGCATAATCGTGTTGTTGATACCGTCGTGAATGTTTACCAGCTTCATTTCGGCTTCGTCTAACCTGCAAAAATTCCGCAGCGACAAAACGATATCGCGCACTCTTTCTGCACCTTGCTGCATGGAATTTAATACTTTCGGCAAATCTTCCAGCAAATAATCGAGTTCGATTTTTGCTGATTCCGCTTCAATGGCTGGGATGGATTCGGAACTGTGCTGCTGGTAGAGATAAAGCATCCGTATTAAACATTCAGTATACTCTTTCGCGTGGTGTACATTGCTGTATATAAAGCCGATCGGATTGTTGATTTCGTGAGCTACTCCTGCTACTAACTGCCCCAAAGAAGACATTTTCTCTGTTTGAATTAGTTGGGTTTGAGTGCGCTGAAGTTCCAATAGGGCAAGTTCTAGCTGTTGGGCTTGATGCCTCAATTGTGCTTGGGATTCGCGCATCGCTACGGTTGCTAACTCGTGAATCTGCAACTGAGAAAGCAGCAATTCGTGCAAGTCTAAAAGTTTGTAATTGTCCGGATATACCTGCACTACAATGGGTTCGTGGATTAGTTCGGGCGATCGCTCGCAGGAAGTAATACTTGTTCGATAAATTCATTTAATCTGAGAACTGGCGGCAAATGTTCTCGATCGCGCCACCAATTCCTAACATTCATTTTTATTTTAAAGCTGTTGGCGAGAGTGGCTGTAAAGCCGGCATACCACTGGAGGGGAGTTATTTCGGCGGTGCCAATTCCCGTGATGTCAACAATTGAGCAGGCGGTATTTTCGGCTGGCAAGCGGCGTGCTGTTTGCACCCGCAAACTCGATTTTCCCATTTGCCGCCCGGTGAGCACGTAGCAAAATTAGCCTGCTTTTAATGCGTCGTAAAGTTCGCGATCTGCCGCTCTGGTGACGTAGGTAGGAGCATTCGCGGGCAAACTGCCGCCAACTTGATATTCAAATTCTGTAGCTGTCAAATCGGACAAGGCCAATAAAGGGGAAGCAGAAGCAATTAATTGTATTTTACCTAACTTTTCCTCAAGTTCAACTTCTATTTTAGGAATTTGGTTTGGTTGTGATAATCTGGCGGTCATAATTACTTCTTTTCCCCTTGATTTAGGCAATTCTCATGAGAAACTCTAAGATATTGATGGGATGAATGTCTGGGGGCTGGGTTTTGTATGGTATCGCCCGCTTGCTAAATAGAAAGGACATTTGAGGAAAGTAAGCGACGGTTTCCATGTGCGGTTTGCCAAACGAGATGTGTTAAGTATATAAACGGTGGGGCGATCGCACTTTCAGTACGATGTCACTATTTCAACCTGTACATCCGCTGAGTCTGAGACTCTGAGTGGGTGAATGTCTCTACAATCCTTTGGCTGTCTGGGTTAGAAGTTTTTTAACGTAGGGGCGCGGCGGCCGGCGATCTGCAGACAGTTAGCGTATTGGCACAAGCAAAGGGGAAGCGGGGGAGAGTTTGTAGTTGTTGCTTGTTGTTTGTTGCTTCTTCCTCTCGGGAGAATCGAGCCACCGGAGGACGGATTTTGGGCTCTCGCCCTCAAAGATGAAGAGAAAAATCGCTCCAGCCGCAGCAATATCAACCAAAAGAATGATTCACAGACAAAAACTTGCGTGTTATCTTTACTAGATACTTCATATACAAAATTTTTTTAGCTAAAAGGAGAGCAAAAAATGGACACACCTACAGATCGCATACAAGAACCGGTGGGGACAAGAGAACTCGAATCAACACCTGTATCTAAAACAGTTTCGGCGCAAAAAGAGGCTGAGGTTAACTTTGAAACGACTCCTTTAGAAACACCTGCTTATACTCAGGATAAAGTTACCGTCGAAGAGTTGAAGATTAACGGCAACGATTTGGTTGCTAAGGTTAAAGAACTGATTCACGAAGGCAATATCCGTCGCATCATTATCAAAAATGAAGAAGAACGGATATTGGTAGAAGTTCCTCTGACGGTGGGAGTAGTAGGCGGAGTGATCGGTGCGGCTTTGTTTCCAGTGATTGCAGCAGTAGGAGCGATCGGTGCATTAGTCGCTCACTTGACTATCATCATTGAAAGAACCGATTAAAGAAAATCATTGGTGAGTAATGCTGATGTCGGGTTAATTTCCCCGGATCGAGCTGGTGCCAATACGGTTTACTTAAGACAGATCTCCCTAACCAGGGCGGGCCAGGGGCACCGCCCCTACAAAGGGGAGTAGGGGGTGGGACAAGAAAGCTCTTAAAGTCCCCCTTGCTTTCGGGGGATGCGAGGGGGATCTCCAAGTATAAAGAGACTTAATTTCCCCGGATCGAGCTGGTGCGATCGCTCGGAATGCAAGTCCTCTCTTGATGAATCAGGACTTATACCAATTTCATAAAGTAGCGCTAGATCTTACCCCCCCAACCCCCCCAAAGCATCGGGGTGGCTCAGACTTCATCAGCACATCTTTAGAAAAATGGTATTAGCTAACCGGACATCGCACCCAAACTCAAGAAATCAGGTTTCTGTGTAGAAAGCGTTTTAAGAAAATTGTGCAAACATATTTAATCTAAGAAACAGCTTGGTGAGCTAACTTAACTTTCCCTAAAGCCATCTTCCTGCTGTCAAAGAGTTTCATAACTCCCGAAGAGATGGTTTCGATGACATCAGGATCGCAGTCAGACAGAAACTCTTCCGACGAAATACGATCAGCAAAAAAATCTTGAGCTTTCTTCAGAAATTTTTCAGTTTCAGCAAAGCCGATAGATTTGATAATAAAGGTAGCTACGGGGGAGTTTTTAATATCATAGGGAGATTCTTGATTGCGTCCTATTGCTAACAAATCTAAAACCTCTCTTTCTAACTGACTTTCTAAGGGGTAGGCGATTGGTCTGTTGGGCAAATAATCCTCTAAAACTGATGTTTTAAATCCTGGTGCGCGCAATTCTCCCATCATCGTTGAAAGGGGAATGTCGCGGCCCAAACGGTAGGAAAGAGCTTCTAAGATGGCGATGGTAATTAGTTTTATTCCCAGGTAAAGTTTGGCAGCGGCGATATTTTTTCGTGTTTGGGCAATCATGTAAGTGTAGGTTTCATCGTCCGGCTCTTGCATAAACTGCTGGAAAACGAGTTCTGGTTTGAGAAAGTTTAAAAATCCTTCCATTTTTTGCAGAGACCTGCGATATCCGCCAACAGTATAGGAATTGACATTGCTCAATTCGTGGTTGGTTTCCGGCATCAAGTTCCAGGTATTGTCTAAGAAATTAGAGGAATTTGGAGAGGCAAAATTCTCTACATCCCGATTTGATAGCCTCACAGAACGCTTGACAATTTCTACAGTTTCGGCATCAGTCCATCCAAAATCAAAATCGCGATTTACAATTACTAACCGCTGGTGCAAAAGTTCGATCGCACTGAAGCCGGAGGGCGAAACCGGACGAAAAGGGATAGTAGCTTCGATGCAAGCGGCGATTTGGGCGATCGCACTTGCTGACAAAAAAGGCTCCAAAGATTTGGCAGCAATCACAGCACTCAAGAATTCGTTTTGGCCGGCAAAGGGAGAGAGAGTTTTACCGGGAGCAAACCCAAAGAGTGAGGCCACAAGGTGATACATGGCATCGTGGGGCAGTTCGGTTTCATCTCTAATCACTAACTGCGATCGCACTTCTTTGACAAAAGGACAAAGGGCGCTGCTAATATTGAAACTTACGCCCTGATCGACTTGCACGTACACGAGGTCGTGAAATAGCGCAGCCAGCACCTCGATCGGATCGACTGACCCCCCGACCTCAAAAATGTGTTCCGACGTGTGAAAGTAGCGCCAAGGCCCTCTCATCGTTTGAATGATTAACTCAGCTATCTGTTCGAGCTTCGGAATGTCTGCTCGACCTCCCAATTGCTCGATCGACAACACCAAACCATCCAAACACCGTTTTTGTTCTCCAAAAAGCTCCATTTACGCACCTCCAGTGCATTCCCTGATTGTCTTGGACGCTTATTGCATGGTATCAAAACGCGCTGCGATCGTGCCATTGCTTTTGGCTCAAAAATTGCAGATAGTGAGCAGTACGATCGGGGGGTAAAAGACAGAGGGGAAGATAGGAAGAGAGGGAGAGACCGATTGGGGAGAATTCAGAATTCAAAATTTGCGGCGATTCCCGCAACAAAAGCAATTTGTATCATCAATAATAACAGTAGATTGCAGCGGTTAGTCAATCGATTTTAGATTTTAGATTTTAGATTTTAGAGGCGACCCCACGGATAAATGCGGGGGCTTGAGGATTTGAGATTTTGGATTGATTCCACGGATAAATCCGGGGGCTTGTACCATCAAGAAATTCACAGGTCAAGAACCGCAAGCTGGCTAAATCTCAAAAAAAACGATTTCTCGGATCAACAGGGGTCGATCGGCTCCTGGGCAAGCAGAAACCAAGTTTTTAGCCCCCGCACGCTTTCCCCAGATAGATTTTCAGCTTTTAGAGAGATGCAAAAAGTCGATCGCCTGCTGCAAGATTAACTAGGAACTGAGCAATTTGGGAGACTAGGTGGTGTGAAATTCGTGTCCGATCCGCGAATAACAGTCAAAATCCGCAAAATGAACGAGCGGGTGCGGTGGCAAGAACAGGCGATCGCCGATCGGGGAATCGACCAAACTCGGATAGTTTTGGACGATCGAACAACAGACTCTCCAGAGTTTTCGTTTTTAGTCGCAGGCGACAGCGGCACCAGCAACCACCGCGGCCACAACCCCCAGCGGCAGGTTGCCCAACAAATGATCTCGGAACGCGAAAATTGCCGTTTCGTCATCCACACAGGCGATGTAGTGTATCTCGTGGGCTCCAGCGAATATTACTTGCGAAACTTTATTCGCCCCTACCGAGAATTTCTCGTCGGTGGCGAACATCCCTCTCGGATTGCTTACGATCGCATGGTGTTCAACTTTCCGTTTTTGCCAGTACCGGGAAACCACGACTATTACGACTTGCCCATAGTCTACGGCCTGCTGTCGGCGACAGCTTTGCCACTGCGGAAGCTGTTGGGTTCCAAGTTGGATCTCGATGTCGGCTGGCACGGTTCCGATCGCGGAAATGCCTACGCCAAAGCATTTCTCGACTACCTGAAAGCTCATAAATTGCCCGGAGAACTCGATCGCCACCTAGACACCCACTACACCGCCAGCACCAGCACAGGCCGCTGCATCCGCTACCAACCCGGACGCTTTACCCGCTTACCCAACCGCTATTACACGTTCCGCAGCGGCGGCATCGACTTCTTCGCCCTCGACTCCAATACCTTCAACGAACCCTTGCCGATCCCGAAAACCAAACAGGGCGACAGTCGCCGCCGGAATTTGGAACTTGAGAGGGAAAAGTTGGAACAAGAAAAATTGGCAATGCTGGAAATGTGCGATCGGCTAAACCCCGAAATTCCCGAAGAAGCCGAACAGCTAGACGACTTGAGCGCCAAATTAGAGCAACTTGACGAAATGCTGATGGATATTGACAAACAACTGTCGCCCGACAGAAAGGCCGACACCGATGTCGAACAACTCGAATGGCTCAAACAAAGACTGATTGCATCTTGGCGTGATTCTGAGGTGCGTGGGCGAGTAATTTACTTGCACCATCCCCCCTACGTCACCGAGGCGACCAAGTGGAATCAAGCTCAAACTTTGGCGGTGCGGTTGCGGTTGCGCGAGGTACTCGACGCGGTGGCTGATGCGGTTGGGAAGGAGGCGCGGGGGCGATCGCTAGTAGATTTGGTGCTGACTGGCCACGCCCACTGTTTGGAATACCTGCGGACTGGGGATACCGGACATGGCGACTCTGGGATTAATTGGATTGTCTGCGGGGGAAGCGGCCACAGTCTGCGTCGCCAGCGCCCGGAAGGGCCGATATTGCAGGAAGTATTGAGTCCTGAAGGCGATCGATTGGGGCGCGAGTCTGGTTCCGAAAAAACAGGCCTGGCGGTAGCGGAATCTTTGCTATTTGTCGGCCGCAGTGGCCAAGGTTCCCACAAACGCCGTCCGTATTCGTGTTTGCGGATTGATGTTCTTGATGGGACTCCTCCGAAGTTCAGAATCAGACCTTTGGTTGTCGAACGATTTGAGGGGAAATGGCAGGAAATCGCGATCGAACCTTTTGTGATTTAACGAATGAAGTTGCCGTCAGGAGCGGGTTTTGCCGCAGCAAACGGCTTAATTCCTCAGCTTGAAACTCTCAAGATTCTCTCTCAAACCCGGAAAACTTCAATAGACTCGCATTGCATTCATTCGATCGCCATAACAGGAAATTATCTGCGTTAATCAGCGTTAATCTGCCTTGCATCTGCGGTCGATCTATCAATCAAAGATTAAAGCAATTGCTCGTCTCATCTTTGCACTCAACTTAATTCAGGAGAAAAATTCAATGATTGCTAACTTAACCGCCACCGGCTGGGAAATTATTTATCACCGCGCCCACGCTTTGCTCGCAGCCCAACTTGGCGGACAGTGGAAGCGCTCGAAATCTCCGGTTCGCCTCTACGAAACCATAGCCGCGATTTCCCACCACGACGATTTAGAGAAAGAGTGGGAAGAAGATATCTTGACTGAAGCGGGCGCGCCCTTAGATTTTACCTTGAGCACGGAAACTTCTGTGCCTAAAATGCGAGGATTGACGCAGAATTCCCTGTATCGCGGTAGATGGGTAGCCATGCTGATTTCTATGCACATGAGCTTTCTGAATGAAGGAAAGCGGGGAGAGTCGAAGGAACTCGACGAATTTTTGGACGAACAACTCGCCAACCAAAAAAAATGGCGCCAGGAGATGAAGATTTCTAAGGAAGAGGCCCAATCAGCTTATGCTTTTTTCCAGTGGTGCGATCGGCTATCATTAATTCTTTGCAGCGGCGAGTTACCCGCCGGAGAACGAGCTTTAGAAATTAGTGTCGGCCCCGACGGAAAGCGCTACGATATTCTACAGCACAGCAACGAACTCGTGACTGTAACTCCTTGGCCTTTTGAAGACGATAAGTTTACTGTCAACGTCGAAGCTTGTCTCTTAGATCGAGTCAAGTTCGAGAGCAACCAGGAAATCAAGGAAGCGCTGCACAAAGCTCCAAAAAAACTGTTAGAGTGGACTTTTGTCAAGTCTTAACTAAACGGAATAGCAGAAATACTGCACCGTTCTATGTTCGTAGTGAGGACTGAATTCCTCAGTTTTATGAGGACTAAAGTCCTCACTACAAACCAAATTGATTGTTGTTGTTCGACAGGACATAATATTACCCATTACCAATTACCCATTACCAATTACCCATTACCAATTACCCATTACCCAAGATGAAACGTTCAGCCTGCCTAATTTTTAATCCCGTCGCCGGCAACAGCAACCCAGAGCAAGACTTAGCTAGAATTCGGGAACTTTTAGAGCCGTTTATTGACTTAGATATTCGGTTGACAACGCCAGAATTAGATGCAGATCAACTCGCCCGCGAAGCAGTTGCTAGAGGAGTTGAGGAAATTATTGCTTCCGGGGGCGACGGCACATTATCAGCAGTTGCTGGTGCCATTGTCAGCACAAATATTCCTTTAGGAATTATTTCGCGGGGAACTGCGAATGCTTTTGCGAATGCTTTAGACATTCCCAATACAATCGACACCGCCTGCGCAAATATTTTGGGAGGATTGACGCGGGTGGTGGATGCGGCGATTTGCAACGGTGAAATGCCGATGGTTTTATTAGCTGGAGTGGGTTTTGAGGCGGAAACTGTCGAATTAGCCGATCGCGACATGAAGAATCGCTGGGGAATGCTGGCGTACATTCTGTCAGGAATTCAACAGTTAAACAATTTAGAAAGATTTGAAGCCGAAATCGAAACCGAAGATAAAATTATCACCCTTACTGCTGTGGCTGTGACAGTAGCGAATGCAGCGCCGCCTACTTCCATTTTAGCGCAAGGCCCGGCGGGGATTATTTTTGATGACGGCTTGCTCGACGTGACACTGGTTGCACCTCAAAATAAAGCTGGGGCGATCGCAGCCTCTTATCACCTATTACAAACAGCTTTGAGTGGCAATCCTACCGATAGCGACGATATCGGTTATTTGCGCGCCAAAAAAGTAAAAATCACTGCCGATCCTGCTCAAAAAGTAGTTGTAGACGGTGAAATCTTCGGCATGACTCCGCTTTCTATTGAGTGCATTCCGGGAGGCTTAACTATTTTTGTACCGCGAGTTGAAGAAGAGCCACTGGTGGAAAAACTCACCGGTTTAGCAGACATTGAAGTTATAATGAAACCCTTAACTTAAAGTTTTCTGTGGCACAAACAATAACAGGGCTTACGCATGGGGGCTAGAAACCCGGTTTCTACGAAAAATTTGCGAACAGGAACGATAAATCTAGGAAGAAACCGGGTTTCTGAGGTATCGGTGCATCCTCGACTGAATCAGAAAGACCGCGCGGGCGGTCTTTTCTTTTTATGCCTCTAAAATTTGGCGAATTCGGCGCTCCAAAAGTTCGAGATCGAGTCCGCCTTCATCGCGGCTGATGCGGCGCACGGTGACGTTAACATTGCTCAAATCTGCCAGCAAATCTTGCAGGATTTCTTGTTGCTGCCGAGCTTGAGTTATTTCGCGCGGTTCCTGCACCAAATCGCGAACGATTGTATCTTCGGCGCGCGAAGCAACGATTGGGTCTGCTTCGCCATCTACGTGTACGAAAGTGCGCCGACCAGGCCCACGTTCATCTTCAATTGGGATTACTGCTGTTACTCGATCGGAGCGTACATATTTGCCAAATCCGAGGTGGACTAGCACTGATGATTGTATTTTCATAGATAGCAAGTTTTATTGGTTGGTTATCTATATTTTAACGCAGATTTCCTGGATTTGACAAGAAAATACGGCGGTTGAAACCGCGTCTACACAAACGAATTCCGCCTCCGCGGAATGAAGATAAAATAACGGTTAAAACCGCATCTATACAAAGGAAGTTTACCTGCGCGGCATGAATTAAACAACATATTTTAATGGGCAATTATTCAACCCGCGGAGGCGGGTTTTGTCTTTATAGAAGCGGTTTAAACCGCCCTGTATTATCAACTATATCAACTAAACTGTTGCGCGTAGTAGCCAGCGTACCTATCGCCCTTTTCCAGTAATTCCTCGTGTGTTCCCGATTCGACGATTCTGCCTTTTTCGAGAACTAAAATGCGATCGGCTCTGCGGACAGTAGCCAA
>Ga0105047_10012333_pt1 | contig 13770 bp, 17 predicted proteins | sample MAT04_FD_78384 | JGI IMG/M metagenome (GOLD analysis project Ga0105047, IMG submission 78384) | Freshwater microbial communities from Lake Fryxell liftoff mats and glacier meltwater in Antarctica - MAT-04 (megahit assembly) | ecosystem: Environmental > Aquatic > Freshwater > Ice > Liftoff...
CATCAGATTTATGTGAACCGCTTGTAATCACAACATAAGAATTTTTATCTAAATCATATTCTTTTATAGTGTCTGATATTTTTCCATATATTAATTTTGTTGCCTTTGGATACCTCTCCTTTGCTAATAAATCTTCTCTATCATCAAAAACATACACTGAGAATCCTGCCAAAACAGCAAATTTATAAAGCCAATACCCCACATGCCCTGCTCCTGCTATTAAAAGCTTCTTTTGTGGAATATAAATCTTAATAAATATTTTAACCTTGCCTGTACATCTTTTTTCTCCGTTTTCTTCAACATATACATCAAACGAAACAGTATTGCTAGTCTCTTCTTTAATACACTTTTTTGCTGCGGCTATAGTTGCAAATTCTACTCTTCCACCTCCTACAGTACCAAACATTTCCCCATTTTCTTTTACAACCATAGAAGTTCCTACGCCCCGTGGCGACGATCCTCCTTGTTCAATAATAAAAGCATAACTAACTTTTTTACCCTCCATAAGCTCATTTTTTATAATAGTAAGCAGTTCTAATTCCATATCTCTCTCCCATCTTATAAACTAACAAAGTTTATACCATTTTTTGAATTCAACACCTCGAATTTCATATCATATACCTCAAGTAAGCTTTGCTTACTTAATATTTCTTCAGTTTTTCCAATATGTATCACTTTTGCACCACTAAGTAGCACTGCTCGATTACAATATCTCATTGCAAGATTAGGGTCATGAATTGAAATCACAATTCCTATGTTGAAATTTTTCGCTATATTTTTTATCTTTTCTAATACATCATGCTGATTTCTGATATCTAAATTAGAGATAGGCTCGTCCATTAAAATGTATTTTGTATTTTGCACTAAAGCTCTGGCAATTAAAACTAATTGTCTTTCTCCGCCACTAATTTCACAATAATTTTTTTGAGATAAATGTCCAATACCAAGATCTTCAAGAGCTTTCTGTGCTAATTCATATTCTTTACATGAAGGCATATCAAATAAATTCAAATATGGATTTCTACCCATTACCACTAGTTCAATGACTTTAATCCCATAGATTGCTTCTTCGCTTTGTGGAACATAAGCTATTAATTTTGATAACTCCTTTGTAACTATTTTTTTAGAGTTCTTACCCTCAATGCAAATTACCCCACGCTTAGCCGTAAGCATTCCTAAAATTAATTTTATTAAAGTAGTTTTTCCAGATCCATTTCTGCCAAGTAATGCATACATATTACCTCTTTTAAATTCTAAATTAATATTCTCTAATATATTATTATCATTATAGCTAAAAAACAAATTTTCTATTTTTATATTCATATATATCTCCTAACTATATTGTTTTCTTAAATATTAATAGATATCCTAAAACAGGTGCTCCTATAGCCGCCGTAAGTATACCTACAGGAATTTCTGTAGTACTTATACACCTTGCAACATCATCTAGCAAGATTAAAGTCGTAGCACCAATTATACTAGCAATCCAATATATATTTTTATTCTTATATCCAAGAATTATCCTTGTAATGTGGGGTACTATAAGTGCAATCCAACTGATTGTTCCAGATATACTAACGCAAAAACAAACTACAAAAGAAACTAAACACAAAATACAATTTCTAAATTTTGAGACCTCCATACCCATAGTTTTTGCCATGTCATCATTAAGTGAAAGCATTTTCAATTTAAATCTCAAACTGTTTATAATAAAAATGCTAGGAATAACAACCAGCCCACAGCCTATGGCGTTTGTCCAATTTGCTCTATATAGACCACCCATTGACCAAAAGACAATAGAAGGTAATTGTTCATAAGGATCTGCTAAATATTTTATCATTGAGAGCAGTGCAGAAAAGAAAGCAGAAACAATGATCCCTGACAAAACTAAATACAATATATTATTATCCTTTGAAGCTTTTTTCAAACCATAAGCAATGGTCACCGCAAGCATTCCAAAAATAAATGCACATATTTGAATTATACCTGGAAACTCAAAGGGTAATACAATTCCAAGTGCCGCACCAAAGCTTGCACCGGAAGTAACTCCTAATATATCCGGTGAAGCAATGGGATTTTTGAATACCTGTTGAAAAACCAATCCTGAAATGGCAAGTCCAGCGCCCACAAATGATGCAAGCAAAATTCGTGGAAGCCTCACTTTATATAAAATTAAAATAGTTGGATCAGAGATTGTTTCACCTAGAATAAGCCTATGTAAATTCATAAATACATTTTTATATTGGTTTATACTCATTTTATATCTACCCAAAAATATTGATAAAACAAAAACCAAAACAAAAATAAAAAAAAATAAAATACATTTGTGATATAGTAATTTTTCGAAGAAATTATTTTTTGACGTTACTTTCTCCAAGTAATTCCCCCCCTAAATCATCAAAAGATTTACCATAAAACTCACTATAAAATTCATTTGCAGCTAAGTGGATATCCAAATCATTGAATTCTTTTGGATATAAATTTTTACTCATCCACATTATAGCTAATATACTACTAGGTTGTTGCATATCCCAAGATGAAATATTTGATGGTATTTGATATACTGTTTTGTTTTTTATGGCACTTATTGTTTGAAGTTCGGCCTTTTCCATAATTTGAGTAGGCCTCCCCTCTGGGCAATACATAACGGAAGCGATTACATCAGGATTCCATGCAATTAATTGTTCAATAGAAACATCATTCCATCCTCCTTTTAACTTAGCAGCAACATCAATTCCACCTGCAGTTTCTACCATTTCATGTTGATAAAAGTCTCCTGAACAAGTTGAAAGAATACCATTAGCACCAGCTATATACACTCTTTTTTTATTTTTAACGTTGCTAAGCTTTTTAGTGACATATTCAATTTTTTCTCTATAATATGCTACTAATTTTTTTGAATTTTCAACTTCCCCTATAGCCTCCCCAACTTTAATAATATCAGATTGAAGTGAATCTATAGTTTCAGGATTAATCATAATAACTTTTATATTTTGATCAGTTAACTTTTTCATTGTGTCATCGGATTTCTTGGTGGGGTATAAAATCACCACATCAGGTTTTAAAGCAACTATTTGTTCTATATTTACACCATTTTTCTTTGAACCAACTTGTACTAATTTACTTGCCAGATTTTCATCAAGATTCATAAGAAGGGAATCTTTTTGGGCTCCATCACTCCCTCCCACTAATTTATCTTTACCACCTAGTGCAAGTACAATATCTGTAGCTGGTTTATATGTTGTAACAACTCTAATACTTGATTTTGTTTTAGTATCTTCTTTTTTTACAGTTGCTCCTTTGGAACAACCTGTAAATAAAACTATTAGAGATAGAAGTAAAACAAATCTTTTTTTTAAAATTTTCATAATTAATCACTCCCAATATTTATTAATTTCATTTGCAATATTGTCTCTATTTTCTAGGGTAACAAGAATCACTTTAACATCCTCCCTAGACGAAATAGAATTCAAAAATTCATTTGATTTTGCTTTTATTACTCCTAATACTTTATGTTGGCTATCAAGGGTTCTATGTACTTGTTCCTTAAATTGTAGAGCGTCCTTCTCAAAAAATCCAAGTTCATCCATTAATATAATTGAGTTAGGTATTTCTAAAGATTTACGTAATATTTCAACACCTTTTTTCTCAAATACACTTGGAATTCCGAAACAAGATTTTCCTTTACCCAATTCAGCATTAACACCTACCACATTTTCATAAATATTAGAAAGCATAGGTTGGATCTGACTTTCTATGTAATATCCTTTTAAATATCCATTTTCATAAAGTGGTTTTGTTTTAAAACCTGCAATAATACTGAATTTGGAATGCTTTTTTAGAAAGCTGACAATAGCAGTAGATTTTCCAACATGAATGTCTCCAGTTAAAAAAATGTTTTTACTTCCCAATTTCTTACCCCCTTCCTTTATATTTTTATATTTGCTTAAGCCCCTTATTACTTATCTTTAAAACCTTAGCATCTTTTATCTTTCTACGTAGAAAATCGGTTATATTTTGTAATACATAACGCTTGTTATAAAAATACCTTTTATTATAAACCATATCAATAAATAGTAAGTAGCGAAAACTCTAAGGTAATCTATTAATTGAATTTTTTATTAAATAATTCTGTTATGCTTTTTCCTACTTCCAACTCAAGTTCATCAAATTTTTTAATCAAAACCCTGACATCCTCAGTAAGTATAGACCCACCACCATTTTTTCCCCCAATTTGTTTTTCAAGTACCTTTATACCAAGCCCCTTTTCTAAATTCAAAATCATATTCCAAGCTTTTGTATAAGAAAGTTTCATAGAACTTGCTGCCTTTCTTATAGAACCTAATTCATCAATAGTTAAAAGTAACATTTTAGGACCCTTACCAAATACTTTCATATTGTCTTCTTTTAAATAAATTCTCCAGCTTACATTCATTTTACTGCTCCTAGTTATTCTATGATTTTAGTTACATACCCTTTATTACTATTATACATAAAAATATCCTATAGGGTAGTTTTTTTTATTTATCTGCTCTAAATATTCTTTCTATCATATTAATTTCCCCTTTCAAAAGATCTCTAATTGTATTATAATTTAGTCTAAGTTATAAATCAGTTACTATGGTTACTAATTTTTAAAAAGGAGATACTTAATCTATGCTGCTTACTTATGTACCTTTACTTAAAAACTTTGATTTATTTAAAGACCTTTCTTTTGAAGAACTAAATTATTTATTTACCAAAGACCTATACGAAATTTCAAACTACAAAAAGAATTCTGTAATATATTTCCAAAACGAAAAGTGTACAAGATTTGACATAATTTTAAAGGGAACTATAACAGTTCAAGAAATTGACTCAAAAGGAAATGTATTAACTATTAGTAATTTTACTGTTGGTGATGTTTTAGGTGGAAATTTGCTTTTTTCATATAGAAATTTTTATCCTATGACAGTTCTTTCAAAAACTGATGCTATCATCCTTCATATAAAGAAAGATTTAATTTTAAAGCTTTGTCAAATTAATATGGCTTTTTTAAATAATTTTCTCGGTTCAATATCAGATAAGACTTTAATATTAACAGATAAAATCAAGTCATTATCTATGAAAACTATAAGACAATGTATAACTGATTTTTTAATATATGAAAGTTTCTCACAAAACAGTATGATCATTAAATTAGATTACACTAAAAAAGAACTAGCTGAAAAATTTGGAATTCAAAGGGCCTCCCTTTCTCGTGAATTAAATAAAATGAGAAAGGACGGGTTAATAGAATATGATGCTCGCTCAATAACAATAATTGATATTGATTCATAATATTCATAAACTACGGTGCACGCTTTATTTTCGGCATAAAGAGGAGGAAATATTATGAAAAGTATAGATCTACCCCTCTATTAAAAAATTATTACAGGGGTAGATATCTTTATCTTTACAAATGCAAATTTTTATTTTGCATTTGTAATTGCAGTTATCATTAAATTTTGAATTTCCTTTGCAATTTCAGTCAAATCTTCAAAATCAAACATTCCTATAAGCATCTGCGGGTTCAACATTCCAATCTTTACAGAACCACTTTCTTCATATACTACTACTTTGCATGGTAAAAAATATCCTGCCTCAATATGCTTACTAAGTACTTCTTTGGCTTTTTGTGGATTACAAACTTCAAGAATCATAAAGTTACTTTCAAAATCAATTTCTTTTTCTTTTAGTTTATCCTTGAAATTTAGTTTCCACAACACACCAAATTTTTGTTCCTCAAGATTTTTAATTACACTTGATACTGCTTCATCAAAAGATTTATTTGTTATTACCTCATACTTGATATTATTCATTGTTCCTCACTCCTTTTTGTTTTTACTTTATATATTTATTCTACTAACAACCTTTTCCATCTGCAGTTTGTTCACATTGAAAACAAAACATTTTTCCATGTAAATATACCCCTCTTAGTTAACAAATTATTCCAATTACTATTTTACCTATATTTCTATGAACATGCAAGAGAATAATAGACATTAAAGGCTAACTTTTCTATTTAGGGGTGTAGCCCTTGCATAGATTCAATGGCTACTTTATTTCTATATTACTGCTCTTGTTTCAATGCATTCATAAATTTTTCAACAGACCTTAAGTTTTTACGTATGGGAGTACTATGCGAGCATTTTTTTTCACATAATCCACAGTTAATACATGCATTTTCTATACTTCCCCCGACTTTTTCTTGATATTCTTTAAAAACTTCAAGTGCTATATTAGACATTCCATATTGGTCGTAATAAGCATAAGAATTAAATATTTTATTTATTTCAATTCCCTTAGGGCAGGGAGAACAATAACCACAATTACAACATATTACACGAGGATTTGCAGGATTAAATTCCGTTTGCTTGAAATACTTTTCAATTTCTGTATAGTCGTATTTTCCCAAATCATCTGAAACCTTACAAACTATATCCAGGAAGTCTTTACTCTCCAATTGAAAGATTACCTCGTCAAAAACGTATTGTGACATAAAATACCTGGTTGCGAGCTCACTGGCAGTAATATTTTCAATCATATATGACTTTTTTAATATATTTTTCGGAAGTAATTTTTTTCCTGCATCAACTAGACCTCCGCCGACTATTGTTATTCCAGAGTTTTTAAGTTCGTTCAACAATTCTTTTTGAGCTTCCAGTGTGGGTATAAAGTAGATCATTACTGTATCTATAATATTATTTGAGCCTTTTAAAACCTCCTTTGCAGAAAAAAGATTGAGTGGAGTGAAAATGATTCCTATGTGATGCACTCTTCCTTCGTCTTTTGCCATTTTTGCTTGTATCAATTGTTGTGGCAGCAATCCCTCCTTGACACCATCTGCATATAAATATAAACAATCTAAGTATTCGGTTCTTAAATCCATTAAAGAACGATTCAAACAAAATTCAAAAGCATTTTCTACTGGTAGTGTTTCATCAAAATAGGGATAATTACTTGATAAATGTATGTTCTTTCTTACTGGTTCTAGCACTCTCCCTAAGAAACGTTCACATGAGCCACCTATATATTGAGGTGAGGTTGTAAAATTTCTAATACCTTGTGAATACGCGTCTTTAATCAATTTTTCCGCCTGGAATTCATTCATTACTAACTTATCGTTATCGTAGTAAAATGGTAAAGAAATTGTTGTTGCTGTTAATTTGTTATTTATATGCATATTTCTACATCTCCCACTCTGTATTCGGTTAATTCATATCCAGGTTTCATCTCTGAATAACTCAATCTTTTTACATTTACGCCTAACTCTGAGGAAAACCATGAAATTGAGTCTAGTACACCAAATTTATTATACGCATTAATAACATAACATTCATATACCCCTAGAGCTGTTGTGATTTGCTCTATCTTCTCTACAATATTATGCAAATTAACTTCTGTTAATTTACCTTTAGCTTCTTGTACCTTAAATTTATAGTCCCATTCATACCCAACGGTATATGATCCTGGATAATTAAGACACCTACCTTCAGTAGGTTCTATTACCCATTCTTTTGTTATGATATTTTTTTCATTTACCGGCTCCTTTGAGAAAATACTTCCATAATAATAAATATCATTATTTTCTTCTTGTTTAAATGCGAAATACATCATTGGCGATTGACCTACCATTCCAAGAGAATTTAGTAGAACAGTTTCTCCCTGTGGTGTTATAATTTGAACATCCGTCATTCTTTCATAATAATACATTTCAACTGGCGATGTACTGTTTGTAAGTATTTGTCGGAACACCAGTTCATCACCTTTGTTCAATTTTTTTGTAACTCCTTTTTCCATATTATTATTCCTCCTTTGTTAACTAGGTTAACTATATTATATATTTTAAACGGCGTTTTACAGCCGTTCGTTAATAATACTCATTTAATATATTATTTTCAAGTTGCATTAATTGAAACTACTTTTGAATATTACAAGCTTTATTTCATACATTTAATATCCTAAAAATGTATCTACCCTAATATTTTTCTTATTGACATATTGACCTAACAGAGTGGACTTTATAGAATCATTCATTAGCTTTGGTCCAGCTAAATAATATTTCATATCCTTACTATTAATAACAATTTCTTTTATGCTTTTTGTCAACTCTTCTTTATCTGTAAAAAAATCTATTTTTATATGATTATCCTTTGCAAATGTCTTAAGTTCATTTTCATATAAAAATTCTCCACTACTATTAATATATAACAAATTTATTTTGCCTTTAAAATCATTCTCTCTCATGACTATATCCTTAATCATAGATCTAAATGGTGTTATACCTATACCTCCTGCTATTAAACAAGTTGGTTTAGAAGTATCCATATAGAAACCACCTATTGGGCCCCTAATTACCATTTTCATACCGCTTTTAATTTCTAATAGTGCATTCTTATAGTCACTAGGCTGCTTACCTATTTTCATCGAAATCATGATTTTATTTTCTAAAGGACTGGATGCTATACTAAAGGGTCTTATACCCTTTTTAATTTTTGTATGTTTAATAACAAACATGGCATGTTGACCTGCCTCCCAATTTAAAGGTTCACATGTCTCAAATATAAAAGTGTAAACTTCTTCACTCTCTTGAATTACGTCTTTAAAAATTATTTCTTTTGGCGTTAATACTGCTTTGATATCACTAAATAAACTCATAGTTGTTTCCTCCATTTAATTAATTGTTCGCTAAATTCTTTCCAATATTATAGGCTTTGTTTAAAACACCTTTTTTCTTTTGTATGGAATCTTTAGTAAAGGCTCCAAGTACAGTAATTCTCTTAATAGGTTTTATTCCCATAGCTTTTAATGATTTTTCAGTATATCTAAAATATCTATTAAATATTAAAGGGATTGGTGCTGCTTGAGAATAAATAAAAATAGTTTTTTTAATACCAAACCGTGGTTTATGTTTTTCATTTGTCAATGGATAAAACCGATCCAGAAGATTTTTAAGGAGTCCTGACATTTGGTGAATGTATACTGGCGAGGACAATATTAAGTAATCTGCTTCCTTAATTTCTGCATATACTTGTCTAAGATCATCCTGTATTACACAATGATCATGCTCTGGCTCTCTACAATACATACAAGCTTGGCAAGGTTTTATGGTCATATCATTAAGATAATAAATTTTAGTATCAATTTGTTTTTCAGTTGCTCCTCTAATAACTTCTTTGACAACTGTATCAATATTACCATTTTTTCTTGGACTTCCAACAAAAGCAATTAATTTACTCATATTTATTTTCTCCCTTATCTTTCTCAAGCAGATTTTTAATTAAAGAATTATCTTTATCTCCAAACTTCGATATGGTCTTTTATAAAGACTTCTATTGTTCTAGGTTTTCTTTTTAATAGAACTTCAGCAGTATTCGTGACATGGTTTGCCATACCTAATTTTGTTGTAAGGTATAATATCATCATTATAGTCGCAAATTCTTTTTTAATCCCTCTAGCAATCATATCTTTTCTAAATTTAAATAAAGGTGGGTTTGAATATGAGATTTTCCGTCCAAGTATTTTTGTCATACTATCGGCAACTTGAAAATAAGTAATAGACTCTGAACCTGTGATAGTATAAGCCTTATTTCCATGGCCTTTTTCTGTAAGAGTCCTTCCAATTATTTCACCAATATCTCTTGTATCTATAAAACTAATCTTAGCTTTTCCAGAGGGTATGAAAAGGTCATCTCGCTGCTTAATATCTTCCGCATGTGTTGTGGATAGATTTTGCATAAAAAAACTGGGCCTTATAAAAGTGTAAGGGATTTTAGATTCTAAAATAGCTTTTTCAATTTTATGATGTGGTGGAAAAGGATTTTTCTCTGCTCCTAGTAAAGATAAAAACACCATTTGCTCAACACCAGCTTCTTTACATTTTTGAATAAAAGGTTTAAATATTCCATTAACATCTGTAAGTTGTGGTGGTCTTACTAAAAATACCTTTTTAACGCCATGTAAAGCAGTTTCATAAGTATCTATATCTTGAAAATCAAATTTGATATATTCCATAGAATTATCTTTCTCAATGCTTTTTTCAATGTTTCTTACGCCAGCTAGAAAGTCTCTATTTATACTTTTTAAATAATCCACTACTGCACTTCCTACATTTCCCGTTATTCCTGTTAATAAAATCTTTTCAACCATTATTCTTCAGTCCCTTCATTTAATTTACAAATCATTTCTGTAAGTTTCTCAGCTTCTTCATTTGAATAAATTGAAAATATATCAATTGTTAATTCATCACTTATTGTTTTCATTTTTTCAACTAACTTATTATATTCTTTACATATCTCCAAGTAAGATGATCTTTTATCCTTTGGATTGGCAACTCTAACCACTATACCTTTTTTCTCTAACCTATTTATAATTCCTGATATAGTTGGCCTGTCTGACCCTAGCCTTTGAGATATTTCCGCTGCAGTAATTGGATACCCTGATGAATATATCTGAATAATAACTGAGAACTGCGCAGCAGTAATATCAAATTCCATTAATGCTTTATCTAGTTTGTTTTTTAGATGTCTTGATGCCTTGATTATAAGGTAAGATAAGTTCTGCATATGGTTCCTCCTTATATAATTAGTATGCTAACTATATAATTAGTATACTAACTTAGCTTATATTTGTCAATTGGGATAGCGTACGCAAAAATTAGGGGTTTAGAGCTTACAACCCCATATTGTTGAAATTTGTAGAACTATTATTCAAAAATAGAGCACAGTATTACAAAAAAACACCATATTGCATGGTATAATTAGATAAATTGGATGTGATAACTAATAATGAAATTGAAGAAAAACTTACAAAAGTAAAATTCTTCATCTAATATATTTTTATACATTTCAATATCAATTACATAAATATAAAATACAAAAATTACGATAAATGTTTTTTGTTTAGAAGGAATTTTATATTATCTATTGAATTATTAAAATATTAAAAAATAATGAGGTGTTTTTATTGAATAGAATTAGGTTTAACAATATGAGTATACTGGAACAAATAAATTATATTAACAATGAAATTGTAAAAGGTAATACAATAGCTAAAATATATGAAAATATTGAAAATAACACCAAGTATGAAATAATAGCTGAGTGTTTCAATAATACGGACGAGAAGTTAGAAATAAATAGGGGAGCTTAATGAAATGCTCCTGCTAGTAAAAAAATAAGAGCTCTATCATTTAGTGATTAAACACTAGATAAATAGATGCACTACACTGATGTTATATACATTTTTTGAATTAAAACTAATAGGGGTAAGGCAACGATTTACATATAAGTCGTTGCCTTACCCCTATTAGTATTTTATATCTCACTATATTATTTTTTATATCCAATAGCCTTAGCTGGGCATTTGTCTATTGCTGTCTTTATATTTTCATTTTCCTCTAATTTTGATATCTCAATAATGATCTTTGCTTTTTTATTTTCCATAACAAAAGTTTCCGACGATATTTTTGTGCATAGTCCACAACCAATACAATATTGCTCATTTATATTAAGCATAAGTTCTTCTTCATTAGTCAAAATATCATCCATTTGTATATCCTCTTTTTTTACTAACCTTGAAGTAATGTAAGCCATAATAAAAATTGAAATTGTAGTTAAAACCCATCTTATAGCCATGAATTTAGGTCCCAAAAATTTCGCTTCATTAACAAGCATCGGTATTTTAATTACCGCCCAGGTACTAAGCATAACTACAATATTTGAAACACTTGCTCCCTTTTTTAAAAGCATTTTGCACACTGGAAATGCTGCATATATAGGGCCTGCTGAGAAACTTCCAAGTAAGAAAGAAAATACAGAGCCTTTAAATCCTGAATCTTCACCTAAAGCCTTTTCTATCGATTTTTTAGGAACCCATGCCTCAATAAGAGAAGTTAGTATCAATATAACGGGCATAATTATAAGCATTTCTTTTATATAATATAGGCTATTATTTAAAGACTGAATAGCTTTACTTGGCATTAGAATTCCTAGCACTATATAAGTTGTAATTACTAAAGTTAAAAACATGTTATTTTTTAGTTTTACTCTAATGGCGTTCACATTACCGCCCCCATTAATAGTGCAATTATAATGGCAAATATAAAGCTTAAAGAGTTCCTTGCTGTAGTAAACCTTAAACCAAATTCTCTTTTTTCAAGAGGAAAAGTAACTATCCCTACCATAGTTAGTGTTGTTAAAAATGCAACCACTGGAACTATATTAGCTCCAGCATTTACAAGAGACCCTACCAGAGGGAAAGCAACAAAAGCAGGTATTAAAGTTATACTTCCTATGAAAGCCGAAACTATTGTAGATATTAGAGTATTAGATTGACCCATATACCGCTTTATCGTATCTGGAGGAATAAAAGTTAATATTAAACCGATAAGAAAGAGTATTCCAATTATCTCACCTATCATATTTTTCATCATTCCACCTGACATCTTAATAGAATTTAATGTTCTCTTCTTGTCTTTAATTATTGACCAAATAAACCATGTTCCAGTAATAATCCAAAGTATAATTGTGAATATATCCATTCTATAAGCCTAAAAAGTTTTTAGGATTGGGTGCTTTAATTACGAATAACTCAAGAATTTCATCGTTAAAATTATTTATATTCATTTTTATATTATAGGGTATATTCACAATATCTCCCTGTGTATATTTTTTTTCATCCTGCTCTCCCAATTTTATAGACAATATGCCTTTTAATATAACCATGTACACATTTGAATTAGAAAAATGTTCAGGAAGTCCTGTTCCTTTAGTGAATGTCATATGATTTAATAGCAAATTATCATCATCGATAATTTTTGAAATGCATTTCTTATTAGAATTTTTAAAATTGTAAACTTTCTCTATCATATTAATTTCCCCTTTCAAAAGATCTATACTTGTATTATAAATTAATTTAAGTTATAAATCAGTTACCATGGTTACTAATTTTAAAAAGAATCTAATTAATATATGGTTAACATAAACTTAATGCTAAAAAATACCATGTTGTGGTATAATTTAATGAATGTATATAGTTTACAATACAATCACTCCACCTGAGTTGAGCGGTGAACAAATTTAAATATAAGATATTCAACTGTTCCATATATAAAAGCTTAAGAGGCTTTTTTATTTTGTCTTTATACTAAACAATATGATATCTTCAATATTTGTTCATATTATCATTATTATTATTATTATTATGGTATAAAAGTAAAATTGTATTTTAAAAAAGGAGATGGATTTATGAAAAGACAGTTGTTAGTGAATTTGGCGAATTTGCTATTATCATTATCAGAAGTATCAGATTTAGCAAATCCTCTGATTGCGCAACATCAACATAGAACAGCGTTTATTGCACTTGAAATAGCAAAGACTGCTAATTTAGAACCAGAAATTACTGAAAACATTTTTACTGCTGCATTATTACATGATATTGGTGCAATAACAGTGGAAGAAAAAATATCTGTTCACAATTTTGAAAATATAAATGAAAATATTCATACAATAAGAGGAGAATTATTATTAGAACAAATACCATGGCTAAAAAAGATTTCAAAGATAGTAAGAAATCATCATAGAAATTGGAATGATTGGGAAGGAGGCATAGAAAACCCTATAATTCTATCTTCTCAAATTATCCTGTTATCTGATTATGTAGAGAGATTAATAGATAGAAATAAATATATATTACACCAAAGTAATGACATAGTGGAAACGATAAAAAAACTGTCAGATACAGTTCTCA
>Ga0105047_10012336_pt1 | contig 13768 bp, 6 predicted proteins | sample MAT04_FD_78384 | JGI IMG/M metagenome (GOLD analysis project Ga0105047, IMG submission 78384) | Freshwater microbial communities from Lake Fryxell liftoff mats and glacier meltwater in Antarctica - MAT-04 (megahit assembly) | ecosystem: Environmental > Aquatic > Freshwater > Ice > Liftoff...
AGGACACCGAAGCCGCTCTCGGCCTGATGGGCACCGCCCTCGTGTCATTGGCCGCTCAGAGTGACCTAGGCGTCCAGCCTGTGGTTCCTGATTCAACTGACAAACTGGAAGCCTATCGCACGGCTGGCCCCCTCCTCGTCTTCGATGGCAGCCCGGTCGATTCCCCCGATGCCGAACTCTGGAGGCAGTTGGCGAACGCCGTTCCGGGGGTGCGACTGGTCTCTCCGCGTCAAAGCTTAGAGGTCTTGCAGGGGCTGACGGAAGAACTGCAATCGCGCGATACCCACCGCGAAACGGCTCGCCCGCCGATTTTCATCTTCGTCAGCCAGATCAGCCGCTTCCGCGACCTCCGCAAACCGGACGATGACTACAGCTTCGGCAGCAGCGGGGCCGATGCCGGTCCGTCGGGTGGAAAGCTCTTTGCGGACCTGATCGCGAATGGTCCCGAGAACGGTATGCACACGATCATTTGGTGCGACTCGTACAACAACCTCGAACGCTGGATCAGCCGCCAGTCACTCCGCGAGATGGAACGCCGAGTGCTGTTCCAGATGAACGCCACCGACTCCAGCAACCTGATCGACTCCCCCATCGCCAGCCGCCTCGGCACGCACCGCGCCCTGTTGCACTTTCAGGAGAGTGGAGCCATCGAGAAGTTCCGCCCCTACGGCCTCCCGAAACCGGCCTGGCTCGACTGGGCCGCCGGTTGCCTGCATAAACGCGGCCCCTTGGATGAAGCCACCGACCTCGACGGGTTCATGGTGACGTGAGCGGCGAGGTGGCTGCTGAATGGGGTATCACGTCCCTGATTCCTCGAAGAGCTTGATGATTGCACCACAACTATGGCATTTTCAAAGCCTCAGACCATGCTTCCCGCTCCTCTGCTTCAGAGGAACAGTGTCTGGGCGAGTCGTACGCAGCCGGGACTGGCCGATGTGCCCACCTTAAGGTCTGTGGCGCCCCCGCAGAATCGATTGTAAGGAATGGTCGGCCTTATAATAAATGATGGCGAGAATTTGCAACATGCCTGCCTAAATGGCAAGGACTACTTTTGGAGGACGACCGGTCAGGCTTCTGCGGCTGGTCGATTGCCTCTCGCAGATGACGAGCAGCGAACTGACACCGATCGGCCGGGGATTTGAGATGCTCGCAAACTGGGTTCATGGCTGCTTTTCGACTCGTGTACGTCGGACTCGTCGGACCGTGGCTCATGTAAACTCGTTCGAGCTGCGGACTCTGCTGTCGGCTCAATTGGCAACTACCCTGTCGAATCGTACTCGAGTGCCCGTTGCAGCCAATGCTTCCAACGGAGCATCGCTAGCTCCCTTGACGGAGACATTCAAGCTCCATAGTCACCCCACATCGACGAAGGTCATCTATCTCGACTTCAATGGGCAGACGGTCTCGGGAACTCTCTGGAATACCCAGGACAATAATGGCCGAGACTTCACGCTCACGGGTTATTCGTTCGAGGGGGACAACTCATTCTCGAACAACGAACTGGCTCGGATCCAGAAAATCTGGGCTCGGGTGGCGGAAGACTTCGCACCGTTCGATGTCGATGTGACCACGGAAGAACCTCCGCTGGGTGACCTGAAGAACACGGGTGGTAACGACAATCGTTGGGGTGTTCGCGTGATCGTGGGCAGTACGTTTGCTCCCCATGCCGACGCGGGTGGTGTGGCGTACTTGAAATCATTCAGATGGAGTACGGACACGCCAGCCTTGGTTTTTGAAAACAACACTGGAAATGGAGACGAGAAATCGACCGCCGAGGCCATCTCGCATGAAGTGGGGCATACCTTGGGCTTGGAGCATGACGGCCGGTCTTCTCCACCGGAAGGGTATTATGCCGGGCACTCAGCGGGCGCAACAAGTTGGGGGCCGATCATGGGGTTGGGGTATCACGTCAGTCTGGTGCAGTGGAGCCAGGGGGAATACACCGGTGCCAACAATAGGGAAGACGATCTTTCGATTATTGCCACAAACAATGGCTTTGGGTTTCGGCAGGACGACTTTGGAAGCACTCAGCTGGCCGCGAGTGACCTCGCCACAACAGATGCGGATCCCCTCAGGATCGTTGATCAGAAGGGAGTGATCGAAACTCGGAACGACTACGACTACTTCCGCTTTGATGTAGGCAACGGGACGGTGACACTCGATATCAGGGGAGGGCCAGTCGACAGCAATCTCGACATCTTGGCGGAGGTCTACAATAGCCAAGGTGAGTTAGTGGCGTTGTCGAAGCCGATCAACTCCCTGAATGCTGCGATCTCGTTTACGGCATCGCTGGGGACCTACTATCTCAAGATTGATGGGGTCGGATTTACCGATCCGCAAGGAGTCGGATACAGCGACTATGGCAGCCTGGGTCAGTATCGCATCACCGGGACTTTCATGAACCCCAACGTAATCAACAACCAGGCTCTGCCCGCAATCAAAGAAAATCTGCCCATGGGGACAGTGATCGGCACCTTGGTCACAGATGCCGCATTGCCTGGTCAGCAGTATGCGTTTTCGATCATTGGTGGGAATCTCGGAGGAGCGTTCGCCATCAATCCTCTGACCGGGGAAATCTCGGTCGCGAATCCGGCAGCGATTGATTGGGAAATTACAACTCAGTTCAAGCTCACGGTCCAAGTCGCTGTTGACGGACAGGTACTCCGGGCCAACACCGCGACCGTCACGATGAATGTCATCGATGTCACCACGTCCGTACTCAACAACGGTGTTCTCACGGTGAAGGCGACACGTTTCAATGACCAGATTACGGTTTCGAACTCCGGTGGGACCATTCTCATCAATGACGGTGTGAACGTCATCAACACGGGTCTGCTGGCTGCGAATGTGACACGGATCAACCTGCTAGGCTTGGCGGGTGACGACAAGTTGCAACTCGACAGATCCTTGGGAAGCAACATCGTCTGCGCCACCAACGGAGGAGGTGGGAACGACCTGCTTATCGGCAGTCTGGGGCGGGATACGTTGGATGGTGGGTTGGGTGTCGATGAAGTCTCGTACATTCAGGCTACCTCCTCGGTGACCGCCAGTTTGCTCATCACAGTGATGCAGAACACCTTTGGATCGGGCTGGGATGAGTTCAGCTCGATTGAGAACATGACGGGGTCCGAATTCTCGGATACGCTGACGGGCGATGAGTGGGTGAACTGCCTCGACGGTGGACTGGGTAACGACACCCTCAATGGAGGAGCGGGCGACGATAAACTCGATGGGGGATTGGGAGCCGATCTCCTCTTCGGGAACAATGGGAACGACACCTTGCTCTTCGATGCCGAGGACATCACAGTCAACGGCGGGGCCGGGATTGATACCGCTTCGCTTCTCAATCCTACCGCAGCTGCGACTCTCAACCTGTTCTCGAATCTCATCGAGATCGTCGACGCATCGTCCTCGACGTTCAATAATACATTCGTCGCCGCAGGTGCCAATTGGGGTGTCACGATCACGGGAGGAAGTGCCAGTGACAGGATCACCGGCGGGAACCGGAACGACATCCTGAGCGGTGGTGGTGGAGCTGATGTTCTCAATGGAGGGAACGGCGACGATGTACTGTATTTCGACAACCTCGACACAATCGTGAATGGGGGAGCCGGAAACGATGCCGCCATCGTCAAAGATGCCTTCGGGGCAATCACTTTCAACTTGGTCAGTCAAAAGATCGAAACGGTGAACGCCAGCGTCTCGAGATTCGACAACACGTTTACCGCGACCGGAGCGACCTGGGCCGTCAGCATCTTTGGTGGCAGTGGCAAGGATTCGATCGTCGGTGGCAACCTCAACGACCGCCTCTTCGGAGCCGGTGGCGACGACACGATCATGGGCAATAACGGGAACGACACCCTCGATGGAGGAGCAGGCATCGATACCGTCAGTTACGCCACAGCCAAGGCCAAGGTGAAGGTCAATCTGGCCACAGGGACCGCCACTGGCGGTGCTGGGAAGGATGCGCTCGTACGTTTTGAGAACTTGACTGGGCCGATCTTCTTAATCGGGGACAGCAGCGCAAACGTCCCCCGTGGCGGTGGAGGCATCGACTCCATCATCGGAAATTTCGGAGCCGATACGATTCTCTAATAGAGGTCTTGTCAGCCGCCAGTCGCTCCGCGAGCGGGAACGAGGCATCTGATTGCCAGACGAACGCCACCGAGCTCGAAGGGTTCATGCGGTCGTCAGGGGATCGGTGGCACGTCCCAGAGTTATCGACGGGGGTTGTGAATCCCAGCTGAGGCGCACCGTGCTCAACACCCGAATGCGAGGCTTTTGTCGGCCGGTGGACTCCATCACTGGGGCTTCAGTCTCGCTTCGGTTCCTTGGATGTTGGCAAGCCCCCATTCCTTAATCTCTCGAACAATCCGCCCCAGAGACCTGCCCTTGGAGGTGAGTCGGTACGCTTCTCGCCCTGATTGCTCATGCGACGGATACTTTTCCGCGAGTTCATGTTTCACAAGTCTGTTTAGCCGATCTGACAAAATGTTGGTCGCGATTCCCTCCGGCGACGCCGCAAACTCTCTGAAGTACGATCGCCCGAGCATCAAATCTCTGACGACCAGCAGAGTCCATTTGTCGCCCACGAGGTCCAGCGTGCAGGCGATTGGACAAGGGGAACGTTTGGGTGTCATGTCAACGTCCTTCTGTTTGAAAATCCGGCATCCTTAGTGCAGATTCAGAAATCGTCGTCAGTAAGAAAAGCAGACAGGAATATCCGCTCTACTGCAGTTGGACAGACATTCTTGTCTGCCCCGACTGAAGACAGATTCTGAATCTGCTCGAGATGAGACTATCCTGGATACTTGCGTTTTGCAAGTAATGGCGATACACTTGCGTTTCGCAAGCCTTCTGTCGAAAGACATTTCCTAGGCTGCACAGAGGCTCAGCGTTGGCCCTGCTTGTCAGCGGTATTCGACACAAAGAAGGAAGCGGTCATGGCAAAAGTCAGCGAACACCCCACGGTTCTGAAAATGCGGGAAGCGGGAGCTCGACCGGCACCCACAATGTTGACGACCGAAGAGTTGAAGCAGTTATGCGTCGACTGTGGAGCCGACGATGCAGGAGTGATCGCCATCGACCGTCCGGAATTGGACGACCAACGGGACGACATTCTGCGATGCGCGCCATGGACACGCAGCCTGATCGCGTTCGTATGCAAGATGAACCGCGAATCTGTACGAAGCCCTGCTCGCTCCATCGCCAATCTGGAATTTCATCACACAGGTGATCACGTCAACGATGTGGCGCGAGCGGTTGTGAGAGAGCTGGAATCTCGCGGCCTGCGGGCTGCGAATCCTTCCATGGGATTCCCGATGGAGATGGACAGATTTCCTGGGAAGACATGGATCGTGTCCCATAAGCCGGTCGCAGTCGCGGCCGGATTGGGGCAGATGGGAATTCATCGCAACGTGATCCATCCGAAGTTCGGCAATTTTATTCTGCTGGGGACGATTCTTCTCGGTCACGATGTCAACGAACAGGGGCGGTCGATCAGTTACAACCCATGCTGAGAATGCAAACTCTGCGTCGCAGCCTGCCCGGTGGGAGCAATCTCACCGGACGGAGCGTTTGACTTCAATGCCTGTTACACACACAACTACCGAGAATTCATGGGAGGCTTCACGGACTGGATCGAACAGGTCGCTGACAGTGGGAGTCGCAATGACTATCGCAGCCGAGTCACCGATTCCGAATCCGCATCCATGTGGGCCAGCTTGTCCTTCGGAGCCAATTACAAGGCGGCCTACTGCCTTGCAGTCTGTCCGGCTGGCGAAGATGTCATTGCGCCCTGGCTGGAGAACAAAAAGGAGTTCATGGACGAAACCGTCCGCCCGTTGCAGAATAAGGTAGAAACAATTTACGTGATTCCAGGCTCCGATGCAGAAGAGCACGTCGAACAGAGATTCCCGCACAAAACGATTCGTTATGTCCGCGGCAGTCTGCACCCAAGCTCGATTGATTACCTTTTGAAGTTCATGCCATTGATGTTTCAGTCGGGGCAGGCCCAGGGACTCACTGCGACGTATCACTTTTCATTCACAGGCTCTGAGCAACGTCAGGCCACAATTCGCATTGCCGATCAAAAACTGACCATCGAAGAAGGCCATCATGGCCCGGCGAATCTGAAGGTCGTCGCAGACAGCAGAACTTGGCTGAGCTTCCTGGCCCGCGAAACAAATCTCGTATGGGCTCTATTGACGCTACGCATCCGACTTTCTGGATCTCCCTTCTGGCTGGTGAAATTCAGCAAGTGTTTTCCATCCTGACCATGAATGCGTGGGGGTCCAGTTCTCCAGTTGCCACTGCTGGCCCGTCCCGCACTGATGTGCGACGCTGAACCCAGTTCGCGCAAGTTTTATGGACTGGTTGGGATGTCTTTGCGTCCCAAGACCACGTCTGCAATCTGTCACACACCGCAGCACAGCTGAGCTCGCTAGCCGTGCGGCCCAAGAGCAACTCGTTCCCGCCCGCGTCGGACCACCAAAGCGACATCGAAGAGTGCGCTCTCACAACGTTGATCGCCATGAATCCGTGTGGGGTGTTCCTGTGTTCCACATGGAACATCCGGACGCACGTATATCCTGAGAGCGATTTGCTGGACAGCTTTGCCCCCTGACATGCGAGACGACATACTCCCACTTCGGGATGAACTGACTTCGCGGGTCGATGCTCAGCTCATGCGCTCGCAATGGATGGAGATTCGGATGACGGCCACAGCTCACTGGCGTTTGGGGACTGTTCTGCTGCTGATTGGCTCGATGTGGTGGGGAGGAGTCACTCCCACCTCGGCGGGGGATGGCACCAATGAGCCAACCCGTGGGCCAGGGATCGTGCCCGTCGGCGAGGACGGGAAGCCGCTCAACCTGAATTTCGAATCGGGCGATCTCCAGGACTGGACCGCGACAGGCACGGCCTTCGAGCAACAGCCGATCAAAGGCGGAATCGACCCCAACCGCTTCCTCGGAACGGGCAAGAAGTCGCTCCACACCGGCGAGTATTGGATGGGCGGGTTTGAGAAGCTTTATGACGAGCCGCAGGGGACGCTGACCTCCGTGGCGTTTAAGGTTACCCAGCCGTGGGGCAGTATGCTCGTGGGAGGTGGCTCTCATCTGGAAACCCGCGTCGAGTTGCTGGATGAAGCCGGTATGGTGTTCTTCGTCATCAGCGGACCAAACACCGAGGAACTCTCACCAGTCGTTGTCGACCTGCGGAAGCAGAGGGACAAGCTGATCTCAATTCGCATCACCGACACCCATACCGGCGGGTGGGGGCATGTGAACTTCGACGACTTCCGGTTCCATGAGCAGCGACCGACATTCAATCTCCCGGAGCTCAGGGCGAAGTCGAACGAGGCCGATGTCGAGGTCTACCCCTACGCCGGTCTCACCGCCGAAGAGGCCGCAGCTGCGATGCAGGTGCCGCCGGGCTTCCAGGTACATGTCGCCGCCTCGGAGCCAAACGTCACTCAGCCGATCGCCATGTGCTGGGACGATCGTGGCCGCCTCTGGATCGCCGAAGCTCACAGCTATCCGCAGCGAAACCCGGAAGGGGAGGGTGCCGACCGGATCGTGATCTTCGAAGACACCGACGAGAACGGGACGCTCGATAAAAAGACAATCTTCATCGAGGGGCTCAACCTCGTCAGCGGGCTGGCTGTCGGGTTCGATGGGGTCTGGGTGGGAGCGGCTCCGTATTTGTTGTTCATTCCAGATGCAAATGGTGACGACATCCCTGATGGCCTGCCAATGAAGGCCGAACCACCTCAACCGGCCCTTCAATTCCCGAAGGACATCCCTTCCGGAGCGAAGGTCCTGCTCGACGGCTGGCACTGGGAAGACACGCACGAGACGCTCAACGCGTTCATCTGGGGACCGGATGGATGGCTGTATGGGTGTCACGGGGTCTTCACGCATTCACTCGTCGGGAAGCCGGGGACACCCGACGATAAGCGGCAACCGATCAACGCGGGGATCTGGCGGTATCACCCGGTGAGGCATGAGTTCGAGGTCTTCGCCCATGGCAGCAGCAACCCGTGGGGCGTCGACTTCGACCAATACGGCGAGGCGTTCTGCACGGCGTGCGTGATCCCGCATCTCTATCACATCATCCAGGGCGGTCGCTTCGAGCGGCAAGCCGGCGAGCACTTCAACAAGTCCACCTATGACGACATCAAGACCATCGCCCGCCACCGGCACTTCACCGGCGGTCAATGGAACAACGACGACCGCAAGGCGAGTGCTGATCTCGGCGGCGGGCACGCTCATGCCGGGGCGATGATCTATCAAGGCGGGGCCTGGCCCGAGGAGTACAACGGCAAGCTCTTCATGCACAACATCCACGGCAACCGCATCAACATCGATCAGCTGATCCCCGAAGGCTCGGGCTACGCGGGGGATCGCTATCCGGACTTCCTGCTGACCGGCGACAAGTGGTCGCAGATGATCAACCTTATGACCGGCCCCGATGGCCAAGTCTGGATGATCGACTGGTACGACGCGAATCAGTGCCACACTCCTGCGGAAGGTGCGCACGACACGACCAACGGACGGATCTTCCGCGTGACCTATGGGGATGTGAAGAACCCGAAGGTGGACCTCAAGAAACTGAGTGATGATGAGTTGGCAGACTTGTCGATTGATGCTTCCAACGAATGGCACTCGCGCCATGCTCGTCGAATACTGCATGAACGGGCAGCCGCCCAAAATTATCGTTTGGGATTCAACATTAATAACGCCCCAGAGATGAGGTTTATTGATCCGGAAGCGGGTGTCAAAAAACAACTGCGTGCCCTCTGGACGATGTATGTCACGTTAGGTCCGGACGAGTTTGAGAACGCCTGTTCTCAAACGACTGCGAAAGAAATTCTGAAAATGGACCCCCATGTGGTCGCCATTGCAATTCGACTTCTTTCGGATGATCTTCAATTGGATGCGAAATCACTGAAACGCAGGATCGAACTCGCGAAGGTTCGCCCATCTCAGATCGTTCGGCTCGCACTCGCTTCTTCACTTCAGCGAACTGCACTCGCCGACCGTTGGGCAATACTCGAAGGCCTCATCTCTCATGCCGAGGACGCCACGGACCACAACCTGCCGCTGATGTATTGGTATGCGATGGAGCCGCTGGCCGATGTTGATCCGGCGCGGGCGTTGGCTTTGGCGGTGTCGGCGGGGGAGACGATTCCGATCTTGCGCGAGTACATGATCCGGCGGCTCGGGAGCGGCGATCCGGTGAAGATGCTTGATCTGCTCGTCGAGGCCTTGGAGAAGGCCCAGCCCGCGGAATCGGAACTCTTTCTGCGCGGCATCTTGCAGGCCACGCGCGGGTTAAAGGAACACGCTCGGTACGAACAGCTGCGCGCGTTGCCGATGAAGTACACGGTGGCGAACTCGTCGCCGGAGTTGGTCTATCTCTCGACGGCGATTGCTCAGCGGGCCGGGACCGAACATGCGCTGGCGAACCTGCGAGACTTTGCGAGGATCAGCAGTTGGCCGGTTGAGACGCGGCGTGAGGTGTTGAACTTCCTGATCGATGCCAAGTCGGACGGACTCCAGGAACTGCTGCCTCAACTGGTCGATGACCCGGTCATGCGCGGGGACGCGCTCAAGTCGCTGGCTGCGATCGATCACCCGCCCGCCCTCGAACCGGTGGTCGCCAAGTTCGGCACATTCACCCCCGCCGAACGTCGCGACGCGATGAGCACGCTCACTTCGCGGGCGAGCTATGCGAGCGTCCTGCTCGACGCCGTAAAGGCCAACCGCATCCCCCAGACCGAGCTGTCCGCCGACCTCGTGCGACAGCTGCGGAACTTGAATGACGCGAACCTCACGAAGCAGATCGAAGAGGTCTGGGGCGTGGTGCGCGAGAGTGCCGCTGACCGCGTGGCGCTGATGGCTCGACTCAAAGTGGTGATCGCCAACTCGCATGGTTCGGCCCCTGATCGCGAAGTCGGGCGAGCCATTTTCGCCAAAACTTGCCAGCAGTGCCACACGCTGTTCGGCACGGGCGGCAAGATCGGTCCCGACATCACGGGGGCCAACCGGGCCAACCTCGATTATCTGCTGTCCAACATCGTCGACCCCTCGTCGGTCATGGCCAAGGAGTATCAGCCGACGATCCTCGTCACCACCTCGGGACGAGTCATCACCGGCATCGTCAAGCAGGCCAGCGGGCTTGGCCTCGTCGCGATTCAGACTCCGGAGCAACTGCTGGAGATTCCCGAGAGCGACATCGAAGAACGCAACCTCAGCGACAAATCGATGATGCCGGACGATCTGCTGCGGACGCTGAGCGATCGCGAAGTGCGTTCGCTGGCCGCCTACCTGCAAGGTGCCGGGCAGTCTCCGATCCGAGCCACGCGTGACAACGTCGTGACCTTCTTCAACGGCCACGACCTCAGCGGTTGGATTGGCAAAACAGCCGCCGGCGAACTGTGGACGGTCGAGCCGGGAGCGACTCTTCAGGAGAGCCAGATCGTCGGTAGAACCACCGGCCTCGACCACAACGAGTTCCTCGTCAGCCAATTCTCGTTGACCGACTTCCGCTTCAAATGCCAAGTCCTCCTCAAAGACAACCAGGGCAACAGCGGCATCCAACTCCGTAGCCAGCCGCTATCGAGCGGCGAGGTGCGAGGCTACCAAGCCGACATCGGGCCCGGCTGGTGGGGCAAGGTCTACGAAGAGCAGGGGCGCGGACTCATCGAAGACAACGACGCCGAGCAGCACGCGAAGTCCAACGACTGGAACGACTACGAGGTCATCGCTGTCGGGAGCCGCGTGCGGACCTACCTCAATGGGCACCTCTGCGTTGACCGCGACGACCCCGCTGGGGCACGCAGCGGAGTGCTGGCCGTGCAGCTGCACTCCGGCGGTGCGACGGAAGTGCGGTTCCGTCACCTGGAACTCGAACTGCTCGACCAGTTGCCACCCTATGCGGCTGCCGGTTCGCCGCCGAACCAGTGGCCCGTCTCGCGCGGTGGTGCATTCGACGGGACGAAAATTAGCTTTAAGAAGACTCAGCTCGATACCGTCTTCCGCAGCGAGGGCGTCGGGATCGCGGACCTCGACAATGATGGAGACACGGACATCGCGGGCGGGAGTCAGTGGTATGAGAGACGAGTGTCGAGAGACCAGAGAAAAGAGCCAGAAGCGTCAGCGCCCGGAGCCGCTCAACGTGAATGGTTTCCTCACTCGTTACTAGACGCCCCGAAGGAGTTCGACCCCGCTGTCTACAGCGACTCGTTCATGAACTTCCCCGATGATCTCAACGGCGACGGTCGATTGGACCTCGTGGTCGTCGACTTCCCCGGCAAACAGACATGGTGGTTCGAAAATCCGGGGGTGGGAGTGAGTGACAAGGGGCCAGGGACAAGTGGCAGGAGGGGAGACGCTGGCGACACCGCCTCTGTCGATCAACCTTCAACCATTAACCATCAACCCTCCCCCTGGCTTCGTCACGAGATGATCCCGGTGACCAACAACGAAAGCCCGCAGTACCTCGATGTGAACGGGGATGGAGTGCGCGAACTCGTCGCGGGGTACGAGAACGGGCTGATGGGGATCTCGGTCCGGCAGAAGCTGGCCACCGCTCCGTGGAAGATGCTCGCCATCGGGGCACCGGGATCGGTCGACATTCAGCGGTTCTATCACGGGCTAGGAATTGGGGATATCGACCAAGATGGCCGGGCGGACGTGCTCGTTCCCGGCGGTTGGTGGAAGGCGCCCGAAGCGATGTCGACCACACCGTGGGTGTTTAACGAAGCCAACTTCGGCGGCGGCTGCTCCCAGATGTACGTGTATGACTTCGATGGCGATGGCGACAACGATGTGTTGTCCGCCAGCCCGCATGACTACGGAATCTGGTGGCATGAGAATGAAGGAAAACCCAGTGAGCCGGAAGCGTCAGCGCCCGGAGTTCCCGCCGCTCAACTCTCAACTCTCAACCCTCAACCCACTTTCATCACCCACAAGATCGAGAAGTCCTTCAGCGAGACCCATGCCGTTGTGCTGGCTGACATCAACGGTGACGGGCTACCCGACTTCGTGACCGGCAAACGCTGGTGGTCGCACGGCGGGCACGGTCCCGGCGGAGGAGAACCAGCTGTGCTTTACTGGTTTGAGCTGCAGCGTGGGAACGGCACCGCGACTTGGGTCCGTCACACAATCGACGAAGACAGCGGCGTCGGCACCGCCTTCGAAGTCGCCGACATCAACGGCGACGGGTGGCTCGACTTCGCGATCTCGAACAAGAAGGGCACGTTCGTGTTCGAGCAAGAGCGGCAGTGACGAGCGAGCAGCAGGCCGAAGTCTGCCGTGTGACCGGCGAAGCATACTCGCCCACACTCGGCGGGGTGGCAGGGTCGGCGGCGAAGCGAATCGCCCGAGCGGCAACCGGTGTGGCACATCCGCACTTCCGAGTCTTCCGCGGAGCCTTCAGGCCCAGCCACCCAAGCCGCACTCGATAAATTGGAGTCACCGATGGAGTTGTGGCAAGCTCTCGCGTCAACCGTGGAAGTGTCACTGTGGGACTGCCTGCACGATGGAAATATGCTGGCGGTATCAACCGATCTCAGCACCCAAACCGTAACCCTCACGGCTCACGCTCCGCATATCGGCAGTCACTATGGCATCCCGGAAGACGTGCGATATCTGATCACCATCCGAGGTGTTCGACTCGCGTTGGTGGGGAGGTGTTACATGCCATTCGAGTTCGAGGAGACGCTTGGTGCCACGCACCCGGAGCGGTCGCGTTTGATCCACGAATATCACAAGAAATGGCGCTGCGAATCGATGGCGTAGAAGGAGTTTGAGAACGCCCTTCCGGACAATCCCACGGATATCAGTAACGCTTCGTTGTTCACCAAAGAAGAGGTCGTCATCCTGACCGCTGAGGGATATCTCGATGGTGAGCAGTTCGACGATGTGAGCTGTGAGTTCTACATCGTCGGGTCTTCTATTGAAGCGGCACGCAGCGACGGACAGCCGTTCAGGATGACGGAACTAATCCGGCGCGGTGAGCGGTACTGGGAAGACTGGAGCATGAGGAGTAAGGAGTCGCGTCTTTAGTCCACGCGTACCTGCGGAGCAAGCCTGCGAAATTGGTTGGCCCCGACGAATTCGGAAGGCTTGGCCATCATGCGTGAGGTCCCGCCAGGACAAACACCCTTGGATATCGTCTTTGCGGATGGTCAATCTCAAGAGCATGATTTCGAGCTCGGGAAAGCCCTAGAGCAGATTCAGAATTTGCTCTAAGACGGCACTCCTGAACGCAGTTCGTAGATCATCGACCACAGGCGATCGATCTCACCTCGATCGATCACTTCCAGAGGCTTGAGTCCGTCGAAAGCTTCATTGGGGATTTGTAGCCAAGCGCCGATCGACTCCAGCGTCATGACTTCGGAGAGGGCTTTAATGAGTCGCTGGAGTTCGACCAGTCGACGGGCCACCACATCGGTGGGGGGCGTTCCACTTTCCAGCGTGGCCAGCGAACGCACAGAGACCGGGAGCAGTCGGGCGAAGACCGTTTGGTTCATGCGTAACTGATGACGCATTTCCACGATCGAGACCGGCTTCGCAGGCGGAGCCGACGCCGGGGGTCTCTGTGCCTTGGGCTGTTTCGAAGCACGATTTTTGCCAAGGGCCTGTTTGCGATCGATCGCAACCATGATGCTTCTCCACGTCGTCTGCCGCTTCCTGGAAAGAATCAGGACGCACCTCAAGTATCGGCCACCCGGGCAATTGAGTCAAGCATTATTGCATGC
>Ga0105047_10012338_pt1 | contig 13765 bp, 12 predicted proteins | sample MAT04_FD_78384 | JGI IMG/M metagenome (GOLD analysis project Ga0105047, IMG submission 78384) | Freshwater microbial communities from Lake Fryxell liftoff mats and glacier meltwater in Antarctica - MAT-04 (megahit assembly) | ecosystem: Environmental > Aquatic > Freshwater > Ice > Liftoff...
ACGCGGGCGAGCTTCTCCAATTCGATGGAGGGCCGCTTTGGGCTGGGGCCGGCGAAGAGGCCCTTGAGGTTCCGGAAGATTTGCACCGGCGTCATCAGCACGCCCCACGGAATATTCCACCAACCCAACAACATGCTGGTCCCAAGCCCGCGCCACTGGGCTTTGCGCGCGCAGCGCCGGCAGCAGAGCAGCGGGGTGCTGTCCCACTTGGAACGGAACAGCGCAGAGCGGATGCGGTGGGCGCGGTGCACGTCGGTGGGGCCGGGACCGCCGCATTGCGGACAGTTCCGGCGGTGCAGTTCGGCGGCCTTTTTCTGGACCTGGTCGGGATAGATCTTGCCCGACAGTTGCAGCAGCCGGGCGCTTTCCTGGCAGCGCTCGTCGCAATAGACATGGTCGCCCACCGTCAGTCCTCCGAAGAGGATGGTCGTCGAGCAGTAGCGGCAGACAGCCATCGGGTGGCGGGGGCGTCAGCCCTTGGAAACTTCCTTGGCCCAAGTGTCCCGCAGCGTGATGGTGCGGTTGAAGATCGGTCGGCCCGGCTGCGCGTCGGGGTCGAGTGCGAAGTAACCGAGCCGCTCGAACTGGTAGCGCAAGCCGGCCTGCGCCTCGCCGAGCGAGGGCTCCAGTTTCGCGGTCAGAACCTCCAGCGAATGCGGATTCAAGTGCGCCTTGAAGTCGCCGTCCGCATCTGGCTCGGGCACGGTGAACAAGCGGTCGTAGAGGCGCACCTGTGCCTCCACGGCGTGCGCGGCGCTGACCCAGTGAACGGTGCCTTTGACCTTGCGGCTGGAGGTTGGACCGCCGGTCTTGCTGCCGAGGTCGGCGGTGCAGCGCAGTTCGGTCACGTTGCCGGCAGCATCCTTGACGACCTCGTCGCACTTGATGATGTAGGCGTATTTCAAGCGGACTTCGCCGCCGGGGCGGAGACGGAAATATTTGGGCGGGGGCACTTCCTTGAAGTCGTCTTGCTCAACGTAGAGCTCGCGGCTGAAAGGCACTTTGCGCGTGCCGGCGCCGGGATCTTCGGGATTGTTCGTGGCGTCGAGTTCTTCGGCGTGGTCGGCGGGGAGATTGGTGAAGACGACCTTGAGGGGCCGCAGCACAGCGAGCCGGCGGAGGGCGTGGGCGTTGAGGTCTTCGCGGATGGCGTGCTCGAGAACGGCGACGTCGGTGAGGCCGTTGAACTTGGTAATGCCGAGGTGGTAGGCGAAGGCGCGCAGGGCGCTGGCGGTCACGCCGCGGCGGCGCAGGCCGGAGATGGTGGGCAGGCGCGGGTCGTCCCAGCCGGAGACGAGGTGCTCGTTGACGAGCTGCATGAGCTTGCGCTTGCTCATCACGGTGTAGCCAAGACTCAGGCGGGCGAACTCGTATTGGTGGGGCAGGGGACGCGGCAGGTCCAGGCTCGTGAGGATCCAATCGTAGAGCGGGCGGTGGACCTCGAATTCAAGCGTGCAGATCGAGTGGGTGATGCCTTCCAGGTAATCGCTGAGGCAATGGGCGAAGTCGTACAGCGGGTAGATGCACCAGCGATTGCCGGTATGGTGATGCTCCTCGTGACGGATGCGATAGAGAAGGGGGTCACGCAGCCAGACGTTGGGTGCCGACATGTCAATCTTCGCCCGCAACGTGCGGGTGCCGTCGGGAAACTCGCCGTTCCGCATCCGGGTGAAGAGGTCAAGATTCTCGGCCGGCGAGCGCTCGCGAAAGGGGCTTGCCTGGCCAGCGCGACGGTATTCGTCCGTCTGGTCCGCGCTCATGTCGCAGACGTAGGCCTTGCCCCTGGCGATGAGTTGGCAGGCGTAAGCGTAGAGCGGATCGAAGTAGTCCGAGGCGTAGAAGGGCTCGAACTTTTCCGATTTCCGATTTTCGATTTCTGATTTGGTTACGGGTGCAAGGTGGAAGTCAGCCTTGCCATTGCTGGTGAGGGCTTCGGGCGTGCTGCCTTTGGGTTTGAAACCGAGGCGGTCGTCGGCCCAACCGGCGATGAGCCAGTTCACGTCGGCGATGATGGACTCGACGTATTCCACGTCCTCCTTGGTCGGATTCGTGTCGTCCATGCGGAGGTTGCAGACGCCGCCAAACTCGCGGGCGATGCCGAAATTCAGGCAGATGCTCTTGGCGTGGCCGATGTGCAGGTAGCCGTTGGGCTCCGGCGGGAAGCGCGTGTGAATCTTCGTGTGCTTCGCGGACTGAAGATCCGCGGCCACGATGTCGCGGATGAAATCAGACGGTGCCGCCGGCGGGGCGGCGGGCGTGGGGTTGGGCGGGGGCGTGGTCATGGAATGGCGAGCGGGGAGGCTAACAAAGGGCGGCGCGAGTAGCCAGCGGGATTGGCCGGGGGCGGGCCCGAGCAGGGCATCTCCCGGTGGTCGGCAAGCATGGCGGGTTGGGCCGCGCGCAGCGTTTGGATTGCGGGGAGCTTGCTCCCGCTTTCGGGTGCGGTGCGGGGTCGAAAAGCGCCGGCCAGCGCGGCGTCGGCCGCGCGCCAGCCGTGCTCCGGGGCAGAAAAAAAACCAGCCCGGCAGAACGCAGTCCTGCCGGGCCGGCGAAAGGAAACCAATTTGGCGATCAGCCCTTGACCGGAACCTTGCCAACCTCACTTGCGGTCGTGCGTGGCTCGTCCTGCTCGCTGGCTTCGCCGCTGCCACAGTAGGTGCTGACGTGTTCGTGGGCGTCGCCGTTGCCGCCGGTCTTGACCGCGGCGCGCGCCTCGGCGAGGTGGCCTTTGCCGACGGAGGCGCCGTTGAAGACACGCTTGGTCAGCTCCGGGCTGGCTTGAGCCGGCTGGGGGCGGGCACCGAAGTTGTAGCTAAAATTCTTCCAGTTGTCGCCGCGTTGATAATTCGTGCCGAGCGCGCCGCTGGGGTCGTAACCGCAATGCGTCATGCAATTCTCGCAGCGCGGGTCGCGGGCCTTGCCGTCCACCACGCCGTAGCGTTCCCAGTCCACCTGGTCGAGCATCTCCTGGTAAGTCGGGTAGTGACCCTTGGAGTGGATCGTGTCCGTCATCAGGTAGCACGGAGCTTTCCAGCCGCGGATGTTGTAGGTCGGGATGGCCCAGGCGGTGCAGGTGAGTTCGCGCATCCCGGCAAGGAATTCCTGATACACCGGCGTGCCGAAAATTGTGTACTGCTTCCCCCAGTCGAGAATCTTGGCGAACTTCTGCCGCGTCATCGCCCGCGTGAGGAAGAAATCCTCCGGCTGCTTGCCTAGGCGCTTGACCATGTCCTTCTTCGCCGCGTCGTAATCGTAGCCCGGCGTGATGGTGTGGCCGTCCACGCCCATCGCGGAAAAGAAGCGGAACATGTCCTCGATCTCGCTCATCTCGGTCTCGCGATAGATCGTGGTGTTGGTGGCCACCTGGTAGCCGAGGAGCTTGGCCATCTTGATGGCCTCGACACATTCCTTGAACACGCCCTCGCGCTCGACGATGAGGTCGTGGGTGAACTCCAGGCCGTCCACGTGGACGTTCCAATACATCCACTTGTTGGGCGAGATCACGGGGCGGTCGTCGGTCTTGCCCTTGCGGATGGCTTCGGCGTCCTTGTCGGAAATCAGCTTGCCGGCCAGCAATTGCGCCAGCAGCGGCTCCTGCGCGGCGGAGTAATTCGCGGCGAGGTAGTCGCGCATTTTCTTCCGCATGAACATGGCGTTCGTGCAGATGTAAACGACGCGCCCCTGGGCCAGGACGCCGTTCACCAACTCCTCGATCTTCGGGTAGATGAGCGGTTCGCCCCCGCAGATGGACACCATCGGGGCGTTGCACTCGGTGGCGGCGGCGAGGCATTGCTCCAGCGGGATCATGTCCTTGAGATTCGTGGAATACTCGCGGATACGGCCACAGCCGGTGCAGGTGAGGTTGCAGGTGTGGAGAGGCTCAAGCTGAAGCACCATCGCGAAACGCGGGGTACGCTTGAGTTTGTGCTTAATGATATGCCCGGCGATTTTCACCGACGGACCGAGGGGGAAACGCATACGAGAAGACTGGCAGAATCCGAAACAACTTAGCGGATGGAAACAACTTCGGGGGACGCCGGTGGGGCCGGGAGGGTGGGGTCAACGGCGGGTTTGGGTGGTTCGACTTTCAGGAAGCGGCCGGCGCCGGGCAGCAGAAAATCAATCGGCGAGACGCTATGCGTGTGGTTCACCCCGGAACAACCAACTCCGCCCACGGTCAGGGCCAGGAGCAGGCCGGGCAGAATAAGATGGCGAGACGAAAGGCACATGCGCGGAGCAGTATAAAGCCAACCCTCGCCGCCGCAAATGGTAAATCCCGGGACGGCAATCGCGCTCCGGCGGGGCCCTGTCCGCGGCAGCGCGTCGGCTCGCCTCAGGTGGCCGTCCGGTGCCGCCCGGAGGTTTCCGGCCCGGGCTCCGGTCAGAAGCACAGCCACAACGCCAGCAGCGCGCCGACTGCCAGCAGCAGAATGCCAGCGGGCACCGCGATGTCGCGCACCCAGTGGTCGCTCGGCCGCCGCCGGGAACGTGGGGGCGGCGGGAGCCGTTCCATCGGCAATTTGATGGTGGCTTTGTCGGCCAGCCGGGCGCCGCGGCCCTTCTGCCCCTCGCGCTTGATTTGCGAATGCAGCCAGACGGCCGTGAGGTCGGTCGAGCCATCCGCCGTCTCCGGATCGAACTCCAGGCGCGCTTCGACCGAGCCGAAACGCAGCACATCCCCGTGTTTGGCGGGCAACTGTCCTGTCACCTGCGTCGCGCCCACGAAGGTTCCGTTCGTTGAACCGCGCTCGCGCACAATGACCTCGGTGCCGAATACCAGAATCTCGCAGTGTTCGCCTGAGATCGTGGGGTCCGGGATGGGCAAGGTGTTCGTGTCCCGGCGACCGATGGTGGTGCGCTCCACGGTCAAATCCCAAGCGTGGCCCGCCAGTTCGCGGTTGAGGAAGAGGAGTCTGGGCATATAGAGGTGCGCGCTTGGTTCGCGCACGCAAGTCTTCACCCGGCACTGCCCCGAAGGCAAGGGCAGAGCGAAAGCGGGCCCGGGGGTCGCGCCTGCCGCAACCGTCGCAGCGATGCCGGCGCCGTGGCGGCCAGCCAGCTTGCTGCATTCGCGGCGGGTGCTGCTAGCTCCTCGTCACCTGCAAGCCCGCCTCCGACACCTGGAAATCCACGAAGCGTGCCCGCGGGTTGGGCGGATTCGTCGTCAACGTCTCGCGGATCTTCGCGGCCCCGGCATCGTCTTGGGCAAACATCAGCAGATAGCCGCCGCCGCCGGCACCGAGCAATTTGGCCGCGGCGAGCGGGCCACGCACGGCGGCGAGAATCATCTGCACGCCAGGCGGGTTGGTGCCGGGATCGAGCCGCTGATTGAGCTGCCAGCTCCGGCGGATGGCTTCCAGGAGCAGATCGTAATCGCAGCGTTGCAGCGCCGCGGCAGCGAACTCGGCATTTTGCCCGATGTCCGAAATGATCCCCAGGTGCGACGGCGAGTTGAGAAAGATTCCCCGCACGATCTCCGCGAGGATATTCTTCGCCAGGCGGGTGATGCCGGTGTAGTAGAGCAGCACGCAGCGATTGGCGTAGTCGCGCTCCAGTAAATGTCCCGGCAGCCAGCGCACGTTGGGCTGCTGCGCGAGGCCGGCGACGGTTTCGATGAGTTTCACGCCGCGGAAAATGCCCCCCGCCTGGTCCTGCCAGCCGCCGCCCGTGGTGAGCAATTGCTCCAGCGCCAGCGTGCGCGTGAACAGCACCGAGCGATCCCAGCCCAGTCCGCACAGGTCGCTGAGCGCCGCCAGCACGGTCGCGGCCAGAATGCTGCTGGTGCCCAGCCCGCTGCCCTTCGGCACCGCGGAGAGCAGCGAAAGCTCAATTCCCCCGCCGAACTCCCGGAGCTGCGCCGTCAGCGATTCCGCGCCGCCGCGCGTGTGGAAGCGCGGCAAGAATCCCGCCAGCGCGCACGCCGCCTTGGCCAGCGCGAACGAGCCGTCGGGCCGGTTGAAGGTGTCCAACTCCGCATACGTCCGCACGCGTTCCTCGACGCCGAGATCAATCGAGCGCAGCACGATTTCCGGCTGCTCCGACAGGCGCGCGAAGACCTGGATCGGCGGCTGGCCGTTGAGGTCCACGGCCACGTTGAGCACGCAGCCGCCGTGTTCCAGACAGTACGGCGGCGTGTCCGTCCAGCCGCCCGCGAGGTCCAGCCGCACGGGACTGCGCGCCCAGACGATTTGGTCCTCAATCACGTCGCAGCACGGCGCGGCGGGCGAAAGCTGGGCCTCGCGAACGATCGTCTCGCGGAGGTGCGCAAACGCGCTGGCCTCGTACGCGGGCCAGTCTGCGCGACCGCGGCGACGCTCGACCGCCGCGCGGAACATTTCGTCATGCACCACGCCCATGGGATCGTCGTGCGGGGCGAATTCCAGCGGCGGCAGGCCCGCGCCGCTGGCCGCGAACTCGCGGGCGGTCGAGTCCAGGTCGAGCCGGTGAAACACGCTCCAGCGGAAGTTGCGCATCATGGGCAGCACGCACGCGCGGCGCAGTCGGGAGCGTTGCGCGTAGAGGCGCTCGAGGTTCACGCGCTCGCCCAGTTCGGCGGCGGAGAGGCGCGGGCGCGAACTCCAGCGCTGGGCGAAGGCGGCATTGAGCACGGGCTTTTCCGCCACCAGCCATTCCAGGAAGCGCGGTTCGAGTTCCGCCTCGGGCAGCACGACGAACAGCGGGCAGCGTTGAATGTCCACCGCCGCCGCCAACCGGCTGGGCGGCAATCGCAGGCCGCGCGCAGTGAACCATTCGCGCGCCGGACGGCCCAGCCACAGGGTCTCGTCATCCCCCAGACGACCGCTGAACCGGTCGCGGAAGCCATAGGCGCGCACCGCGAAATCGCTTTCGCCCACCGGCACGAAATCAAGGCATACGCCCGCCGGCAGGACTAGATCCCAGGTGTTATCCGGCACGCCGGTCAGGACATGCTGACTGGCAATGCGCCAGGTGGCCGGCACGACGCTGTTCTCGATCCAGAGCGTGTGATTCTGCTCGCGGCGCAACGCCACGCCGAAGCGCGAGTTCTGGTTGATTTGATCCGGATGCTGGCGCGCGCCGGCCATGCCGAGGCGCGACTCGTCGAGGACCAGATTTTGCAATTCGCACACCGACTCGATCATCTGCTCGTTGGTGCCGAAGTGATAAAACTCCGCCTCCGGCAGCGGCAACACGGCACTCGTCAACCCGGCGAGATCAGGATCGGGCACGCTGGCAGCGCGGCCCAGGGCCAGGCCGAATTGCGCATAGAGCTCGTAAGCCGCCGCCCGCCCGCCGGTGAATTCCTCGCGCGCCGCATCCCAGCCGCACTTCGCCAGCAGGGCCGCCACAGCGCGTTCGCTCAGCAGCCACATGCCGGTGTCCACCAGCGCGAGATGATCCGCCGCCAGTTCGCGGATGCGCGCGGCGGAAGGCTTTTGCAGGAAGAAGGCCAGTTCGCCGGGCCGGCTGCGCGAGGAGAAAAAGACGCCGAAATCTTTCGCCCGCTCCGGCGTCACCCACATGCCGAGGCCCAGCACATCCACGGCAGGAAAAGGTGGCAGACTCGGCGCGAACCGCAGCAGCACGTCGCCGCTCGTGATCATGGCCGCGAAGTCCGTCCCGCCGTGCCGCGCCACGCGCTGATAATCCCCGATCTGCAAATCCAGCAGCGACTGATCCAGCCGCTGCCCGCGCGACCAGCGGAACACCGGAATCGGCATCAGGATTTTTCCCGTCGGCGCATAGGCGGGCAGGCGCCGGCTTTGGCCGCCCGCGTGGAGAATCAGCTTCGTGCCCTCCCGGAGCCAGGCTTGGAAGCTGCGTCCGCCGCCCGTGCTGCGCCAGGCTTCGACCAGCAAGTTTGCCGTGCCGCCGCCCGAGCCGAGCGGATTGCCGGCGGGGTCCGACGAGGCAAACCACTCCGGCGGATTTCGCCCTTCGAGGGCCGCAAATTGCGCCGCCATGCGCGGCGGAAGGGTGAGCAGGTGCTGGAGCGGATGGCGTTCGTCGGACATGCGAAATGGGCCGGCAAGATGCGCCAGCCGCACCGGAGCGTCGAGCCGATAGGGATGGGCGGGCCAGGCAGCCTTGCCTAAGCCGCGGCTCGGTGGCGCGGCTACCACCGTGCCTGGGCAGCGCGTATGCATGAAGGCCCCGGAGCGCGGGCATCCTGCCCGCTCTGGACTGGCGAACTGGTGCTCAGTGCCCTGTGCAGGCTCGACGCACCGATCATCGGAAGTGCACAGCGGACAAAATGTCCGCGCGCCAGCCGCCAGTACCCCTTCATGCAGACGCGCTGGTGCCTGGGAGGCATGCCTTACCGAAGCTTGACTTCATCACTCTGCCCGGCAAAGTGCCACCCATGGAACCGCATCAAGCCGCTGAACACCTCCAGACCATCCGCACGTTGATGGAGCGTTCCGCGCTCTACCGCCGCGCCCTCGCGCCCATCGTTTTGTGGTGCGGCGTTCTCGGAATCCTCGCCGCTGGCCTCGGCGTCAGCCTCCGTGCGGAGAGCATGCTTCAGTTCGGCGGTCTGTGGCTGGGGGCGGCCGTGTTGGCCGTCGCCGGTTCCTTCCTGCTGGCCCGGCGGCAGGCGATGAAGGAGAGCGAGCCGTTCTGGTCGGCTCCCGCCCGGCGCGTTGCGCAGGCGCTGCTGCCGGCGCTGGTCTGCGGCTGTGTCCTCGATGTTCTGATCGTCCTCGCCGATGACGCGGAGTTCATGTGGCTGTTTGCGGTCCTAAGCGTGCTGTTTTACGGCTGTGCGCTGCACGCGGCGAGCTTCTTCATGGTGCGCGGCGTGAAACTCTTCGCCTGGCTGCTCATCGCCGGTGGCCTTGCCCTGCTGGTGTTTCTGAGCCTGGCCGAGCCGGACTTCAAAGCCCGCACTGCGCACCTGTGCATGGGCGGTTTCTTCGGCGCGGCCCATCTCGCCTACGGGCTTTACCTGCACTTCACCCGTCCGCCTGCCGCCGCGTGAACCCGGAGCCTTTTCTCCAACTCGACCGCGTCATCCACGAGAAGGGGCGGCTGGCGATCATGTCGCTGCTCGCGGCGTCGCCCCAGCTCGCGTTCACCGACGTGCGCGACACCCTGAGCATGACCGATGGCAACGTCATGGCGCACATTCGCACCCTGCACGAAGCGGGCTATGTCGCCGTGACCAAGGCGTTCGAGTCGGGCCGGGCCGTCACGACCTACGCGCTCACGCCGAAGGGTCGCCAGGTGTTCACCGACTACATCAACCTGCTGGAACAAATCGTCCGCCAGTCCAAGCCAGAAAAATGAATCCTTGTTTGAACACTTTCACCGCTCCGCAGTCTTATACTTTGCCGTGCAAAGTGAACCGCCATCACCCGCCTGCTCTCCGGCATCGGGCATCCGGCATCCGGCGTCCGGCATCTGGCATCTGGCATCCGGCGTCCGGCATCTGGCATCCGGCGTCCGGCATCCAGTTTCACGTTTCCCACATCCCGCATCACGTCCAATGAAACTCCTCCGCGCTTCCCACCTCGGCATGTGCTTCGGCGTCCGTGACGCCATTGACCTCGCCCTCCGCCAGCCCGAGCCGCTGACCGTGCTCGGCGACCTGGTCCACAACGAAACCGTCCTCCGCCAGCTTCGCGAGCGCGGTGTCCGCATCGAGCGGCAGCCGGACGCGGTCGCCACGGCCACCGTGATGATTACCGCCCACGGCGCGTCGCAGCGGCGCCTGGCCGAAGTCCGCGCCCGCGGGCTGAACGTCCTGGAGGCGACTTGTCCGCTCGTCCACGCGGCGCACCGGTCGTTGACGCGGCTGGTGCAGAGCGGATTTTATCCCGTCATCATTGGCCAGCGGGATCACGTCGAAATTCGCGGCATGACGGAGGATTTGGCCGAGTTTGACGTGATCCTGAGCGAAGCTGACGTGTCGCAACTCTGCGAGCATCCGCGTTTCGGTGTCGTGGCGCAGACCACGCAGCGGATCGAACACGTGCGCACCTTGGTGCGGCGGCTGCGCGAGCGATTCCCCGGCAGTGAAGTGGAGTTCAAGGACACCGTCTGCCAGCCCACGAAACTCCGTCAGCACGCCGCCGAGGAACTAGCCCGTCAGTGCGACGTGGTCATCGTGATCGGCGGCGCGAACAGCAACAACACCCGCGAACTCGCCGCCACCTGCGCCCGCCACTGCTCGCGCGTCCACCATGTCCAGACAGCGGACGATCTCCACGAAGACTGGCTGGCCGGCGCGGAAACCGTCGGCCTCACCGCGGGTACCTCCACGCCGGACGTGATGATTGACGCGGTGGAAGCGCGGCTGCGGGAACTGGCCCAGGCCCACACGAACACGGCGGAAACCTGGTCGCCCGAGCGCCACGCCCAGAGTGAGGTTCACGCATGAACGCCTGCACCCCAGCGACAACCTTTTGTTGCCTATGCAACAAAAGGTTGTCGCGCGGCGCTGGGTCGCTTTCGGGCTGCTTCACCCCATGATTCCCGCCGCCGTTCAGCACGCCAATCTCCTCCGCCGCATCCGTTGGTGGACCGCTTGCTTCATCCTCGGCCTGGTGCTCAGCGGCGCGACTGCGCTGCCCTTGGAAACCGAACTCGGCTGGCTCGCCCGCTTGTTCGGCGTGGCCACTGCAAGCGTGGCTGTCGGCGACACGAGCCTGCCGGGCTGGATTCACCGGGTCTGGACGGGCGTGCGCGAGACGAACCAGCACTACCCCTTCATGGCCTACGGCACCGACTGGCTGGCGTTCGCGCATTTTGTGATCGCCATCGCTTTCATCGGCGCATGGCGCGATCCCGTGCGCAACCGCTGGTTGTTCGACTTCGGCCTGATTGCCTGCGCGCTGGTCATTCCGTTCGCGCTGATCGCCGGCAGCGCGCGCGGGATTCCCTTCAATTGGCGGCTGATTGATTGCTCGTTTGGCCTCGGCGGCGCCCTTCCGCTCTGGTACTGCCGCAAGCTTGCGCTGCAAGCCGAGCAACTCGTGGCACAGGGGTCGCGCCTGCCTCCAATTTCAGTTCCTTAATTGCCCCGCCTCAAGCCCCAGCATGAACTCAAGCACCCAACCGCAGGAACCAGAAGGGGTTTTACCAGCGACAGGCGCGACGCCGGTCCCACGTCAGCCACACCGTCGCTGGCTGGTCGTCGTCCTTTTTGCCATCGCCATGGCCTACGCGGAAGCTGCGGTCGTGCTCGACCTACGCACCTTGATCGGAGAACTCGACCCTTTCCAGCCGTTTAAAACACCGCTGCCCCAGCACCTCGCCAAGGCGGAAGTCATCCGCGAGGCCGCGACCTTGCTCATGCTGGCCACCACCGGCTGGCTGGCGGGTTGGTGCTGGCGTTCGCGCTTTGCGTGCTCGCTCGTCGTGTTCGGCCTCTGGGACATCCTCTATTACGTCTTTCTGGTGCCGCTCACCGGCTGGCCAAAATCCCTGCTGGATTGGGACATTCTTTTCCTGATCCCGCTGCCGTGGTGGGGGCCGGTGCTGGCGCCGTGCCTGATCGCCACGCTGATGATCGCCTTCGGCACAGTGGTGACGCTCGCCCCGAACCCAGCGCTTCCGCCCTGGCCGGGCTGGCGGAGCGTGACCGCGTGCGGCGCGGGCATCCTGCTGGCGCTCTACGTGTTCATGGCCGACGCGCTTGCGGTGGCCGATGGCGGACTCGCCATTCTGCTGGAGCTGCGGCCGAAGGTATTCCCGTGGCCGATGTTTCTGGCGGCGGTGGCACTGATGGCCGCACCGGTGGTGGAGGTCGCATGGCAGTTCCGCGCGCGCTGCGGAGTGCCGCGGAAAGAAGCGCTCCCGGGACCCGACCTCGCCGGAGACCGCGCTTGACAAGCGACGGCCAAGAACCTTGTATTGCACAGTAGCCAGCCCCACGCTCCTGCTCATGCTCTCCGCCCAGCCAGTCCAATCGTCCCCTCCGCTCCCCGTGCTCCTGCGCGGCGAACCGGTGCCGATGGCGGCTTGGACGGGTTCCTGGGACAACCGCCGTGTGGGTTGCTTCCTGGCCGTAATCGTCCTCGGCTCCGGCCTGTTCGGCGCTGCGATGGGCCTGTGGCGCGACCCGTTACAAGCGGTTTATGCGGCGATCAAGTTTCCGCTGATCATCCTCCTCACCGTGCTGGGCAACGCCCTCATCAACGGCATGCTGGCCCCGCTGCTCGGCCTGGACTTGCGCTTCCGCCAGTCGCTCTTCGCCGTGTTGTCCAGCTTCACCATCGCCTCGGCGATGCTCGGCGCGTTTAGCCCGGTGATCCTCTTCTTCGTCTGGAACCTGCCACCGCTGGTCGAGCAGACGCCCGCCACGATGGCCGCCTACAGCGCGCTGAACCTCAGCGTCGTGGCCGTGATCGCGCTGGCAGGCCTCGCGGCGAACCTCCAGTTGCGCCGCCTGCTGCGGCACCTGGCGGGCGGCCCCGCCATCGCCAACCGGCTGTTGTTCGCCTGGCTCGGCATCAACCTCCTGCTCGGCAGCCAACTCACCTACATCCTGCGGCCATTCATCGGCTCGCCGGAATTCCCGGTCCAGTTCCTGCGCCCGGATGCCTTCCACGGCAGCTTTTACGAAACCGTCTTCCGCCTGCTCGCCCGCCTGTTGTCAGGAGCCGATTGAAGGCTGTGCCCGCTTTCCTTTTCAACTGCCAGCCAACCCTCAAACCCGCATTTGCCCATGAACGACCTGAATCCAAATCCACCCCCGCTCCCCAACCTGCCGCCGCCCCCGCCGTTGCCGCCGTTGCCAGACGCGGCCGATCAAACACCCCTCCGCGGCTTCGTCGCCACGGTCGAGGCCATCCTGCGCCAGCCCAACCGCATTCTCGCGCAACTCCGCCGCTCCGATGCCGGCGGCGCGACCGCCGTGCTGCTGGCGGCGGCGTGTGGCGGGGCGCTCGTCTATGGCTTTGTCGCGGGCACATTCTCCGGCGGCCTCCAACTCTGGGCCGCGCCGCTGAAGGTGGCCCTCGGCCTGCTGCTCTCCGCGCTGATCTGCCTGCCGAGCCTCTACATTTTCGCGTGCCTCGGCGGCTCGCAGGCGCGGCTGCGCGAAGTCGCCGGTGTGCTGGCAGGCATGCTCGCGCTGATGACTCTGCTGCTGCTCGGCTTCGCGCCGGTGGCGTGGGTGTTCGCGCAATCCACGGACTCGCTGGCGGCCATGGGCGCGCTGCACCTGCTGTTCTGGGGCATCGCCACCGCCTTTGCGCTGCGGTTGCTGACCGCGGGTTTCCGGCAAAGCCAGTCGCGTTCGCTGGCTGGCGTGCGCGTGTGGATGGTGGTCTTCGTCCTGGTGATGCTGCAAATGACGACCGCCTTGCGCCCGATCCTTGGCCAGGCCGACACGTTGCTGCCGACGGAGAAAAAGTTCTTCGCCGCCCACTGGCTGCAATGCTTGAGTGAGGAAGTCCGCGATTGAATCCGCGCCGGCCCGGCGCAGCGCCGATTTTCATCTTCCACCGCCACAACTTTGCGTCCACCGACTGCGGTGCTGTCTTGGGCTGGATCGGACCGCTCAGTTCAACCGGTCGCCTTCATCCGCTGGCACGTCTGGTACTTGTTCGAGGAACTCCTTCAACCCTGAACCTGTGGCCTGCGCGGCCCGCCGCTCCAAGTAGGGATCAGGCACGAGGCGGGAGAGCGTCTGCGACAGCGCCACAGCAATCAGTGCGTCCAGGCTCAGGTGTCTGGCCGCAGCCACTTCGCGGGCCTTCGCCTGGAGTTTATCCGGCAATTCCACCATCAGTGCGCTCATGTTAGTTCTCCGATGACTCTCAAGAATCTCGCCGGGGTC
>Ga0105047_10012339_pt1 | contig 13765 bp, 6 predicted proteins | sample MAT04_FD_78384 | JGI IMG/M metagenome (GOLD analysis project Ga0105047, IMG submission 78384) | Freshwater microbial communities from Lake Fryxell liftoff mats and glacier meltwater in Antarctica - MAT-04 (megahit assembly) | ecosystem: Environmental > Aquatic > Freshwater > Ice > Liftoff...
CCACAAACTCAGGCTCCAGACCAAAACGAATCAGATCCCCCGTGGTCGCGTCCTTGCTTTCCTGGGCCTTTGGAAGGCCTTTGGAGTTCTGAGGACTTTCTTCCAGGCGATGACGGATAATAGTTTCCAAGCCGGAGAAGGCTCCACTGGCAATAAAAAGAATGTTGCGTGTGGACACGGAATCCGGGCCGCCAGGCGAGCTGCCCCGGGCCGCCGCCATGGCCGATTGGATCTGAGCATTGACGTCATTCGGAGAAACAAGCGGCACGTCCCCGTCTTCCATTAGCTTGAGAAGATTGGTCTGGACGCCGCGGCCGGAAACATCGCGGCCCCCGCCCTCCGAGCGGCCTGCGAGCTTGTCCACCTCGTCGAGGTAAATGATTCCATGACCAGCCTGCTTGGCATTTCCGCCGGCCCGCCGAACCAGATCTCTCACCAAATCATCCACATCGCCGCCCACATAGCCGGTCTCGCTGAATTTGGTGGCATCGGCTTTGAGAAAGGGAACCCCGATCAGCTCAGCGGCGGATCGAATGAGGTGGGTTTTGCCAACGCCCGTGGGTCCAAGGAGGAGGACGTTTTGCTTTTGATAAAAGGGGGCTTCCTGCCCGGCCAATGTCAGCCGCACATGTTGAAAATGATCACACAGTGCCACCGCAAGCACCTTCTTGGCCTCGGTCTGACCAATAACAAATCGGTCGAGATGGCGGACAATGTCGGCAGGTTTGAGAGCAAAGGAAAACTCTTGGGATGGCTTGGCGGTGGCAATGACCTGTCGCTTGGCAGAAGCGGGGGCCGTATGGCGGCGCAGGCGCTTCGGGATTCCTGAAGTGGTGGGACCGAGAGCAGAAGGGTGTCCTGACGAAAACTTTGGCACGTCTTTTTATCGCCCGGATTCTGTGATTTCTCAAGCGTCAGTTGCGGTTGGTCTCCGGCCGCCAGGGGCGCATCTCTGAAGTGCAACAAAGGAGAGGGGACATTCTTGTCCCCTTCACTCGGACTGTCAGCGTTGCACTTTTCGGGCACCCCCCCGCCAGGAGAAAACGCAAAAATTTCATCCCCGCCAAAAAACTTGGCACGATGCCTGCTGTATCAGTCTCAAGTGAACAGCCCGGTTGGTGAGGGTTTTTGCGAGCATCGCCTGGGGGGGAAGGTGCTTGTGACAGGGATACCAACTGGGCTGTTCGTTCTTTTTAGCCTCTCATGGCCCCCGCTTTTTTAAACTTGGAATCGGAGAAGATTTCCGACGCATCACCCCACGTCAACCCCATTCACCATGACCCAATGGGGCGGGGCCGTGATTTCTATAGCGGCGGCGTGGAGGTTTTCCATGGGACCGCTCATGGGAAGCGCAATCAAGTCGGCGTGAGCTCCTGGCGCGATTTCTCCAAGCAGACCTTCTTGGCCGATGGCCTTCGCGGCAGCTCTTGTGACCATGTGGAGGACGGACTCAGAGGGCAGCGAGGGGTGGATTTCCCGGAGATGACGCATCTCTGCAAACAGATCCAAGGACCAGTTGCTGGCAAGGCTGTCGGTGCCGAGACAGAGATTGATTCCTGATTCCAAAAACCGGTGGATGGGAAACTCCGGCCGACCAAAATAGGAATGACACCGCGGGCAGTGGACGACGGAAAAGTCATCAACTCGGGCCGCGAGGAGGTCCCAGTCGGATTCCGTGAGAACGTTCATGTGGGTCAGAATCGCTCCCTTGGGAAGCACGCCCGGTTGGAAGAGTCGGGCGACGGGCGATTGACCATCAAGATCCGTCATGTCCCGCCCCAGCTTGGCAAGAAAATCGTGGAGGGGTCCGCGGCCATGCACAAATAGATCAAACTCTTCCTGCGTTTCCGCAAGGTGGGTCATGACGGGAACTTGTCGGAGGGACGCACACTCTGCGGCCAGACGGTAAAGGGCCAGGGAGGTCGTGAAGGGCGCATGGGGAGAAAGTCCCGGACCACCCAGCCAGTCCGCAGGCTGATCTAGCAGAGATAAGGCACCAACAACGAGTTCCTCTGTGCCAAACCGGCTCCGAATATCCAGCAACTCCAGGAACCACCAGACGCGGGGGGTCGGTCGCTTCAGGTTGAGCAGAATTTCTGGAAAGGATTCAATGTTCAGAATCGTGGTGGTTCCGGCACGAAGGGACTCTTCCAATCCCTGCTGCACGGAAGCCAGATAGTCATCATCGGTGAGAGTGCGTTTGATGTCATTGATACGCAAAATCCATGACGCAAAACTTTCTGGCGGCAGGATTGTACCGCGCAGACAGGTATAATCCAAATGACAATGCGCATTGATCAAACCCGGCATCAGGATTGACTCGCCAAGATCGATGGCGTCAGGGGTTTTGAGATCCGCCCAACGTCCAACGCCCATAATCTTATTCCCCTCCAGCAAAACCGCCCCATCCTCAATCGCCGGCGAGGACATCGGCAGGACATATTTGGAGCGCAGCGTTTTCACGGTGCTGAGTGTGCGTCCGGTAAATCCCACGAAGCAAGCGCGAAGGAAGAAGTCGGCGCGGAAGGCCGCGCCAGCGTGTACGAAAACAATGGTTGTAGCCACTGCACTCCTCCTTCGCCAAGCCTATGGAGGACAAGTCCGCTGCCGTGTTCCGCCGCCCAAAGAACGCCCCAGCAGAGTGGGGCAGCTACAATTGAGGGAAGATGCTGTCGCGCCAGCGTGTACGAAAACCCTGGTTAGGGCAGGCTCGCCGAGCGTGCCGACTTCACACGAGGCTTGAAGCCTCGTGCCCAAGCAAAAAGAAAGTCCTTCAAAAATCAACAATCGACACCAAACTGCAGAAGTAAAGACACCTTATGATCGGATTTCCTTGCCATCAGGGCACCCAAAATATGAGAGTTGCGCAACGTTTGTTCCGGAGGTGTGAATCCACGGTGTCACTAGGGTTGTTTTTTTGGCCCTTGCGAAGCTGCGGCTTGTGCTTCCTGGTCAGGCATAACCCAATGTCATCCCGATGAGTTTTCTACAAACCTTCCTTCTCGGTCTTGCGATTCTCATCGTCTTGACCGTCATCTTCCTCTTGATCCTGTGTGTGAGGAAAATCCAACCTGGACGTGCTGGCGTCAAAACTGGCTTCGGAGGCCTGCAAGTGTCCTTCGATTGGATGATCAGGATCCCCTTGCTTCAGACCTATCATATTGTTGATATTTCGGTCAAAAAATTGGAGATCACTCGTAAGGGCAATGACGGTTTGGTCTGTCGCGACAACATTCGTGCGGACATCACGGTGGCCTTTTATATTCGGGTGGATGCCACGGTGGAGAGTGTTCGGAAGGTGGCACAAATGCTCACGCCGGAGCGGGTTTCGGATATCGCACAGTTGCGTGACCTTTTTGAGGCCAAGTTTTCCGAGGCCCTTAAGACGGCTGGCAAGCAGATGGAGTTTCATGAACTCTTTACCGAGCGCCTGAGGTTCCGCGACGAGATTCAGGAAACCATTGGAAAGGACTTGGACGGGTTTCTGTTGCAGGACGTTGCCATCGATTACCTCGAACAAGCGCCGTTGGATCAACATGACCCCAACAACGTGCTCGACTCCGAGGGCATTAAGAAGATCACGGAGATCACCCAGCGCGAGCGGGTGCTGGCCAACGAATTTTCTCAGCGCGCGCAGGTCCACGTGGAAAAAGAAAATGCGGATGCCGCCATTGCGAAACGGGAACAACAACGTCGCGATGAAGAGGACATGGCCAAACAGCACCGCGCTATCCTCGAAGTCAAAACCAACGAGGAAGCGGAAACTCAAAAAGTCATCGAGATCCGCCGTCAGGATGTGGAAGGCAAACGTTTGGAGGCAGAGGAATCGATCCGCCTCCGCACCGAGGACATGAACCGTGCGGTGCAGGAACGTCAGTTCACGGTCACCAAAGAAAGGCAACGGCTTGAACAAGAATCCTTGCAGGAAGGCGAAGAAGCCAGAGTCCGCCGCGAGCGATTGGTGGCCCTTGCGGAGATGGACAAGCAGGTCAAAGTCGCAGATGCGGCGGTGGAGGTTGAACGCAAGCGGGCGATTGTGGTCACAGAACAAAAAGCTGTGGTCGAGCAAGAGGAGGAGAAGCGCAACATCGAGGCCCGAATGACCGCTGAGCGCATCCGCGAGGTGATCCTCATTGAGGCGGACATGAACGCCAAAAAAGAACAGGTCGTCAAAGTGGTCGCCGCCGAGGCTCAGAAAGAAGCGGATCGCAATATCGCCGAAGGCGAAAAAATCAAACTCATCACCGCCGCCGAAGCTGGAAGGGAAGCCTCCCTCCGCGATGCCGAACGGATTCAGACGCTTGCAGATGCTGAGTCCCGGGCTTCGGAGAAGCGGCGTCATGCCATGGAACAAGAAGCCGAGGGCCTGGCGGCCAAGCAGGCAGCACCCGGGCTTGCCGAGGCCAAGGTCCTTACCGCAAAAGCCACCGCCCGCAAGGATCAGGCCGAAGCAGAAAAATTTGCAGGTCTTGCCGAAGCCGAGGTTTACAGTGCCAAGGGTGCTGCTGCGGCGGCGGTCACCGAAAGCCAAGCCGAAGCGGAAGCCGAGGGCATCAAGGACAAGGAACTTGCCGTGGCCTCCGGCATCGAGGCCCGTGGGCTCGCTGAAGCAAAGAGCATCGAGGAAAAAGCAAAAGCCATGAAGCTCCTGCACGAAGCTGGTCAACATCACGAAGAATTCCGACTTCGCCTTGCCAAGGATCGGGATGTGGAACTGGCTGCCATTGAGGTCCAAAAATCCATTGCCGCCTCGCACTCGGCCTTGGTGGGGGAGGCCCTCAAAAGCGCAAAAATCGATATCGTTGGCGGCGAAAACGACTTCTTCGAGAAGGTCGTCCGGGCCGTGGGCTCGGGCAAATCCGTGGACCGCTACGTCGAAAACAGCCGAACACTCACCGATGTCAAAAATGCTTTGTTTGGCGGCGATTCGGAAAAACTCAAAGGGCAGTTGCGTCAGTGGATCAAAGATTTTGGGATCACCAGCGAGGACCTAAAAAATCTGAGTGTGGCCGCACTCATTGCACGACTGATGGCCACAACCAATGACTCCAGCCTGAAGGGCCTGCTCGAATCCGCGAAGGCACTGGCCAGCGAAAGCGGCTTGGCAGATCACCCGGCAACCTCTCTGCTTTCCAAATCCGCCAAGGCGGCCTGATCCCGGCCCCGGAAACCGCGCCTTCCGATTCGTAATTCCATGGCGGAGAAAGCAAAACAACCCGAACCGACTAAACCTGCCGCCTCCGGACCGTTGGGCAGTGCGACGTATGAGATCATCCGTCAGCGCCTCAACACCCAAACCGGAATTCTCCGCGACCGGATGGGAGCCTTGGATGCCAGGCGCCAGGACGTTTTTGGATCTGTGGAGTCGAAGTTGTTACGGGCGGACCGGGTCAACACCGCCCACAATTGTATTCCTAAGGATATGGTCCAATGGGGCGACGGACGGTTTCTTTTTGGGTTTAACATCCGATTCGGTCTAAAAAAAGACACCGCGCTGGGAGACGTCTTCGGAATTTATCTGAGGGAAGAAGAATCCTTCCGGGAAGATGCGCTGACACCGCTGGAGCAAAAGGCTTTCCTTTCAGATTTTCAGCGCATCCACACGGTTTACGAAAAGACCACGTTTTCTAAGTTTTCCCTCATCGACGGCCATCTTTACATGGTGTTTCTGACGGGCTCCAGCGCCAGCGATATTGCCGTTTTTAAATGGGCGGTGGATGGGGAAAACCTGCGTTATATCGATGGCCGCGCCGAGGCGGAATATCGGCGGGTGGGTTTTCCTCCCCAGCACAACTTCCGGTGGAGCACCCCCGATCGGGAATCTTATCGTTATGGCGATTTCCCCCACATCTCCATTGAGGAACGGGTGTTTGTAGAATGTGTGGGCGGCACGCTGACCATCAAAATCGAGGATAATACCAAACGGGGTGAGGGAATTTATTCCGAACCCGTCGATGACAAACGTCAGAAGGTTGATGATGCCGATATTGCCTATGCGATCCTCGGTCATTTGATTCTCCTAAAGATCCGGCCCTACAAAGAGCAGGCGTTTCGGTATTTGGTTTTTAACGAAAAAACGCAGGCCGTGATTCGTGTGGATTCCATTGGCCAATCGTGCGCGGCTCTCCCCGAAGATCACGGGATCATTTTTCCGGATGGGTATTATCTTGGAACGGGAGAGCTCAAACTTTTTGGTTCTCGTGCCGGGGACCACACGCTGGAACGCATCGTCCATGCTCCGAATGGGGAGGATTCGCTCTATGTGTTTTATTCCCTGACAACTGGCGAATACGTGTTGCTCCCCTATCGGCTCATCGCGCAGAAGGTCGAGGAGAGGATCACGTGTCATGGATTTTCGCTTTTTCCCAACGGGCATCTTGTCTTGTTTCGGGCGGACAACGAGCCGCAGAAGCATCATATGATCCAACTGCGGCAAACGCCGTTTTATCAACCGGGGTTTGAGCCGGCGGGAAAGCGGGAGGCCTTTCTATATCAGGTTGGCAACCGCGAGGTCGTGCGTTGCCTTGCGGAGTGCAATGAGATCCTGACCCTCGCGGGGAAAGATAATCCCTATGCGGAGCTTTACACGGATTTGGTGACCCGCTGCACCGGCATCCTCGATGGATATCCTTGGTTATCGAGTGAGGAGGGGTTCAAGGTGGATGAGGGGTTGCGGGATCTCCGCGAGGCCTCGAACCGGGCGGTTGATGAATTTGACAAGGTCCTCCGGCTCCAGCGGGATGCGGTCGGGAAGGTGCAAGAAATCCAGAAACGCACGACCGGGCGATTTCAGGAAATCCGGCGGGCCAGCTTCAAATCGCTTGATGATTTTGTGGGCAATCTTGCGACCTTGCGCGCTCTGACCGGAGAACTCATTAGCCTTCGGGAGGTGCGTTATATTGATGTCGCATCGCTTGAGGACCTCGGCAAGCAGGTCGCCGAAGAAACCGGGCGGCTCTCCGAAGCTTGTGTGACCTATTTGCTAAAGCCCGAAGCTCTGGAACCCTATCGCGTGGCCGCCGCCGGGCAATTGACGGCAGCCGAGAGCGTGACGAAGGTCTCTGACGCAAAAAGCATCGAGGCGGGGGTCTCTCAAACCAGCGCTGACCTGGAGATGCTCATTGAGATTGTGAACAGCCTGAAAATTGGCGACGCGACGGAAACCACACGCATTATTGATGGGATCACCGCCGTTTACACCACACTAAACCAAGTCCGCGGGGCTCTCAAAAACCGGCTGCACACCTTAGTGGCCGCCGAGGGGGCCGCGCAGTTTTCTTCGCAGATGAAGCTGCTGGGCCAGTCTGCTGCCAGCTATCTTGACCTCTGCGATACCCCCGCCAAATGCGAGGAATACCTCAACCGTATCAGCGTCCAAATCGAAGAGATGGAGGGCGCTTTTGCAGACTTTGACGAATTCATCGTCCAGATCTCCGACCGCCGCACGGAACTCTACGAAGCCTTTGAGCAACGGAAAGTTGCCATCATTGAAGCTCGCAATAAACGGGCCTCCGCCCTCATGACCGCAGCAGATCGCATCTTGAAGGTGGTTGGCAACCGGCTTGCGGCCTTCAAGGCCATGGAGGAAATCCACACGTATCTGGCCTCGGACATGATGATCAGCAAGGTTCGCGAAACGGCCGCGCAGCTGCTTGAGCTGGGCGACTCGGTGAAATCCGATGACCTCACCACCCGCCTCAAGAGCCTCGGCCAGGAGGCTGTCCGTCAACTCAAAGACCGGCAGGAACTTTTTAAATCTGGCCCCGGCGTGATTCAGTTGGGCCGTCATGCGTTTAATGTCAACACCCAGCCCTTGGACCTGACCGTGGTCCATCGGGAGGGCGAGCAGTTTATTCATCTGACAGGAACGCGATACTTTGATCCCATCACGTCCCCCGAGTTTCTAGCGACGCGGGAGGTTTGGGATCAGGAATTTGTGTCGGAAAACCGTGACGTTTATCGCGCGGAGACGCTGGCGAGTCATTTGTTGCGATCATTGGAGGCCGGGGCGGAGCTGCCGCTTTCCGAGCTTGCGGCTATGACCGACGCCGAGCGGCTGACCCTGATCCAAGAGTTCATGGCCGGGAGGTATGAGGAAGGATACATCCGGGGAATCCACGATTTGGATGGTGCGCAAATCTTTGATGCCCTCCTGACCGCTCACCTTGGGTTGGGATTGGCTCGGTATCGTCCGCAATCGCGGGCCTTGGCGGTTATCTTTTGGTTGAAATTCTGTGACTCCGAACTCCGGGCGGTGTGGGAGGCCCGGCTGAAAGGTTTTGCGGAGAGGAACCGGATTTTCCCAGGCGATCCCACCCAGCGCGATTATATTGATAGCCTGTGTGTGCTTCTTGCGGATTTTGCAACCTCCACAAAATCGGCCTCGCCCGGTTTGGCTGCTGAGGCGGCGGAGTATTTGTTTCTCGAAATCACCGCTGGCGAAACCTATGTCTGTGCGCGCGAGGCTGACGAACTTGTGGCGGCCTTCCGTCAGCACCTCGTAAGCAAAGGCGGGGAAGCCGCTTTCCGTGACGCCATGGAGAGCCTTGCTGCCCACCCCCTCAGCCAGTTTGAAATGATTCGGGATTGGCTGCGGGGATTCCTGATCGAAAATGCCACCTCGGCAGCCTACTTGGAAGAAGCGGCCGCTGTCATTTTCTGTGGAGATCTTTTGAACCGCAAAGTGGTCACGGCAGCGACCCGGAAAGCCTTGGAAGGCTTTAAGGGCGCCCATCCCCGGATCACCTCCGGCACCTACAGCTTCGACTATCTCGACCTTCGTGAGCGGCTGGATCGTTTTGAAAAGAACGTTGTTCCTCAATTCCGCGACTATCATTCCCGCAAACAGGCGTTGATCGAAAAAGAGCGCGCGGCATTGCGGCTCAAGGAGTTCGTTCCGAAGGTGCTCACTTCCTTCGTGCGCAACCAACTCATTGACCACGTGTATCTCCCCCTGGTGGGAGATAACCTCGCCAAACAAATTGGCACAGCGGGCGACTCCAAACGCACGGACAGAAGCGGACTTCTCTTGCTGGTGTCGCCCCCCGGCTACGGAAAAACCACGCTCCTCGAATATCTTGCCAGCCGCCTGGGCATTGTTTTTGTCAAAATCAATGGACCAGCCATCGGCTTCGCAACGACCTCCCTCGATCCTGAAGAGGCCCCCAATGCCGCGGCCCGCGAGGAAATTCAAAAACTCAATCTGTCCCTCGAGATGGGAGATAATGTCATGATCTGTGTGGACGATATTCAGCATTGTCATGCCGAGTTTCTCCAAAAATTTATTTCCCTCTGTGATGCCCAACGCAAAATTGAGGGCGTCTGGCGGGGACGTTCCCAAACCTATGACCTCCGCGGTCGCAAGGTGGTGGTTGTCATGGCCGGCAATCCCTACACCGAGACCGGCCAAAAATTCCGGATGCCGGACATGCTTGCCAACCGCGCCGACACTTACAACCTGGGAGATATTATCGGGGGAAATGACGCATGGTTCAAAGCCAGCTATATCGAAAATGCGGTCACCTCAAATGCCGTCCTCGCCCCCCTTGCTAATCGCAGTCAGAAGGATATCCGCACGTTTCTCAAAATGACAGAAACCGGAGAACGCGACACCTCGGCCTTTGAGGCCAGTTATTCGTCTCAGGAGGTTGAAGAAGTTCTCTCTGTTCTCAAAAAACTGATTGCTGTGCGTGAGGTGATCCTTGCGGTGAACCAGGAATACATTCGCTCGGCCGCGCAGGCCGACGAGTTCCGCACGGAACCTCCCTTCAAACTTCAGGGATCGTATCGAAACATGAACCGCCTTGCTGAAAAAATTGTGGCAATCATGAATGACCAAGAGGTTCAGGCTCTCATCCTTGATCACTACCGGAATGAGAGTCAGACCCTCACCACAGATACCGAGGCCAACCTCCTAAAACTCCGCGAACTTCTCAAAATTCTGACGCCGGAAGAATCCACACGCTGGGAGGACATCAAACGCACCTTTCAACGAAACCAGCTCACGCAAAGCCATGGGGACAGCGATCCCGTGGGCCGCGTGGTCGGTCAGTTGTCAGCCTTCGGAGCAGGTCTGGATTCCATCCAGCGCACTCTGGCCACTGGCGTGGAAGTTGCCAGTGAATCCCACACTGCCGATTCCGCAGGCCGCATGCGCAGTGTGATTCACGAACTCGAAATGGTTCATGCCACCATGGCTTCCCTCCGCGACATGGCCCTCCAGCAACGCGACTACCTCCAAAACGCGAGCGAGCAACTAGCCCTCCGCGCCAAACAAGGCGTCATCGAATTCGAGATGACCGACGAAATGCTCACCAACGAAAAAGAATTCCTGGACCGCTTCCAACAAATGCTCGCAGAGCGCGATGCAAAACCCGCAGAGCCCAAGGAGGCAGGAAAAAAATCTTCACCTCAATAAATGCTGTTTTACCATGAAGCTCATGAAGGAAAGTCAGGGAAGACAGAGCATTTCTCCCCCCTTCATGCTCTTCATGAGCTTCATGATAGAAAATGCCTTTCCTTCATGTTCATGGTAAATCCAATGACGCATTTAGGATTACCACCCCATGCTGCGGACATGTTTGATGGCTAGCCGAGGTCCGACATCGTTGGCCAGCAGCCTCGCAATGTGGGTTGGTGGACAAGAAGATCGGGATTTTCGCGAATCCAACCGGGTTCCCCCTTCCTGTTCACAAATGCGACACCAATCGGCAGGTTGGGTTGCTCGTCTGCCAATGCGGTCATTTCATCGCGGGCCTGATCCGAGGCCGCGACCCACTCTTCCTTTAGCAAAATGGGGTCCAGTTTTCGCGCTTGGATTTCCTCGAGTTTTGCGGGGTCGATACGGGAAAAGCGGATCATCATTTTCAGCAAGGAGAGCGGATTGAATCCCGGATCTTTGCCGCAGGCCGCCCAGACAATGGCTTCGAGAGGATATTGGCGGGCAAGTTCGACCATATCCACATAATCGCGGGTTTCTGTACGAGCTGAAAGTGCGAGTGCCTTGTTAGTCGCCATGTCGAAAAGGTGGAGCTTCCAACCGAGAAGGTCGTCCGCAACGATAGGGAAAAAACGGAATGCTGAGTCATGAGCCCAATCGAGTTCCACTTGCGAGCCATCGCGGCGGACCCTCGCCTTACGGAATGATGACGGCTTGGACCATTGCTCGTTACGTTCGATTTTCACCACTTGAAATCCGGCGCCTTCAAGGGCCGCAACATCCAATTCGCTTGCCACCACTAAATCCTCGACGGCGTCACGAAAAACATCGAAGTCATGGGAAAAGCGGGGCGACTCCTCCGGGGCATTCAGCACCATACCACCGGCAAAATGACTGAACTCCGACCGGTTGGCCACCAACACGTGGAGCACTTCTTTCTGGAAGGCAGTTAAAGGCACTTTTGCAATTCCTTGGCCGCCTCCCAAGTGCGCTTGTCGCCGTATTCCCGCAGATGATCGACCACCAAACGGGCATCGTCGAGATAGCGAACCTTGGCCTCTGGATGACGAAACCAAAAACACTCCGGAAACCGGCGCACCAGATCCATGGCCAACTCCACAACTTCAGACGAAGCTGGCACGCGCACGGCAAAGGCGGCTGTTGGCTCTTCAATCTCCATTCCTCTCAAGTAACCCGGTTTCCCGCCCTTCGCAAGATCATCCTGTGCCGTAGAGATCCGCAATTTTCGATGCGGTGGGAATGCACGGGTATTCGCGGACAAGTTTTGGATACTGAATCCGGCAGCGCCCCTCTCTTGATTTTTTAAGAAAGCAACGTGTAATGTACGCCTCTCCCTTTTCCTTTCTGTGCGATGAGTCCGCGTTTGACCAATCGCTGTAAGGTGGCTTTTGCCGTTCCTTTTACCAAGCCATGCGGTAGAGATCCGCAATGTCTGATGCGGTGGGAATGCGCGGATTGTTGCCCGGGCTGCCGGAAGCCAGGGCATCGGTGGCCATTTTTTCGAGATTGGCATCAAAAACCCCACGGTCAACTCCCTGACACTGGGAAAGCCGCGGGAGTTGAAGGTCCGCATTGAGTTGATCCAACCAGGCAACAAGGGACTTGCACGCTTCGATGTCAGGAAGGCCGGATGGAGCGCACCCTATGGTGCGGGCGATGGTCGCATAGCGGTCTGGGGACTCCTCAAAGGAGAAGCGGGTGACTGTGGGGAGCAGGATGGCGTTTGATAACCCGTGGGGTAGGTGAAACAGCGCCCCGATGGGACGACTCATTCCGTGAACCAAGGCGACGCTGCTGTTTGCAAAGGCCATGCCTCCCAGCGTGGCGGCAAGCATCATGGCCTCGCGAGCCTTGCGATTTGTTGGTTCCTCCCAAGCCGTGCGCAAATGCTTTGCACAAAGATCGATACATTGCAGGGCAAGGGGATCGGTGAGGGCGTTGGCCTTCCCTGAGACAAAGGCCTCGATGCCATGAGTGAGAGTATCCACCCCGACTGCGGCCGTAAGCCCCTTGGGCATAGAGATGGTGAGTTCGAAATCCACGATGGCCGCACTCGGCAGCAAAGGAGCACTAAGCATCATCATTTTTTCGTGCCTCTCCGTGTTAGTGATCACGGCTACTTTGGTGGCCTCACTTCCGGTGCCGGCGGTTGTCGGAATAGCGATTAAGGGAATTCCGCGGTGAAGGATTTTATGCAGCCCCTTGTATTCATCCAGCGGCTTGGGATTGCGGGTGCGAATGGCGATCACTTTGGCGGTGTCAATCGGTGAACCACCTCCCAGTGCGACGAGGATGTCCGCCCGGCTCGCCTCCAAAGCCTCCACCCCGGCGGCAACGTTCTCATCGGTTGGATCGGGTTGAACGTCATCGAAGACCGTGATACTAAGCCCGTGGTTTTGAAGCATTCCAACGACTTCCTCAGCAACCCCGAGGCTCACAAGACCAGGATCCGTCACGAGAAGCACACGCGTGCCACCCAATTCGCGAACAAGGTTCGGAAGCTGATTGCGGCAGCCGCCGCCATGCAAAATGGTGGCGGGGACATCAAAGCGATGGGCGGGGGGGTCCTGATTCATGGCAGCAAATGGTTACCAGCCCATGGCGCGGACATAGCTTTTGTCCCAGCGCGAGAGCACGCATTTCTGACGGGTGTAAAACATGACGCCTTCGATGCCCTGTACGTGGAGGTCGCCAAAGAAGCTCTCATTCCAACCCGAGAAGCTGAAGAGCGACATGGGAGCGGGCACTCCGACATTCACGCCAAGCATGCCCGCTTGAATGTCCTGCACAAACTGACGCGCGGCCGCACCGCTGTTTGTAAAAATCGAGGCGCCATTGCCAAAGGTCAGGCCGTTCATCATCTCAATGGCTTCAGTGAGCGTTTGGGGCCGCACCAACGAAAGGACCGGACCAAAAATTTCTTCTTCAAAAAGTTTCATCCCGGGTTTCACGTCATCGACCAGAGCCGGGCCGGCGAAGAACCCGGCCTCAGGTGCCCGGGCGCTCGCATCGAAAGCGACATCCGCACCTTCGGCAGCGGCGTCGGTGATGTATTTCTGGAAGCGCTGTTGCGCGGCGGCATCGATCACCGGTCCCATGTCAGCCGTGGTATCGGCAGCAGGATCGCCGACCCGGAAGGTGCTGAGTGCGGAGGTGACGCGTTCCCGCCATTCATCTGCTGTCGCCTTGCCGATGCCCATGAGCACGGAGCCCGCCATGCAGCGCTGGCCTGCGCATCCGAAGGAGGATCCCAGAATGGCGCGAAGGGTGGGGTCCGGATCGGCATCGGGCATCACAAGCAGGACA
>Ga0105047_10012341_pt1 | contig 13764 bp, 9 predicted proteins | sample MAT04_FD_78384 | JGI IMG/M metagenome (GOLD analysis project Ga0105047, IMG submission 78384) | Freshwater microbial communities from Lake Fryxell liftoff mats and glacier meltwater in Antarctica - MAT-04 (megahit assembly) | ecosystem: Environmental > Aquatic > Freshwater > Ice > Liftoff...
CATCGCCATCGCCGGCTTCCCCCGATTCGGCCTGCCGTTCCGTCCCGCGGCGAATCATAACAAACTGACGTCCGCCGGAGGAGCCCGCCAAGGGGGGATTTTCAACAGGCTGTTAGGCGGTACCTACGACCGTCGGGCGTTTTGAACCGATACCGCTTTTCAATATCCGCGTTCGACTGTGGCCGATGTGCCGGCTTCCAGATGAAATCGGATGACTTTGTATAAGATAGAATTGCGTCTGCGATTGCGGGCCATCGCTGCGCGTCGTTGTGTGTGGCAGTTCTCTGCCAAGTAATTTCGCTCTGAAATCGCTCCTTACCAAATACGCCATCCATTACAATTTTTAGGTAGTGCGACGCAGTTGGATCACAATGCAAGTAAAGTGATCCCGTCGGCTTTAAGACGCGGTGTAACTCGATCAATCGATTCGCCATCATCGTCAGATACGCCATCAGGTCATTCTGTCCGAGAAAATCCCGCAGCGCCCTCATCATTGACGCAACATCGGTGTTGGGTTGATGCAGTATCTCATCGAATTCCCGCTCGGCCTGCTCGCCCCAGTGCCACGAATCTTGGAACGCCGTGATCTGCGCTTCGCTCTGCTGCCCTTTCGGGGACTTAAACAGCAGGTTGTAATCGCGTTTGGAATTGAATGGTGGGTCGAGATAGATCAAGTCAACTGATTCGTTTGCAATCGACTCTCGCAGAACATGGAGGTTGTCGCCGTAGAAAAGCTGGTTGACGTGTTCGGCTGGCATCTGGTAACTCGATTGCTTGGGGGTCGTCTCTGCGGCGTATCATACCCGTCTGTCATGGTGCGCGAAAACCTGCCGGCTGGGCATTTGGACGCACCAGATGCGTACCGCCTCGATAATCTGCGAAAAGCATCATGGACGACTCGACACTGCATGACGCCGGCGGAGTCAGATCGATGACAAATCGCAGGCGCGGAGTAGACCGCACCTTGCTGGCGCTGCGGGCTGGTGGCAAGCGTTCGTCGTCCAATATCGAGTCGAACATTTACTTCAAATATTCGATCCGGCGCTGGATGTCGATGTTGACGCTTTGGTAGCGGGTCGAGAGTTTGCCGGGGTTGAAGACTTCGGCGCGCAGGGCTTCCATGTCGTCCTGGCCGATGGCGTTGGTCAGCACGGTTTGCAGATAGTGTTTACCGAGCCGCGAAGGCTGGAAGCGTTCCGCATCGTAAAACGACGAATGGACGAAGCGGGGGTGAATGCGGTTCCAGGGATCGCGGAGTTTGTTGGCCGGCAGGGAATCGAGCCGGAAGCCCCCCTCTTCGGTCCATTGCAGCGTGGCGATCTGGTTGTTGCGGCCTTCGTGGAGCAGATCGACCGCCTTGCCGCCGAGTTGCGTGGCATAGAAGCGGTCGAACTGAATGGGCCGGCCGCCGCGTTGGGTGTGACCGACTTTTCGCGTGAAGATCACGGAGTCGGCCGATTCGTGTTTGCGGCGGCTGCCGAAATAATCGTCGCCGAACCGTTGCGAGATCATCCGTTTGAGGTCTTCCGCCGCGCCGCTGAAAATCACGTTGCCGGCGGGATCGAAACTTTTGGTCTGCGCGCCGAGTTGTTTGCCAGTTTCGTCGCGAACCCCTTCGCCAACCACGATCACCACATGTTTTTGCAGGTCGTACAGCGTGGCGATGCGGTGTTCGAGGCGGTCCATGTTGATGGGGACTTCGGGAATCAGCACGATATCGGGCTGACCGTAAGCCGACCCGAGGGCGATGAAGCCGGAGTCGCGGCCCATGACTTCGATGATGGCGATTCGGCGGTGGCCTTCCGCCGTGGTCCGCAGCCGTTCGACACCCTGCACCACGACATACACGGCGGTGGCGTAGCCGGGGGTGACGAAATTGATCATCTCGCTGAGTTCGATGGAGTCTCGGCGGGGATGGTTGGCACCGGGATGCTGTCCCGGCAGTTCGGTCCAGTCGCTCGGTTCATCGAGGTAGTTCAAACCAAGATCGTTATCGATGGTTTTCGGGGCGAGGACACAGGGGAAGAACTCTGACAACGGCTGCATGCCGTTCAGCGTGCCATCGCCGCCGATGCAGATCAGGCCTTCCATGCCGAGCGATTTCGCCCGACTGGCGACTTCAGCGATGACCTGCTTTTCCTCGGGATTGATGTAAGACCGTGAGGCTCCGATCAAGGTGCCACCGTGACATGGATCGAGCTCGGGAATGGTTGAGAACAGCGGGTTGAGGCGAACGTGCGGGGCGCGGGGATCAAGCATGCCGGAGAAGCCTCGGATCACGCCAAGGACTTCGATGCCAAGTTGATTGGCCCGTTCGACGGCACCGAAAATGGTTGCATTGAGTGCCGGGGTGTCACCGCCAGCGGTTAGAATTCCGATTCGTCGCATACGGCATTCCTTTTCATCGCATCAGACTGCGGTACTGCACGTTTTTTCAAGTAGGGTTTGCCGAGTCTTCGGGGCGAACCTTTCCTGCATGTCATCTCAATCTGGTTCGCCTCGTCAAAGCCCTTGGCAAACCCTACATTCCAAAAGACGATCACCGGTGTTGGCGGCAATCCCCTCTTGAGCCAATTGTCGAAACACTTTATATCACGGGGACGATTTAGGACAGAGGAATTTCAGCCGTGGCGTTCGGTCGGTGCAGTTGGAATGCGTCGTGCCACGACTTGTCCGCAAGTCGTGCCTGATGAAGCACACGACTTGAAGACAAGTCGTGGCACAAGAATACCCGCCGCGTATTGCGATGACATCTTTAATCCGTGCGAGAAGACACATGAAACAATTCGCCAGTTGCCTGTTTGCCGCCGTGTTGGCCAGTGCCTGCACCGCGTGGTGGTTTCAGGGGCCGGTCAACGGGGTCGTCACGGCGGAGACCGGCGGGCGGGGGAATTTCTCCGCGCGCGGACCGGTAGAGGATCTGACCCCGAGCACGTCTCGATTGTACGACGCCGAGGGGATGACGCCGGAAGAGGCGATTAACGTCGCGGTGTACGATGCCGTCAATCGCGGCGTGGTGAACATCACATCAAAAGCGAAGGGCGAACGCATTCTGCTGATGGAAACGCAATCGGAAGGAAGCGGGTCCGGCGCGGTTCTCGATCAGGCCGGGCACATCCTGACGAACAATCACGTCGTGCAGGATGCCACGGAAATGGAAGTCACCCTGTTCAATGGGGAATCGTACGAGGCGAAACTCATCGGAGCCGATCCGCTGAACGATCTGGCCGTCATCCGCATTGATGCGCCGCAAGACGAACTGTTCCCTGTCACGCTGGGTGATTCACGCGATCTCAAAGTCGGCATGCGGGTTTTCGCGCTCGGCAACCCGTTCGGGCTGGAACGAACGCTGACCACCGGCATCATCTCGAGCCTCAACCGCTCGCTGACGATCCGGGGCAACTGGACGATCAAGAACATCATTCAGATCGATGCCGCGATCAACCCCGGCAGTTCCGGCGGCCCGCTGCTGGATTCACACGGGCGATTAATCGGTATCAACACGGCCATCGCCACCACGACCGGCCAAAGCGCGGGCGTCGGGTTCGCCATTCCATCCAGCCTGGTCCACCGCGTAATCCCGCAACTGATGAAACATGGCCGCGTCATTCGCCCGGAGATTGGCATCACGCGGGTGTATCAAACGGAGAACGGCCTGCTCATCGCCCAGTTGCGGCCGAGCGGCCCGGCGGAAAAAGCCGGCCTGCATGGGCCGAAAATCACCAAGTCCCGTCGGGGGCCATTCGTGGTTGAACGGGTCGACCGTTCGGCGGCTGACCTGATCATCGCGGTGGACGAGCTGAAAATCGACTCGGCGGATGACTTCCTGAGCTACATCGACGAGAAGAAGCCCGGCGAAGATGTTGTGCTGACCATCGTCCGCGACGGCAAAAAAGTCCGCGTGTCGGTTCCGCTCGCCAGTTCGGACGCCATTCCGGAGAAGTAGGGTTGAATGATCTTGTAGGGTTTGCCGAGGCTCTGGGAGGCGAACCGGTTTTGTTGGAGTTCAGGCTTCAGCCTGCTTCATTCAGCCTAAAGGCTGGACTCCAACAAGATGGTTCGCCTCACGGAGCCTCGGCAAACCCTACGAAAAACCTATCGCGGTTCGCCGCGCAGGCTGTGGACCACCGTGGTGGCCGGCAGCGGGGTGAGGTCGCGGCGGCCTTCGGGTTCCAGCCGGAGCGGGACGATCACAGTGAAGGTGCTTCCTTTGCCGAACTCGCTGCGGAGTTGCACCTCGCCGGAAAGAAGCTTGGTCAACTCGCGGATGATCGACAGGCCCAGCCCCGTCCCTTCGTATTCGCGCGTGAGCGGGTTCTGCTGACCGGGGAGTGCTTTTCCCTGGCGGAATTTCTCGAAGATTTTTTCCTGCTCTTCAAGGGGAATGCCGATGCCAGTATCTTCGACTTCGATCAGCAACCGGTCGATGCCATGCAGTCGGGCACGCACGCGGACTCGGCCCCCTTCGGGCGTGAACTTGATGGCGTTCGAGAGCAGATTGTTCAGAATCTGTTGAATTTTGCCCGAATCTTGCTGCAAGACGGGCAGGCGGGAATCGACTTCATGCTGAAGATCGATGTTCTTCTTCTCAGCCAGCGGCAGCATCGAGCCGACCATCCGTTCGATGAGATCGGCGATCGAAAACTCGACAAGATGCAGTTCCATCTTGCCGCTTTCGATCTTCGCGAGATCGAGCACGTCGTTGATCAAACTCAGGAGATGTTTGCCGGAAGACTGGATGTGCCCGACATACCGCCGCTGCTTATCAACCAGTGTGGATGAACCGAGCAATACGTCGCTGAAGCCGAGAATGGAATTGAGCGGCGTCCTCAATTCGTGGCTCATCGTGGCCAGGAACTCGTTTTTGAGGTTGTTCATTTCATAGAGCCTCAAGTTCACCTGGGCGAGTTCATCGACCTTGGTGCCGTAGCCTTTGTTGACCTCCTGCAATTCGGATTGGACGGTCATCAGGTGGCGGAGCATGCGGTTAAAGGCATGGCTGAGTTCTTCAAAGTCGTCGCCAGTGCGGATATCGGCTCGCTGATCGAGACTGCCGCGGGCCACCGATTCGCTGACCTCTTTGAGATGCAGCACGGGTTTGACGATGACATACCGCACGATGGTGGCGGCGGCGAGCATTGCAAGTGAGGCGGTGATGATTGCCGTCGAAAGCAACAGAGCGTTATTCCACGCCAGATCGCGATTAGTGCGTGCCAGGGGGATGGAGATATGCACCAGCCCGATCAGGTCGCCTTCGGCGAGATCGGGATTTTTGCTGCGCAGGCGGTGGCAATGCAGGCACGATTCCTTGGCCGTCACCGCCGCGTAGTAATGATACTCCTGCCGGTCTTTCTCGCGGAAATTCTGCTCGACTTCCATTTGCTTGCCGCTGACAATGGCGTCGCGCGCGCGATAGCCGGCGGCATCTCGCGGGCGTCCTGCGGGGTCGCCCAACTCCGCCTTCAGCAGTTCCCAGCTGTAATCTTTCAAGTCCTCGGGCTTCAATTCCGTGACCATCGTTTCGACCAGCTTGGGATCGAGGGGCCGGCGGGCGGTCTGCACCAATTCTGATGGCGATTGCGCCAGTTCCCACTTCCAATGATGTTCGAGAATCACCGGGGAGACGAGCAGCCGGGCGGCGGTCCGGTTCTGCCGAAAGACGAGATTCTTTGTCTGGCTGTAATAGAAGTAGAAGCTGCCCGTGATGAGCAGCAGGAGTCCGCTGCCGAATAGGAAGCGGCACTTCCGCTCGAGACTGGTTTCGCCCAACAGGCGTTTGATCGTCCGATAGGACATAAAAGAAGACGCGTTCCGGATACGAGCCGAAGTCTGAGGTCATTTACGATGACTGCGCAACGATAGCCGTAAGTGATGGCGTGGTAAAGGGCATTGGCAACATGGGCGGAATGATCGTGGTTCAGTTTGATTGAGTACGATTTGCGGTGCCACGTCCACGCGCTGCGCGCGGGCGTGCTTTCACACGGCGATACACACGCCCGCGCGAAGCGCGTGGGCGTGGCACGAAATAGGTGAGAGCAGCGGGCAGAAACGGTGGGCCTCGCCAAGCCTCGACCACACCCTACAAAAGCTCGACCAAACCAAACGAGAAGCGGGACGGCACTCTCCGTCCGCTTGCCAGACAAGGCTGCCGCGCGGCAGACTACTCTCTATCACTTCGGAGATTCGCATCCGGTAACTTGTCCGCCACGCGCTCGATGGAACAAGGAGTCTGAACATGGCCACTGCGACCGCCAAGAAACACTCGAATGGGAAAGCCGTCGCGTCGAACGGGAAGAAATCAGTCATCGCGCCTCCCAAAATTCGGCAAACTCAACTGCTGATTGATGGCAAGTTCGTCCCGGCGAAAAGCGGAAAAACGTTCGGCACGTTTAATCCGGCGACGGAAGAGAAGATCGCCGATGTCGCCGAGGCGGGTGATGCCGATGTCGATCTCGCCGTGAAAGCGGCCCGGCGGGCGTTTGAATCCGGCCCGTGGGCGAAGATGGATGCCCGCGACCGAGGCAAGCTGATCAACAAACTGGCTGACCTGATCGAAGCGAATTTCGATGAGATGGCCGCGCTGGAAACGCTCGATAACGGGAAACCGCTGCGTGACAGCCGCGCCGCCGACTTGCCCCTCGTGATCGATTGTCTCCGCTATTATGCTGGCTGGGCCGACAAGATTCAGGGGAACACGATCCCCGTGCGCGGGAATTATTTCTGTTACACGCGGAAGGAACCGGTCGGCGTCGCGGGGCAGATCATCCCGTGGAACTTCCCGCAACTGATGATCGCCTGGAAATGGGGCCCCGCACTTGCCGCGGGTTGCACCATCGTCATGAAGCCCGCCGAGCAGACGCCCCTGTCGTGTTTGCGGCTTGGCGAACTGGCATTAGAAGCTGGCTTTCCGAAGGGCGTGATCAACATTCTGCCGGGTTTTGGTGCGACGGGTGCGGCCATCGTCAAACATCCCGGCGTTGACAAGATCGCCTTCACCGGTTCGACGGAAACGGCACAACACATCATGCGGGATGCGGCCCAGACGTTGAAGCGGACGACCTTTGAACTCGGGGGCAAGAGTCCGAACGTGATCTTCGCGGATGCCGATCTCGACGCCGCGGTTGCCGGTTCGGAGTTCGGCCTGTTCTTTAATCAAGGCCAATGCTGCTGTGCCGGCAGTCGGATTTTCGTCGAGCAGAAGATTCACAAGGAGTTCGTCGAGAAGATTGTCGCGAAAGCGAAAGAACGAAAGCTCGGCAATCCGTTTGATCTCAATACCACGCAAGGCCCGCAGGTCGATCAGGCGCAGTTCGACAAGATTCTGGGCTACATCGACGCGGGCCACAAAGCCGGGGCCGATTGCGTGACGGGCGGCAAGCGATTCGGCAAGAAAGGCTTCTTCATCGAGCCGACGGTGTTCGACAATGTGACAGACGACATGCCGATTGCCGTGGATGAAATCTTTGGCCCGGTGATGAGCGTGCTGCCGTTCAAGACAATCGATGAGGTCATCGAGCGGGCCAATAAAACGTGCTACGGTTTAGCGGCCGCCGTCTGGACGAAGGACGTGAAAAAAGCTCACCGGATTGCCCACAGCGTGCGAGCCGGCACGGTCTGGGTGAATTGCTACGACGTCTTCGACGCCGCCGCTCCGTTCGGCGGCTTCAAGATGTCCGGCATGGGGCGCGAACTGGGCGAAGCGGCGCTGGCGAATTACACGGAATTGAAGACCGTGACGATGGCGCTCGATTGATGGGTTTGCGAACTCGCAAGCGTAATGGTTTGCCGCGATGCGCAGTCTGCGGGGCGGAGCGCGTTTGCGGGTTGCGCTCGCGGGGGGCTGGGGGTTGCGGTATCATACGCAGTTACCGTGAGGTGCGTTCCCACCCGGATTCCTACATCAAGAGTCGCCGCCATGCTGAGACATTTCGCACTGTCCCTCCTCGCTTGCGGATTCGCAGCCGCCCTAAGCGCCGCCGAGCCGCTCGACCTGAAAAAAGGGGACCACATCTGCATCATCGGCAATGCCCTCGCCGAGCGGATGCAGCATTACGGCTGGCTCGAAACGCTGATCCATGCGAAGTTCCCCGAACACGAGCTGGTCTTCCGCAATCTGGGATACTCGGGCGACGAGATCGACGGCTGGCAGAACCCGAACTCGCGGCTGCGGTCGATGTCGTTCGGGTCGCAGGACGAATGGCTCGCCGGTAGTTCACCCATCCCGCAGCCGGCCAAGCTCGGCCCGCGCGATCAGGGGAAGAACCGCGAGAACCGCTTCGAGCTGACGAACACCAAGGCCGACGTGATCTTCGCGTTCTACGGCTACAACGAATCGTGGGCCGGCGAGGCGGGGTTGCCGAAGTTCAAGGAGAACATCGCCGCGTTTATCGACCATACGCTGAGCCAGAAATACAACGGCAAGTCGGCCCCAAAGCTCGTGCTGTTTTCTCCAATCGCAATGGAGTACCTCGGGGATCCGAACTTGGTCGCTTTAGAAGCCGTCGCTGGGACCAACAAGCGAATCAAGCGTTATGCCGATGCATTACGAGAAATCGCCACAGCGAAGAATGTGCTGTTCGTAGATTTATTCGCGCCGACCGAAGGTTTTGGCAAGGAGCCTCCGGGAAAATCAAAGATGCGGCCAATCACAATGAATGGTCTTCATCTGAATGTTCGAGGTGATATGTGGGCCGCAGCTTATGCCATGGACCAATTAATCCAGGGGCCACGCTCCGCCGAACAAGGTGAGTGGTGGAAGACGCTCGAACCCCTCCGCCAGGCCGTCCTCGACAAAAACTTCTATTGGTTCAACCGTTACCGCGTCACCGACGGCTATTCGACCTACGGCGACCGGGCGTATCTCAAATTTGCGGAAGGCCCCGGCGGGTATGGCGACGGGTTGTCCAACTACACCGTCGGCCAGCGCGAACTCGATGTCCTCGACGTGCTGACCTCGAATCGGGATCAGGTCGTGTGGGCCGCGGCTCAGGGGAAGCAAGCCGAACCCTACGACAAGAATCTGCCGGAGTTCGTCCCCGTCATCAGCAACAAGCCCGGCCCGCTCGAAGGGGGCCAGCATATTTTTCTTGATGGCGGCGAGGAAGCCATCAGCAAGATGACGGTCGGCAAGGATCTCAAAGTCGAACTCTTCGCCGATGAGACGATGTTCCCGGAACTCGTGAACCCCGTGCAGATGGCGTTCGACACCAAGGGCCGGTTGTGGGTCGCGTGCTGGGTCACTTATCCGCATTGGAAGCCGACCGAGCCGATGAACGACAAGCTGCTGATCCTCGAAGACACCGACGGCGACGGCAAAGCCGATGTCTGCAAGACGTTCGCGGGCGACATTCACAACCCGACCGGATTCGAGTTCTGGAACAACGGCGTCCTTGTCTCGCAGGGGCCGGATATTCTCTTCCTCAAAGACACCGACGGCGACGACAAGTACGACGTAAAGGAACGCATCCTCCACGGACTCGACACGGCCGACACGCATCACACGGCGAACAGTTTCGTCCTCGATCCGGGCGGCGCGCTCTATTTCCAGGAAGGGACGTTCCACCATTCGCAGATCGAAACGGCGTGGGCGCCGCCGCGCCGCGTTGCTAACGGAGCCGTCTTCCGCTACGAGCCGCGGGCGCAGAAGCCCGATGTGTACGTTTCCTACGGCTTCGCCAATCCGCATGGCCACGTCTTCGACCGCTGGGGCCAGGACATCGTGTGGGACGGGACCGGGGCGCAGCCGTATCACGGCATTCTGCTCTCGGAAGATATCGACTTCCCGCACAAGCACGGCGGCACGCCGCAGGTTTACCAGCAACGGACGCGGCCCTGCTCGGGGACGGAGATTCTCTCCAGCGCCGCGTTCCCGGACGAATTTCAGGACAACATCCTGGTGCTGAACGTCATCGGCTTTCAGGGCATCCTGCGTTACAAAGTCGAAGACAAGGATTCGAGTTTTGGAGCCGTGGAGCAGGAACCGGTTCTGTCGTCGAGCGATCCCAACTTCCGCCCGGCGGATGTCGAAGTCGGCCCCGACGGTGCGATTTATTTTGTCGACTGGCAGAACCCGATCATCGGCCACATGCAACACAATCTGCGTGACCCGAGCCGTGATAAAGTTCACGGTCGTGTTTACCGTGTCCGGCACACGCAGCACGATCTGCTCAAACCAATTCCGGTCGCCGGCGAGCCGATTGAGAAGTTGCTCGACCTGTTGAAAGAGAAAGACAACCGCGTGCGGTATCGCGCGAAGATCGAGTTGTCCGGTCGCAAATCAGACGAAGTCATCGCGGCCGTGACGCAATGGCTGGCGGCACTCGATTCCGCCGATGCGGATTACGAGCATCAGCGATTGGAAGGTTTGTGGATCTTCCAGCATCACAACGTGGTGAACATCGACCTGCTGAAAGCCGTACTTCAATCACCCGATTTTCGTGCCCGATCAGCCGCCATTCGCGTGCTGATCGCATGGCGTGACCGGGTGCCGGACGTTCTCGATTTGTTGCAGACGGCGATCAACGATGAACACCCGCGCGTGCGGCTGCTGGCGATCTGGGGGCTGAGTTATTTCGACGGCGAACAGGCCGCGAAGGCCGCCGAGATCGTGGTCGAAGCCCTCGTGCATCCCGACGATGTGTACATCAAACACGCGCTGTCCGAAACGAACAAAACCCTCGACCGCCGCGTGCAGGCCGCCGGGAAATAATTGTCGTGTCTTAGCCCCCGGTCAATGACCGGGGGTTTGTATTCGCTGCCACATGGGCGGCCCCCCGTCATTGACGGGGGGCTAAAACGAAACTGAATTCCGATGTTGCGAAGTGTTGGTGTTGCCACATTGTGCCTGATCTCGACCGCATTCGCCGCCGATCCTCCATCGGCTGTCGGGCCGCTCTTGAAACTGTATCGCAGCGGCCGTTTGCCGGCGGAACGGCAGCCGGCTGTGGTGGAGATGATCTGCACCCGCGGGAACGAACACGATCTGCGTGTGATGCTCGATAAACTGCTCGAACCGGCGGGCATGACCAATGACGTGCGGCTCAAAGCCATGATCGGGCTGACCGACGCGGCGACCACCCGCAAAGTGCTCCCCGCCGGCGATCTCGCACCGCTGGCGAAACTGATCGACGACAACGATCCTCGGTTGCGCTTAGCGGCCCTCCGATTGGCCGCTGCCTGTCACGTGACGGACGCACTCCCCGCCTTGCAGCAGATCGCATTGGATGATACATCGACGCCCGACCTCCGCCGCACGGCGATCACGGGGTTGGTGACGCTCGGCGGAGAAGCCGGTCAGGCGACGTTGCTGAAACTGGCGGAGTCCTCCAAAGACATGGCGATTCGCATGCAGGCCGCCGCCGGGCTGGTGGCGTTCGATGCGAAACTCGCGGCCGATCAATCGGCGAAAATTCTCGGCGAGGCGACACCCCAGGATGATTCGAGCGGCTTGCTGGATGCGTTTTTGAATCGTAAAGACGGAGCCGAGGAACTGGCGCGGGCCTTGGCCACGGTGAAGCTGCCGGTCGATGTCGCCAAGCGGGCCTTGCGGACGATGTATGCCGTGGGCCGCAGCGATGCGGCGTTGTCGTCTGTCCTGAGTGAAGCCGCCGGGATCGCCGCCGATGCTCCGCCGCCAACGCCTGAGGAAGTGGCTCAAATCGTGGCCGAGGTCGCGGCGAAAGGTGATCCCGCGCGGGGCGAACGGATTTTTCGCCGGGCCGATCTGAGCTGCATGCGGTGCCACAGCGTGAGCCGGGCCGGCGGGCAGGTGGGACCGGAACTCAGCGCCGTCGGCGGTTCCTCGCCGCTGGATTACATCGCCAATTCGATTTTGAATCCGAATCTCGCGGTGAAAGAGCAATATGTCACGCGCGTGTTTGAATTGTCCGACGGCAAAGTTCTCTCGGGCGTGGTGATCGACCGGGATGAATCCCGCATTCGCATCCGCGATGCCCAGGGCCGCGTCGTCATCATCCCGACGGCGGATATCGAGGACGAGACCGAAGGCAAGTCGATGATGCCGCAGGGGCTGACGAAGTTCCTGACGCGCGATGAACTGCTCGACCTGATCCGATTTGTCTCGGAACTCGGCAAGCCGGGTGAGTACGCCGTGACCGCGACGCGCCGTTTGCAGCGCTGGCAGATTTTGACCAAGCCGACAACGGAGTTAATCGCCGAGGTGCCGCATCTGGATCACATTCGCGATTCGGTTCTGGCCAGCCCGGCGGAGGTGTGGAGTCCCGTGTATGGGCGGGTGAATGGAACGTTGCCGCTGGACGAACTGCGGCATGCATCCTCGCCGACGGTTGTGATTCTGCGCGGCGAGTTCGATGTCAAAAATGGCGGCAATGTCGACTTTCAGATCGACTGCACCGAGAGATTTCAGGCCTGGGTCGATGCCCAGCCGACAACGGGACCAACGTTTCAATTGGGGCTGGAACCCGGCCGGCATGCGTTGATTCTGCGCGTGGAAATTTCCGCGCGAGAAGCTCCCGAGTTGAAAGTGCAAATCAAACATCCGACCGGTTCCACGGCCCGCGTGGAATTGATCGGTGGAATGTAATTGTTGGAGTTCAGCCTTCAGGCTGTTCCGGATCAGCCTGAAGGCTGAACTCCAACGCAGGCGAAAATTCAAGAAGGAATTCTCAATGTCTTACGATGTCTACGGTGTCGGCAATGCGCTCGTCGATGTGCAGGCCCGCATTTCCGAACCGCTGCTCGCGCAGCTCGATTTCACCAAGGGGGTGATGACGCTGGTTGATGAATTGACGCAGACCCGCGTGTTGGGTTCGCTCGAAGGCGCGGCGATCAGCCGGTGTGCCGGCGGGTCGGCGGCGAATACCGTGATGGGTGTGGCGGATCTCGGCGGCACGGCGGCGTATGCCGGCAAGACGGGAGCCGATTCGCTGGGCGAGTTCTGGCTTGAAGACATGCGGAAGATGGGAGTGAAGATTGAAGTCCCGCCGCTCCCGGGGCAGACCGGCACGTGTGTGGTACTAATCACGGAAGATGCTCAACGGACGATGCTCACTCACCTGGGGCTGTCATCCACACTTGGCCCGGACGATATTTCCGAAGCCGAAATTCGCAAGGCGAAGTACGTTTATATCGAGGGATACCTCTTCGCAGGCGACTCGACCATGCGGGCCGCGCTGCGGGCGATTGAGTTGGCGAAGAAGAACAACGTCAAAGTGGCGTTCACAATTTCCGACCCATTTCTGGTCGGCCTGCATCGTGATTTGTTCTGGGAACTGATCCGCGGTCCGGTCGACTTGCTGTTCTGCAATCTCGATGAAGCACGGTCGCTGACCGGGCAGACCGACCCGGTCGATTGCGCCCGGCAAGTTCATCATCATGCGGCCGATGTGGCGTTGACGCTGGGAGCCGACGGTTCGCTGCTGATGAGCGGCGATCAGATTTATCCGATTGAAGGTGTCCGGGCGAATGCGATCGACACCACCGGTGCTGGCGACATGTACGCCGCGGGCATTTTGTACGGCATCACCAACGGACTGAGCTGGTCGCAAGCCGGGCATCTGGCGTCGCATGCCGCGGCGAAAATCGTCTCGCAGATGGGAGCGCGCCTCGGCCGCAAGTTCAGCCGCGCGGAGATTGAGGCGCTGTTGTAGTAAGCCGTATTTTCGAGCGGGGGGCGTCAGCCCCATAGGCATGAAGTTAGACCACAAGTCTTGGTGAGAACAGGCGTTGGCGTGTGGATGGAGATTTTTTTCTGCGCGGTTGGGAGGGCAAGCGTTGGAGCGTCGC
>Ga0105047_10012344_pt1 | contig 13762 bp, 8 predicted proteins | sample MAT04_FD_78384 | JGI IMG/M metagenome (GOLD analysis project Ga0105047, IMG submission 78384) | Freshwater microbial communities from Lake Fryxell liftoff mats and glacier meltwater in Antarctica - MAT-04 (megahit assembly) | ecosystem: Environmental > Aquatic > Freshwater > Ice > Liftoff...
AATGTGATAATGTGACAATGTGATAATGTGATAATGTGATAATGTGACAATGTGATAATGTGATAATGTGATAATGTGATAATGTGATAATGTGATAATGTGACAATGTGATAATGTGACAATGTGACAATGTGATAATGTGACAATTTGATAATGTGATAATGTGATAATGTGATAATGTGACAATGTGATAATGTGATAATGTGATAATGTGATAATGTGACAATGAGGTGATTTGGGTACAAAAACATTAAACTGTAAACAAATTTCAGGGCGAGTTAAACCTTCGAACGCCAAAGGCATTGAACAACGAAAGCTTTAGACCTCTTTGTATATCTCAGGCATTTGAACCCTTTAATACCTAACCTGGACAAGCCAGAACAAAAAAAAAATTTTGAATAATGAATATCGAATAATGAAGTAAAAAAAAGAAGAATGGAATTGAATAAAACACAATGATGATAGTAGTGCTAATTCAATAGCATCAATACTTCGAAGTTCATTATTCCTTATTCGATATTCGATATTTAAAAACTCTCTTTAATATTTCGCCAAAAAATACACTAATATTATTTTTAAGGCACTAACCCTCTATCCAGTTACGGATCATTTTTTCGCCAAGCGGAGTTAAAATTGATTCGGGATGAAACTGAACGCCGGTAATATCCAGCGTTTTGTGCCTCAAAGCCATGATCACGCCTTTCTCGTCAGTGGCTGTTACAAGAAGTTCCGTTGGAAAGTTAACGGAATTGACAACCCACGAATGATATCTTCCTGCCACAACACTTTCAGGCATTTCCTTGAAAAAATACGCTGGTTCGAGTATAGTGAGCATTGTTGCGGTTCCATGAAAAATCACATCCGACTGTATCAGGCTTGCCCCAAAAACTTCAGCTATTGCCTGGTGCCCGAGGCAAATACCAAGCATTTTTTTCCTTCCCGGTTGCTGAGTGATAATTTCCTTCATATTTCCTGCTTCTTCGGGTAATCCCGGCCCGGGCGAAAAAACAATTGCATCGGCCCGGGAGATATGATCCGGGAAAACCTGGTCGTTTTTCACAACTTCAATAGTCCCGGCACCCGCTTTCAGCAAAAGCTGGTAGAGGTTCCATGTGAACGAATCGTAATTGTCGATAAGCAGTATCCGCATCAGGCAAGTTGAATGCGCAAAAATAACGAATACTGGCAGTTTATTGGTAATTTTGTGTTCCTCAAACCAATTCCTGAATGCTCATCTCCGCAGAAGAAGTTTTTACCCTGATGAACGAATATGGCAGCAATCGTAAGCCATTTCTTTTCGGCATTGATTTTGAGGTTAAAAGCGGTTTTTTTGTTGAGCCGGATAAAGCATCCGGTGCCGGAATTATTTTTAATATTAATGGTTCAGGGAATTACACTTTAAATGAAAGCCAGAACAAACCTGTCCGATTGATTAAAAATCCGGTTGAGCAACGCTTGTATGAGCAGGCATTCCGGCTCGTTCACCGCAACCTGGTGGCGGGCAATTCGTACCTGACCAATCTTACTTTTCCGACCGAAATCGAACTAAACCAGACTCTTCCGGAAATATTTGCCCGCAGCAAAGCCCGCTACCGCCTTTTATTCGGAGATCAGTTTGTGGTTTTCTCCCCGGAGATTTTCGTGCGGATTGATGATGGAAAAATCAGCTCGTTTCCCATGAAAGGAACTATTGATGCTTCCATGCCTGGAGCCGAGGCAGCCATCCTCAACAACCCGAAAGAAACCGCCGAGCACAATACCATAGTTGACCTGATACGCAACGACCTGAGTATGGTCGCTTCCAATGTGCAGGTGGACAGGTTCAGGTATGCAGAGAAAATTGTTACTCATGAAAAAACGTTGCTGCAGGTAAGTTCGGAGATTTCGGGAGTACTTCCTGAAGGATACCAGGCTGATCTTGGCAATATTTTCAGGAAACTTCTGCCTGCAGGATCAATTTCAGGGGCACCCAAAGCCAAAACATTGCAGATAATACGAGAGGCTGAAACGTATTCGCGAGGATTCTATACAGGCGTTTTCGGGCTTTACAACGGATCAACGCTCGACTCGGGAGTGATGATACGTTTTATCAGGAATGACGGCAGCAAACTGACATTCTGCAGCGGAGGCGGTATTACCGTTAACAGCGATCCGCAATCCGAATACCAGGAATTAATCGATAAGGTATATGTCCCTTTTATTTGAAACGATCAGGCTGCAGGATGGTGTGTTTATGAACCTGGAATACCATAATTTCAGGCTAAACAAAAGCAGGAAACACCTTTTCGCATCCGATGATCCTATCAAACTGGAACAAGTACTGCAAGTCCCGAAAGGGTGTGAAATTGGAATTTTCAAATGCAGGGTAACATACGGTTCAGCTATCGAAAGCATTCAATTTGAGCTTTATCAGAAAAAACCGGTTGTGTCGCTCAAACTTGTGGAAGACAATTCGATATCGTACGACTATAAATTTTCGGATCGGTCACAATTACTTGAGCTGTTTTCGCTCCGTGGCGGATGCGATGAAATCCTGATAGTGAAAAACGGATTTATAACCGATACCAGCTTCTCGAATATTATTTTTTCGGATGGCAGAAATTGGATTACACCAGCTAGTCCCTTACTCAACGGAACTATGCGCGAATTTTTGTTAAAAAGCAACATCACAAAGGCTGCAGAAATTTCAGTGGCAGAAATCAGAAATTTTGAAACCGCCCGATTAATTAATGCCATGCTGCCCTTCGGATCAGGCAATGATATTCCGGTAAGGAATATCAATTTTTGAAGCTTGTTGAGCAGAAATTATCTTCATAAAAAAAAATCCGCCATCATACGAAAGCGGATTTCATAGAAAATTATATTTTTCCAGGTTACAATGCGGCGGCAATGTCTGATGCCAGTTGCTTCATTTCATCAGCAGGGAACGAGAGTTTCGGCTTGCTGAAATTAATATCATCCATCGTATTAAGCGGAACGAGGTGAATATGCGCGTGCGGAACTTCCAGTCCGATAACCGCCACACCGACTTTAATACAGGGAACAACCTTTTTAATGGCTTTCGATACTTTCATAGCAAATTGCCAGAGGTCTTTGTATGTTTGCTCGTCCATATCGAACAGGTAATCAATTTCCTGCTTCGGGATAACCAGAACATGGCCTTTGACCAGAGGGTTTATATCCAGAAAAGCGAAAAATCTTTCATCTTCTGCCACTTTAAAGGAAGGTATTTCACCGGTTGCTATGCGAGCAAATATTCCTGCCATATCAAATTTATTTACTGATAATTTCTACAACTTCAAAAGTAATTGACCCGGCTGGTATTATTATATCAACTTTACTCCCTTTTATTTTGCCAAGAAGGCCCTTAGCAATTGGCGAGGTTACGGATATCTTTCCGGCTTTCAGATCGGCTTCATTTTCAGGCACCAGTGTATAAGTCATTTCCGCGTTATTCTTCAGGTTTTTCAATCTTACCGTTGATAAAATCTGAACTTTCGATGCATCCATTTTCGACTCATCGAGCAGGCGGGCGTTACGCAGAAGATCCTGCACTTTCGAAATCCGCATTTCGAGCATGCCCTGTGCATTTTTAGCAGCATCGTATTCCGCATTTTCCGATAGGTCGCCTTTATCGCGGGCTTCAGCAATTTGTTGCGAAATAGCAGGACGTTCGATATGAACGAGTTGATCCAGCTCGACCTTCAGTTTCTCGAATCCTTCCTTTGTATAATATGTTACCTGGGTCATAAGGATAGCATTTTGTTGTTGGTGAATAAGAAGAAAAGACCCTTAATTAAAAGGGTCCTTTCAGGTAATCTTTTTACGATGAGTGCAGATAAACCTGCTGTTTCTTAGAAACTAAGCCTGACGGCCATAGTGTGACTTCCCTTGAAAGGGTTAGTGGCACGGTACGAATAGTCGATCGAAAATGCTGAGTTCTTCTCTTTATTGATCGGGATCTGTACAGATAAACCACCACTTAGTCCTGTAAGCGCAGTAGTACGTTCATTGGTGGTAATTCCATCTTCATAGGTATAAGCTCCACGCAGCATCAGGTAATTTTTCAGGTTGTATTCAAGTCCGATAATATATTGGTCCTTGTAAAAAGCGTTAGAAACAAAGGCAGCAGCAGCTGTAAGTGTATGAATATCGCTGATCAAAAAGGCATAAGAACCACCAATGTTCAATTGTGACGGTAATTCGAAGTCGGCCGAACGTTGCTCAACAGTAAACTGGCTTTCCTGGCCCGGAAGGAAACTACGGATTGACAATCCATCACCTTTAAACTTCATGGTTGGTCCGACATTTTTCAGCGAGATACCAAAGTGAATATTTTCCTTTTCGCCGGTTACATACTGAATACCAGCATCAACTGCAATACCCTGTGCGCCCACATCACTTATGGATTCTGAAATTATCTTCAGGTTAAATCCCCCGTAAATAGCATTGGAGAAGGCTTTTGCATAAGCAATGTTGATATTCATGTATGAAGGTGAAAAAGTACCCAGACCGCCTTCGGGTAATTCCGTTGTGGTAATAGGCAGGTCACCAAAGTTCATCGCCATAATTGCAACTCCCAGAACACCTGATTCTCCGATCTTTTGGGCGATACCGAAATTATTGATCCCGATTTCAGAACCTTTTAACCATTGCGTATTGGCGAATATAAGTTCTGTCTTTTGGGTGAATGCGAGCCCGGCCACATTGGTATAAATGCTTTCGAGGCCAAAGCTGTTGGCTATATTAACACCACCCCATCCTGAACTGCGTGCCCAGGGATTGATGAGAAGCTCAGAAGCTCCCGCCTGCCCTGACCGGTCCTTATTGCCGGCCAGTGTAGCCAAAGGAAGAATCACTACTGCTGTCAGGAGGACTGCTATGATCGTCTTATAGATATTTTTCATGTTTACAATCAGTTTTTAGAAGTTAATTTGCTGTTTGCTCCTGATTAATTAAAATGCGTTTAAGTCAACAGGGCGAAGTGAGCCAAACCATTTAATAATTTTCTCACCCTGGTCGCTCTTTACATGAATGATATAAACTCCTCCTGCAATCGGGATGCCTGCAAAGTTTTTGAGGTCCCAGTCAATTGACGTTTTTACTTCATCCTTTTCGTATTGCCTGATCAGATTACCATTTGTAGAATAAATAGTTACGGTACAACGCTGTGGCAGGTTAGTAATTTTTACACGGTTGTCGAGCTGCCCTGTTTCATACTGCGAGTATGCGTAGTATGGATTAGGTACAATGTTGATCAGGTCGAGGTCGGTTGCGGCTTTGGTTACATCGTCGTAATTTGTTGCTACCCCATCCGTTTTGAATGTATAACTTGGCCAATAGTTATTTACATTTTTCGGACCATTCAGTTCCGAAGCATAATATCTGTCGTAGGGTTTACTCAACCTGATTTTGATTTTAAGGTCATTATCGAGCCATGGAGCCTGCCCCTGTTCTATAGCCGGGCCAATGGGAACTGCTGTCCAGGCACAGTTGGAAAATTGCAACGCTTTTGCAATAGTTCTATGTGCCACAATTTTATAGTTTGGCCAGCTCATGATTTTAACAAAATGAGCACCTCCGTCGTAGGCAGGATTATCGTATATATCAGTAGTGAAATAATTCACGCCAGGATCCTCGAGCAAAGCGTAACTCTTCTTGTTTGATGTACGAGCCATAACGTAAATATAATGACGTCCTCCTAACACTAAACGACCGTTATTATTAATAATGTATGGAGAAGGATTAAACTGCATGTCACGTCCGTTATCAGTTATCAACCGTGAATCCTCGCCAAACATAATATTCAAACGTTCGCCGGTTTCGACATTGATTGCATACCCGGGAAACCAACCCATGCCAAAGGGGGCAATGAAATCCGAATTTTTTGCAGGATCACTGCTTACAACTGCTGTATCGCCATCCTGATTAACCGAGCGCCCCTTCCTGATTTCGTGCCTTTTGGCTTTTCCTTCCGCTTCACTGAAAGTTGCTGATTCCTCAATAACAACCGAACGGGTCCATTTGGAACGGTCGCTGGTAAATACAATATCAACTCCCGGAATATCTCTGAAGTAATTCCTCATTTTCGACATATCACCGACAGGAGGTTCCCTGTGGGCAATACCAAATATGGTGTCAGAAGTTGTTGATGCCGCAGCAAACATATACGGAGTCCAGGTGCCACTATTTATGGTTTCGTAAAACCCATCAGGGTCAAATGCCTTTACCGGGTTTTGCCAGTCACTTGAAGCCACTCCTGATCTGATCCAATCCAATTCAGGAAATCCATCAATATCAGGCAGAAAATTTATCCATGGCCTGAGTGAATCCTGGTAAGCAAATGAAGAACCCAGTACACCGTTCCGCTCAAGTTGGGTAGCGTATTCAGCAGTCCCTTCATTATTCCGTGAAACAATATATGGCCCGGGCAGCAGAGGTTGTTCAATGGAAACCGAGAGGCCAAGGTCGAGAAACAATTGCTCATTCCTTACATTAATGGAAGTATCCGAAACGTAAACCTTGCCGGTTGCGTCGTCGGTCAATGTCCAGAACGAAACCAGGAGGTTGGTATCGAGTTCACCAACCGGAACCCGCATTGTGTACATCGAATCAAATTTCAGCGTATAACTGCCATTCTTCACATTTAGCGGATCAATAACCTTTACGGATACTGGCCCCTTATCCTGTTTGTAAGTGATATTGTAGGCTATCGGGTAAGTATCGCTTCCGGGAAGATTCGTCACCGAATCAGCCATAGGCTTTGAGAGTATCTCGGCTAAGGATTCGTCAGACAATTCGAGGAAATTGCCCCCGTTGCCTTGTCCGGATGTACGCGTAACAACCAGTCCGTCGCCATGATCGCTGCCGGCTGAAACCAAACCAACAGGGATGTGAGGAATTCCGGTATAGGTCCTGATATTTTTACGACCGGCCAGATATGGAAGTTTTTGTCCGTTCAACCCGGTAGGTTCAGTCTGAACATAATTCTTATAGTTATTATGTCCATAAGCAACTGCCAGGTAGTAGTATTGCTTGTGGTTAACCAGGTTTTCGCCGGTAAATGCATCTTCTACCATCTTTACGGAATGTATGATACCCTTATTTGCACCAACTACTTCTTCCACAGGCACACTGCCACCAAGATTCTGATTGTAGTAAAAGTTTACCATTCGGCTGACTTCGTTTTTAACGTCGCACTGAAATACCAGACGGGCCTGTTCAGTATTCTTCAGATCGGCTACTGATACGGTCGCATTTTTCAACTGGTAAATCTGGTATCCTTCGAAACGGTACAACGAATCCCAGTTATCACCGGCAGCACCCTGAATACGTGGATCGTATTCAGTATAACGCTCCTGGAAATTGTTACCGGCATCGTTGGTTTTGCGGTTTGTTATATAGAGTATAAGTTCCTTATCCATTTCACGAATGGTAAGATCAGGAGCATTTGGTCCGGATATAACCTTGAAACAGTTATCAAAAAGCTGCTGGCATTTATCATCCACCTGCTGCAACAGTTTTACTGATTCCAGAGGACCGCCAGACATGGCGCGTGCCCAGGGAATACCCACAGTAATATAATTAACAGCACCCGGTTCGAGTACAAATGGCCCTGCCGATTCCATAAAACGACGGTCGTCGGGAGGATTACCGGCGGTTACCTCTGTCCAGTTTTTGGGTCCCACCGGAGGTATTCCTTTTGTTCCCCAATCGTAAATATCAGTAATGCCTGGGAACATAAAATCGCATTCAGGACCCAAAGCACCTGCAGTTACGTGACCATTACCTCCGTATAACATCTTGGTGCCATCTTTCCATATTCCCCGAAGGAAATTGTAATAATCGACAGCTACATTGGGATCCTGCATGTAGAAGGCCCCTCCGTTATTGTGATATACGAACCTGCGCATTCCAAATCGTTCATCATCTTCAATACCATTTCCGAAGTTAATACCATTGATGGCAGCTGAATTAACTACAGCATAGATAGATGAACCGGTAGGCAAAGTTTTCTGAATAGTATCGCCATCCCAAAATACCAGTTGAGCAGCTCCGGTAAAGCGTTGGTTAGTGTCTCCTTTTAAGAACCAGGCAGGATCACCCTTCACTGAAGGGTTATCCCCGTTTAATACATTATTCTTGTCAGCATCAATGTAAGGACCCTGGAAAAAGTCAACACCAATGGCCGGAGGCTGGTTGCCATAGGCCCATGACTGGCCGTTACCATCAATAGCAGTACCATTATAACAATAGCCCAATCCGCGCATAACATCGCAACCCACATAATCATCCCCTGCAAATCCGAGATCGGTGTCAACCCATTGGCTGAAATAAGTCTCGGTAAGGCGGTATGTCGAACGGTTAATAATTTCATAACTGTAAAAAGTCATGTTGTTGATTTCGTCGTTGGTAGAGAAACCAAATGCCTGTGCCCTGATTTCCAATCCTATAGGCTCACCCTTCGTTTCAGTGTGAATATTGCCTTTATCATTGAATACCCACCATAAAGTCGCATCTCCTTTTAAAACCTGGTCAACCAGGTTGCCGGTTTTATCTTTGCTGTAATATAAATCCTCAGCCGTAGGTGTTTTGGTACCGCACAATTCATTCGAAAGATCGTAGTATGGATAGTCACCGTCTTCAGCCGGTTCGTAACGTCCGTCAGGATCTTCACCGTTAAGATTGTTATCGTAAAAAGGTGCCTGATAAAAGCTCTGACCTCTGGATTCATCACCATGAGCCGGATAGGTAAGAATGGATGAAGGAATCTGGTAATCAGGATTGCTTCCTTTGTCCGCGAACCATGCCAGGAAATCATCCACTTCCCCCCGTGTAACATAATGCAATTTATCCCATTTAGCGCAAACATCCGGCGCAACTGAAGCAGTTCCGTCAATGGTTAGCGGTCCGGGAAAGAAATCGGCAGCTGTGCCGGCAGTACCACTGGTTGGCCCTTGTCGAAACCTTTGTGCGGCAAGCTTCAACTGGCCGTTTGCATCAAGGCCGCCGATCCAGAGTGCCGCTGCAAACATCGACATTTTTTTCGAACCTTTTGGTATTTCATACTGAGCTACTTCAAAGTCCCACCACATATCGCCACCTGTATTAATACGGGTACGTACATTATTAATCTCGAGCCACTTAAAGTTAGAGCCCATTGCACATCCTGCAGCTGTTTGCTTAACGACCTCAGGAGAACCTGACTTATAGCGAACCTGCTCTGCCTTGCCCGTTGTAACCGCAAGCAGGAGGCCTAGTAAAATCACCGGTAGAATACGGAGTATATTTTTCATAGTACTTTTTTTGTTTTTCGTTTCTATACTGCTGTGGATATTGATCAGAAATTTATCCCCAATCCGATACGTATCATGCGCGGCGAACTGTAATTATAAGGATTGTTTACCCTGATGGTGTACAAATCAATAAATGATTGCGTATCAAGCTGATTTTTTATCTGATCCTGGTATTCAGGTGCTGCAAGGTATCCGTCATCATCTGCGTTGCCAGTTGCTGCATATACCCCCTGAATATTCTGGGCATTCAGAATATTCAACACCTGGAAATACACATTAAGGTAATAGTCCTTTTTGTTGCCTTTTGAATCTGTACCTGTCGAAAGTGTAAAGTCTTTGTCCACACGGCCGTCCATCCTGAAATATCCCGGTAAACGCGATCCGTTGATGGATCCCTGTATAATATTAACCTGATTTACAAGGCTCGAAATCTTGCTCGAACGGGTGTACGGCGTTCCTGAACCACCATTCATGGTAATGTTGAAACCGGCATTCTTCAATACCTGAAGGTTGCCAATAACCGGTCCGTTATAATCGGTGCCCTCACTGTAACGGAAATCGACGCTCAGCTGAACGGCATGACGCTGGTCAGCATCAAGCGGGATAAGGTTACGCAGGTTAGGTTGTCCTGAACGGATAAGAGCAGCCGAAGTTTCAGGGTTCGACCCTGTACCGTTAGCAAACTGAAGGGTATAGTTTGCCCTCAGACGAACGTTTCCTGTACGGCGAAGGTCGTACGATACTGTTAAACCTTTAACCGTACCAAAGTCGATATTATTGTAGGAATAATAAGTAGTCGGGTAAGCGCCGGTGTAACGGAACGATTGAATCTGGTTACGCGATTCGGTGTAAAATGCTGAAATATTGATGGATGACGAATTGGATAACTTCTGCTGGAAGCCTAACTCATAGTTCACATTTTTCTCAGGTTTCAGATTCGGGTTATTTATTGTTGGTATTCCCCCCGATTCCCAGAAGAGATAACTGACCGGATTAAAGTTGTAAACAGTTGATCCATTTCTATTCGTTGCTTTTGGCCTTTGTGAAATCACATCATAATGTGCATAGAATAAAGCTTCATCCGAAATCGGGAATGAGAACGAAATACGGGGCATTACCGAAATCTGGGGTACATAATCAGAAAATGACTGAGCGGTAATAGTTTTATCACCTGCCAGGTAAGGAGAGATACCGTTACCTGCATCGAGACGAAGCGACGGGTCAGCCAGAATTGATCCTTCGGCATCGTACCAGTTACCTTCGTTGCGATAACCCATAATCCGGGTAGGTTCATTAACATTATCAACATATACTGCATAATCCTGTCCCATGGTCGAGGGATGTTCTCCCAGGTTATCGACTTCAGCTACTGTTTTAACCGGGTACAACGAGTAAGGATCGGCCAGCACACTCTGGTTGGCATCAAAACGGTCAACACGCACACCTACGTTAAATACGAGGTCATCAAACGAAAATTTATCGGAAATATAACCGGCCATGTAAACAGGCTCAAAGGGTGCCACTTCGCGGGTATAATCTCCATTTGCCTTCTTATCGTAGAAATCCATGGTACTGGGGTTTGATGTAAGCTTATTCCCATAATAATCGTACCCCCTGGCAGCAGCATACTGGTTGCCGTTATTCAGCAACTCATCCGGGCTGAAGAAATTCACCGAGAGAGGTTCGCTGAGGGTAACCGAATGTCTTTGGTTGTTCCCGTCGATATACGAAATGGTATTCGAATTAAGATCGTAGGAGTTCACATCAATCCAATCGGTTCCGTCAGAAGGTAAGCCCATGGCTGCGCGCAGGTTTTTATCAAAAGTGCGCTGCGATTCACTGTCGTACAACCGGTTATAATCAGTTCGTGTGTAGGCAATATTTTCAATTCCAAACACAGAAGTGTCACCTGATGAATAAATCGGGTTTTCAATATCCAGCTGAATAATATGTGAATTGGTTAGCTGGTACATCTGTGCCCAGAAATTAACAGGAGTATAAGAAAAACTTCTCTGGCTGTAGCGTTCGAATGTGAATCCCAGTTTTATTTCATGATTGCCCACGTCAGCCGACAGATTCATGTTTGCGGTTACCTGCTGGGTGTTATTCTGGCCATAACCGGTCTGTTGGTTACCGGGAGCTGACCATAAACCGTAAACTCCGCCAAAAACACCGTTAGGCGTATAACCATTCAGCATTCCGCCTCCCTGGTAAATATCGTCAACGCGTTCAGGATCTGGAAACAGATCATAGTAATTTGAGGTATAATTGGCCAATACAGGGTTGAATTCAGCCCGCTGAAAGGTAACAAGCGTATCAGCAAAGCCATTCATGAGGAAGTTAAATTTAGGTATTCCACCAGCCGTATCAACGCTGAGATCAAAGCCTTTACCCTTGTAGGTATCAAACTTACCCACATAACCATAAGCAAACAGGTTTTCTCCCAACTCCGGGTCACCTGATTTGTTCATAATGCTTGTATAGTCAGCCTGTATGGAGTAATATACATTCTTTATAAGGGCATTCCCTTCTTTTGCGGCAGGGAAACGTTGGGTAAACCTACCGAATACACGCCAGTTGTTTCCTTCGGAGAAGGAGTTGCGCTTATAGTTGAATACAGAGTTGTATAAATCGAAATCGTTCCCTGCATACATACGGTATTGACCTCCAAAAGTAAGGTTGGTATTTTTGGTTGTTTTTACATCCAGTTTACCGGATACGTTCAAATCGTAGCCGTCGCTGTTGAGTGTGGTTTTTAAGGACTCCAGGTCGCTGCTGCGAACATAAGCCGAATTCTGGTAGGTACCGGAACCGGTTCCCGATGGCCTGAGCGGATTAGTTTCGAGTTCGGTTAATTTGGCATCGTTCACTTTATAGATGCCCAATGGCAAAGTAGCACCGTCTTTATGGTAATTGAAGTCTGCGGCGATAAAGTAGCCAAGGAGAGCTTCAGTTTTTTCTTTGTTCATGAACAGAGGACCGGTCATATTCAACCCAATACGGTGCATTCCGTAGGGGTCAAGAAATTGGGAAGTCTGCAACTCAAGTCCGCCGCCAAATTTCCTCGATGGGCCTTTGGTAGTGATATTGATAATACCCCCGGTTGCATCGCCGTATTGAGCCGGCACACCGCCAAGTATAACCGATACCTGCTCAATGGCAGATTCAGGCAGGTTGGCTGAACCACGAACCCTGATACCGTCAATATAAGTAACGTTACCATCGGTACGCTGTCCACGGACACTACCTACTTCACCGTCGCGGGAGAATACCCCTCCAACGCTTGTGGCAACACCTTCAGCACTACGGGTCGGCATCTTTGAGATTTCCTCAGAAGTAACAGTAGCCCCGCTGACTGTTTTATCCTTGTCGATAAGAGGTACTTTATACTTGGTAATTGTAACGCCTTCCACCTGTACAGCAGTTGATTCCAACTCGATATTCAGGTATTCAATAATACCCGAACGAATAGGAATGCCGGTGATCTGAACAGGCTTGTATCCAAGAAATGAAGCCTTCACATCGTAGGTTCCCGGTGTAATAGGTTTAATTGTGTACTTGCCATCAAAGTCAGTGGCTGCACCGCCTGCCTGTGTCCCTTTGCTTTCAATAATAATATTGGTGAAAGGGATAGGCTCTCTGGTAGCCTTGTCGATGACTTTACCCTGTAGCGCTCCCGATTGGGCGAGTACGGCTGCGTTTGCTGCCAAAAGCAAAACAAGGAGAAAGAGTAATTTTCTTACCATAAAGATTAAGTTTTTATGTTGCTGTAAATAGTAGTAGCCTACCTTGAAAAAAGCACGTAAAGGTAAAAAGATTTTTAACTTCTGTTAACAATTCGTTATCAAATGAAAAAAAATCAGGTTTAGAAGTATTTCCTGTTAAGTAATTCACTGAAAATGACAGCTTCACGCAGATTAAAATTTTTCGCTATGTGATCATTTTTTGTCAATTGCCTATAAACAGGATGCACTTTCCTGGCATTTTCAGGTTCATTATTGATAAAATTTGTCGGGGAAAATGATGTGACGGGACTTAATTTTGAAATTTTAAAGGCCTCGTTTGATTCATTGCTTTTCGATTCAGGGATCTGATAGTCGTGATTTGCCGGCTGACTTGGTTGGGGTACAGGCGCAGGCACACCTGCAAATTCCCTGAAAATATCTTCAAGCAGCGATTTCCTTTCGCTTCCGGGAATTGGTAAAGGGGAAGACTGCGAAGGCCTGCCTTGTGGCAACCCTGCAGACTGTTGCTTTTTAAGTGCTTTTTGCCTGGCTGAATATAGGGAGTAAGCAACCCATACTATACCTATCAGTATATAAATATAATTTTCCATTGTAAAGTTTTCGGGAATGTTCGCGTAAAGGTATAAATAATATGGATAAGCAAAATATTGTTTTACGAAAAACAATTCCTTATCAGGAAATTGAAGTAAAAAGTTCAATCTGAAAATAAAATAATGGATG
>Ga0105047_10012346_pt1 | contig 13761 bp, 8 predicted proteins | sample MAT04_FD_78384 | JGI IMG/M metagenome (GOLD analysis project Ga0105047, IMG submission 78384) | Freshwater microbial communities from Lake Fryxell liftoff mats and glacier meltwater in Antarctica - MAT-04 (megahit assembly) | ecosystem: Environmental > Aquatic > Freshwater > Ice > Liftoff...
CTCCTGCGGGTTCGGCGGATTCGAGCCGTCCTCGGGGCGCAGTTTGCGGAGCAATTGCCCCGCCTCGTTGAGGAAACGCGCGCAGAGCCGCTCCTGGGCGCGGACCAACGTGTCCACCTGCGGCTTGTACTTGGCGTATTCGTTGTCGTAAGTGACGACGGCCGGACCGCTGATGATGAGCGGGGTGCGGGCTTCATCAATCAGGATCGAGTCCACCTCGTCCACGATGGCGTAGTAGTGAACGCGCTGCACCTGCTCCTCAGCGCGGGTCGCCATGCCATTGTCGCGCAGGTAATCGAAGCCAAACTCGGCGTTCGTGCCGTAGGTGATGTCGCAGTTGTATTGGTCGCGCCGGACGCTGGGCGACTGATCGTGCAGAATGCAGCCAACGGTCAGCCCGAGGAACTTGTACACCGCGCCCATCCACTCCGAGTCGCGGGCGGCGAGGTAATCATTCACCGTGACGACATGCGCGCCGTGGCCGGCCAGGGCGTTGAGATACACCGGCATGGTGGCGACCAGCGTCTTGCCTTCGCCCGTGGCCATCTCGGAAATGCGCCCGCTGTGCAGGGACCAGCCGCCGACGAGCTGCACATCAAACGGCACCATTTCCCACGGGAGTTCGTGGCCGCGGACGGGCACGGTCTTCCCGCAGAGCCGTCGGCAGGCGTTCTTCACCGCCGCAAAGGCTTCCGGCAGGAGTTCATTGAGGATGCCTTGCTCGATATCGAAAGCCTTGCGCCGCTCGAGCTTGGCCTCGTCGCCGCGCAGTTCCACGTCCAGCTTGTGGGCGCCCGCCATCAACTCGGCATAGCCCAGGGTCTTGCGGCCCTCCTCGATGCGCCGCTTGAACTCCTCGGTTTTGGCGCGGAGTTGCTCGTCGGAGAGCGACTGGAACTGCTGCTCGAACTCGTTGATTTTCGGCACGAGGTCACGCCGGAGGCGCTTGACCTCGCGGTCGTTCTTCGAGCCGATGAATTTCTTGATGATGTAGCCGATCATGGAACGGAAAAAGCGGTGCGGACGCTACGGGACGAAGGCCCCACCGTCAAAGTTATTAGGGCCGCCGCCCGCCCGCCGGGGCGATTTCCCGGACCGTCGGGGGGTGGCCGCAGGCGGGCGGAAATCCAGAATCCGAAGCCGGTTCCCAGTCCGGTTCTCGCTACGGGGCAGCGCGGGCGTGGCGGCTCACCGCGCCGCCGCGCGCTCCGCGAGCCGGGCCTCCACGACTTGGAGGTAATTCTGTGCGAGCGGATTGTCCTGCGCCTGCAAATGCAGCGAGCGCTCCAGCCAGAACCGCGCCGCCGCGTAGTCGCCGATTTGCAGGTAATGCCAGCCGGTGTAGGCCGCGACGAAATAGCTGTTTGGGTCCAGCGCCTCCGCCTTGCGATACCACGGCTCCGACTCGCCGGTACGTTCGAGCCAATCGAGGCACATGCCGTAGCGTAGCGGGGGATCGGGGTCGAACGGATTGAGTTGTCCGGCCCGCTCGTGCCAGACCATGGCTTCGCGGGCGTGGGCGGCGTCATCGCCCATCTCATTCCAGGCCCAGGCCCGGGAGAGTTCGCCCAGCTCGCTGGCCACCTCGGCATTGCGCGGATCGGCGGCAAAGGCTCTGGTCAAGGCTTGCGCCCGCTCCAGACTCAATGGCGCGGAGCGGGCCGCGGCTCGCAGCCAGTAGTATTGTCGGGCCTGCGGCACGAATTGCCACGCGAGCACCCCCACGAGCAGGAGCAGCGGCGTGACCACCGCCAGCCGTCCCTTCCAGCCCAGCCGGAACCAGCCGGCGCGCGTGGCGTAGCGCAGGTGGCTGGTGAGCAGGGCGAGCAACACCGTGGCGACGAGGGCGTTGGCGGGGATTTGCAGGTTGAAGTCCACCACCGAGTGAATCGCGAGCGCCAGCAGCCCCGCAGACGCGCCCAACACAAAGGCGAACTTGTTGGTCAGCGGATTGCCCAGATCCTTCTTGGCCCGGCAGACGTGCGGCCACATGCGGGCCACGGCCGCAACGCTGGCCAGGAGGGTGGCCGCCATCAGGGCCGCACCGATTGCGCCATAGTCGGTGAGGGTGTTGAGGTAATCGTTGTGGACTCGGTCGGGGCGGATTTGCACCGCATCCGGGCGATATTGCCGGAAGCGGTGGTCAAAGTGTCCCGGCCCGACGCCGAACCAAGGATGGTCCTGCCACATCCGCCACGCGCTGCCCCAGAGGTCCCCGCGCATGTCGTGAGCGAGCCGGTCCACGGAGAATTTCAGGCCAAACTTGCCTTCATTGAACGCGTGCCGTTGCAGCGCCCAGCCTCCGCTCGCCAGCATGAGGACCAGCAAAATTGCCGCGGGCACGCGGAAGCTGTGGTAGCGCAGCAGCACCAGAAACAACGCCGTGACACTCACGCACGCGGCCAGCCAACCCGCTCGCGAGGCGGTGAACGCCAGGCCCGCGATGATCATCAGGGCGGCGTAACCCGCGAGCACTTTGGTCAGGGTCTTGTTGCGTGCCACGAGCATGTAACTGATGGCCAGCGGCAGCACCATTTCCAACAAGCCGGCCAGGTGGTTGGGGCAGATGTAGGTGCCCGAGCCGCGGTCGCGGTAGGGGTTGAGCACGCCCCAGACGCGGTTGTCGCCGGCCAGAAACTGATACCCCGCATACGCCGACTCCAGCACGGCGACGACGATCAGGGTGGTCACCACCGCGACCACCCGCGCCTGCGGGTGCAGCACGTTCACGGTGAGGAAAAACACGCCCGCATACACCAGGATGCGCAACCATTCCAGGCGCGCGACGCGTTCAATGTCGGCTGCCAGGTAGAGTCCCGTGGCGTAGAGCGCGAACGCCAGCACCAGCCAGCACACCGGCGGCCAGAGCCACTCGACCTTGCGCCGCACCAGCAGCAATGCGGCCCACCCGCCCAGCGCGGTGGCGGCCAGCGCTTGGACGAGCAAGAACTGCCACGGTCCCACGCCGCCGAAGGCCAGCGGCGCCGCCACGAGCATCGTCAGCACGAGGATCAAGATGCCTCGTGCCAGCCAGCCTTCGATTTGCACCCGGTCGAACACGCCGTGAGGCTACGGGGCAGGGCACAGAGGGTCACGCGAATATGCGGCAGGGAGGCGAACTGCGTGGGACAGGCGTCGCGCCTGTCTCCAAAATCATTCCCTACGGCCACCCCGGGTGCCCGCCGCCCAAGCCCGAGAACGTGGAGCAAGAACCACTTCACACGATGCGAGAGACAGGCGCGACGCCTGGCCCACGGCTTTGGTGCGGCGGCCTCCGTATCCATGGAGTTGCGGAGCGCGGCTGTCGCAGCCGCAGCCGCGAGAAACAAGCGCCAGGCCAGCTTCTCCCCCCCGGTGCCCCACTGCCGTTTAGTTACGGGCAGAAGGGTGGCGAGGTTGCCGGACGCTTGCTCCTGCTCTTGCTCTTAATCTTAATCTTGATCTTAATCTTAATCTCAACGCACCGAAGAAGATTACGAGCAAGAGCAAGCGCAAGCGACCCGGCGGGCGGCTTGACGAAATGGCAGTGCCCCGGTGCCCACGGCCAGCAGCAAGCGAGCGCGAACGCGCCAGCCGACGCCGCTGCCAAACCCTTGCGCCATCGGTTGGCGAACGCGGCTGCGGCTGCGACAGCCGCGCTCCGGCTGCCTCGTTACGGCTCGGCCTTCCCAACCGTGCTGGAAGCTGGACAGCCCTCGGATTGCAGGCGCGGGCGCGCATAAATTCCTTGAGCACGCGGAAGCCGCCGCGATAGCTTCTCGAAACTTCCCGGCAAGGCCCGCGGGGCCTCCGCGCGGAAGCCAGTTCATTCCACAGCAAATCCACTCATCCTATGTCACAAAGACCTCTCAATGTCGGCCTTGTCGGTGGCGGCAAAGGCGCGTTCATCGTTCACCCGCACCAGCGGGCCATCCACTTCGACGGCACCCGCCGCGTCACGGCCGGGGCGTTGTTCCCCGATCCCAAGATCGCGCTGGAGGAAGCCGCGAACTGGCCTTACCCCATCAAAGGCTACGGCTCCTATGACGAAATGATCGCCGCCAACGCCACGCTGCCGGCGGACCAGAAGCTGGATTATATCCTCATCGTCACGCCGAACTTCGTCCACTTCGACCCCGCGATGAAGGCCCTCAAGGCCGGCATCCCGGTGTTCTGCGAGAAGCCCCTGTGCGTCTCGCTGAAGGAAGCCGACACGCTGGTCAAGACCGTCCGGCAAACCGGCGTTCCGTTTGGTGTGGCTCACACCTACCTCGGGCACTGGACCACGCGGTTCACGCGCTACATCGTGGGCAAGGGCCTGCTGGGCGACATCCGCTGGGTGGACAGTTGCTACCTGCAAGGCTGGCTGGCAACCAAGCTCGAAGCCACCGGCCAGCAGCAGGCTTCGTGGCGCGTGGACCCCAAGCGCGCCGGCGGCTCCGGCTGCGGCGGCGACATCGGCACGCACGCCCTGATGCAGTTGCGCTACACCACTGGCCTCGAAGTCACCAAGGTGGCGGCACACTTGGAAACGTTCGTCGAAGGCCGCGCGCTGGATGACCACTTCACGATCTACTGCGAACTCAGCAACGGCGGCAAGGCCTTGGTTCGCGCCTCGCAGATTTGCATTGGTTTCAAGAACGACTTGGGCCTCACGATCGCCGGCACCAAAGGCTCGCTCCGCTGGCGTCAGGAGGAACCTGAATCCGTCACCGTCTGCCTGAGCAACCAGCCCGATCGCGTCTATTATCGCGGTGCCATTGCGGCCGGCGACGGCTTCCTGCCCAAGGACGCCGAGCTTGATTCGCTGCTCAAGGAACCGACCTCCCCGAGCGGTCACCCGGAAGCGTTTCACGATGCCTTTGCCCGGCTGCACCGCTTTTTCGAAGCCGACGTGCGGGCCTGGCAAGCGGGCAAGAAAACCTCGGCTGAAGGCACCAATTACGCCAGCGTCGCCGACGGTTGGACCGGAATGGCCTTCATCGCCACCTGCCTCAAGAGCAGCCAGAAGAAGGGCGCTTGGACGGCCATGCCGAAGAAGATCTAGCACCACCGGTCCCATGCCAACTGGCCGGTCCTCCGCAAGAGGGCCGGTCTTTGTTTTTGGTCGAGCCGGGGGCGCGCTCCTCACGGCTCACGCAACACGGAAGACGTTTCATCCCGAAAACCGAAGTCCGAAATCCGAGACCCGAAGGAAATCCGAAGCCCGAAATCCGAAAAGACCGCGCCTCGTTGGGGTAGTTGACCACTACCCCTGACGCGGCGAACAGGCCCCTTTCGGCCTTCGGATCTTGGCTCACACCTCCGCCGCCTCCAGCCACTTCCGCAATTGTGGCGGTTGGAACTCCGCCATCGCATCCAGCAGGGCCGCTGGCTCCGCTGCCGCCAGCACCAAGGCGCGCATGGCCGGTTGCACAAAGCCGTCGGCCACGGCCCGATCGAGTTGCGCGAGGAAGGGGGCGAAGAAGCCCTGCACGTCGAGCAGGCCGCACGGCTTGGCGTGGATGCCGAGCTGCGCCCAAGTGATGATTTCGCAGAACTCGTCCAGCGTGCCGTAACCGCCGGGCAGCGCCATGAACCCATCGGCCAGTTGCGCCATCATCGCCTTGCGCTCGTGCATGGTGCGGACGACGCGCAACTGGGTGACGCCGTGGTGGGCGACCTCGCGTTCCACAAACGCCCGTGGGATTACGCCGATGACCTCCCCGCCGCCGGCCAGCACCGCTTCCGCGACTACGCCCATCAGCCCCACCCGGCCACCGCCATAAACCAACCCCACGCCGCGCTGCGCCAGCGCCCGGCCCACCGCTTGAGCCGCGGCGGCGTAGGCAGGACGGTTTCCGGGGCTGGAACCGCAGAAGACACAAATCCGTTTCATCGGGACGGAGGTTCCTGATTCCGGGCGGGGGAAGCAAACCCCGGATGCAGCCTCCCCGCAGCAGCACTGCCGTTTAGTTAAGCCGGAAGGGAGTCGGGGTGCCCGACGCTTGCTCCTGATCCTGCTCATAATCGTAATCTTCTTCGGTGCGCTGAGATTAGGATTAAGAGCAAGAGCAAGAGCAAGCGACCCGGCGCACGGCTTGACTAAATGGCAGTGACCCGCCACCGGCGGCGGCGCTGCATCCCGCAACCAGCTTCGCCGCCAGCCCGCCGGGGCCGGCTTCCTGCCGCCGCAGGATTTCTTTCCGGCAGCCGTCATTCCGCTTTCTCGCGCCCCGCGAGGGAACTAGACTCCGCCATCTGCCAAGCCGCGTGGACGGTGAACCATGCTTGGAGGCAGAGGGTCTGTGCCTCACAAGTTGGCTGGGGGGCGGCAGGCCAAGCCTGAATTCAAGCCACTCTAAACCCGTCAAGCGCCTATGCTGAAATTCCACCAGCTTCTGCCCGCCAGCCTGGCCCTCGTGCTCCTGGCGGTCTTGGCGTCGTGTACCAGCACCACCTCGCACCCCAAACCACCGCCGCCGCCGAAGGTCAAATACGACGTCAACCACGATCCGCAGATCAAGGAGATCTTCGAGCTGGCCCGCAAAGGTCGCTGGGAAGAGGCCGACGCAAAAGCGGAAGCCCTTTATCTCCAAGCCCCGCTGGATCTGGCGGTCATGCGCATCCGCGACTGGGTCACCAAGCAGGAACGCCTGCAGCGCGACGAGGCGGTGGAGAACCAGATTCGCGAGATTGACGCCAAAAACTCCGTCTTCAGCCCGACCCTCAAGAGCTTGGTCACCGAGCAGAAGGACCGCGGCCTGCCGCCGCGCAAGGACATCCGCGACACGGTGGACCAGATTGAAGCCCAGGCGTGGATCCCGCCGAACTACAACACGACCATCACGGCGAAAGGCCCCTTGTTCGAGTTCGAGAGCGCCACCGGGCGTATGGCCAAGGTGCTCGACAAGGAGGTCACCATTCACCTTGAAAACGTCCCGCTGGAGACGCTGCTCCTCACCATCAGCCAGTCGTCGGGCATCAACTTCGTGGCGGACAAGTCCCTGCCGCCGCTCAAGCAGACGCTCATGGTGCATTTCGACAAAGTGAAGCTGGGGGAATTCTTGCGCTATTTGGGCCGCAACTACGACCTCCAGTTCCAGATTGGCGCCGAGTTGGTCTTTGTCGTGGACGCGAAGGATCCGAAGAAGCTCATGGAGGAAACCCGCTTCTACCGTTTGCGCAAAGGCTTCGTGCTGCCGGCGGAATTCGGGGCGGAGGAAACCATCCGCCAGACTGTCACCGCGCCGAACGTCCAGACCGTGACCGAAACGCAGAAGTACAAGAAGTTCGTCAACGACAACGCGCCCAAGAATCCCTCGCTCGAGCGCGCGATCACGAACCTCTTCAGCGGCTCGAAGTTCATGATTGATTACGAGCACAACCTCATTGTCGCCAAGGGCACGCCGGAGCAACTGGAGGTGCTGGAGAAGATCATCAAGGAGTTGGACCAACCGATCCAGCAGGTGCTCATCGAGGCCCGTTTCGTCACCATCTCCAAGCCCGCCTTCATGCAACTGGGCGTCCTCTGGGAAACCGGCCGCACGAAGTCGGCCACCCGCACGCCGCAGGACTACACCGGCCTGATCAACAGCCAGAACGTCCAGAACATGGGTTTGGGCATCCAACACTCCTTCACCAACATCCTGGACACCGGCACGCTCAGCGCGACCATCAGCGCGCTCGAACAGATCGGCGAGAGCCAGACGCTCAGCGCCCCGCGCCTGACCGTCCTCAACAACCTCCCCGCCACCATCAGCGACGGCAAAGTGCAGTATTACTACGAGGAGTACACGGTGAAATCCACCGTCCAGCAGTACTACACCTCCTCCTCGTTCGTCCCCAGCGGCAAGCCCACCAAGATTACGGCCGGCGCGGTCCTGAACGTTCTGGCCAGCATCAGCGGCGACGGCGAGCACATCGTGCTGGCCCTCAATCCGACCGTGAACACGGACGTGCAGATGGTCAAGTTTGCCACCGTCAGCGACTACAATCAGAACGGCCAGCTTCAAGGCACCTTCGACATCAACCTGCCCCAGTACCGCACCCAGGAACTCGCCACCCGCGTCGTCGTCAAGTCCGGCGAAACCGTCGTCATGGGCGGCGTGCTCGAACGACAACGCTCCACGATGGTCGAATCCGTCCCCATCCTGGGCGACCTCCCACTCCTCGGCCCGCTCTTCCGCCGGCGCACCGAGGTGGACCAACCACGTTATCTGCTCGTTTTCGTCACCGCCACCATCGTCGCCGACACGGGCGAGTTCGTGAAATACGGGACGCCGGCCGCCGCCCCGACCAAATAACGCGTGAGCCTCCCGCCGACCAAATCCCTCCTCGCCCGTCTGGAACCGCCGCTGCGGCGCGTGCTGGCCATTGACGCTGGCAGCCGCTGCCTGCGCCTGGCCGTGGTCGAAGCCTCATGGCGGCGGCTGCGCATCCTCAAGGAGCAGTCGCTCGACCTCGCCGCCGAAGGCTTGGTGTCATCGGAAGAAACCGCCACGCACCTGCAAACCTTCCTGGAGGAATGGGGCCGCCCGCCGATTGCCCTCACCCTGCCGCAGCACCTTTCCACCTCGCAATTGATTGACCTGCCGCCCGTGCCCGAGAGCGAAGTGCGGCGGCTCATCGAGGAGGAAACCAAGCGCCTCAGCGGCGTCAGCGACAGCGCCATCATCTTCGACTACGCGCCGGTGGAACCGCTCGTCGCCAACCGCCAGCACTACTGGGTCTCACTCTGCCAGGAAGGGGAGATTCGCGATCAGATCACGCGCCTCGGCCTCGAGGACGAAGACATCTGCGAAGTCACCACCACCGCCACCGCGCTCATCACCGCGTTCCACGCGACCATTCCCCAGGCCACCCGCGCCGTGCTGGTCCACGGCGGCGCGCAGAGCACCGTGGTGGTGATTCTCCTCGGCGGCCGCGGGGTCTTCGCCACCAGTTTTCCGGTCGGCGGCGATTTCTTCACCCGCGCCGTCGCGGGCCAGATGAAGTGCGCGGTTGAGACGGCGGAAAACCTCCGCGAGCGCAAGAACCTCCTCGCCGGCCCGGACGCCGCGCCTGGCTTCCCCGCCGTGGTGGATGGCTGGCTGGCGGAATTGCTGCGGCAGTTGCAGGAGTGGGCCAAGGACCATCCCGGCGTGGCACCGGACCTGAAGGCTTTTGAGTTGTTCGTCAGCGGCGGCGTGTTCAACCAGCCGGGCCTGGTCCCCTATCTTGATGCGCGCAGCGGCCTGCAATTCAAGGCCTGGCTGAGCGCGGCGCAGGTCGGTGCCGTGGCCCCGGCCAACGGATATGAGGTCGCCTTCGGCACCGCGTTGCAGGCGCTTGGACGCAGTGCGCAACCCGCCTCACTCCTGCCGCCGGACCGGCGCGCGGCGTGGCGTCGCCGGCTCACGCGGCAGTTGGTGGAGTGCGCCAGCGTCGTCCTGCTGGCGCTGCTGTTGATCGTGATGCTGTTCGGCACCTGGCAGCAAGCGAGTCTGGCCGGGCGCAAGCAGGCCTTGCTGGATCAGGTCGTGCACGCGCTGGGTCAGGCCCAGGAAACCGAAACCCTCACCGACTCGCTCCTGGCGGAGTACGAAGAACTGCGCCCGTTACTGGAGCGCCAGCAGCAAACCGCAGCCACGCTTCACACGCTCGCGTTGCTCGAACAGGCCCGTTCCAACCGGCCCTATTTCTATGTCCTGCTAGCCGACCAGCAGACTTATTTCACGCAGCCGCTGCCGGTCATCGGCACCAACCCCGCCGCTCCGTCGCGCCGCGTGCCGCCGTGGCTCACCAACCTCACCGCCGGCGCCACCAATCTCTCGCCCGCCCGCCCCGGCTTCATCGCCGAACTTTGCATCCCCGAGCCGGCGGAGTCCACCCGCCGCACGTTCGGCGAAGTGGTGAGCAGCCTGAAGCCGGACCCGCTGTTTGTCCGCGTGGACTCGCTCTCCGAGGATCTGCGCCGCGAACTCGCCGATCCGAAAGTGCTCCTGCCCGACCGCCATTTCTCCCTCGCCCTCGAACTTGCGGACGCTCAATGGCCGCGCCCGCCTGTCCCGCGCGTCCGCTATGCCGCCGCGCCGACCAACGGCGCGGCGCGTCCGCCCATGCGTTTTTCCCGCCCTTCCGGCGAATTTTACGGGCCGCCCAAACCCGTCCAGTAGCATGTCCATTCTTGGCCTCAACGAACGTCAGCGGCGGCTGCTCATCCCGGCGGGGGGTGTGGCCCTGGCGGCGTTTTTCTTCCTGGGCTTCCGACCGCTCTCCCGGCAGGCGGACAGCCTGGATGCCCCGCTGGCGAACACCTGGAAAAAGCTCGCCACCACCGTCGGCGAGAGCGACGCCACGACGCTGGATTTCGCCGGCATCGCCGCGCGCTTGCAGCAGACGCGCGACTCGCTGCGCATCCTCAACGCCGCGCGACGCCAAGCCGCCGCACGGGTGGAAGCCGGCCCCGAACTCCGCGAGCGGCTCAATGCGCCGTTCCTTCTGGTGGATTTTCAGAATGAAGTCCAGCGCCAGATCACGGACCTGCAAGTGCTGGCCAAGCAGCGCAGCGTCGAGCTTGCCACGAACGTCGCGCAAGGCTTCCCCGAGCACACCGCAGACTTGCGCCAGCCCGAGTTGCTGTGGGCCGAACTGGCCTTCGTCAGCGATCTGCTGACGCTGGCCGTCAACAGCAAGGTCGCCGCCATCCAGAACGTGAGCCTCCTCTCCGCGCACACGAACCGGCCGCCGGTGGTGCCGCCGGGCCGGCTGGTGGAAGTCCCGGTGCAACTGGAACTCACCGGCCCCATGCCCGCCGTCACCAGGTTCCTTGAAAGCCTCCCGCTGCGCGCCACGGAGTTCGCGGAAACCTCGCTCCCAACGCCGCCCACGAACAAGCCGGCGCTGTTCATAGACCGCTTCCTGCTGCGCAAGGAAGCCCCCGAGAAGCCGGACCAAGTCCATCTCTACCTCCGCGCGGTGGGGTTTGTTTTCCGCGACTGACCGCCATGCTCACCCGCCCGCTGCGCAGCCGCTGGTTTGCCGCCCTGATTCACGTCGGGCTGTGGCTGCTGCTGATTCTCGCCCTCGCGGCGCTGGGCGGGCGCACGCCGAGGTTCTCCGCGGCCACCACGCCCGGCGCGGCGTCGCCGGACCCGGTGCCCACGGGCATCATCCAGCGGTTGTTCAGTGCCCGGCTGCCGCTGGACAAGCGCAACGCCACGAACCTCAGCAATCCCTTCTTCACGCGTCACTTCGAGCCGCCCGTCGTGCCCGCCCCGACTACCCGCAAAGTGGAACTTACGTATCACGGCTTTTATCAAACGACCGACGGCCCGATGACCGCGCTGCTCAAGGTCGGCGAGAACATCGTGCCGGTGGCGGTCGGCGCGCGCGCCCTCGCCGACTTGTTTGTGGCCGACATCAGCTTCCCGACGCTCGTGCTGACCAACGCTGCGTCCCTGACCAATGCGCTGCCGCTGAACACGAAAAAGGTCGTGGATGTGCCGCTTTAGGTGAAATCCGAAATCCGAAATCCGAAGTCCGAAACAAATCCGAAATCCGAAATCCGAATTTGTCAGTCCGCCACGTCTGCTGCCCGCCTTAACGATGCCGTCGGAGCGCGGCTGTCGCAGCCGCAGCCCCGATCGCAAACCGGTGGCGCAGGGTATTGCCACCGCCTCTGCGGTAGGGTTCGCGCTTACTTCCTGGCGCTCGTGGACCCTCCGCGGAAAAGCTGGGCTGGCCCTTGTTCTCCGTGGCTGCGGCTGAGACAGCCGCGCTCCGCGACTGCATGGTTACGGCTTAACCTGCGGCCTTCGGCTTTCGGATTTCGGGCTTCGGATTTGTTTCGGACTTCGGACTTCGGATTTCGGATTTCCCGTTCCCTCCTCCCCTTCCGCCCTTGATCACTTCCCTTCCCCTCCTCCCCGAAGTCGGCGACCTCCTGCTCGCACAGGGCAAACTGGCCGAGCCGCAGCTTGAACAGGTCCGCCGCCGCCAGAAGCGGCTCAACATTCCCCAGCACCGCGCGATCGTGGACCTCAACTTCGCCTCCGAGGAGGACACCTGGCGCGCGCTGGCCGAGGTCAGCCAGCTTGAGTTCGTGGACCCCATGACGCTCGACTTGCCGCGCAAGACGCTCGAGCTGGTGCCGATCAAGTTCATCTTCCACTACCACCTGCTGCCGCTCGGCGCGGACGCGGAAACCCTTACCGCCGCCTTCAGCGAACCACCGCGGCAGATGGAACTGGGCAACCTGCGCCTGCTGCTGGGCAAGCGGCTCAAGGTCGTCATCGCCACGCCCAGTTCCATCCACGCCGTCATCAAGAAACAGTTCGGCCTGGGCGCGGAGACGATTCAGAAGCTGCGCGAGGAACGCGGAGTCGCCGACATCAACGAGGAAATCGTGTTCGATGTGCAGGGCAAGGAAAGCGACTCCGCCCTGGAAGCGACGCTGGCAACCTTCGTGGACCAGATTCTCCAGGAGGCGCTGCGACTCAAAGCGACGGACATCCACCTTGAGCCTTATCTGAATTCCATCCGGCTGCGCTACCGCATTGACGGCATTCTCGAAACCGTGCCGGTCCCCGCCGACATCCGCCACCTGCATCCGGCGATCATTTCCCGGCTCAAAATCATGGCCGGCCTGAACATCGCCGAGCGCCGGCTCCCGCATGACGGTCGCATCGCCATGAAGACCGGCGACGAGGAATACGACCTGCGCGTCTCCATCGTCCCGACGAAATACGGCGAGGCCATCGCCCTGCGCATCCTCGGCCGCCAGAGCCTCTTCCTCGATCTCGGCCAGCTCGGCATGGAGCCGAATCAGGAAGCCCTGTTCGCCCAGTTGACCAAGCTCCCCCAAGGCATGGTCTTGCTCACCGGTCCGACCGGCAGCGGCAAAACCACCACCCTCTACGGCGCGCTCGCCCAGGCCAACGACGAGGGCCGCAAGATCATCACCTTCGAGGATCCCATCGAGTATCAGCTTGAAGGCGTCGTGCAAATTCAAGTGCGCGATCAGATTGGGCTGAGCTTCGCCGCCGGTTTGCGCTCGGTCCTGCGGCACGATCCCGATGTGGTGCTCGTCGGCGAAATCCGCGACACCGAGACCGCCGAGATCGCCGTCCGCGCCGCGCAGACCGGCCACCTGGTCTTCTCCACGCTCCACACCAACGACAGCATCAGTGCCGTCACGCGCCTGCTCGAAATGAAGATCGAGCCGTACCTCGTGGCCTCCTCGCTCGTGTGCAGCATCTCCCAGCGACTGGCCCGCCGCATCTGTCGGCATTGCGCAGAATCGGACCCGGCCATCGCCGCCGACATCCGCGAGGAAATGGCCAAGGCGCTCCGCCTCCCGCCCGAGGAGGTGCAAGCCTGGCAAGGCCGGGGCTGCGTCGAGTGCGTCCAGAAGGGCTACCGCGGCCGCGTGGCCATCTACGAATTCTTCGTCGTCAACGAGGCCATCGCGGACCTCATCCAGCCCGGCGTCAAGACCGGCGACCTGCGCACCGCCGCCCGCCAACACGGTTGGCGCTCGTTGCGCGACCAGGGCTGGATCAAGGTGCAGCAGGGCCTGATTCCCATCGCCGAGCAGGAACGCTGGACCCGGGCGATTGACCCCAGCGTACTGGCCTGGCCGAGTTCTGCTGGAATCTGATGAGGCCCGCAAAACGCACGCGCGAGCGCGGTTCACTGAGGGGTTGCCTCAGCCGCAGTCGCGGAGACTCAGGCCCGGCCAGCTCCCCCCCCATCCGATGGAGCACTGCCATTTAGGCCAGCCGTCCGCCGGGGCGCTTGCTCCTGCTCTTGCTCTTGCTC
>Ga0105047_10012347_pt1 | contig 13761 bp, 13 predicted proteins | sample MAT04_FD_78384 | JGI IMG/M metagenome (GOLD analysis project Ga0105047, IMG submission 78384) | Freshwater microbial communities from Lake Fryxell liftoff mats and glacier meltwater in Antarctica - MAT-04 (megahit assembly) | ecosystem: Environmental > Aquatic > Freshwater > Ice > Liftoff...
AGGCCCAGACTTGCGCGCCAAATCCGCCCAGACTTGCTTACTGCGGCCCTCTGCGGGCTCGGCCGGGAGCTTTTTCAGGCCCATTCTTGGGCTGTCCGATGGCGTTTGAAAATCCTATTCGCTTTAGAGCGTCTGCAGGGGGTTGCGCAGGATTTTGCGCAGCAGCACCTGGCGGACCAGAAGCTTCCCAAGAAAGACTTGCAGGGCTATACGTTGTTGCTGGCAATGCGTAGTTGGGAGTTCGGGGCGTTTGCGGCGTTCAGACGTTGACGTGTGGGCCAATAAGCCAAAGGGTCGATCCAATGACCGCAATCTTGCTGAGCCACCTGTGGTCCAGCCACCTATGCGACGGAAGGATTACTCGCCGCTGTGAAGTAATATCAATGATCAATAACAGCATCAGCACGGTACCAGTTCATACAGTGCCTAGCTGCTCAACAGCATGTTGACCATCGCTCACTTCAATCAGCTGGACTTGCCCAGCGTCTCATGACCTCAAACACTCGACCGCACGGTCCGGACCCGCATGCCGAATGGTGTGGCAAGGATACAGTCGACATTAGAGGCCCCTTGTGCCGATGTCGGGGGGCGGCGACAAGTGACCTGTCAAAACCCGCTCGAGACCGTGATGCGGGTCACGGCTTCATTGTTGTCAATTAGTTCGTCGAGCACTTTCGCGGCACCAGCTTCATCACCTTTCGAGATCGTGTGTGCCAATGCCGAATGGAGCCGTGCGGTGCGCTCCAGTATCTTGGGTTGGCGGAAATGTGCGTAGAAGAATCGCCGGCATAGACCGTGCATCAAGCCAATTGCGTTCGCTGCGAACTCGTTGCGCGAGGCCTTGACGCAGAGTTCATTGAACTCGCGATCGACGCGCATGAAAGCCTTGTCGCGTTTTGTGTCGGAAGCTCCGGTGCGCGCGGCGGCCTCGGCCGTCGTCTCAAAGCGAAGCGCCAAAGCGGCAAACGCCTTGCGCTCGTCCACCGTGCCACGGCGCGCGGCCAAGGTTACGATTAGTCGTTCCACTTCGCGGCGAACTTCCACAACGCGAAGTTGCATTGCGACATCGATCTCGGACACCAGTGTTCCTCGCTGGGGCAGCACGACGATCAGACCTTCGCGCACCAGTCGCTGAAGGGCTTCGCGCACGGGCGTTCGCCCGATGCCCAGCATCTCTGAGAGCATGGCTTCCGACACCGCCTCTCCGGGTGGGAGTTGCAGCGTGATGATGAGTTCTTCAAGCCTTGCGTAGGCTTCGTCGCTGAGGGAGCCGGGCCGAGTGGCCCCACTGGGGGAAGAAGGCCGGGTCATGACTAGGATTTGCTTTCGGATGCCCACAGGAACTGCGAGATGTGCAGGCGCACCAGCGAGGCGTTTTCTGCATCGGCCGCACTGAAGGTGAGGTGTCCCCAGTCCGATTTGACTTCTGCATAGACACAACCAGGAATTTGCCTGGACGCCCACTCCGCGCACGCGGTCGGATTGTATAGGTCGGGTCGCGCGCCGAGGATGAGTGTTTTGGCCCGTACATTGGACAGGGCCAACGCCGTGTCGCCTCGCATGCCTGGCGTCGTGCCGACGTCGTGTGCGTCGTAAGCCAACGACTGGTACACCCAATCCAGCGGGTCAATCCCGCGATCCGCCCATTCCTGTGCACGGCGGGCTAACCAGGGCTTGAGCGCGTGGTGGTCCGGAATTTCCGAAGCCACTTGGTCTGGTGTTCGCACCGCAAGAAGCTGCATGATCAGCGCCCAGTCTTCCCAGGCACTTGCGGAAGCTTTGCGGCCGGCCCACGTCCCTGGTGCCACAAAGGGGTGCAGCGCCCGACGCGCCGCCTCATTGATACCAGCGGACCAGCCGGGCGTGCGCGCGAGCGGGGAGAGCGCGACGATACGGTCCATGCGCAGCGGGTGGCTCACACCCCATTGCAGCGCCTGCATGCCGCCCATTGAGGCCCCGGCAACCAAATGGAGCCGACCAATTCCCAAATTGTCTAGCAATCGCGACTGGCTGGCCACCATGTCGCGTATCGAGAACACTGGAAAGGCATGTCCGGGTTGGCGTACGGAGTTCGACGGAGACGTGCTCAGGCCATTACCAAGTGCATTCACGGCAAGGATGCGCAAGCGACGCGTGTCCAGTGGAAGGCTTGGGCCGATGAGGAATTCCATACGTTGATGGGTGCTGCCAATCGCGCAGAGCGCCAGCGCAACCGGGGCATCAGGGTCCGCCAGACCGTGTTCGACCCAGCTGATGTTGCAATCCTCAATGGATTCGCCGCCTTCAAGCTGGAGCGATCCAATGGACATTTGCTTGAGCTCCGGGTGGGGTGAAAACTCTATTGACATAGGCCATCTGGCTCGGTATCGTCTTCGGTAGTGTATGACTGATATATTAGTATGCAGTGGCACGTACAGCCATGCATGAACTCCTGGAGACAACTTGTGAAGCTACTCACGCCAGAACAAAAGATGCAGTACGAACGGGACGGTTATGTGTCGCCGATCCGGATCATGAGCACAGAGCAGGCCGCCACGCTGCGTCAGCGCCTGGAAGACTTTGAACGAACGCAGGGCGGACCGTTGAAAGGATCGCTGCGTCACAAGACGCACCTGCTGTTTACCTGGCTCAACGATTTGGTTCGAAACGAAAAAATCCTCGATGCAGTCGAAGATCTCTACGGCCCCGATCTTTTGTGCTGGACTACGAATTTTTTTATCAAGGAGGCTCGTGATCCGGCATTTGTATCTTGGCATCAAGATTCGACCTATTGGGGCCTTTCGCGTCCGGACGTCGTCACCGCGTGGGTAGCTTTGAGTGCATCGAATGAGGCGAGTGGGGCGATGGAAGTCATTCCCGGCAGCCACCTTATGGATCAGGTTCCGCACCGCGATACCTTCTCGGAAAACAACCTGCTGACTCGTGGGCAGGAGGTTGCAGTGGAAGTTGATCAGGCCAAGGCCACGGCGGTGGTGCTGCAGCCTGGAGAAATGTCGCTGCATCACGTGCGCATCATCCACGGCTCCGCGCCCAATGCTTCTGCCGAGCGCCGTATCGGATTCGCCATCCGCTATATCCCGACCAGTGTGCGGCAGATCAATGGCGAAGATAGCGCAACACTGGTGCGCGGCACGGACACATTCAATACGTTCGAGCACGAACCGCAGCCGACGCGCGACTTCGATCCCGCATTCATCGCCATCCACCAGGCGATTGCCGACCGCAATGCACGAATCCTCTACAAGGGCACTGATGTGCGGAGTTACGATGACGCAGCCGGACGACCGATGGCATGAAGTTCCATGCTGCAGTACTGTCTCAGGTCGGTCAACCACTGCAGATGGAGACGCTTGAACTGAGCAGACTGGCGAACTCAGATGTGCTGGTGCGCATCGAAGCCACAAGCATTTGCCACACCGATGTTGAGGTGATCGATGGGCATCTGCCCGTCCCCTTGCCGGTAGTGCCCGGACATGAAGCTGCTGGCATTGTCGTGAAGGTGGGCGAGAGTGTCCGTTCACTGAACGCTGGGGATTCCGTGGTTCTCTCATGGAATCCTCATTGCGGAGGTTGCTTTTACTGCCAGCGAGACCAACCGATCTTGTGCGCGCAATACACGACGCACTCGGCCAGCGCCTTCCACTTTGATGGAATGCCGCGGCTGTTCAGGGCCGGCGATGCCGTGCATCAGCTCATGTACACAGGAACATTTGCAGAATACGCGGTTGTGACGGAGCAGTGCGCCGTCAAGGTCCCGGCCGAATTGCCGGCAGAACTGGCTTGCCTGATCGGATGTGGCGTGATGACCGGTGTAGGCGCGGCGATGAATGTGGCCAGGGTCCAGCCGGGCGACATTGCCACTGTCATCGGCTGCGGTGCGGTTGGTCTTTCGGCCATACAGGGCGCGCGCATGGCGGGCGCAGGGAAGATCATCGCGGTGGACCGTGACGCCCGCCGGCTCGGGGTAGCAGGAATCTTGGGTGCCACCCACACCTTGCCCGCAGACCATGACTTGCAGGAAGCCCATGCGGCATTGACCGAAGGCCGCGGTGCTGACCACGTTTTCGAAGCTGCCGGCAACAATGCGGCGTTCTGCTCCAGTCTGGAACTGGTCCGTCCGGGAGGCCACGTGGTTTGGCTGGGCAAGCTGCCGCCGCAACGCCAGGTTGCGCTGCGCTGGGGGTCTGTGATGGGCGAGAAACGCATCATTCGCTCCAGCTATGGCGGCGCACGGCCGCAACGCGACTTTCCCATGCTCGCGCAGGCTTGCCTCGAAGGTCGCCTGCAACTCGCGCCCTACGTCACGAGCCGCCTAGGGCTGCAGGACGTTAACGAAGGCATTGACCGCCTGCGCAGGGGGCTTGACATCCGAGCGGTGATGCTGCGCCAATTGAGTGCCTAGCGCACGCGTTCAAGGATGCTGACGTAGTGAGTGACGGCCGCGCCGCCCATATTGAATACTCCCACCAGTTCCGCATTGGGCACCTGGATTCCTCCTGCGGTGCCCGTGAGCTGCATCGATGCCAGTACGTGCATGGAAACGCCGGTCGCCCCTATCGGGTGGCCCTTGGCCTTAAGTCCGCCTGAGGGGTTCACCGGAAGCTTGCCGTCCATCTCGGTCCAGCCTTCGTTGATGGCGCGTGCGCCCTGTCCCTTGGGCGTGAGGCCCATGGCTTCATATTCCATCAGTTCGGCCACGGTGAAGCAGTCGTGCGTTTCAACCAGGCTGAGGTCGCCCAGCGTCAGGCCGGATGTTGCAAATGCCTGCTGCCATGCCTTGGCGCAGCCTTCAAAGGCGATGATGTCGCGCTTGCTCATCGGCTTGAAGTCGTTCACATGTTCGGCGGCCCGGAAGCCGATGGCCTTTTGCGCGTTCATGGCCATGTCGCGGTGCATCAGCACCACCGCAGCGGCGCCGTCGGACACGGCCGAGCAGTCACTGCGCTTGAGTGGCGGGGCCACCATCGGGTTGCGGTCTGATACCTCTCGACAGAAGTTGTAGCCCAAGTCCTTACGGAATTGGGCAAAGGGGTTGTTGACGCCATTACGGTGGTTTTTTGCGGCGATGCGCGCCAGCGCCTCGCTCTGGTCGCCATACCGATTGAAGTAGGTCTGGGCCATGTTGCCGAAGATGCCGGCGAAACCAGCCGTCACGGTGGCTTCTTCCTTGAGGTAGGCCGAACCGATGAGAATATCTGCCACCTGTGGACCCCGCACCTCCGTCATCTTCTCTGCACCGACGACCAACACGACTTTTGATCGGCCGGCAGCAATCGAATTGAGACCCTGGTGCAGTGCAGCTGAGCCCGTGGCGCAGGCGTTCTCCACGCGGGTGGAGGGTGTGAAGCGCAACTCGTCCGAGGCCTGCAGGGGCAGTGAAGACAGGAAGCGCTCTTTCACGAAGCCTTCTCCAAAATGACCAAGGTATATCTCGTCGATGTCCTTGGGTTCGAGCCCCGCGTCGGCGATGGCCTCCAGGGTAACGCGGCAGATCAACGATTCGATGTCGTCCTGCTCCAGGCGACCAAAGGGCGTGTGTGCCCAGCCTACGATGCATGCGTTCATGGTGAACTCCTTGGAAAGGGGGGTAGGGAGAGTCAAGAAATCTTGCAGGTCATGCCACCGTCCACCGGCAGTAATACGCCCGTGATGTAGCGTGCCTCATCGGAGGCCAGAAAAACCGACGCGTGGGCAATGTCCCATGCGTCGCCCATGGCGCCGGTGGGGCAGGCCGCATTGCGCTTGGCCACGAGGTCAGCCTCGTCGTCAAACTGGGAGTTCAAGGAAGCACGCGCGGTCGGTGTGTTCATCATTCCCGGCAGGATGGCATTGGCTCGGATGCCCTTGCGGGCGTACTGCAACGCAACAGCCTGCGTGAACTGGTTCACTGCCGCCTTGGACGACGCGTAGGCAATGTAGGCCGTTCCCAGCCAGCGGATGCTGGCGATGGACGACACATTGACGATCGCGCCCGAGCCCTGCGCCTCCATGATCGGCAAGACGTGTTTGCAGGTGAGGAAGATGCTTCCGACGTTGAGGGACATGGAGTCGTTCCAGGTCTTCTCGCTCATCTCCACCGGGCCGCCAATGAAGGCCATGCCGACGTTGTTGTGCAGAATGTCGATTCGGCCATGCAGTTGCATGCATTGCGCCACGACATGGGCAACGTCGTCGGCCACTGTCACGTTTGCCGCAATCGCCTCGCACGTGCCGCCTTCGCCCCGGATGATTTCCGTGGTCTCTTTGGCTGCGTCCGGGTTCAGGTCCACCGCAATCACCTTCGCACCTTCTCTCGCGTAGGCCACGGCGGTAGCCTTGCCGTTTCCCCAGCCAGGTCCGATGGAGCCGGCACCAAACACCAGTGCGATCTTGTCTTTGAGTCGGTTTGTCATACAGTTCTCCTGGTCAGACGCGGCGGGCCCGGCCGACCCAGAATTTTTCACGGATGTCTTTCTTGAGCACCTTGCCGACGGCGCTGCGCGGCAGATTCGGCCAGACTTCTACCGTCTTGGGCGCCTTCATGCCGCCCAGGCGTTCTCGACAGAACGACATGATTTCTTCCGGTGACACCGATTGACCAGGCTTGCACTCGATCACAGCCTTGACCGCTTCACCCCACTTCTCGTCTGGTACTCCGATGACCGCGCAGTCCTGCACACTCGGGTGACCCCAGATGACCTGCTCAATCTCTGACGGATAGAGATTGAAACCACCCGAGATGATCATGTCTCGCTTGCGGTCAACAATATAGACAAAGCCGTTACCGTCTTTCAGGCCGATGTCGCCAGTATGGTGCCATCCAAACTTTGACGCCTCCTCGGTCGCCTTCTGATTCTTATAGTAGCCCTTCATGACCAAGTTACCGCGCGTGACGATCTCGCCGCGTTCCTCGGGGCCAAGCAACTTGCCCTCGTCGTCCATGATTTCCACCTGCGTAAACACGGTTGGCCTCCCGCAGCTTTGCAACCGGCGTTCCAACTGGGGGTTGCCAACCACGTTGTGGTCCTGCGGTGACATGAAGGTGCACAGCATGGGCGATTCAGCCTGTCCGTAGGTCTGCGCCATGACAGAGCCGAAAATCTCCATTGCTTCCTTCAGCTTTTCCGATGACATGGGCGCAGCGGCATAGATGAAGTGCTTGAGCGACGAGTAATCGAAGGTCCGCACCAGCGGATGTGCCAGCATTGAATAGATCGCCGTGGGCGGCAAAAAAAGAGTGGAGACACGGTGTTTCTCGATAGCCTGCATCATCTCCAGCGGGTCGGCGCGCGGCAGCACCACCTGCGTCGCACCCATGGCCAGCAGAGGAAATGCGACGCAGCCGGCAGCATGCGTCATGGGCGCGGCCACCAGGTGGACCGGAGGCTCCTCGTAGTGCATGCTCGCACAGAAATTGGCGATCATGGTCGTGAAGTTCAAATGGGTGAGCATCACGCCTTTGGATCTACCAGTGGTGCCTCCTGACGGCCAGATCGATACCAGGTCGTCCGGTTTTGCCGCTATGTAGGGCGCGGGCGCATTGAAGTCCTTGAGCCAATCGTACAGCCACGGGTCGGCGCCGTTGGGCTTGTCCACGCAGACATAACCCTGGATATGCTGCGCTCCACGGCGGATGGTAGCCAGGTCCTTGTCAAAGCTGCTGTGGTAGAACAGCCAGGCGCACTCGTTGCTATCCAGGACGTAAACGTTGTCATCGAGCGAGTTGCGCGCGTTGAGAGGCATCCACGCCATGCCGGCGCGTAAAAGGCCCAGGATGCATGCGAAGGCATCCATGTCGTTGGGGCTCAGCACGGCACCCACCATCTGTGGCTTCATGCCATAGGCGATCAGCCCGTTGGCCAGCCGATGCGTGAGCTCGCTGGTTTCGGTGAAAGTCAGTCTGCGTTCGCCGTCGATCAGGCAGTTGCCTGTGGGATTGCGGCTCACACCGCGGTCAAAGTAGTCGATCAGTCTCATGCCTTGGGTTCCTGAGTCATGCTGTCACCGGATCACACAGTCATGCGGTGTTCGATATTCGCACGGTCCGTGCGGAATTCTTCCGTGGTTCCGCTCCAGGCGACTGCGCCGTGATCGATCACATACAGGCGGTTGCTGATCTCCAGCGGAATGGCCAGCTTCTGCTCGACCAGCACGATTGCAACGCCTTGTCTGTTGATTGCAACAATTGCGTCGCGCACGTCGCGTACGATCAATGGCGCCAGACCTTCTGATGGCTCGTCCAACATCAGCACCTTGGGGTTGGTCAGGACTGCCCGGGCTATGGACAGCATCTGTTGCTCGCCGCCAGACAGGGACACACCCCTGGACAATGCACGCTCCCGCAGCTTGGGGAACAACTCGTAGACACGCGCCTCGGTCCAGTAGCCCCCCTTGTGTGCCACGCCCGCGATGGCCAGGTTTTCCTGCACCGTCAGGTTGGGGAACACCTGGCGGTCTTCGGGCACATAGGCCAAGCCCAACCGGCTCATCTGGTGTGACTTGTGGTCCGTGACGTCCTGGCCCTGAAAAATTCTTTTGCCACTGGCACAGTCCAGTAGCCCCATGCAGGTGCGCAGTGTGGTGGTCTTACCCGCGCCGTTTCGGCCGAGCAAGGCAGTGATCTCTCCCGCGTCGACGCGGATGGACACGCCCTCCAGCGCGATGGCCTTGCCGTAGAAGGCGTCGACGGATTCAAGAGAGAGCATGCTCGTCTCCAAGATAGGCTTCGCGCACGGCAGGATCGCGCCGCACTTGCTCAGGCGCGCCATCCGATAGAACCGCGCCTTGGTTCATGACAACGACGCGGTCCGACACGCGCATCACCACGTCGATGTTGTGTTCGATCAGAATGACGGTGCGGCCCTTCGCAATGCGGGTGATGACATCCATCGTGCGGTCGATTTCCTTTTCGCCGACGCCTGCAAGTGGTTCATCCAGCAACAGAATAGCCGGATTGGTCATCAGTGTGATACCTAGTTCGAGCGCGCGCTGGTCACCGTGCGACAGTAAGTCTGCAGCGTGATTGCGAAACTGTGCAAGACCGATGTTGTCGATCATGGCGTGGGCCTCGTCGGCAATCGCAGTGTAGTGTTGAACGGGCCGCCAGCAAGGCTGCATATGGAACACACGTGCCTGTGCGGCAAGGCGAAGATTCTCGAATACTGTCATGCCGGCAAACACCTTGGTGATCTGGAAACTGCGGCCGATACCCTTTCGTGCCCGCTCGTGGGCTTTGACGGATGTAATGTCCTTTCCGTCCATGAAGACCTTGCCGCTAGTCGGAGGCTGTCGACCAGAAAACACATTGATGAGTGTCGTTTTGCCCGCGCCATTGGGACCAATGACGCTGTGAAAGAGGCCTCGCTCAAAGTCTAGCGAGACGTCGTTCACTGCTGCCAGCGCTCCAAATCGGACACTGACGGCATCACACCGCAGGGCCATCAGGGCCTCGGGCGTGGGCGAGGTCATGGCTTTTTGTCCTTGATCAAGCTCGCGCGAAAAGATACCAACACGCCGTGGATGCCGTTGGGCATGTACATGGTCGCCACAATAAAAATCAGACCGAGAATTCCGTACCAGTGAATCGTGTAGGAACTGAGGGTTTCCTTGAGTACTTCAAACACCACCACCCCCAGCACCGGCCCAAACAGCGTGCCAATGCCGCCCAGAAGGGTCATGATGACGACATCTCCGGATGTGCTCCAGTGCAAGCCCTGTGGGTTGACGAACTGCATGAGCGAGCCAAGCAGGGCCCCCGCGACGCCGGCATAGACGCCGGAGACCGCAAACGCGGCGAGCTTGAGTCGTTTCACGTTGAACCCCACCTGGTCTGCCCGTACCTCATTCAGCTTTACACCCTTGAGCGCCTGGCCGAATGGCGAATTGCGCAGGCGCAGGGAGACGTATAGCGCCAGTGCGAAGAACCCGAGTACGAGCAGGTAAAACTTCGTGTCATCGAGAAAATCAATCCCGAGCAAACGTGGCCGAGGAACGCCGGTCACTCCGTCTTCGCCGCCTGTCAGTGCACGCAGGGGCGACGAGGCAGCGAAGAACAGTAGCTCTGCGATGGCGAGAGTCATCAGGGAGAAATAGATTCCAGACAAGCGCAGGGCGAGTGCCGCGACGACGAGCGCAACGGCGCCACCAGCCAGCCCCGCTGCAATGACCGCTAGTGGAAAGAGCGCTGGGTTTTGGATGACGATGAAGGCAAAAACGTACGAGCCGACACCCAGAAACGCGGCATGGCCAAATGACAACAGGCCCGTGACCCCAAAGACAAGGTCGTAGCCGATGGCAAAGACGCACCAGATCATGATGAGCGTCATGAAGTACAGGTGCCCACGATCCTGAATGACTATTGGTGCCAGGCACAGCAACAGCACCAGCATGAGGATGCGCTTCATGCCTGGCGCCCTTTCACATTGAACAGGCCCTCGGGCCTGAAAATCAGCGTGACTATCAGGAGCGCATAGGTCAGCAGGAAGATCCAATCGGCCGCGAACTGCTGGCCGACGGCGCGGGTCATGCCTATCAGCATGGCGCCAAGGATCGCTCCGCGAATGTTGCCTAGTCCGCCAATTACCACCACCATGAAGCAGTCTATGATGATGCTGAAACTCATGCCAAGCTTGAGCGGCAGCAAGGGTCCAGCTACTACACCGCTGATCGCAGCCAGCATGGTGCCAGCGACGAATACCCCGGTGCGAACTCTGCCAACGTCAATGCCCAAGCATGAGACCATGGCGCTATTGACGCTCGCTGCGCGCACTACAATGCCGATACGTGTTCGTTCGATCACATAGAAGAGGACAATGGATAGCAGCGTCCCAAAGAAGATGATGAACATCCGGTAGTCTGTGACAGTAGAGCCGAACAGATCTGTCGTGCCTGCCAAACTCGCGGGGGGGTTGATCGATTTGAAGTTGACCCCCCATGCCATGCGGATGAATTCCTCTATCAAGAGGATGTATCCGAATGTGAGCAGCAGCTGGTAGGCAGGATTCCGACCGTACAGTGGGCGGAGTGTGAAATACTCGAGAATGCCGCCGACCAGGCCCACAATGATTGGCGCGATCACAAGGGCCAGCCAGAAGTTGCCCGTCCAGGTCACAAGTTGAAACGCCACATAGGCTCCGAGCATGTACAGCGAGCCATGCGCGAAATTCACTACACCCAGTAGGCCAAAAACAAGAGTCAATCCTGCAGCGAGCAGGAAAAGAAGCATGCCAATGCTCAAGCCGATCAAGACCACTGACATGCGTCGGATTCCCGTGCTGCTATGTCGAGGCCAGAGTTACTTCGGGCATTCGGGGAATAGGCCAGCCGGCGGGAAGGTGTCAGTGACCTTGAGCATCAGAGCAGGCTGTGGGGCCGTACCCTTGACGGCTTCGGCCCACAGGCCAACGCCCAGTGCTTGGTGGTCGCAGGCGCGCATCTGACGCGGACCGAACAGTGAGTTGGTATGGCTACTGCCTTCAAAGGCGGTCACCCATTTTTCGGAGTCCCAAGAGCCGGTCTTTTCTACCACGTCCATGAACCAGTTCATGCCGTCAAAAGCATGGCCGGCATAGGCATTGGGCCATTCGTTGTACTTCTTGCGGTAGGCCTCGACAAACGCCTTGTTCGCGGGTGTGTCATAGCTGAAGTGGTACCGCGCCACGGTCTTTACGCCCACCACATCCGGACCCACCGCCATGGCGGCGTCATCGTCCAGGAATCCGGTGCCGAAAATCTTGACCTTGCTGCCCAGCTTGACCTGGCCTGCTTGTTTGAGCAGCGTGATGGTGTCGGCTCCTGTGGTCACGATGAACAGGCCGTCAGCTCCCGACTTCGCCACCTTGTCGATGATCACTGAGTAGTCCTGGCTGCCGATGGCGGCAAAGTCTTCACCCGCTACCTTCACGCCCATGGTGGTCAGGCTTGCCTTCATGGTGGCCCAGGTGTCGCGACCCACTGGCTGGTCCACGGCGACCACGTACACCGACTTCAGCCCCGCCTTCTTGACGTACTCTGCGGCCATGCGGGTTTCCATGAAGGCCAAATTGGATGTGCGAAAAGTGTATTTGTTACGGGCCGAGCCAGTGATCTGGTCCGCCGCAGAGGTGGTGACGATCAGCGGCACCTTGCGCTGGTCAGCCACCGGCATGATGGCAAGCGTCTGGCCGGAGGCGCCATCGCCAAACAGCACACTCACGCCGCCAGCAAGCAGCTTGTTGGCCTTCTGCACTGAGGTTTGGGGCTTGGTTTCACTGTCCTCCCAAAGTGCCTTCACTGGTTTGCCAAGTACCTTTCCACGTTGCTCGACTGCAAGGTCTACACCTTTTTGCATGCTGGTGCCCAGTAGCGCGTAGGCACCGCTCAACGGAACGACACCGCCTATGACAAAAGCGTCCTTGGGAGCCTGGGCTTGAGCTGCCTGGCCAAGAAGGATTGCCGCGCCGACGACGGCGCGCGCGAGAGAAATTCCAAGTTTCATCTTTGTCTCCTGATCGTTAAGGTGGGCGCACCGCAACGGAGCCTGGATATGGCGCAGCGGCGCAACTAATATATCAGTACCATTTCAGATTGATTCGAGGGATTTCCCTAACAGGCTGTTGAAAAGCGCCCGCATGTAGACGCGCTTTGCGGGATGGTCGCTGTAGATATCGTGTTCGTGCTTTGGATGGAGTGAAGACGATGCCGGGCTCAGACGAGTTGCAGCAAGCGCGTTTCACGGTGGCCAAGTTGGAGGATTTCGTTCCTGCGGATCATCCGCTGCGATCAATCCGCACGTTGGTCAACGAGGCGCTGGGGTGCTTGGGAGGGCTGTTCAACCTGATTTACGCCGATACAGGTCGTGCCTCCATCGCTTCCGAGAAACTCCTGCGTGCCATGCTCATTCAGATCTTCTTCTGTGTGCCCAGCGAGCGCCAGTTGATGGAGTAGATTCGTTACAACCTTCTGTATCGCTGGTTCATTGGGCTGGCCATCGACGACGGCACCTGGGACTACTCGACCTTCTCCAAGAGCCGGTACCGCTTGCTTGAGCGTTCGAGGATAGTATTCACACGCCATGCTCGCGGCACCACGCGCTTTTGTCGGCCTGCGACATGTCCGCCGTAGTGATCACAGCCTCCAACCGCATCTTCTCGCCAGCGTTGCAACGTTGCGAACTCTCCCGACACAATACAGCTGACATCGCGTGTCCTGCGCCGGTTTGGGCATTCCCCAACCGGCGCGCTGATCAAAACTGGCTTCGGGCGTGGTCTGGGCTGACTCGGCCGATTGCGATTCGATGGGGACCGTGCAAGGGCTGTCGGTGGCATCGCATGTCATCCCAGCAGGCGACCCTGGGTCACACCGGCGAGCGTCACTCGAAACATCTGCCGGATTTCTGACGCGTGGTAGTCCGGCGGCGCAAGGTGCATGGTGCAGCGGTTGTCCCACATCACCATGTCATGCTTGCGCCAGTGGTGGCAGTAAAGGAACTCGGGTTTCACGCTGTGCTGGAACAGGAAACGCAGCAGGCCCTTGCTTTCGTCGGTTGTCATGCCGTGGATGCCGCGCGTGACGGCCGGATTGAGGTACAGCGCCTTTCGCCCGGTGACCGGATGCGTGCGCACCATCGGCTGCACCACCGCGGGCACGGCCTTTTGGTCGCCCGCCGATTTGCCGGAGTCGCAGGCCGAAGACGCTGCCGGCGCTGACCTGCCGCAGTTCGTCAAGGACGAGTTCGACGCCTTCCTGGAATGCGGCATCCTGGCCCACGGGTTCCTGAGGCTGCGCTGTGGAGATTGCGGGCAC
>Ga0105047_10012348_pt1 | contig 13760 bp, 9 predicted proteins | sample MAT04_FD_78384 | JGI IMG/M metagenome (GOLD analysis project Ga0105047, IMG submission 78384) | Freshwater microbial communities from Lake Fryxell liftoff mats and glacier meltwater in Antarctica - MAT-04 (megahit assembly) | ecosystem: Environmental > Aquatic > Freshwater > Ice > Liftoff...
GGACTGCGCTTTTTCAGCCGTCGTGCGCCTAATCAGAAGCCTCTATAGTTCAGACTCCCGACTCTGTGGACAGACACTAACTAAAAGACATTTCGATTATCAAATGCCTTTCGTAGGTTTGGGAAAAACAAATTCCGCTACGATGCTGCGTAAAATCCTGAAATATGTCGGATTGATTTTATTGGTTCTGATACTGTCTTTCTGCGGATTACTCATATTCTCCACTGTTACGGATTACAACCCTGAACCGGAAAGTGAACTTTCGTTAGATGCGGAAGGAAAGGCGGCGGCGATGATGGTTCCCGACACTGTTTCTGTCCTTATCTGGAATGTTGGTTACGCGGGCCTTGGAGCAGAAATGGATTTTTTTAATGATGGGGGAAAAGGTGTTCGCCCGACACCAGAATTAAATACCTCATACCTCAACGGAATTTCTTCTTTTCTCGGGACTATGAAAGACAGCGTTGATTTTATTTTGATTCAGGAAATTGACCGCGACAGCAAACGAAGCTATACTACCGATCAGGTTAAAGTGCTATCGGAAAAGCTTCCGGGATTCGATAGCCATTTTGCTGTGAATTACGACGTTAAATTTGTGCCTGTGCCTTTTGCATTGCCCTATACGCCTTATGGCAAAACATTCGGCGGACTGGTTTCATACAGCCGTTATCCTGCAATTTCTGCAACAAGAATTCAATATCCCGGCGGATTCTCGTGGCCAACGAAAATTTACATGCTGGATCGTTGTGCGCTAGAGCAGCGTTATAAATTGCTAGGAGGAAAAGAATTGCTGATTGTAAATACACATAATACGGCCTACGATGCGACCGGTGAAATTAAAAAAGTGGAACTCGCTTTTCTTAAGAAGCGATACGAAGCTGAAACGGCGAAAGGCAATTTTGTAATTGTGGGAGGTGACTGGAACCAGGTTCCGCCGGGATTCGACTCGAAGCATTTCAGCAGCAACATTGCGGATGATTACACACCACAGGCTTTGACGAAAGATGTATTTCCGGCAGGGTATAATGTTAGCTACGACTCATCATTGGCAACCAATCGCAGCAATGTGACTTCGTTTGTTAAAGGAAGCACGTACACTACATTGATCGATTATTTTATCAGTTCTCCTAATATTGAAATTTTAAAAGTAAGGGGAATTGACCTGGGATTTAAACATAGCGACCATCAGCCGGTTATCTTAAAATGCGTTTTGAAGAGGTAGGTTTTTTTGTTGTGAGTTTTGAGTTTTGAGTTAGCCTGCCGGGAGAAGATTTGTGGAAGATGGATTTTGTTTTTAGTTGTGAGTTATGAGTTAGCCCGCCAGAAGAAGATTTGTGGAAGATGGATTTGCGTTGAGTTATGAATTATAAATTACGAATCTATAGTTTATGGGTTAGGAATTTTGGCCTGCAAATAATTTGTAATTCAAATAAAAAATATTAAACAAAAAAGGTTTTGACGATACGACAGAGAATTTTGAAGGCCCTTTACCCGTTGGTTGTGAGGTCGCAAAGTAAAAGTTCAGGAGGCGAAGTACTGATGAATTCGTCCCACGTGCCACCTTCCTCTCCTATTATTGATTTGCTCTTGCAAACTGGTGATGGAAAATTAAAAGAAGCCGATATTAAAGGGAAGAAATTGCTGCTTGTGAATACTGCTTCAAATTGCGGGTATACACCTCAATTTGGAGAATTGCAGCAACTTTACGAGGATAATAAAGGAAAACTTCTGATTGTCGGATTTCCTGCGAATGATTTTAAGGAGCAGGAAAGAGGAACGGATGCTGAAATAAATGAGTTCTGCCAGGTAAATTACGGCGTGAGTTTCCCGGTAATGAAAAAATCATCCGTTGTTCCAGGGAAGAACCAGAATCCCATTTTTAAATGGTTGAGTAATCCGGCATCAAACGGATGGAACAAGCGCTGGCCGGTCTGGAATTTCAGTAAATACCTGGTTGATGAAAAAGGAAATTTACTGGGGTACTTCGGGCCTGCCGTTTCACCACTGGGAGATGAAATAACAAAAAGAATAGGCTGAAATCTGAGTTCCAGACTTGTTCAACTTTGCGGAAAATCATTCACACCACAATTAAACCAAGGAGGTTCTATTTCACAGAGGTTTAGAAGGGATTTTATTGACGCAATATGTCATAAAAAGATAAGGTTAAACGCATCTTTTGCCGATCGCCGATTAGTTATCTTTCTGAATATCCTGAACGCTTAGCTTCACCAATCCAGGCAATACCTTCAGCTGCTCGTCCAGCACCATAGCGTCACCAGCAAGAACGAGCTTGTATGCATCAGGATTAAAATATTTCTTTAAAATCTTATTCACCTGGTCCAACGTTATTGCATCCAGCATTGCCAGATACTCATTCCGTTTTGTGATATCCTTGTATAAAACAGGATTGTAAAACGCAATCACCTCAGCCGGACTTTCAATTGCCAGTCGTCTATTCCTTAACCGCGCCTTTGCTTTATCAAGTTGTTCCTGATTAATTCCTGTTTCATAAAACTGCTTTAACACCCTGTCGAAAGAAACAATTGTCTGATAGGCAACTTCATTTCTCACCTGTGTGGAGATGCTGTAAATACCATTGTTATCCTGCTCATTCAGACCGCTGGATATTCCATAAGTCTTGCCTTCTTTGGCCCTTATTTCATCAAAAAGAATTTCATTAAATGCATTGTTTGCCAGCTGGAAAAGCAGCGCATCCTTAGAGCCGCCAGCCGGACCCTTTTTATTCCACTGCAGGGAGGTCTGACTAGCTTTGTTTTTATTTATAAGGTAATATTCTTTCTTTCCTATTGATTCAAACTCATACGCGGCTCCATTATTTTCGCCAAAGGCTGCCGTCCATGAACCAAATAGCCGCTCGATTTCTGCTTTCATTTTCACAAAATCAAAATTACCGGCAACAACCAGCTGCGTGTTTTTTGGAGTGTAATTAAACTTATAAAACTCCATCAATTGTGCAGAGGTAATTTTATTAAGCTGAGTTGCGTAAAAATGCCGTCCCAGTGGATGCGCCGTTCCATAAACCACATATTCTGAAAATACAGATGAAAGCATCCCGATATCCATTTTTGCGGGGTTGTTATAATTCAGCGTCTGCTCAATTTCCTGTTTTATCTCATCCGCCGGGAATAATGGCTTCAATAAAACCGAACTGAAAAGATCCATTGCCGTTTTTGTATCCTTTTCCAGAAAAAGCATTCCCAACGAAGTAAAATTGTCGTTGCTTGACGAACCGATAGAACTTCCCAATTTCGAAATCAGGTTATCCTGGTTGATTCTGGTATAATTTTCATTTCCCAGCTTTAGCCCGGTTGCAGTCATTGATGCCATAAGCTGCTGGCCCGGATTTTCAGTCTTTCTGCCAACATTAATAAAGCAATTAATCTGAACGGCCGGAATCGTTCCGAAGCGGATCATTTTTACCTCAAGACCGTTTTTTAATTTAAACTCCTCGATGGGCAATTGTTTGGTTTGCGCAAATGCCTGAGCACCCCCAAACACTATAACAATAAGCAACTTTGAAACTAGATTTCTCATGCGAATTTTCTTCTTTAAATTATTATTCCGGCTTAATGTTCACAAATTGAATACGCTCCTCTGACAGGTATTTTGCAGCAACTTCCTTAATCTTCTCTGGTGTTACCTTTTTAAATTCGGCAACCATGGAATAGGCAAGCTGAAAGTCGTTGAGGTAGTATTCTGCAATGCCTAATTTTTCCGAAATATTCTCACATTCGTAATTACTTAATTTTTCACTATTCTCAGCTGCGGCAATAAATTCATCCAGTCTTTCCTGGGGAATGCCTTCCGCAATTATTTTATTTATTTCTTCCCTGATTGCCTTTTTCACTTTAACATTTCCGGGAGCTGCTCCCATAATAACATCGATTAGCCCAAAATTGGGATAGTAACTCCATCCATCGCCCGAAGGCAAAAATCCATACGCGCTATGTTCCTTTTTAACCAGCCTGTTGGTAAGAATAGAGTTGTCATCAGTAAAAAGAACTCCAAGGGTTAGTTTTAATGCAAAGAAGTCAGGATCACTGGAAGCAGGTGTAGGAAATACATAGGAATAAATCTGCACCGGGAAATTGATATTCATTTCGGCAGTCCTTATTTTAAATGTATCCAACGGCGGGATATTTTGCCGTTTCCTGATATCAAGTTGTTTAGTAACCGGACCAAAATATTTCTCAGCCATTGCAAAAACTTCGTCGGTTTTAACATTTCCCACAACAACAACAAATGCATTATTCGGACTGTAATAACTGTTATAAAAATCCATGCATTGTTCTGCACTGAATTTCGTAATTTCTTCCAGGAAGCCGATTACATCAACTTCGTAGGGATGATTCTCCGGATAGAGAAACGGATACCGCTCGGCATTCATTTTCTGGTACCAGTTATTCATTCCATTCCTCAGTTCTTCACCTACAACCTCACGTTCTGTATTTAATATTTCCTGCGTCACCACGAGATTCGCCATGCGGTCGGCCTCAATATCCATCATTGTTTCCAGCGCAGTTGCCGGGATGTACTCGTGATAAACAGTACGATCAAATGAAGTATATGCATTTACCTTTCCGCCTACTTTATCAACGTTTTCGAACACTGATTTACCAGGGAATTTTGCTGTTCCCCTAAACATCATATGTTCGAATAAATGGGCCATTCCGCGGATGCCGGGCTTTTCATCTTTGCTGCCGGTGCGGTACCACACTTCGAATTGAACGAAATCATTGTCGGGCTTCTCACATACTATCACCTTCAGCCCGTTTTTTAACGTCTTTGATGTTGATGGATATGGAATAGCAACTGATTGCAATGAAATCCCGAAAAGACATGCAATTAAAAGGAAAGCTCTCATAGTATTAAATCTGGTAAAAAGATAGAAACAATTTTTTTATGATCAGAAGTTTATTCCGAAACGGAAGCCTGAACTTATTTTTTTCTGATTTGAAAATCCAGTTACAAATTCTGCACGCACGCCAAAGCGTTGAAGTCCGATCGATAATTCCGCATATGCATTTTTTCCATCAGTAGTCAAGACAGCTGCCTTTCCGACTTCCTGAAGCTTCAGGCGCTTTATTAACGGAATCTTATTCAGGAAAAAGCCTCCAAAATTATGTTCAAAATGCCCTTCAATAAACTGATCATCTGTACTATTGGAATAATATCCCAACAACTGAAAATCAGAAAGCCCAAATCCTGAAAACAACGTTTGGTTACCGTTGAAATGATACCAATCCATGAAGTACATTTTTGCAGTATTCAGGAATTTCCCGGCCTTTATATTAAACCTGGAATTACCAAGCAATTTTAAATTCAAATCCTGCTCAATTCCTATGGTAAGAAGGTCGTAATTAACATCGCTACCCAAAGCATTTATTCCCTTCCTGTAATTAACCACCAAGGTTGGAAACTTTGATCCGGTAACCTGCTTATAATTCGGTGAGGTGTAATAACGTTGTTTGAAAACATACCGGACCTGCAGATTCAAAGCCAGCGCATTATTATCAGCGAAAAAATAGGAAGAATCGACAGCATCCCTGGGATTATTGGTTGTATAGGAATTGTCGGTACTCAAAATTGCATAACCCGTTCTGTTGATCAATGCCGAACGCTGGGAATACTGTGCATTTGCGGTAAAATAGAAGCCGTTGAACAACTCCGAAGAATGGTAAACATTCACATAATTGTTGAGATACAGTTTCATGAAATTCTGTTCGTTCAACAATGAATACAGCGAATTAATAAGTGGGAGAATTGGCCGCGAACGATTGAACTGGGCATAATCTCTCCCTGCGGAAAAACCGAAACTGGCGAATTTCTGTGGTTTGTAATAATAGTTTCCACGCACAGTTCCGTAAAAATCCACGTTTGCAAATCCGTAGCCCAGCGAACCTCCGAGACTCCAGTTAGTTCGGTTCTCGTAACGTTGACTGTAATCAACTGTAGTGCTTAAATTAACACCCTGAACGGTATTAAACTGAATCCCCAAGGCAGGGCCCGAAACAGACCAGGAGCGCTTTTTAAATGTATTGGAATGACTGTAACCCAGGAAGAGGCTTTTGAATTTAAACTTGTTGCCTTTGCGATCAGTTGAATCCGTGTATTCTTTTGAGTTCTTTATTTTGGAAAGACTGTCACGTTTTCTGTAGTCATTCTCCTCTTCCAATGTTAACGGTATCGGGCGGGAATCTTTCCAGTACGAACTGTCCTTTTTATTTGCATCCTCGTTTACCTTCATTAGCTCGTTGGTAAAAAAATGTTTTGGGAAATCAGGATCGATAATATAATTGGAATTTACACCTACATACATTCCGTCTCCTTTAATTCCGAGAAATCCGAAATCAAAAACGAATTTTGTGTTAAACGGCAGCCATGCATCCTTCTGAACGGGTAAAAAAACCTGGTTAATGCGCAACGTATCAACAAAGTCGATTTGTGCATCTTTAGTAAGAACAAGCTGCAGGCTATGGATTCTCCAGCTCTCATCCATAATATTAATTATACCGCTGAATACAGGGTCATTCTTACGTTTAGGGATTACCCGGATCTTATTGATGGTGGCGCCATCCTCGGTAAAAGTACCAAGAAGCACATATTTATAGCTTAGCATTGCATTGCCCGAAATGGGTGAAATAAATCCCCGCTCGCTTAATCCGTCAATTTCAAGTAGGTTTTCATAAAAATTAAAAAGCATATCGGAAGCCTGATTGTAGCTGAACGCTTTGTTGTTGCCGCTTACCTTTGAGGAGATCATTTCCTCCCGAACCTTATCTTTTTGCTTGAAATTAAATTTCGAGACCGATTCCGATAAATAAATAATTCCGGTAGTGCTATCAATTTCATTATCCGGATCTATCTCGACTCCCATAATTTTTTTCGGTTTTTCCAGAATGCGCTGCACACCTTTTATATAAACATCGCAGCTATAGGCATCAATCTGTTCGAGGTAGAATTTCCGCTTTTTCTGTGCCTGTCGGATTACTTCATAAGCCGGATCTTCTGCGGAAGCGTTTATTACCGTTTCCCGTAGCTGAAAACTTTCAGGCACCAGCTTCACATCTACAAAGATATTCTGGTTGGAAAGCGTGACCTTTTCGATGTGTACCTTGTATCCGATAAGTCTGAACCCAAGCTCATATGTTCCTGCTGCCAGCTCCATGCTGTACATGCCATCCATATTGCTGGTTGTACCGCGTGTTGTGCCTTTGATGTAAACACTGGCGAAAGGGGCAGGTTTGCCGGTTTCGTCAGTTACTTTACCACTCACAGTGGATGCGGAAGCTTGCTTTATGAGGAAAAGGGTAAGGAGAAATGTAAAAAAGTGCTTCATAGGGGCATATGAGAATCAGTTTGTTAGATTAGTTACAGATTAATAAAATTTCTTTGTGCTAAATAAAGGAAATAATTCTGTTCTATTTTGGTGCCCGGGTTTAAAAAGATATTTCTTTAAGGAAAGATCGCCAAGTGGTCTTAACAGCATAGGAAAACCAGATGACTTCCTTGCCCGCCTATAGTACTTTGGGGTTAACGTTTTTGCATCCCTGGAGTCTGTCCACAGAGTCGGGAGTCTGAACTATAGAGGCTTCTGGTTAGGCGCACGACGGCTGAAAAAGCGCAGTCCCACTTTTGGACGGGATGAGCATTTTTCGGACTAGTGCAACGACATCAGGAGACTCTATAGACAGACTCTACCTAGAGTTTATGGACAGGCTCTATCTAGAGGCTGTTGAATATTTTTCGCAGCTATTTCCTCCCTTCTGCCTGAATAAATGCATAGAAAAATAGTGCATTTTCCTGTGACGAAAGCACCGGCAAATAGTCTTTTACTTCTTTCCTTTCGTCGGCTGAAATGTATCCTTTTTCCTGTAAAACATCACCCACAGAATCAAGCAGATCCCACCAGTAGTTTGTAATTTCATTTAATTTGCCAGAGTCTGTCTGATCAAACAATTCATGATGCGGTTTAATGGTAACCGACGAAAATCCTGCATCCGACAACCATTTTCGCAGATGTGCTCCGATAAACGGATTTCCATTAACTTCCTGCTGATGGCGACAATAGGCGCGCCAGTACTTCTCGAAAGATGTGTTTTTGGGAAATAGATAAAGTGTGTTGTTCTGGACCTCAGTAATATGAATACTTCCTCCCGGCTTTAGCAGGCCGATTGATTTATCAAGAATTGATTGCGGGTCGGGCACGTGTTCGAGCATCCAACAGATAAACGCGGCATCAAACGATTTGTGAGATTCAAATTCCAGGAAGTCAGATGCAATAAATTCAATCCTTTCTTTCAGATCTTCCCGGGCGTCAAGCCATGAATTCGCAGATTCAATTTCCTTTGCACTTACATCCACTCCTGTGATATTTAGTTCAGGATACTTTTCTGCGAGAATGCGTGTTTGTGCGCCAACACCGCAACCGATTTCCAACAAATCACCAGATTCGGGAAGGTGTAATTGCGGATAAACCTGCGGCGCAAGAAATATGGCCTGATCGATGAGACGCTGAAATTCCCTTTCCGAGTAGCCGTGAAAGTATTCCATGTTGAAGGTAGAGGTTAGAATATGTTGGGGGAAAGAAGAAACAAGGTATAGGAAATTAAAAATAATCGGCAATAAAAGAACTAATGCTGCCTTTGACCGCTACAGCGCTACAATGCTAATAAACAACATGATAAAAATAATTATTGCCGCAGCGATTACCAGCATTCGCGCTTCCGGGGATATCCTGTTTAAGAGAGGAACACCTGCGGTGAGCGCCTCCAGCTTTTCAAAAAATCCCGGCTGTTGAGCGGCGCCTTCGGGAATATATCCGGCCTCAAGGAGTATTTCAGCAGCTTCTGTGAAATCATCTGCACTCACCTGTAGCTTCACTCCTCCAATTGCATTGGAATAAAATGGCTGCATCTGCACAGTATGTTCGTCCTTCATAAAGGTCTTTATCCCTCTACCTTCCAGCAATCCAATAACGATTGCGCTTTCATGTGGGTAGGTGAAAGTGAGTAGTGTAAACAATTCCCGGTTCCCATTCATTGTAATGGTAAAAAAATGTTTTGTCTGATGGATTTCATTCAAATGTAATTGCTTTCAGGGTTCAACAGACCAGGCAATCATTACATTTACAGCCGGATTTTATATGCCTACCCTCTCACAACGTCTTTTCAGAACTTTAAGCAGGATCACCTTTGCGCTTACTTTTCTTGTGATCCTTGCAGGAAGTATTGTCCGGGTTACACAATCCGGAATGGGCTGCCCCGACTGGCCCAAATGTTTCGGTTATTATATTCCTCCGACTGAAAATTACCAGGTCGAATTTCACCCGGACCATTCTTACGGGAAAGGCATAATGATCATCGCAAATGATACGTTGTGGCGGGCGACTGAAAACTTTACTTCTAACGAGGCATTTGACAGGAGCAACTGGGAAAAATATCCGAAGCATAATTATGCAACTTTTGTTTCTTACCAAACCTGGATTGAATACATAAACCGCCTGCTAGGCGCCGTCCTAGGCGTGCTGGTTTTAGGCATGTTCCTTACTTCATTCAGCTTTAAGAGAGTCGCCTCCAGGTTAATATGGCTGAGTTTTTTTCTGCTAATATTAACTGGTTTTCAGGGATGGCTTGGAGCATTAGTTGTTTCCTCCAACCTTGCTCCGGTAAAAATCACTGTGCATATGCTGGCAGCATTGCTGTTGCTTGCTGTTGTTCAATTGATTCTCCACCGCCTGGATTATGATGACGAACAACATGAAGAACAGGTAAAAAATGACGGTTTGATTCTGCCTTTAGCACTTATTTCATTAATTTTTACAATTATCCAGGTAATTACCGGAACTCAGGTTCGGGAAGAAATTGATGTTATTGCCAGTTCCCTAAATCATTCACAACGGGAATTATGGATTGACAGTCTTTCAAATATTTTTGTGTTGCACCGTGCATTCTCACTTATTGTTCTTGCCGTGAATGCTGCATTGGTTTACAAAGTATTTCAAAGCGAAAATTCGCAAGCAGTCCGCTTTGCTGTTTTAGCCGGATTGCTTGTACTCGCAGAAGTAATTGTGGGAATTACCCTTTCATTTTTTGATGTTCCAGCAGTTGCGCAACCGATCCATTTGCTGTTGGCGAGCATGTTGTTTGCGGCGCAGTTTGGGGTGTTGCTGAATGCAAGGAAAATAAAAAAGACAAGCACGTGACCGATAGACAGCGGCACCGAAAAAGGGATATGAACTATTCCTATCGATTTTCTATCTGAGCGAGTGATTGTATTTCACATTTTTTTCCTGCCTTACAAATAGAAGTGCCTTAGTAATAATTTGCAAACTATAATTTTTGAAAGCAGATTCTGCGTCCGTAAATTTTAGAAAAAAGAGCGGATTGTCAGGATTTTGATGTTTGCTTGAAGTGTTGGTGTATTATCTATTCGCTACGTTCCAACTCATTTAGAGTCTGTCTATGAAGTCTCCTGACTCTATGGACAGACACTATTTAAATATATAAAGACGATCTGAACTATTACAAAAAAATCAATCAATCAAAAAGAGACGGTTTTTTAGAAAAGTTCTTATTGATAAAATAGTTTTTCCCTGAAGAAGTTATAAATTCTCTTTTGACAAGATTTTTATAAATACCATATATCTTTCTCTTAAAATTATCAAAAGCTTTGATATCATTAGAGGGCTGGTCTGATTTATAAAACAATAGTCTTCCGGCCTGTGTTGCACTTACGGATTCGCTGATACTAAAATTATTGACTTGATAAATAAGGGAAAGGGTTTGTTTGTATAATTCCGGTAAACTGTCGAAGTCCCCACCAAAAACACCTCGTAATTCCGAAATATAATCTTCTCTCATCAATTCACGATTTAGCAAAAAAATTGGGTACAAATCCGGACTTTCCTGATGCTTGTAAATTAAATTTGATCTTTCTAATCTATGTATCGCATTAAAATGATTGTTATCTGGTGTCAATAAAATTGTATGTCGATAAAGTAAGTTAGCTTTTTCCGATTTATACAAGTATGCCAAAACAGCTATCTCGTCTTCGGTAAGAAGTGAACCATTCAGCTTTTTTTTCGTAAATAAATCAAAAGAACTTATAAAAGACATAAAACTTTCATCAACTAATTTTCCCTTTTGAATAAATAAACCTAAATCATCATTATTGTAAAATCTATAATACGGCAAATCAATCTTATTTTCAAGAGCCGCATTTACCAGATTACTCATCCCCCGAGACTTGCCTTCCCATTTATCAAAGACTTTCAAGACATCCGCCAATCTTGGATTTCTCGGCTTGGAATCCGGTATGATTCTTCTAAATGGGACATCGTGATTTTGATTTTCAAGTAATAATTGCTTTTTAAATGAACCGGGATTTCGTATTTCAATATACGTGTTTGGTTTAATCGTAATATTTACATATTTATTAATACTGTAATCCCGATGGGCAATTGCATTGTTAATCGTTTCCCTAAGCAGTTGCTCCGGATACTCAGGTTTTGCAGTGCCGCTCTTCTCTATTGTCACTCCTACCTGAATATTTTTTAAAATATAACCCAAGCTTTTCTCCATTAAGGGGATCACATTATCTACTAAAGATTTCTTGTCTTGAGCTACTTCATATTCGGCATCAACGAAACCATCTACCTGCGCTCTCCATCCCAAATAATCCTTTACATGCTTCCCACACACTAACATACCCAAAGTAGTTGGTTTGTCGTGAATTAAAAATTTCTTCCTCGTTAAAAATGCCTTAGCGTCTTCTATATTTTGTTTTGTAGTTTGGGTTCGAATTTCACGATTTAGTAGATATATATAATCATTCAATTTATCGATATCGATATCGTCAGCGACAGCACCATCCACAAGTTTCAATTCGCGTGCGTTTTTAATTTCTTCTTTAAATTCCTCTTGAGATTCAATGATATGTGAATCAATCTTATGATCTCCTGTTAAACGTCTTTGATAAGCATCCTTTTCTAAAAAAACGTATTTTGAATCGTCCGGTAAAGCGTCTACATAAATAACACAAACCCTTTTATCCATAAAGTCTTTAACTTCATAACCTATAATATACTCACTAACGTTAACCGAATTTCCATCTTTATCTTTGAATTGTTTGCCAAATTCTTTTACAATGTTTTCAGAATTTTCCTTATATCCGGTAACCTCATAGTTCTTCTTTGAAATGTTATTATTGTCCTTAATTCCTAATATTAACATTCCGCCCATAGTATTTAGAAAAGCACAAATACTTTGTAAAGCCGAATTAGAACCTTTAAGATTCGCAGGAGTTGACTTTAATTCAATCTTTTCTGTCTCAACTGGTAAATACTTATTATTAAGGATACAATCTTCAATAAGGTCAAGAATTTTATCTATTTCCTTCATGTAAAAAAGACATTTTTGAAAGTAGCAAGATAATCAAAACAAGCTGTTAAAAACGGGAATTATAAAAGGAAAAAGCACGTTAGTTGAGAATATATAGCCGCAGTTAGTTACTAATTTCTTATTTCGCCTTCCATTCAAATGTCTCAATCAAATGCTCAATATCCTTCGTCAGAAAAGAAACAACAGGAGCAAGCGAATCTGCATTTGGTGACGCATAAAAATACAAGGAACCTCGTAAAAAGTGTTTCGTGCTATCGGTAACATGAAATTGAATCGCCGAAGCTGTATTTCCTCCAACTTCATAAATAAGCCCATAGACGTTCCTCTGCGGCGCACTAATAACGTATTCATCAATGGCGCTGGCCTTAACAGCGTGTTTATAAGATAGCTTACGTGAGTCTTCGAGATATGTTCCTACGTTGTTGTTTAAATCCTTGTAGGTGAGATGGATCTTAGCATGCAGCTTCCCGAAATCTATATTTGCCCGGCACTTCTCACCACCGGATTCTGCAATATTCTCAATCCTGGAATACACAGGATATTCAAAAGAATATGGGCAGTCACTTTCATAAACCTGGTAAGATTTTTCAGGAAGATCTATCCTGAAATAATCCCTCGGTTTTGGCATTGTTACTTCTTCCCCACAGGAAGCAAGTACTAAAATTAACGACAGAACAAGCAGATATCTGATCATTTTAACGGCTCCTTATCGCAATAATTAATTCCGGTTGAAAAAGGAATTAACCTTAAGATTGGCGGTCAAAATAACGCAATTCCTTTCCACGTATTACTGCACTTCGCCTTCGTGCCCCGAATAATTTTCATCCGGTACAGAATGTCCGGGATCTTCGCGTCTGCCAGCGAGAACGGTAAGCGTATCCGCCACGATCTCCACAAAATAACGCTTCACTTTTTCTTTATCTTCCCATGAACGCGACCGGATTTTTCCTTCTATGTACAACGTGGCACCTTTTCGGACGATCTTCTCGGCTACCTCTGCCAATCCGCGCCAAAGAACGATGTTGTGCCATTCGGTTTGCTCGAAACGCTGACCATCCTTTTTATAAATCTCGGTAGTAGCTAATGGGAAGCTCGCAACCCTCACCCCATTGTCAAGCACTTTTACATCAGGATCTTTCCCAACATTTCCTATCAGAATCACCTTGTTTACACCGGCCATAACGATTCGCTTATTAGCAAATATACATTTTCGCTAACCCTTTGGGGCGATATTTCCAAATTATTTACCTAAGGGAGCCTCTAAATCTTTAAAGGTTGCTTATCAATTTTCTTTTTCGAGATAACGTGTAATAAGCTGGGGAAATGCAAGAGAGCCAA
>Ga0105047_10012349_pt1 | contig 13760 bp, 10 predicted proteins | sample MAT04_FD_78384 | JGI IMG/M metagenome (GOLD analysis project Ga0105047, IMG submission 78384) | Freshwater microbial communities from Lake Fryxell liftoff mats and glacier meltwater in Antarctica - MAT-04 (megahit assembly) | ecosystem: Environmental > Aquatic > Freshwater > Ice > Liftoff...
CTCGTCGCCGCCGAACTTGGCCGCCAGGGTGGCCCGGTGATCGGCGCCCCCGTGGGGCACGTTGGGGTCGAGCTCGAACGGTCGCCAGCGCACGTCGACGTCGAGGTCGGGCCGCTCGGCCAACGCCGCCTCGAAACGGCGCTTGCCGATGTAGCACCAGGGACAGACCACGTCGGAGTAGATGTCGACTCGCATCGTTGCAGTCTACCGACGGTGGTTGAAGGTGAAACGGCCTGTTCGCCGGGCCGTCAACCCGTCCAGTCCTCACGTCGGAGACGCCAGACCACGTGCGGCATGGACGGGAAGTGCGCCAGCACCTGCTCCTCGGCCGGCGTGAATCCGAGCCGTCGGGCCACCGCCTGGGAGCGGGCGTTCTCGTGCAGGATGACCGAGACCAGCTCGTCGAGCTCCAGCACGTCGAAGCCGTAGGCCACAGCGGCGTCACCGGCCTCGGTGGCGTAGCCCTGCCCCCACGCGTCGGGGTGCAAGGTCCAGCCGACCTCGATGCCGGGCCAGCTGGCGCGATGCGGGTTGTGGAGGCCAGCGCGTCCGACGAAGCGTCCGGTGGCGCGCTCCTCGAGCGCCCACTGACCGGTCCCCCGCAACGCCCACTGGCCGAGGAACGCGGCCATCTGGAACCAGGCGTCGTCCTCGGTCACCGTGTCGCCGAGGTGCAGCGCGGCGCGCACCTCGGCCGCCTGGAGGGTGGCTGCGTAGGGCGCCACGTCGTCGTCGGTGAAGGGACGAAGGACGAGTCGCTCGGTGTGCAGGGTGGGACACGCGGTCATCCCGCAACCCTGCCAGAGCCGATGCGGGGGGGCAACGGGTCCAGCCGGTACGGTCGGCGCCCGTGCTGACCGCGTCCGGACTGTCGAAGGCCTTCGGCGAGCGAGTCCTGTGGCGCGACGTGACGTTGACGCTGGTGCCCGGTCGTCGGGTGGCGCTGGTGGGCGGCAACGGCGCCGGCAAGACGACGCTGCTCGAGACCATCGTCGGCCTGCAGGAACCTGACACCGGCACGGTCACCAAGCCCAACACGATGACCATCGGCTACTTGCCCCAGGACCTCCCGGGCACGGCCGAGGGGACGGTCCTCGACGAGGTGTTGGCCGGTGCCCACGAGGTGGCCGTGCTGTCGCACCGGCTGCACGAGCTCCAGCACCAGCTCACCCGGACGGATGGCACCATCGACGAGGACGTGCTGCACGAGCTCGGCGACGCCCAGACCCGGTTCGAGCAGCTCGGCGGCTACGCCCTCGAGGGCGAGGCCCACCGTGTGCTCAACGGCCTCGGCTTCGCCACCGAGGATGCCGAGCGCCCCATGCGGGAGCTCTCCGGTGGGTGGCGCATGCGCGTGGCTCTGGCCCGCTTGCTGTTGGCCGCGCCCGACATCCTCGTGCTCGACGAGCCCACCAACCACCTCGACGTCGACTCGGTCGACTGGCTCGAGCAACGGCTCGAGGAGTGGGTCGGCGCCCTGCTGTTCGTCAGCCACGACCGCGACTTCATCGACGCCGTGGCCAACCGGGTGGTCGAGGTGGCCGGCGGCGAGGCCACCGAGTACGTGGGCGGCTTCGCCGAGTTCGTGGCCGAGCGCGAGGACCGCATGGTGCGCGCCGAAGCGGCGGTGGCCGCCCAGCAGCGCCGGGTCGCCCAGGTCGAGCAGTTCATCGATCGGTTCCGCTACAAGGCCACCAAGGCCCGCCAGGTGCAGAGCCGGATCAAGGCCCTCGGCCGGCTCGAGGTGGCGCCGATGCCCACCCGCGACCAGATCCGGCTGCGGTTCAACTTCCCCGAACCCCAGCGATCGAGCCGCACGGTGGTGGAGCTCGAGCAGGTGACCGGCGGCTACGACGGCGAGGCCGTGTTCCGCGATGTCTCCATGGCCATCGAACGGGGCCAGAAGGTGGCGCTCGTCGGCCCCAACGGTGCCGGCAAGACGACACTGCTGCGCCTGCTGATCGGCGAGCTCGCGCCCATGGCCGGCACCGTCACCATCGGCACCAACGTCGACATCGCCAGCTTCGCCCAGCACCAGGCCGAGGTCCTCGACCCCGAGAAGACGGTGGTCGAGGAGTTCCGCACGTCGTTCGGCAGCCCGCCCAACCGCAACATGCGCACGGTGCTCGGCTCGTTCGGCTTCTCGGGCGATGCCGCCGACCGCCGCGTGTCGGAGCTGTCGGGCGGCGAGGCCACCCGCCTGGCGCTGGCCAAGGCCCTGGCCAACCCGGTCAACCTGCTCGTGCTCGACGAACCCACCAACCACCTCGACCTGCCGTCGTGCGACCTGCTCGAGGACGCCCTCGTGGCCTACACGGGCACCGTCCTGCTCGTCACCCACGACCGTCACCTGATCCGGTCGGTGGCCGACGTGCTCGTCGAGGTGCGCGAGGGCAAGGTCCGCTGGCACGACGGTGTCGACGAAGCAGTGCTGGCGCCGCGTGGCGCCGGCGTGGGCAGCCGGGCGTCATCGACCCCGGCCGCGTCCGCCCCCGCCCCGACCTCCGCCCGGGCGACCAAGGCCCCGGCCAAGCAGGCGTCGGCCAAGACGTCGGCACCCAAAGCCTCGGCGCCGGCGCCCGAGAAGCCGAAGGTGAGCCGAGACGACCGCAAGCGCCTCGACAAGCTCGAACGCCAGTGGGAGAAGGCCGAGGCCGCCGTGCTCGAGCTCCAAGCCCGGTTGGCCGACCCCGAGATCTACGCCGACCCCGAGGCGGTGGCCGCGTTGGTGGCCGAGCACGAGGCGGCCAAGGACACCGCGGCCAAGCACATGGCCGAGTGGGAGTACCTCGCCACCCGCCTCGACGGCTGAACGCTTGCCGCCTTCCCCAACCCCTGCCCCTCCCCCCGGCCTTCCGGTGCACACGGATAGTCGCATCGACTATCCGTCCGCACCGGAACCAGGGGGTGGCGAGGTCAGTCGAGGGGGTCGAGAGCGGCGAGGACGAGGGCCCAGCTGGCGATGCCGTGCTCGCACCAGCCGTCGGGGGTGGTCAGGCACTCATCGGGGCAGCGGCAGACGCCGTCGGCCGCCCACTCGGCCAGCGTGTCGGCATCGGGAGGCGCCCACCCCGAGTTGTGTTCGAAGAACGTGTGGGCGTTGCGGATGGCGGTTGCCGCGTCGAGCGCAGGTTCAGCGGTCACGGTCGACGCCATCGAGCAGGAATCGTCGAGCCTCGGCATCGTGGGGTCCGTGGCGGGCGGCGAGCCGGTCGGCGATCTCGAGGCGGTGGGCCACCGACTTGTTGCCGCCGAACTTGGCCTTGGCCCGCACCGACTCGACGCGCAGCCGCAGCCCGACGATGGCGCCGAGCATCGGGCCGTAGGGAGCGTCGGCGGTGACGGGAGCATGGCCGCCCTCGGGCTGGAAGTGGTCGACCTGCCGGGCGAGCTGCTCGGCGAAGGCCACGGGCTCCTCGACGAACGACACCGCGCCGGAAAGCTGCACGGCCGCGTAGTAGCTGGTGGGCACGCCGTGCTCGGGCGGACGATCCCCCGCGTTCCACGACGTGGGGACGTACACGTAGGCGGCGATGACGCTGAGCACGGCCCGGGCGTCGGCCCGCAGGACCTCGAGGGCGGGGTTGCGACGGTGGAGGTGGAGCTCGACGCTGTCGACCCCGTCGAAGCGGAAGTGGGTGGGAACGATCGCCGGCAGGCCGTCGGCTCCGGGCGTGGCGGTGATCAGCTGGCCGAAGTCGTGGTCGGCGACGATGCGGCGCCACGTGGCCTCGTCGGCTGCATCGTGGTCGTGGATCAGCATCGACTCAGTCTGCCTGCCAACCCGCCACTTCACCGTCGAACTGGTGCGGACGGATAGGCGTCACACCTATCCGTCGACACCAGTTCGGAGGAGGGTCAGGCAGTCAGCGGGCGGCGCGGTCGAGCCACTTCGACACCGTCGGCATCGAGGTGGTGGCCAGGAGGTCGAGCAGTTCGGCCGGGTCGGTGGCCGACAGCACCATGGCCCGGTGCTCGTCGCGCAAGAAGCGCTCCTGCACGCCGTGGTCGATCATGGCCAGCAACGGCTGCCAGTAGCCGAGGACGTCGAGCATCCCGCACGGCTTGGCGTGGATGCCGAGCTGGTTCCAGGTGAGCACCTCGACGAACTCTTCGATGGAGCCGAACCCGCCGGGCAGCAGCACGAAGGCGTCGGACAGGTCGGCCATCTGGGCCTTGCGCTCGTGCATCGTTTCGACGACGCGAAGCTCGGTGAGGCCCTGGAAGGCCACCTCGCGGCGGTCGAGGGCCTCGGGGATGATGCCGATGACCTCGCCTCCGGCGTCGAGCGCAGCGGTGGCCGTGACGCCCATGAGGCCGACGGCGCCACCCCCGAAGACCATCGTGTGACCCCGCTCGGCGAGCAGCCGGCCGAGGTCGGCAGCGGCGGCCGCGTACTCGGGTCGAGCGCCAGGGCTGGAGCCGGCGAAGACGCAGATGCGGTCGAAGTGGGTGAGGGACACGAGGGCACCGTAGGGCGGCCATGGACCACCGGCGAGCGAGTTCGCCCAAGGTTCACCATCGCGCCACCCGAGATGGCGACGGAGCTCGTGCTCTGCGTTCCAACCGCCCAACCGGTGGACGTTGATGCGCGCGGAAGCGCGACAACGTCCACCGGTTCGCAGGTGGCAGCGGTCGAGCGCATCCGCGAGTTGACGGCCAGCGAAGACCGGGGTTGGCTGGCCGGCATGCCGTGGCACACGTACGTGCCCGCCCGACTGGAGGCCCTCGCATGACCGACCCCACCGCCACCCCACCCACTGGTGTCGAGTGGGTCGAGGCGTTCGCCACCCAGCTCGGTGTGGCCCCGCCCGACGAGGCCGCCATCGAGCAGCTCCTCGACCTCGCGGGCGTGGCCGCCCACGCCAGCGAACGCCTGGCCGCTCCCCTGGCCTGCTACCTCGTCGGCCAGGCCGGCCTTTCGCCTGCCGAGGCCCTCGACCTGGCCCGGGGCACGTGATGCGCCGCACTCGCCTCGACGACGCCCGTCCCCCCGTTACGGGCAGGTACGGGCCTCCACAGCAGGGACCCCTCGCCCGAAACGGGGAGGGGTGGGGGTCACTCGGACTGGAGCGCCTCGAGCACGTCGAGGCGTGAGGCGCGCCACGCCGGGATCACGGCGGCGACGAGGCCGATCACGATGCCGAGGGCCATGACCACGACGAGCTCGCGTAGCGGCCACGAGAACCCGCCGCCGTCGGCCAGGAGCTGCCGGGTCACGGCCCAGGCCACGAACAACCCCATGACCGTGCCGATCACCGTGCCGAGGGCGGCGGTGAGCACGGCCTCGGTGCGGATCGACGCCGCCAGTTGGCTCCGCGTCATGCCCACGGCACGCAACAGGCCGATCTCCCGCGTGCGCTCGGTGATCGACAGCACGAGGGTGTTGACGATGCCGAACAGGGCGATGACCACGGCGATGGCCAGCAGCCCGTTGACCGATGCGATCACGGCGTTGAAGAAGCCCTTGATGAGCTGGGTGATCGAGCCGCCCTCGAACACGGTCACCGTGGAGTAGTCGGCCAGCAGCCCGTCGATCTGCGCCACGACGGCGTCGTACTGCCCGCCGTCGACCGACAGCACCAGATAGTTCACGCCGCTGGTCGGCGCCAGCTCGGCCGCCGCCGCCGGGGTGACGATCGAGCCGGCCGAGTCGATGGTGAAGCTGGTGGTGGCGGACACGTTGAAGTCCACGCTCGAGCCGTCGGCCAGCGTCACCGGGTAGTCGTCGCCCACCTTGACGAGGCCCCCGAAGTCCCGGACCACGACGTCGCGCGGTCCGAGCCCCTCGAGCGATCCGTCGACCAGGTCGAACCCCTGGACGCCCTGGAGGGCGACGACGTCACCGCCGCTGACCGACTGACCGGCATCGCCGGCGGCCGCCGACACGCCGACGCCGAGGACGACCTCGGCCCCGCCGTCGACGCCGTCGATGGCCAAGATCTGCTCGCTCAAGCCGTCGGGCAGCGGGCGAAGGTCGACGGTCTGCACCGACAGGTCGGACCCGCCCAGCTGGGCCACCTGGCGGACGGCCCAGTCGCGCAGCGAGCCGCCGGCGGCGGTCACGAACACCACGAGGAACAGCCCGATGACGAGGGCGTTGGCGGTGGTGGCGGTGCGGTTGGGGTTGCGGCCGGCGTTGGCCGTGGCCAGGTGACGGACGGGGTTGCGGGTGCCGACGATCCTGCTGGCCAGCGCCGCGAACCCGGCGGCCAGCACCGGTCCGGCCACGAGCGTGCCGAGGAACAGCAGCAGCGGGCCGGGGGCCAGGAACCACGGCGACGCCCCGGACGCCCCGATGGCCAGCGTGGTGGCGCCGAGGGCGACGAGCACGAGGCCGATGCCGGCGCGGATCTTCGACGCACCCGAGCGGTCGACCGAGGAGTCGCGCAGGGCGGCGATGGGTCGGATGCGAGAGGCTCGCCACGACGGCACCGCCGCCGACAGCCACGTGATGATCACGCCGGTGAGCACCACCTGGAGCACGGCCATCGGCCTCACCGACAGAACGACCGAGCCCCCACCGCCGAGGTCGGCCAGCGCAGGCACGAAGCGGATCAGCAACTCGAAGGCGACGATGCCGACGACCACGCCGGCGACGCTGGCCACGAACCCGACCACGAGCGCCTCGAGCCGGACGGCTCGGCGGACCTGCTTGCCGGTGGCGCCGATGGCCCGCAGGAGGGCCAGCTCGCGCACCCGCTGGGCGACGACGACGGTGAACGTGTTGTAGATGATGAAGATGCTGACGAACAGCGCCACGTAGGCGAACACCTGCAGACCGGTGCCGATCACCTGGGCCAGCGACGCGGCCTGGCCACCGACGCGGTCGCGGTACTCGTCGCCGGTGAGCACCTCGACGCCGGCCGGATCGACGCTCGACACGGTCGACAGCGCCTCGTCGACCGACGCCGCCAGCGCCACTTCGTCGAGCGTGTCGCTGCGGGCGATCACGGCATCGACCCCGCCGTCGCCCGTGGCCAGCCACGCCTCGGCATCGACCTCGGCCACGACCACATCACCTTCGGTCGACCGCTGAGCCTCGTTGCCGTAGGCCACGATCCCGACGACGATGCCGTCGGCCGGGCCGTTGGCCGTGCCGACCGAGACGGCCTGTCCGAGGGCCAGGTCCTTGCGGTCGAACGTGCGTTGGTCGACGGCGATCTCCCCCTCGGCCCGTGGCACTTCGCCGTCGACCACGGAGAACGAGGCCAGGCCGGGGTCGTCGATCCAGCCGATGCCGCCGGCGCCTTCGGCGATGACGGACCCGTCGGTGGTGAACAGGTTGAGGTCGGCGGTGCGCACCGACGCGGCCGCGGCCACGCCGTCGGCCGAGGCCACGATGCCTTCGACCTGCGGCGGGATCGTGGCCTTGCCCCCGAAGCTGGCCACATCGCCCTCGTAGGGCACGACGGCGGCGTCGATCCCCGACAGGCCGTTGGCGATGCCGGCTTCGATGCTGGCCCCGAGCGAGTCCCGCAGCACGAGGGTCGTGGACAGGAACCCCGTGCCCACCAGCACCGCCAGCAACGTGGCGACGAACCGGACCGGGTTGGCCCGCAGGTTGGCGAGGGTCAGATGACGCATCCGCCGAAGCTACCCGTCGAGGCGAGGTGGCAGCCTGGACCACGGCATTCCGGGCAGCTATGGGCTGCTCAGGCAAGGAATGCTTGCCCGATTTCGGTGAGGGCGGGTACTCAGACCTGGTCGGGGAGCGAGAGGAGGTCGGCGGCGGCGGCGAGGGCGGTGGCCACGCCGGCGGCGCGGGCGATCACCAGAGCGAAGTGACGATCGGCCATCGTGCCTTGACCCGCCAGCGGCGGGTTGCCGAGCGAGCGCAGCACGGCGGTGGGGTCGGCGGCCGGGGTGATGTCGTCGGGCACCGGCGCGGCGGGCACCGGACGCCACAGGTCGACGGCCTTGGTGGCCTTGGCCTTGGTCCGCTGCTGGTTGCCGCCGCCGCCGCGTTGGCGCTGACGGTTGTTGTTGTTGTTCGACGGCTTGCGGGTGCTCATGAGGCTCCTTCGGCAACGAGATCGGCGTCGGTGGGATCGGCATCGGTGGGATCAGCGTCGACGTCCGGCGGGTCGGCGGCTCGGGCGATCTCGGCGTCGATCTCCTCACCGGCCAACACGTCGTCGGGGCGAAGACCGAGGGCCACGCGCAGTTGGGCGCCGTCGAGATCGGCCAGCGAGCTCGACGACGGGAGCACCAGGTCGGCCACGTGCCGCTTGCCGGCCACGACCTCTTCGACGCGCTCGTCGACGGTGCCCGGACACACCAGGCGGTGCGACACGACGGTGCGGGTCTGACCGATGCGCCAGGCGCGATCACGGGCCTGGTCCTCGACGGCCGGGTTCCACCAGCGGTCGTAGAGCACGACGTGGCTGGCGGCGGTGAGGTTGAGCCCGGTACCGCCAGCCTTGAGCGACAGCACCAACATCCCGGCGCCCTCCTGGGCCTGGAAGTCGGCGATCATCTTGTCGCGCGCACCCCGGGCCAAGCCGCCGTGGTAGCACTCGACCGGTCGGCCGGTGCGCTCGGTGAAGTGCTCGGCCAGGCGCTTGCCCCACTCGGCGAAATGCGTGAACACAAGGACCTTCTCGTCGGCCGCGTAGACGGCGTCGACGATCTCCTCGAGGCGGGCGAGCTTGCCCGACCGCCCGTGCAACGGCCGACCGTCGTCCTGGTAGGCGGCCGGGTGGTTGCAGATCTGCTTGAGCGCCGTGATGGCGGCCAGCACCTGCCCCTTGCGCGGCTCCTCGCCCTCCTCGACGGCCGAGGCGGTGACGAGCCGGTCGATGACGGCCTGGTAGAGGCCGATCTGCTCGGACGTCATCGAGCAGTGGTCGAGCTCGTCGATCCGCTCGGGCAGCTCGGCGGCCACCGCCGGCTCCGACTTGGTGCGACGGAAAACGAGGATGCCGTTGAGGGTGCGCAGCGCCTGCTCGGCTCCCTGCTTCGACGTCTGGTGGTCGCTCGACAGCTGGCTGACGAACGGGGCGCGGGGCCCGACGAGGCCGGGGTTCACGAAGTCGAGCAGCGCCCACAGATCGCCGAGTCCGTTCTCGATGGGCGTGCCCGTCATGGCCAGGCGGATGCGGGCGGGGATCCGCCGCAGCTGCTGCGCCGTCTCGCTGGTGGGGTTCTTGATGGCCTGGGCCTCGTCGAGCACGACGCGCGTCCAGGTGCGCTCGGACAGCGCCTCGACGTCGCGCACGGCTGTGCCGTAGGTGGTGATGACCACGTCGGCGTCACCCAGCTCGGCGTCGATCTCCTTGGCCGAGGCCCGCGACGCACCGTGGTGCACGACGACCTTCAGCTCGGGCGTGAAGCGGGCCGCCTCGGCCGCCCAGTTGCCGACCACGGCCGGTGGGGCGATCACGAGTGCCGGACCCTCGCCGCGCGTGCGACGCAGGTGGGCCAGCACCGTCGGCGTCTTGCCGAGACCCATGTCGAGGGCCAGGATCCCGCCGAGCTCGACGGCATCGAGGAACCCGAGCCAGCCGAGCGCCTCGGCCTGGTACGAGCGCAGCTCACCCACGAACCCCTCGGGCACGTTGACGGCCTCGGTCGAGGTGGCGTCGGCCCGGGCCAGCAGCTCGGCCGCCCAACCCCCACCGCTGACGCCGATGCCGCCCCGCAGCGGCGACCCTTCGAGGCCGATGGCGTGACGCAGCATCTCGGCGCCGGTGAGCTGCGTGCGGTCAGCTCGCTCGGCCAAGGCCGCAGCGGCCTGAGCCAGATCGGCCTTGTCGACCTCCACCCACTGGCCGTGCGAGCGCACCAGCGGGCGGGCCTGGTTGGCCAGGTGGGCGATCTCCGCCGCCGTCAGCTCCACATCGTCGAACACGGCCGACCAGCGCACGTTGGCGAGCTGGTTGGCACCGACGACGGTGGCGTCGGTCTCCTCGGCCGTGAGGCGCAGCGACGGGGTGGGGCGACGACGCGACAGCGCCGGCACCCGCACGTCGAACCCGGCGGTGAGCAGCGCCGGACCGGTGACGGTCATCAGCTCCCAGGCCTCGTCGGTGCTCAGGTACACCTGGCCACGGCGCTTGCCGCCGGGGCGTTGCAGGGCGGGCAGCAGCCGTTCGAGGCGAGCCAGCTCGCCGGCCACCCGACGGGTGGAGTTGGCATCGACGAGGGCGACCTCGACGTCGACCAGCGTGCCCTCGGGGTCACGGCCGAACACCGACAGGAACCAGGCGTCGCCGGCGTCCGGCGGGTCGAGCTGGACCACGAGGCGGTCGTCGGCGGCGGCGGTGATGGGCTTGGTCCAGCGTTCGAGGCGGTGGCTGAGCTCGGTGGCGATGCGGGCCGGGGCCTCGAACGTCGAGCCGTCGAGGTGGGTGAGCACGGCCTCGGCCACCTCCGCCGTGGAGTGCGGGTTGGGCGGAGGGGCCGGGAGGTCGAGGCGGGCGGCGGCCTCGGTGGTGATGGCGTCGACGATGGCCGACAGCACGGCCAGCGTCAGCGCCTTGGGCTCGGTGCGGTCGAGGGCCGAAACGGGGCCGGGCATGGCCTGGGTCAGCTCGGTGAGCACGGCTCGGTCGACGAGGGCGGGCACCCATTTGACGGTGAGCTCGGCCGTGGACCCCTCCTTGGTGCGCTTGCGCACGACGAGATGAGGAGCCACCGCACCCTGGGCCACGAGGCGCACAGCCCACACGGCGATGCGGCCGAGCCAGGTGACGCTGACACCGATGCCGGGCGTGTCGTCGGCGCCGCCGAGGGCCACCAGCCAACCCAGCGCCGCACCGACCGGGATCGAGCAGGCCGGGGCCGAGGCACCACCGGGGAGCGGCACCGGACGGTGGTTGACCCACCCGTCGTGGGGGGCGTCGACCTCCTTGATGCGCTGGTTGAGCTCGTCGACGGTGGCCGGCAGGGCGCCCGGGCCGCCGACCCAGACGACCACGTTGCCGTTGAGCCACGAGGCCTGGAGCCGAGCTTCGCCGACGGGTTCGAGCGCGAGCGGGCCGCTGTCGGTGGGCAGGTCGACGCCGGTGAGGCGGTCGAAGGCCGCTTCGAGGCGGGCCTGCTCCTCCTCGTAGTCGGCCACGACCTGATCGCGCTCGCCGCCGGGCAACGAGCGGACGCGATCGAGGGCGGCGTCGGTGTCGCGAAGCAGGCTTTCGAGGGCGTTGCGCCAGTCGAGCCTGCGGCTGCCGAGGAGCTGGAGCTGCGCGGCGGTGGCCTCGCCGGCGGCCGCGGCCTCGACGAGCGCCTCGAAGGCGGATGCGGACAGGACGACGACGTCGTCTTCCGATGGTGATGCGGGCATGGAACCTCTGCGTCAGGGACGGCAGTGCGGATCCCGGACTGACGAGTGCCGCCTCTGGGCCTGTCCGGTGCGACGGGGGGCGGGGAGCCACCCGGTGACCGCTTGCGGCCGGTGGGTGGTGGCCCGTCTTGCGACCGACCGCCTCGTCGCCCGCCAGTGTAGGCACGGTTCGCTCCCATCGGCGCGGTCGAGGGCGCAAGGTCCCTTCTCCGCAGTTCTGGACGTGCCACTAGCGTCAGTTCGCATGACCCAACATCGCCTCAACGGTGCCACCGCCCTCGCCTGCATCCTGGTCATGACCCTCGTCGGGGCGTCGTGCTCGTCCTCCGATGACGCTGCGGCCGGTGGTGGGTCCACCACCAGCGTCGGCGCCGACGGGTACCCCGAGAGCGGTCCGCCCGGCGACGAGCCGCAGACCATCGACCGCGCCGACGTCGACCGGGCGGTCGAGGCCCTCGGGCCCGTCGCCGAGGCGGCGCTGGCCGAGACGGGTGTGCCTGGCATGTCGGTGGCCATCGTGTTCGAGGACGAGGTGGTGTTCACCGGCGGCTATGGCGTACGTGAGGTCGGCACCGACGAAGCCGTCGACGCCGACACCGCCTTCCAGCTCGCTTCGCTGTCGAAGCCGGTCGGCGCCACCGTCATGGCCTCGATGGTGGGCGACGAGGTCATCGCCTGGGACCAGCCCATCGCCGAGGTCGATCCGGCGTTCGCCCTGGCCGACCCGGCCACCACGGAGATGCTCACCTTCGGCGACCTCTACTCGCACCGCAGCGGCCTGCCCCCGCACGCCGGCGACCTCGTGGAGGACATCGGCTTCGACCGGGCCACCGTGCTCGAGCGCCTGCGCTACTACCCGCTCGATCCGTTCCGGGCCACCTACGCGTACACGAACTTCGGCATGACCGAAGCGGCCGTGGCTGCGGCATCGGCGGACGGCGCCGAGTGGGAGGACGTGTCCGAGGCCCGGCTCTATGAACCACTCGGCATGACCAACACCAGCAGCCGCTCCGACGACTACCTGGCCCGCACCAACCGAGCCGTCCCGCACATGCGGGGCGACGACGGCTCGTGGATCGTGACCGACCAGCAGCGCGACCCCGACGCCCAGACGCCAGCCGGCGGCGTGTCGTCCACGGCCAAGGATCTGGCCCAGTGGCTGCGACTCGAGATCAACGAGGGGAGGTACGACGGCGAGCAGCTCGTCGACGCCGAGGCGCTGCTGGCCGCCCAGAGCCCACAGATGATCACCGGCTCGCCCCGCAGCGCCACGGCCCGGTCCGGGTTCTACGGCTACGGCATGAACGTGAGCTTCGACGATGCCGGCCGCAAGAAGCTCTCGCACTCCGGGGCCTTCCTGCTCGGCGCCGCCACCGCCTTCGGGGTGCTCACCAACGAGCACCTCGGCATCGTGGTGCTCACCAACGGTCAGCCGGTCGGGCTGCCCGAGGTCGTGGTCGAGTCGTTCCTCGACCTGGCCACCGGCGGCGAGGTGCGCCGGGACTGGCTCGGCCTCTTCGGCGGGATGATGCAGGGCACGCTCTACCCCGAGCCCGAGGTGGACTATTCGGTCGTCCCGGCCGAAGCCGTGCCCGAGCGCGAGCTCGCCGCCTACGCGGGCACGTACCAGAGCGACATCTACGGACCGCTCGAGGTCACGTCCGACGCCGACGGTGCGCTGGTGCTCACCCTTGGGCCGGCCGGGGTCACGTTCACGCTCAGCCACTACGACGGGGACACCTACTGGTTCATGCCGACCGGCGAGAACGCGGTGAACCCGAGCGGCGTGGTGTTCGACGTACCCGACGGGTCCGACACGGCCTCGGCCGTGACCATCGAGTGGCTCGAAGGCGAAGCCCCCGGCCGCGGCATCGGCACCTTCACTCGGGGCTAGCGAGCTTCGCCGGACCGGGGGACGTCAGAGCAGGCCGGCTTCGACCAAGACGTCGTAGGCGTCGCCACAGGCCGGACGGCCCGTGTAGCTCACGGCAGCAAGCTTCCCGCCTCGTTCGATGATCTGGCGGGCCACGACCCCGTTGCAGTCGATGGCCGCCACGTCGAGCGCCGTGTAGTCGTCCAAGGATCGGATGTTCGGGTCGGCGCCGGCCTCGAACAGTTCGTGGACGGCGAAGGCGTCGCGCCGCACCACGGCGACGGCCAGCGGGGAGATGTCGACGGCCTCGGCCTGTTCGTTCATGGCGTCAACCCAGCCGGGGAGCCGATCATCGAGACCCGGTTCCAGCACGATGGCAGCAAGGAGGGCGTTGGCAGGCAGGCGCCCATGGCTGGGGTCGGCGCCGGCGGCGAGCAGCAGGTCGACGACGTCGCTGCGCCCGAAGAACAAGGCCAACAGCAGCGGGTCGTTCTCGCCTTCGCCGTAGCCGGCGGTCTCGCCTCCGGCCGGGTCGACGTCGTGGTCGAGCAGGTCGCGCACCATCTCGACCTCGCCGTTGCTGGCCGCCCGTCCGAGCGC
>Ga0105047_10012350_pt1 | contig 13760 bp, 15 predicted proteins | sample MAT04_FD_78384 | JGI IMG/M metagenome (GOLD analysis project Ga0105047, IMG submission 78384) | Freshwater microbial communities from Lake Fryxell liftoff mats and glacier meltwater in Antarctica - MAT-04 (megahit assembly) | ecosystem: Environmental > Aquatic > Freshwater > Ice > Liftoff...
AGCAGCGGTCCTCGCTACCCGGTCCCCCGGCTGGGACCTGGGTTCAGAGGACGCCTTGGCCCTCTGCACCTGCGAATCCGCCGCAGCGATCGGCATGGCGGACCGGATCGGGTCGGGTCGAGGTGACCGAACGGGCCGACATGGTCCTTCTCGACACCTCGGGGTCGCACTGGCAGCCGATGACGGACTGGCCGAGTAGCCGCAGCCGAACGGTCCGCACGACCCATGCGCGTTGAGTTGGGGCGCGCCAGCTGAGGATCGGTATCTTCTGGGGATGACTCAGGCACCGGATCGCAACCTCGCGATGGAACTCGTCCGCACGACCGAGGCGGCCGCACTCGCCGCGTCGAACTGGGTCGGCCGCGGCGACAAGGAAGGTGCCGACGGCGCAGCGGTCGACGCCATGAGGCTCATCCTCGGCACGGTGCAGATGACCGGCACGGTGATCATCGGCGAGGGCGAGAAGGACGAAGCTCCGATGCTGTTCAACGGCGAGGTCGTCGGTGACGGATCGTCACCGCACGTCGACATCGCCGTCGACCCGGTCGAGGGCACCACCCTCACGGCGACAGGACGCGGTGGCGCCACCTCGATCATCGCCGTGTCGGAGAAGGGCTCGATGCTCGACCCCGGACCGTGCGTCTACATGGAGAAGATCGCCGTCGGGCCCGAGGCGGCCGGAAAGGTCGACGTCCGTGCGACCGTCGCTGAGAACCTCCGGGCGGTCGCTGCCGCAAAGGGACTCGAGGTGCGAGAACTGACGGCGATGGTGCTCGATCGTCCGCGACATGCAGAGATCGTGGATCAGATCCGCAGCGCTGGTGCACGCATCCGCCTCATCGGCGACGGCGATGCCCCCGGAGCGATCTCCACAGCGATTCCCGGCACCGGCGTCGACATCCTGTTCGGTATCGGCGGTACGCCTGAGGGAGTCATCGCTGCAGCAGCATTGAAGTGCATCGGCGGCGAACTCGTCGGTCGTCTGCACGTCCGTGACGATGCGGAGCGCGACGCAGCGATCGCGTTCGGCCACGACCTGGATCGGGTGCTGCACACCGACGACCTGGTCGCGAGCGACAACTGCTTCTTCGCCGCCACCGGGATCACCGACGGCAACCTGCTCAAGGGCGTGCACTACAACCGGCTCGGCGCCACCACCCAGTCCCTCGTCATGCGCTCACGTTCGGGCACCGTGCGGTGGGTGGACGCCCAGCACCGCCACGACAAGTTCCAGGGCTGACCCGGGCAACCGACCTAACACGTCCCCCACGCGGTGCCGCCGGCGGCATCCAGCATGCGGCCGAGGAGTTCGACCAATGTCCGCTGCTCCCGCGGGTCCAGAGCGGCGATACCCGGCATCCCCTCGTTGAGCGCGTCGATCAACTCGCTGCGCACTGCGTGCCCGTGCATCGTCAGCACCAGCAGCTTGATCCGCCGGTCCTCCGGATGCGGTTGACGTTCGACCAGACCGAGCGACTCCAAGCCATCTGCGAGCGCCGTCACGTAGGAGGGATCGAACCGCAGACTCCCGGCCAGATCGCGCATCGGTGTCGCATCCGACCGCCCGAGTTGGAACATGGCCAGAGACTGCGGAGCCGTCAGTCCCCGATCGCCCGAGTACTGCTCGAGCTGGTTGTGCAGCAGCTTCACCAGACCGATGAGCTGCCCTCGCAACTGCTCTGCGACGGGCGGCACCGCGGGTCGTCCGCCCGGAGCGGGAACGTCGTCCATGTCACCAGTGTACTGGAGTGGGTCAATTCTTGACTCACCCAAACATGTAGCTAGTCTAGGAATCATGACAGCCATCATCCAGGTCGACGACCTCCACAAGAGCTTCGGCGACACCCATGCGCTCGACGGCGTCTCGCTGAGCGTGGACGAAGGCACCGTGCTGGGCCTGCTCGGGCCCAATGGTGCGGGCAAGACCACCGCCGTGCGGGTGCTGACGACCCTGCTGAAGGCCGACAGCGGCACAGCGACCGTCGGCGGGTTCGACGTCGCCACTCAGGCCAACCAGGTGCGGTCGATCATCGGGTTGACCGGCCAGTACGCAGCAGTCGACGAGAAGCTCACCGGTGCGGAGAACCTCCGTATGGTCGGCCAGTTGCTCGGCATGGACAAGGCGCATGCCGGTCGGCGGGCCGCGGAACTGCTGCAGCGATTCGAGTTGGCCGATGCCGCTGACCGTCAGGTCGGCACCTACTCCGGAGGTATGCGCCGCCGCGTCGATCTCGCCGTCAGCCTGGTGGGTCGGCCGCGGATCCTGTTCCTGGACGAGCCGACCACTGGCCTCGACCCCGCCAGTCGCCTGGAGCTGTGGGCGATCGCACGAGAACTGGTCGCGGACGGCACCACCGTGCTGTTGACCACCCAGTACCTCGAAGAGGCCGACGAGTTGGCCGACCGGATCGTCGTCATCGACCACGGTCGGGTCATCGAGGAGGGAACCGCTGACGAACTCAAGGACCGCACCGGCGGGCGCAGCCTGGAGATCGAGTTCACGAGCCGGGACGATCTCGAACCAGCGTCGAGGATCCTGGCCGGTCTCGCTCCCGGAACCCAGGTCCAGCGCGACGACGCCCAGAACACGCTCTCCCTTGGGGTGGACCAGGACACCGCGTTGGCGGCCCGCGTGATCGCATCACTCAGCGACTCGGGTCTGTCCATCGAGGACTTCCACATGGCCCGACCGAGCCTGGACGACGTGTTCCTGGCCCTCACCGGCCACTCCACGGCCGACGCATCCGACGACGAACCGGTACCCACCGGGAACGACCCCGCACTCCGAGAGGCTCCGCTCGCATGACCGACGTACTCACCCCCGACTCAGCGGTGCACACCCGCCCGCACGGTCTGCGCGCCATCGCGCACGACAGCCGGATCATCGCGTGGCGGAACCTGATCCACCTGCCGCGCACGCCGGAGCTGGTCATCTTCACTCTGATCCAGCCCGTGATGTTCGTGCTGTTGTTCAACTATGTGTTCGGAGGTGCGATCGGGGCCGCCCTGCCCCCGTCGGTGTCCTACGCACAGTTCCTGATCCCCGGGATCATGGTGCAGACACTCGTGTTCGGTTCCTCCGCAACGGCGGTCGGGCTGGCGGACGACCTGCAGAAGGGCATCATCGACCGGTTCAGGTCGCTGCCGATCAGCCGTTCAGCGGTGCTCAACGGCCGCATCATCGCCGACGCCATCCGGCTGACCGTCGTGGCTGTCGTGCTCATCGTCATCGGCTACCTGGTGGGATTCCGTTTCGAGGGTGGCGCCGGGATGGGACTGTTGATGATCCTCGTCGCCGTCTCGTTCGGAACCGCGATGTGTTGGATCATGGCCAACATCGGCATGGCGGTGAAGGACGCGGAAACCGCTCAGACCGCAGGGTTCGTGTGGCTGTTCCCCCTGACGTTCGTGAGTTCGGTGTTCACACCGGTCGCCACGATGCCCGGTTGGCTGCAGGTCATCGCCCGCAACAACCCCGTGACGCTCGTGGCCAACCTGCTCCGCGCACTGTCACTGGGCGAGGTGCTGCCCGGCACCACATGGGCGTCGATGACCACTCCCGTGGTGTTGTGGGTCGTCGGCATCACCGCGGTCGCCGCACCGTTCGCCGTCAGCCGCTACCGCAAGGTCTGAGCGACAGCGACGCTCAGCGTCGGGCTCCTCGGTCCCGACCGAGTATTCCTCGACCCAGGAGCCACCGACGTGAAGTCGGCGGCAACGGCGCGGTCGCACCCACGAGCAGCTTGTATCCGAGCGACGGCACCACTCGGGCCTTGCCCGCACGAAGACCTGCCAGCGACTGCTCCGCGACGCTCTCGGCCGTCAGCCATGCGGCGCTCGGAACCCGTGACTGGTCGTTCCAGTCCGAACGTGCCTGGAACTCGGTCCTCGTGAAACCGGGCAACGAGGTCGTGATCGACACACCGGTCCCGCGCAGTTCCTCGAACAACGAATCCCCGAACGAGCACACGAACGCCTTGGTGGCGCAGTAGGTCGCACTGCCGGGCGCCGGGTACAGCCCCGCGATCGACGCGACGTTCAGCACCGCCCCCGAGCCGCGTTCGGTCATCGGACCCAGTGCGGCCGAGGTCAGTCGCATGAGCGCCAGCACGTTCACCTGGACCTCCTGTTCCTCGCGGGCGATCGGCAGGTCGACGAAGGGACCGTTGGTGCCGAAGCCTGCGTTGTTCACCAGGAGGTCGATCGGACGGCCCGGGTCGAGCAGGCGCTTCTCGACCGCAGCTCGTGACACCGGCGCGCTCAGATCTGCGTCCATCACCTCGATGCCCACGCCGTGGTTCGCGATCAGATCCTTCGCGAGTGCCTCCAGACGGGCAACATCGCGAGCGACGACGACCAGGTCGGACCCTTCAGCCGCGAGTCGGCGTGCGAACGCCTCGCCGATGCCGCTCGATGCGCCGGTCACCAGCGCGACACCCCAACGGGGGGCGGACGAACGGGTGGGCATCGTCGAGGACATGGGCGTCGAAGCTACTCGTCCTCGCCGGTGTGCAGCTGACGCATCAGCCGGCCACCGAACGGGGAGAAACCCCACGCCCGCAGCGCCCCCTCACCCACTCGACCGTCGGCGATGGCGACGATCGCGCCACGGCGCGCCGCGGCGACACACCATTGCGACGCCACCTGGCGCCCGATACCGAGCCCCTGGTGTGGGTCGGCCACATGCAGCGCCGACACGCGTGCGGCCGAGCCGGCGACCGACCCGATGATCGCTGCCACCGGCTCGCCGATCCGTCCGGGCAACTCAGCAACCACCACCAGCGTGCGAACACCACGGTCCGTCCTGTGAGGTGGCTGTGGCGACTCGTCGCCTCGCAACAGATCGGTCACCTCCGGTTCGACCATCTCCACCGTGCGCAGGACCAGTTCGATGCCGCCGCGGCCCACCACGTCGGAGCCACCGAAGGGTTCCTCGACCACCGCTCGCCAGCGACGAATTGTGCCCGACCGCCCACCTGCGCCGATGCCGGCGCCCTCCTGGTCGTCGGTCGTGGACTCGTCGGGAGAGGGGGCGTCGCCGGGTTCGTCCGTCACATGTTCGAGCAGGTGGAGGCGATCCACCGACCACGTCCCGAGCGACCCCGAGAGAACTCCCAGAGCGTCGTCCACCTGCCTTGCGGGAACGGACTCGCGCAACGTCACATGAGGAACGAAGGGCCACTCGTCGGGCCGCTCGAGCAGTCCGACCTTCAACAGGTTGCGCAGCGCCGTCACCGCGTCGACGTCCCCCCTGACAGACAGGTGAACCGTGGGCGTAGCCGGTGCGAAGCTCGCAGCAGGTCCGAGTTCCAGCTCGAAGGGCCGAGTCGCCGACGCCACCCGGCGGAGCAGCCGACGTAGTTCGGGGACCGCATCACCGCGCAGGTTCACCGGCGGCACGATCGTCAGATGGATCGGCAGCACATCCACGCGCCGGTCGCCCACCACACGACGCAGACCGTCGAGCTGGACCGACAGCGGCTCCGGCGGCAACAGCGCGACGGCGAACCGGTGACGAGTCATGACACAGATGCTACGGAGCGCGCGCCCCGCTGATCGCCGACGCCGTCAGGCGACGGCGACGGACAGACGAACATCGGCCCGCAGCAGCGCCGCAGCGGCCTCGACGTCCTCTGCATCTGCGCCGAGAGCGGCCTCGGCAGCCTGCTTTGCCGCCTGAGCTCGTGGCACGTCGATGGTCTCGGCGAGCTCGTTCACGTCCGAGAGGATCGTGACGCGTGTGTCGCCGTCCTCCGGCGGTGAGACCTCGACGAAACCTTGGTGTACCGCGATGACCTGCTCGCCGCCGTCCTCGAGCAGCACCCGGACCGGGTGCGTCGCGAGCACGCCGATGAACGGCACGTGCCCGGGCAGGAAGGCGATGTCACCGGTCGTGGTACGACAGATGACCATCTTTGCCTCGCCGGTGTAGGCGACGCGTTCGGGAGAGACCAGCTCGACGACCAGCGACATCAGACCGTCTTCTCGAGCTCTGCAGCCTTGCGCATCGCATCGTCGGCACCGCCGACGTTGAAGAAGGCCTGCTCGGGCAGGTGGTCGAGGTCACCGTTGATGAGCATCTCGAACGACTCCACGGTCTCCTCGACCGGGGTGAAGATGCCGGGCAGGCCGGTGAAGACCTCGGCGACGAACATCGGCTGGGCGAGGAACTTCTGGATCTTGCGGGCCCGGTCGACAGTGATGCGGTCCTCTTCGGACAGCTCGTCGATGCCGAGGATGGCGATGATGTCCTGCAGTTCCTTGTAGCGCTGCAGCATCTCCTGCACACGACGGGCGACGCCGTAGTGACGTTCGCCGACGACCTCGGGAGAGAGGATCGTCGAGCTGGAGGCCAGCGGGTCGACTGCGGGGTAGATGCCGAGGGCCGCGATGTCACGGCTCAGCTCCGTGGTGCCGTCGAAGTGCGTGAAGGCGGTGAACGGCGCCGGGTCGGTGTAGTCGTCAGCCGGCACGTACACGGCCTGCAGTGAGGTGATCGAGCGACCACCGGTCGATGTGATGCGTTCCTGGAGCTCACCCATCTCATCCGCGAGGGTCGGCTGGTAACCCACGGCTGCGGGCATACGGCCCAGGAGGGTCGACACCTCGGAACCTGCCTGGGTGAAGCGGAAGATGTTGTCCACGAACAACAGAACGTCCTGGCCCTGCACGTCGCGGAAGTACTCCGCCATGGTCAGCGCGGACAGCGCGACACGCAGACGCACCCCCGGCGGCTCGTCCATCTGGCCGAACACCAGCGCGGCCTTGTCGAGCACGGACCCGCCGCCGCCCATCATGGTCTCGCCCATCTCGATGAACAGGTCGGTGCCCTCTCGGGTCCGCTCCCCCACGCCGGCGAACACCGACACGCCACCGAACTGGGTGGCCACACGGTTGATCATCTCGGTGATGAGCACGGTCTTGCCCACACCGGCGCCGCCGAACAGGCCGATCTTGCCGCCCTGCAGGTAGGGCGTCAGCAGGTCGATCACCTTGATGCCGGTCGGGAACATCTGCGCCTTCGGCTCGAGAGTGTCGAACGCCGGGGCGGAACGATGGATCTCCCAGCGCTCGGTGACCTCGATCTCCGGCACGTCGAGCGGCTGGCCCAGCACGTTGAACACGTGACCGAGAGTCGCGTCGCCCACGGGGACCGAGATGCCGGCTCCGGTGTTGTGGACCGGGGTACCACGCACCAGACCGTCGGTCGGCTTGAGCGAGATGGCACGGACGCGACTGTCGCCGATCTGCTGGGCGACCTCTGCGGTCACCACGATCTGCTCGCCACCGACGTCGATGGTGAACTCCAGCGCCGTGTTGATCTCGGGCAGTGCGCCCGGCGGGAACTCGACGTCCACGACCGGACCGGCGATGGCGACGATCCTGCCGTCCTTGAGCTCGGTTTCGGTGACCGTCATGAGAATCTCCTGGTCGGGGTCAGATGCCACGTCGCAAACGACGTGGGTACGGATGAGTGATGGGTGGTGAGCGTCATGCTCGGGAGGTGTCGGGACGGCTGTGCTGCAGGTGCCGGTCCAGCATTTTGGGGAACGGGTCGGCCGAGAGGTGGTCCAGCAACAGGTCCTCGGGGCCGGACCTGTCGTCCGCGAGCGCCTCGGCACCACTGATGATCTCCATGATCTCGGTGGTGATCGCCTCCTGGCGGACCTGGTTCATCTTCCGGGTGTACTTGGTGATGAGTTCCTGGGCGTTGTCCGTCGCGGACTTCATGGCACGCTGCCGGGACGCCAGCTCCGATGCCGCGGACTCGAGCAACGCGGCGTACAACCGGGACTCGACGTATCGGGGGAGCAGTGACTCGAGCACCGCTCCGGCCGACGGCTCGAACTCGAAACCGGCGGTCGCACCGGCGTCACCGCCCTGAGCGATCGTCGCTTTCGACTCGAGCGGCAGGAAACGTCGCACGACGACCTGCTGGGTGCCGAGGGAGATGAATCGTGTGTACGCCAACTCGATCCGGTCGCAGCCACCGTTGACGAAGAGATCCGTGACCCGGGCGGCGATGGCGACCGCTTCGTCGTAGGTCGGGCGGTCGGTGAAGCCGCTGTAGGACGCATCGATCGGGTAGTTGCGGAACTTGAAGTACGCCTCGGCCTTGCGTCCGACGGTGATGAGCGAGAACTCCTTGCCGTCAGCGCGGGCGGCCTGGATCTCACGCTCTCCGGCACGGATGACGGTCGTGTTGTAGGCGCCGGCGAGTCCGCGATCACCTGCGAGAACGATCACGCCGACCTTGTTGACCTGCCCGACCGGGCGCAGCAACGGGTGGTCCACCTCGGCGCCGGCGGCAGCGAGATCCTGGATCACTTGGGTGATGCGCTCGGAGTACGGCCGCGCCTCGGCCGCGCGGGTCTGCGCCTTGACCATGCGGGTGGCCGCGATGAGCTCCATGGCGCGAGTGATCTTCTTCGTGTTCTGGACGCTGGCGATACGCCTGCGCAGTACTCGTTCCTGTGCACCCGGCATGTGGTCTCCTGATCAGCCGATCGTTCCGGACGGGAAGAAGCCTCAGGCTTCGTCGCGACTGGACTCTTCTTCGGGCAGATGGACGGGTGCGGACTTGAGTTCGGTCTCGGCCTCGGCCATGGCCTCGATCGCCGGGGCGGAGCCGTCGGCGACGGCCCCCTCGAACTGCTCGGTGAAGGCCTTGATGGCGGCTTCGAACGCATCGACATCGGCGATGTCGCCGGTTGTGCGGATGCCGTCGAGCGCATCCGCGTGGCGGGTGCGGAACCACTCCAACAGCGCCGACTCGTACCCGCTCACGTCGCTCATCGCGATCTCGTCGAGGTACCCGCGGGTTCCGGCGAAGATCACGACGCACTGCTCCTCGACAGGCATGGGCGAGTTGATGCCCTGCTTGAGGAGCTCCGTCAGGCGGTAACCACGCTCGAGCTGGGCCTTGGACAGAGCATCCAGATCGGAACCGAAGGCGGCGAACGCCTCGAGCTCGCGGAACTGCTGAAGGTCGGACTTGAGCGTGCCGACGGACTTCTTCATGGCCTTGACCTGTGCGGCCGAGCCCACACGCGACACCGAGATGCCGACGTCCACAGCAGGACGGATCCCGGACTTGAACAGGTCGTCCTGGAGGAAGATCTGACCGTCGGTGATCGAGATCACATTGGTCGGGATGTACGCCGAGACGTCGCCCGCCTTGGTCTCGATGATCGGAAGGGCGGTGAGCGAACCGGCGCCATTGGCGTCGGACAGCTTCGCCGCACGCTCCAGCAGACGCGAGTGCAGGTAGAAGACGTCACCGGGGTACGCCTCACGCCCCGGCGGGCGGCGCAGCAGGAGGGACACCTGGCGGTACGCCTCGGCCTGCTTGGAGAGGTCGTCGTACACCACCAGGGCGTGCTCGCCGTTCTCCATCCAGTGCTGGCCCATGGCGCAGCCGGCGTAAGGGGCGAGGTACTTGAACGGCGCCGGATCCGACGCGGGTGCCACGACGACGACGGTGTAGTCGAGAGCGTCGCGAGCGGCGAGGGTGGCGACGGTCTGTGCGACGGTCGACGCCTTCAGCCCGACGGCGACGTAGATGCACTTCACGCCCAGGCCACGCTGGTTGATGATTGTGTCGATCGCCACGGTGGTCTTGCCGGTCTTGCGGTCGCCGATGATCAGCTCACGCTGGCCACGGCCGACGGGGATCAACGAGTCGATCGCCTTGATGCCGGTCTGCATCGGTTCGCCCACGGGCTGGCGGCCCATGATGCCGGGCGCCTGGATCTCCATGCGGCGGGTCTGCACGTTGGACAACGCACCCTTGCCGTCGATGGGCTCGCCGAGCGTGTTGACCACACGACCGAGAAGACCGTCACCGACCGGCACGGACAGGATGTTGCCTGTCGCCTTGACGGACTGGCCCTCCTCGATGGAGTCGACCTCGCCCAGGACCACGGCGCCGATCGAGTCCTCGTCCAGGTTGAGTGCCAGGCCCAGGAGCCCGGACTCGAACTCGAGCAGTTCGTTCACCGCTGCGTCGGGCAGACCCGAGACGCGGGCGATGCCGTCGCCGACCTCGATCACTCGTCCCACCTGGGTGAGTGAGACGTCGGGGGTGAAGCCCTCGAGGTTCTTTCGGATCGCTGCGCTGATGTCAGCGGTGTTGATGGTGAGCTCGGCCATTCGGTGTGTCTCCTGCGGCGTCGTGAAGGGTTCGCTGGGCGTACTGGGTCCGTGAGGACTCAGAACGCCTCGCGGAGCTGGTTCAATCGGGTGCGAACGGTTCCATCGAGGACGGAATCGCCGATCTGGGTGACGATGCCACCCATGACCGACGGGTCGACGATGTTCTTGATCGTGATGTCGAGGTTGGTGCGGGCCTCGAGCGCCGTGGTGAGCTCGGCGATCTGGGCGTCGGACAGGGCGACCGCAGAGCGGACCTCGGCGACGGCCAGTCCCGAGTTGGATGCAGTGCGCTGGACGAGCTGTTCGGCGATCTTCGGGAGATCGGCCGCACGGCCGGAGCCGACGATCATCGACACGATCGCCAGCGTGGTCGGCGTCGCCTTGCCCTCGAGCAGGTCCTCGACGATCTGCTGACGGCGCGAGGCCGGCAGGTGCTGATCGGTCAGAGTGTCGCGGAGCTCGTCGCTGGACTGCAGCACGCGTCCCAGTCGGAAGAGCTCGTCCTCGACCTCGGAGAGCGCGCCCTCGGCGAGGGCGATCCCGAAGGCGGCGTCGGCGTAAGCGGTGATGCGGTTGTCGCTCATCTTGTCGTTCGCTCTGTTCTCGGTACGGAAGTGGTCGTCATGGGTGGAACGCCGAGGAGGCGCCCGGCGGTCAGTTCTGGGAACCGACCTGGCTGATGTAGGAATCGATCAGTCGTTGTTGAGCGGCGTCGTCGAGGGATGACTCCACCACGCGCTCTGCGGCGCCGAGCGAGAGCCGGGCGAGCTCGCCTGCCAGGTCGGATTCGGCCTGACCTCGAGTGGCGGCGAGATCTGCGATGGCCCGCTCGCGCACCTGCTCGGCGTCGCGGGCAGCCCGGACCTCGGTGTCGCCGGAGAGCTGATCTGCGCTGGCCCGGGCCGACTCGATGATCCGTGCGGCCTCGGTGTCGGAGTCCGCGAGGGCTGCCTTGATGCGGTCACGTTCGGCCTCGGCCGCCAGCCGGGACTGCCCGGCGGCGTCCAGCGTCGCAGCGATCCCGGCGATGCGCCCCGAAAGGAACTCTGCGACCGGCTTGCGGGCGAACTTCCACAGGAAGAATGCGACAACGAAGAAGGCCAACGAGTTCCAGATGATCTCGTTGATGTCATGGCCCAGCCAGAAGCCGTTCTCGGCCCCTTCTTCTGCTGCGAGTACTGCGATGCTGGTGAACATCCTGCTCTCCTGCTCAGCGGGTTCCGCTGTTGTTGTTCACGTAGTCGTCCACCGTGGCTCGGTTGCCGGCCAGGTCGAGGTCCTGTTGGACCACCTTCGACGCTGCCGACACCGCCAAGGAGGCGACATCGTCACGAATCTGTCCGAGGGCCACGACGCGAGCTGCCTCGAGCTCGACCATCGCACCCTGTCGCTCCACGGCCACCTCGGCCTCAGCGGCACGAACCGCCTCGGCGCGTGTCGACTCGGACGCCACCCGGGCGACCTCGACGATGCGGTTGGCCTCGGCACGAGCCTCGGCGAGGGTGGCGTCATAGTCGCGGCGGACCTGCTCGGCCTGCGCCTCGGCGGCCGACGCGGCCTCTTGGTCGGCCAGCACCTTCTGCGCCCGCTCCTCGCGGATCTTCATCAGGGGTGGCAGGCAGACATAACGCAGCAGGATCCAGAGACCGAAGAAGCTGATCGCACCCCAGAAGATCTCCCCGAGCTCATCGGGGACGACAGGGTTGATGACTTCAGCTTCGACTTCTGCTGCGAGCACACTCAACAGAGCGAGCATCAGTGGTTCCTCCAGGCTCCGTGCGATACGGAACGGCTCGTCGGACGATGGATTGATGAGAGACGGGCGAACCCGTTGCTCAGACGAACTTCAAGAGGATGAAGACGACGAAGCCGATGAGCGCGAGCGCCTCGGTGAAGGCGATGCCGAGGAACATCGTGGTCTGGACCTGTCCGGCGGACTCGGGCTGGCGGGCCATGGCCTGCACGGCCTGGCCGACCAGGTAACCGATGCCGATGCCGGGGCCGATGGCGGCGAGGCCGTAGGCGTAACCGGCGCCTGCTGCGGCGCTGATGCCCTTCGCGTCGGCGGCGGTGGCGCCGTCGGGCAGCTGAGCCAGAACGGTGTTGGCGGTGTGGACGAGTGCACTCATGGGTAGCTGGTACTCCTGTTCGTGGCCGGGTCCGCCGGCCAGTTGGTCAGGTCTGTTGTGGGTGGAGATCTGGTTCGGTGATCGTGTGCTGAATGCGCGGAGCGGAGTCCGGGGACTCAGTGCTCCGGGTGCAACGCGCCGCCGATGTACACGGCGGTGAGCAGGGCGAAGATGAACGCCTGCAGGAAGGCGACCATGAATTCGAAACCGGTGAACGCCACCAGCATCGGGAACGACAGCGCATTGACGATCACCAGCGGGCTGAGCTGCCAGAGCGTGATGCACAGCACCGAGAAGGTCACGAGCAGGATGTGGCCGGCGAGCATGTTGGCGAAGAGTCGCACGGCCAGAGAGAACGGGCGGATGAGGAAGGTCGAGAGGAACTCGATCGGCGTCACCAGCACGTAGAGAGCCTTCGGCACGCCCGGCGGGAACAAGGCGGTCTTGAAGTAGCCGAGACCGTTGTGTTTGACGCCGACGCCGATGAACATCACCCACGCGGTGAGGGCCAGGAGCAACGGGTTGGCCATGCGGGCGTTCGCCGGCATGTGGGCGGTGGGAATGATCTCGAAGATGTTGCCGATCCAGATGAAGAACACCATCGAGACGAGCATCGGCAGGTACCGCATGCCCTCTGGGCCGATGGCGGGCAGCACGACCTGCTTCTCGACGAAGTCGATGCCCTGCTCCATGATGTTCTGGAGCTTGCCGGGAACCAGCTCGGCCTTACGACCGGCCAGGTAGAACAACAGCGCAGGCACGACCATCGCGATCAGTGAGATCAGGGCGATCTTGTTGAAGGCGTAGAAGGTGCCGTCGCCGAAGGCCGCGGGCCACTTGACGATCAGGTCGATCGAGGGGAACTTGACACCACCACCGCCTTCGCCGCCTTCGGCTGCGAGAACGGTGAGGTTGCCTGCGATGGTCTGGAGACCGAGCATCCGGAGGGACTCCTTCTACTGCGAGTTCGGAGAGGACGGGACGGAGGACGATGCAGCTGCGTCGTCTCCGCTGGACGTTGGAAGATAGGGATTCGGCGTCGCCCGGGGCTTCAGGCCGGGGAAGGCCAACGAGGCCGAGACGTAGCGCATCTCCCAGAACAGGAGCACCAGGTGCGTCGCGATCAGCGTGATGGCGAACGGGACCAGTTCCATCCATGACGCGTCGCGGACGAGGATGACGGCGGCGAAGATCAACCCGAGCCGGAGCAGGAAGCCGAACAGTGCGGCCCCTGCCATCAGCGCGGCATTGATCCTGCCCGTGACGGCCAAGAGGTAGGCCGAGAACAGGAAGTTCACCACCACGATCGCCACCGCGTACATCGTCGAGACGACTCCGTCGATGCCCCAGAAGGCCGCCGAGACGAGGACCACGACCGGGATCAGCCACAGGCTGCGCTTCGCAAGGTCGACCGCCACCGCCAGGGCCGGTGACGGGCCCTCGATGCGGACGTTCATCGGATCGGTACTCACGAGG
>Ga0105047_10012351_pt1 | contig 13757 bp, 10 predicted proteins | sample MAT04_FD_78384 | JGI IMG/M metagenome (GOLD analysis project Ga0105047, IMG submission 78384) | Freshwater microbial communities from Lake Fryxell liftoff mats and glacier meltwater in Antarctica - MAT-04 (megahit assembly) | ecosystem: Environmental > Aquatic > Freshwater > Ice > Liftoff...
AGCTCTTGCGAATGAGCTTGCCTGTCACTTTTAAACGTGCGAAATAAACCTCCGCCAGTAAGATCAGCCCCGATTTTGCTAATTGCAGACAGCGGGTCGTTAGCTCAATTGGTAGAGCACGTGACTCTTTATCTGAAAATGGCATTTTTGCTCATTTGATCTAAAGTGTTCCCAAATACGCAATGCCTTGCAAATCATGCTCATACGACCGACAAAAGAGATCAGAAGTTTTTCTCAATAGTTCCCAAATAGGCTCAATTTTAAAGCTAGGGGATACAATTAGCGGATACAATCTGCGTTTTGTAAGGTATTTATAGAGTGATCACCATTTCATCAATGGGGTAAACAAATTTTGAGTTGGCAGACACCTGTTACGTAGCCCTTCTCACTTTGAGCCATGGACCCGAGCGTGCCTAATCCCATGTTTACCAAACTTTTTATAATCTGCTATCCTCGCTAGATGGATAAGTCGGCATTCCAAGGCAGCAATAGTTCCTTAAATGATCACGTTACTGCCAAAGCCCATCAAAACCTTTTCATCGGCACCAGCTCGTGGAAATATCCCGGATGGTGCGGGTCGGTCTATGATGAATCCAAGTATCTCACCCGAAACAAGTTCTCCGAGGCCAAGTTTGAGCGGGAATGTCTTGCCGAATATGCCGAGATGTTCTCCACGGTGTGTGTTGATGCTGGATATTACAAGTTTCCCAATGAGGCTTATCTGCAAAAGCTCACTTCACAGGTATCACTTGGGTTTCTGTTCGGCTTCAAGGTGACGGATGACATTACCCTCAAGACTTTTCCAAATCTGCCGCGTTTTGGACTTAAAGCCGGCAAGCCCAACCCTGATTTTCTAAATGCAGAACTTTTTGAGGAATTCTTCCTCCAGCCCTGTGCCCGTTATGCTTCCCACATCGGCGTGCTGATGTTTGAATTTACGCAGTTTCACCCCAGCGACTTTGAGCATGGGCGTGATTTCGTTTCGGCGCTTGATAAATTTCTCGCCAGTCTGCCCAAGCGCTGGCAATACGGCGTCGAGATTCGCAACAAGGCGTTCCTCCATCCCGATTATTTTGCATGTCTGCGCTCGCATGACGTGGCTCATGTTTTCAATTCGTGGAGTCGAATGCCTTCGGTAACAGACCAACTGGCGATGGAAGACAGTGTGACGACTGATTTCGTAGCGGCAAGGTTTCTGTTGAAGCCTGGTCGTAGTTACACTCAGGCGGTGGAAGGTTTTAGTCCTTACAACTCGATCAAGGAGGTCAACGAAGAGGCTCGGAAAGCTGGGAAGGCGTTGATCATCAAGGCCAAAGAGGGGAAACGGAAGTCTTTCATCTTCGTCAACAATCGTCTGGAAGGTCATGCGCCTTCAACGATTACTGCGATGTTGGATTAATAAAGACTTGCAAGCCTACATTTTGGTCCTATACGTTCATAATAACGTATATGCTTTCTCCACGACAAACAGAGGTCTTTGATTTTATTCAAGAAGAACATGCCCGCAGTGGCATTATGCCTTCGTCCCGAGAGATTCAGGAGCGTTTCGGATATGCCAGCCAGACTTCAGTGGTGGACATACTCACTGCCTTGGAAAAAAAAGGCGTGCTTAAACGGGAGCCAGGTAAGGCTAGAGCTTTAAAATTGTTGGGGTCGTCCTTCAAGGAACTTCTTAAAATTCCAATCTTCGGAACTATTCCCGCTGGATTACCCGCCAATGAAACTCAGGAAGAAGATGGCTGTTTGTCAGTTGATCTGGAATCGATCCAGCTTCCACGAGGAGCGAGAGTGTTTGCTCTGAAGGTGAGAGGAGATTCCATGATTGGTGCCGGTATTCTACCCAAAGACACCGTGGTTTTTGAGTTTAGAGATCCCAAGCATGGCGATATTGTTGCCGCGCTAATTGATGGTGATGTAACCCTGAAACGCTATTTGTTGCGTAAAGGAAAACCCTATCTGAAGGCCGAAAATTCCAATTACCCGGACCTCATACCAGCCCACGAACTTGTCATCCAAGGGGTGCAGGTGGCCCTGTTTCGCGTCACCAAATAATATGAAACTTGTCGAACAGCTTTTACTGGCAGGACTGCATTTGATCAGAAAGTATCGATCATTGCGCCCGCAACAGTTGGAACTTCCTCTGGGAATATACCATGATCGTCCACCTCGACGCTGATGCGTTCTTTGCCTCAGTCGAACAGGCTGCGGATGTAAAGCTGCGGGGCAAAGCCATCGCGGTAGGTGGTGAACGGCGCGGCATCATCGCTTCAGCCAGTTATGAAGCGCGGAAGATGGGTGTTTACACACCGATGCCGACAGCCAGGGCACGGAAGATTTGCCCCAAGCTGATTGTGTTACCTGGGGATTTCGAGCAATACGAACGCTTTTCCAGGCTAATGTTCAGCTATGCCTACGATTTTACCCCGGAAGTCGAAGTGGCTTCCATCGATGAAGGATATTTTGATTTGCGGCAGGGCCAGAAGAAGAGTCCCAGGGAAATTGCCGAGATTATTCGCCGGGCCATTGCGCAGAGTCTCAAGATTCCGGTCTCGGAGGGCATTGGGTCCAACAAACTGGTTTCGCAAATAGCCTCCAAGCTGAACAAACCGAAATGCTTTATCGAGGTGCTCCAAGGCGATGAGAAGCAGTTTCTCGGGCCGCTGCCAAACAAATGGCTGCCGATGGTTGGCCCCAAATTGGAAACCACACTGAACGCGGCGGGTCTTTCTAGCATCCGGCAAATCGCGGAGACTCCAGCGGACCTGCTTTCGATGCTGGTTGGGAACTACGCCCCGCAATTGAAGGCGTATGCAAACGGGATCGATGATCGTCAGGTTATTCGTGACGCCCCGGAAGCCAAAAGTTATTCCGAACAGCAGACTTTTAATGTCGATACCACCGACGAGAATTTTATTCTGGCAACCCTTCGAGCGATGGCAGATCGGCTCGCGTCCAAGGTGCGCGGTAGCGGCAATAGTTTTCGGACTATTACAGTCAAGATCCGATATAACGACATGCAGGATGTCATTCGCAGTTTTAGCCTGAAGGAGCCGACTGATTCCGAGTATGAAATTTATCCGTATTTGCGGGTATTGTTGAACAAAGCTTGGGAGCGTCGGGTTAGCCTTCGGTTGGTATCCCTAAAACTAAGCCAGATTTACGGGGGCATTTTTGCGGTGGATTTTGCCCTGGATCAACAGAGCCGCAGGAAAGCCAATCAACGCAAACTGGCCGATGTGATGGATGGATGCAGGGGCCAATACACTTTGATGCGGGGCCATGATCTGTGGTTGCAGAAATATACTCCGAAAGCAGAACTGGCGAGGAAGCAGCCCATTTCGCACCCGGCAAAGCGAAGCATCATTGCCACCAATTATCTGCCGCTGAACGTTAAAAGTCATTACAGCTTTCTTGATTCCACGCTTTCCATTTCAGACATCATAGCGTGGGCTAAAAGACTGGGAATGCCAGCAGTAGCCATCACCGACCCGAATTTGCATGGGTCGGTCGAGTTCTATCATTTGGCCATTGAGGCGGGCATTCAGCCCATCATCGCAGCGGAATTAAAAGCTGGCAGCAAAAGCTATAACGCCTACGTGCAGGATCAGACTGGTTATGGCAATCTTTGCCGGTTGCTAACATTTCCGGACATAACGGCGGATATGCTGACCAGTCACAAAACCGGATTGCTATTTGTGGAAACCCACTCAACGAAAGTCGCACTGCCGGAGATTCGTTATGGCACCTCAGAGGATCGCACGAAATTTCAGATCATTCAGAGCATCAGAACACTCACGCTGCTGGATGAATTGCACCCGGAAAAGCATCGGGGAAACTATCATTTTCCCACCCAACAGGAATTAATAGCCAGCTACAGCGAGGAAGCCATCGCTGCTACGTTTAGGTTGCCAGCTCTCTGCCAGTTTCATTTTGATCTGCATCATCTGCGCTTTCCGCGCTACAATCCCAAGGATGGAACTTCTCCAGTTCAATTTCTTTCCCATCTGGCACATGACGGATTGACCAAACGTTATGGTCAACGAGCCAGCCTGTTTCAACCTCAACTAGCAGAGGAACTGGCCATGATTGCAGAAGTTGGTTACGAAGAATATTTCCTCGTTGTCTGGGATATACTTCAGAAATGCCGTCAACGCGGGATTCAATGGATCACCCGTGGGAGTGCCGCCGATTCACTGGTTTGCTACTGCCTTGAAATCAGCGGGGTTTGCCCTATTCGATTCGACCTCTATTTCAAGCGGTTTCTCAATAAAGATCGGATGGCACTTAACAAACTCCCCGACATCGATCTGGATTTTGCGCATGACCGCAAAGATGACGTGGTGGATCTTATTTTTAAACTTTATGGCAACACCTATGCGGCGATTGTTGGTGGCTTTAACACCTATCAGGGGCGCTCTGCCATCGCGGATATTGCAAAAGTGCTTGGAGTCTCTGAATACCAAATACGGCGGGTCACCGAGCACGTTCCCTATGCCTCCGCTGTGAATGTGGCCAGGGCCATTCAGGTGAGTCAGGAAACACGAGATTGCCCCTGGGGCGAGGAACCCTACAAAACTGCACTTGAAATGGCTGGGTTTCTCGATGGGTTTCCCAGACACGCAAAAATGCATCCTTGTGGAGTGGTTCTTTCCCGTGACCCTATTCTTTCACTCACCCCAACTTTTGTAAGTGCGAAGGGTTATCCCACGACCCATTTCGACATGGATTCAGTGGAGGCTGTCGGATTGATCAAAATGGATATTCTGGCCCAAGGCGGACTGGCAGTTATTCGAGATACCCTCTCATTGCTAAAGGACAGAGGCATTGTTCCTGATTTGGAACACCTCGAACCTTGGGATGATCAACAAATTTGGAGAATGATTGCCAGTGGTCATGCAAGAGGTGTTCACCACATTGAAAGTCCGGCCATGCTGAATCTGGCCAAAATGTGTCAGGTAAAGGATATTGATTGTCTCATCGCCATTGTTTCGGTGATTCGTCCCGGCGCTGCCAATGGGAGCAAGAAGGCGGATTTTGCCAGACGTGCCCGGGGCGTGGAAGCCGCCCAATATCCTCATCCCTCTTTGGTGAAAGTTTTGCGGTCCACTTATGGCGTGGTGGCTTATGAAGAACATATTCTACAAATATGTGAGGAATTTGCGGGACTTCAAGGTGGTCGGGCCGATGTTTTACGCAGGGCATTGGTAAAAGAAAAACAAACCACGATTGCCGAAATCAAATTGGAGTTCTTTGCCTCTGCTAAAAAGCTTGGGAGAACCGCCAAGGACACCGAAACCGTATGGGAGTTGGTCAACGGCTTCCAGGGTTATGCGTTTTGCAAAGCACACAGCACTGCTTACGGTGTTGAAGCATATCAAGGGGCGTATCTGAAGCATTATCACCCAGCGGAGTTTCTAGCTAGCATCCTGACCAACGGAAAGGGGTTTTACAGTTTGTTAGCTTACACAATGGAATGTCGCAGATTGGGTATTGGTTTTCTTTTGCCGGACATCAACCTCTCAGAAGAAAAGTTTTTTACGGTGGCCGGCAAAACCGGGCCGATGATTCGGTTGCCATTAGCGCAAATCAAGGGTCTTGCCACGCAAACCCTGGAAAATCATCGTAGGGAAAAATGTTGCGGCGATTATGTCTCCATCACTGCGTTTATGCAGCGTGTCCAGCCATCTCTATTGGATATGCAGAATCTAATTCGTGTCGGTGCATTTGATGGATTTGGGTTATCCCGACCAGAACAATTTTGGGAGGCACAATCGATGGGACGCTGGCCCAAAAATCAGGGGTTTCTCTTTTCAACAGGCGATCAATCCCAAATCCCAAATGTTCATCTAACTCCTCCTTCCCATCTGCAAATGTTGAAAAATGAAATGGAGCTTCTGGGATTCACCGTTAGCAGCCATCCTCTCGATCTCCACCCCGAGATCGCTTGGAACACCTATTGCCCGTCGTCAGCAATCCATAAATATCTAAACCAGGAAGTAACTGTTTGTGGGCTGATCATTGCGGATCGTCTTCACACTCAACAGACCGGGGAGAAGATGAAATTCATTACCCTCTGCGATTACAGCGGTATCATTGACTGTGAAATCTTTGCAGATGCCTACCGGATATTTGGGATTTATACGATCCGCTATCCCGTGATCGAAGTAACGGCCAAAGTGATTACAAGCGATGAAACCACTGAGTATTCCTTACAGGTCATCCGCGTTGGAAAACCTCGTCTAAAATCAGAGATGGCTCCTTGATATGGGCGAAACAGCGGGGCATAAGCTCCTGAAATTATTGGCTGCACAGTGGGCCAAAGAACAAGGTTATCGCACCATTGGTTACGAAATCTCTCTACCGCACTGTGGCTGCCGGGCGGATGTTGCTGCCTATCGTTGGGCGTCGGAATTGAAAACAGTGGTATTTGAAGGTAAGAAACTGAGGCAAAGTCAAGCTGTGATAGGATCAACCGCCGTCTTCGAATGCAAACAGGCCAGGGGAGATTTATTCAAGGATTCTTGCCAGACTGTGAAGACACAGCAAGAACTGCAAAAGATGCAAGCCAGCCGTGCCACCTTAGAGCGGTTATTGAAAGTGCACCATCCTAGCGCTGGTTTGGCCGATTCGTTGTTTCAAGAATACGAGAGCTTTGATTTTTCAGCACTTGGCCATCAAGGCTACAACCGGCTCATCCAAAGAATTGCCGCCCTACAAAATGCGCTCTTGGGCAAAACCAAATTCGAGACGCTGGTGCGGTATCGCTGTGCCAACCTGTTTTACCTCGTTACTCCTCCTCACATCCTCAAAAACTATGAATTACCACATGGCTGGGGTCATTTGGTTAAAAAGGGAGAGGGCTTGGAGCTTGTCCAAAAACCTCAGTGGCTGGAATCTTCTGAGGGATCGCGACTGGGTATTCTCCAAAGGCTTGCTAAATAAAAGCGTCTCACTTTGATCTCACCCTTCACCCGGACCTCCCAGCATTCCGGGATGACTCTCGCTCCAGAAAAAAGCATCGTCGATGATCTGAAAAACACTTCGTCCGATGCCAGGTTCTTTGCTTTCTCGGGAACCTGCCACGTTCAGCGTCTTGATCCCATGCTCTGCGACAAACCTTTAAACTGGACTACACTTACATCTTCACGGTAAAAAAACGGCAAAATAGAACGTGTTTTAGTCGTCCGCCGGCGTAACTTTTTGATTTTCCGTGCCCTTGCTGAAAAGGTCTGCGCCACAATCCGGGAAACACCGTTGTCTGCAAGCTCTTGCGAATGAGCTTGCCTGTTACTTTTAAACGTGCGAAATAGACCTCCGCCGGTAAGATCAGCCCCGATTTTGCTAATTGCAGACAGCGGGTCGTTAGCTCAATTGGTAGAGCACGTGACTCTTAATCACTAGGTTCCGGGTTCGAGTCCCGGACGACCCACTTTTTCCATCTCATCAGCGGGAACGGATTTTTTCCAACATGCGATCGATCTCCACGTGCTTCTCAACCATCTGCTGGATGATCTCGATTTTTTGATGATCGCCCGGGGTGGTTTTCACCGTCATGGAATGGATGAGGCTGGCAACGGTGTAGGTATCGAGCTTGGACGAAATCGCCGGGATGCCCGAGGCTCGAAGTTGTTCCATGATGTTGTCGTGCGGCAAATGGTCCGCCGATAAGACAAATCCAGCCAGCGGCAGCGGTTGCCCCTCTTCGGGATGATGCGAGGCGATGGCGGCGAGAATAACGTCTTCGCGATCCCCCGGGGTAATGACCAGGGTGCCAGTCTTGAATTGCGGAAGCAGGTTGGCGGGAGTCATTGCGCCAACGATCACTTTACTAACATGCCTTCTCCCGCAACTGCGATTACCCGAGACAAAAGCACCGTGGATCCGCTCGGCAATTTGATGCAAGGTGGGTTTGACAAGGATGGGTTCGATGGGTAACACTCCTAACAAATCGATCCCCAGCCGGGCGAGGCCGCGCCGGGCAAAATCGCCGATGTAATCGAGTTTGTCGGGCAACACTTTGTTTACAATGGCGCCGACCACCTCCACTCCCTGCTGGTCGAAGAGGGCTTTGTTCAGGGCGATCTCATCGATGGGCCTGCCGATGCCGCCTTTGGTGACGATTATCACTTTGCTGGCCAAGATCTGGGCGACCCGGGCATTGGACAAATCGAAGACCGATCCCACCCCGGCATGTCCCGTGCCTTCGATAATCGCGAAATCCTTTTCCCAGACGGCGCGGTCAAAGGAATGTTGAATGCGTTCGGTAAGGTGTTTGATGTTGCCGCCGTCGATGTATTGACGGGTAAAATCGGGCTCCACCGCGATGGGGCTCATGGCTTCGAGCGGGGTGTGCAGGTCGTAGGTATCTTCGATCAGCACGCTGTCCTCATCGATCAATTTGCCCTCCACTTCGACGAAACGTTGCCCCACAGGTTTGATAAAACCGATGCGCCCGAAACGTTTTTTCAAGGCGGCAAAAAGCCCGATGGAGGTGGTGGTTTTGCCGTCATCCTGCTGGGTGGCGGCGATAAAGATACGCGGGGTGACCTGGTTCACCCTGTTCCTTTTAGCGGATTTACCAGGCTGCGCAATGCAATTTGTGCGGCGTATTTTTTCGCAACCAGGCCGTGTTTGGGGGCAAACAGCATCGCCAGAACAAAAAGAAAAGCCTGGGTAAGCACGATGCAGGCGGCGGTGTCGCCATTGATGAAAAAGCTTCCATAAATGCCCACCACGCTGGACACCACCGCACTTGCCACGGCCAGCAGCAGCATGGTGGAAAAGCGATCCGTTAACATCCGTGCGACACAACCCGGCGCAATCAGCATGGCGATGACGAGGATGATGCCCACGGCCTGGAGCGAGGCGACGATGGTGGCGGAAAGCAACGAGAGCAACGCGTAGTAAAGCCAGCGGGTGTTCAATCCTATCGAACGTGCATGGCTCGCATCGAAACAAAACAGGAGCAAATCCTTTCGCAAAAAAAGTATCGCCACGAACGTAACGATTCCGACCACCAACGTCTGGGCCAGATCACCCTGCGTGATTCCTAACAAATTACCGAATAGAATGTGATTAAGATGCAAATCGGTCTCTATCTTCGAAAACATGACCATCCCGAGTGCGAACAATCCCGTGAAGACGATCCCCATTGCGGTGTCCTCCTTGATCCGCGTGTTTTCGCGAATGAAACCGGTGGCCACCGAGCAAAACAATCCCGAAACGAATGCGCCCAGGGCTAACGGCAATCCAGCCAGCCACGCCAGCACGATGCCCGGCAGGACGGCGTGCGCCACGGCATCGCCCATGAGAGACCAACCTTTTAAGATGAGAAAACACGAGAGCAGGGCGCAAATGGTGCCCACCAGAATGCCGACACCGAAGGCGCGCAGCATGAAATCGAATTGAAACGGGGTGAGCCAGTTCATGCGTTGGTGGGGGATGAGGATTTCCAGCGTTGCCAGTGGTGCGCCAGCAGGCCGTGTCGGGGAGCCAGGAGCAGGGCGAGAACAAAGACCATCGTTTGCAAAACGACAATGCATCCACCCGTCGAGCCATTGAGCCAGTAACTGGCATAAGCGCCGAGGATCGAGCAGCCCGCGCCCACGGCGCAGGCCAGTGCGAGCATTTTACCAAAACGATCCGTTAGCAGATAGGCAGTCGCACCGGGTGTCACCAACATGGCGACGACTAACAACGCGCCCACTGTCTGGAGTGCCGCCACGGCGACCGCCGAGAGCAGGGTTAACAAGGTGACGTGGAGCACCCTGACATTGATGCCCAGGCTGCGGGCGTGATTTTCGTCGAAGCAAAACAGGAGCAGATCGCGCCACCGACACGCCATGATGCCCAGCGCAAACACAGAAATGGCCACCACTTGGATGAGATCGTTGCGCGCAATTCCCAGAATATTTCCAAACACGATGGTTTTAAGATTCAGATTACTCGGATTGAGCGAAATAAGGAGCAGACCCAGGGCGAAAAAAGCGGTAAAGACCACCCCGATCACGGCGTCCTCCCGCAGGCGGGTATTGGTTTTAACAAAAGCCATGCCCGCCGTGGCCAGGATGCCGGCGATAAATGCTCCCAGCGAAAAAGGCAGCCCCACCAGCCAGGCAATGGCCACGCCAGGCACGATGGCGTGGGAAAGGGCGTCACCCATGAGCGACCACCCTTTTAAGATGATGAAACAGGATAGAAACGCGCACACGCCCCCAATGAGGCCGCTGACCAGAATCGCCTTCACCATGTATTCATAGTGCAGCGGTGTTAACAAGTGCTCGATCATGGTGCCGGAGAAATTTCGTCGGAGCGCCGGATCGAATCGGCCCCCAATACCAGGGGGCGTTCATCGTCACTTAACAATAACACTTCATTGGTCACTCCCGGCACGTCGGTGTGATCGAATTTTAAATGTCGCAGCACTCCGCCAAATGCGCGGCTGAGGTTGGCCTCCGTAAAGACTTGTGCAGTCGGGCCAAAGGCCAGGACGGTGCGATTGACCAGGATTACCTGATCACAAAACTCCGGCACCGATCCCAGATTGTGCGTGGAAACCAGCACGATGTGGCCTTCTGACCGCAATTCCCGCAACAAACCAACGATGGCCTGCTCGGTTTTCACATCCACACCGGTGAAAGGTTCATCGAGCAGCATTACGCGCCCCTCTTGAGCGAGTGCCCGGGCGAGGAAAACCCGTTTTTTTTGTCCTCCCGACAGTTCTCCGATCTGACGATTCTTAAACTCGCTCATTTGCACCCGGGCGAGACTTTGCTCCACGAGAAGTTTGTCTCTGGCGCTTGGGATGCGGAGAAAATTCATCGCTCCGTAACGTCCCATCATGACCACATCCCAGACGTTTACGGGAAAGGTCCAATCCACCTCCTCGGCCTGGGGCACGTAGGCCACCCAGTTTCTCTTTTGCGCATGAGCGACCGGTTTTCCACCGATCCTAACCTGGCCGCGGGCTGGAGTCAGAAAGCCCATGATGGCTTTGAAAAGGGTGGATTTACCACTGCCATTGATGCCGACCAGGGCGCAGATGGTGCCAGATTCGAGTCGAAAAGTGGTATCGCTCAAGCCGACATGACCGTTGTTATAGCCAACGGTAACATTTTGCACATCGATGGAGAGCGGACTATCAGCGTTGGGATCGATCATGGCTCCTGCAAGGCAAACCCGGTGAGAATGGTTTGCGCATTACTCTCTAACAATTGCAGATAGGTGGGCGCCGGGCCTTCGGCATCGGTGAGGGAATCGACATGCAGCTTCCCGCCATATCGAACTCCGGTCTCCCCGGCGACCTGTCGGATCGGTTTGTCGCTCACGGTGCTTTCTGAAAATACGACTGGAATCTGCTGCGCACGGACGGTGTCGATGACTTTTTTTATCTGTTGCGGAGTGCCTTCCTCGTCGGCGTTGATCGGCCAGAGATAAAGTTCTTTCATGCCATAATCGCGGATGAGATAGGAAAAAGCGCCTTCGCTCGTGACCAGCCAGCGTTGCTGCGCGGGGATACTCTCCAATTTTTGCCGCAGTGGGACATCCACCGCGACGATGCGAGCCGTGTAGGCGGCGGCATTTGCTGTGTAAATGGCGGCATTCTCGGGGTCGATTTTTATGAGGGCGAGACGGATGTTTTCCACGTAGCGCACGGCGTTGGCAGGCGACATCCAGGCGTGCGGATTGGGCTTGCCTGTGTAGGGACCTTCGCCGATGCCCAAGGGTTCGATGCCATCCGTGAGCACCACACCGGGCACGTCCTTTATTTTTTCGAAAAATTTCTCAAACCAGCGTTCCAAGCCGAGACCATTCCACAGAATCAGGTCGGCGGATTGCGTTTTTACAATGTCGAGCGGCGTGGGTTGATATTCGTGGATTTCGGCGCCGGGTTTGGTGATGGATTCCACGATGGCGGCATCCCCGGCAACATTTTGCGCGATGTCCTGGAGGATGGTGAAGGTGGTCACGATGCGCTTTTTTTCGGATGAACCGGCATCGGAGACTTGAGGCGCTTCGGATCGGCAACCTGCGAGGAAAAAAAACGAGCCAATGACCAACAGGGAGCAGAGTCTGATCGAAAATAGATGCATAGAGAGGCTAGTTTGTAGCTCACGCTACAAAATCTGTCAAAAGTTAATTTTTAACTTCCCGATTTGTCAAAACGCCTTTTTTTCATTACAGAGAAGGATGGCCAAGCCAGTTTCTCCCAATGTAGCCAGTATTTCCGCCCCAGCTTTGCCGGTGGTGGCACCCTCGGAGGCAGCCGCGCATCAACGCAGCACGCGCCAGGCTCATTCTCAGGAACGCGCCCAGGATTACGTGGAGGCGGTGGCCGATCTCATCGATGCCCACGGCGAAGCTCGCGCGGTGGAACTCGCCCGCCGCATGGGCGTGTCGCACGTCACCGTCATTCGCACCATCGAACGCCTCCAACGCGAGGGCTTGGTAACCACCCAGCCGTATCGCTCGATTTTTCTCACCGATGCCGGTCGTGATCTTGCCGCCAAAGCCAGAAATCGCCATCGCATCGTAATCGCCTTTTTGGAAGCCCTCGGCATCTCGACCTCTGTCGCCCGGGCAGATGCCGAGGGGATCGAGCATCATGTCAGCGCGGAGACTCTGGCGGCTTTCGAGCAGTTTCTGTCTAAAAAAACGCCTTAAAAGCGTTTTCTAACATTTTTCGACAGGTCCAAAAATGGAAGGAGATCCGATTGCATGGATGTATGAACCTACTTAGCTACGACCATTTGACCGAACTGGCGCAGAAAAGAGAAGGCCCCTGCCTTTCGCTTTACCTGCCCACCCAGCGTCATTTCCCGGATAACCGGCCAGACTCGATCCGTTTTCGCGGATTGATTTCACAACTCGAAGCCAGTTTGAGCAAACACAGCAGTGCCCGCGAGACGGCTGATTTGTTGCAACCAATGGTTGACCTGGTCGGCAATCACGATTTCTGGAATCACACCCTGGATGGTCTTGCCATATTTGCGGCTGCCGGATTCTCCGAGGTGATTCTTCTTCAACACTCCGTGCCCGAATTGACCGTCGTCTCCGACACTTTTCATACCAAACCGCTCCGCAAAATTCTCCAATCCAGCGACAGTTATCAAATCCTTGCCTTATCTTTGCAGGAGGTAAAACTTTATGAAGGCAATCGCTATGTTCTCGATGAAGTTATTCTGGAACCTGGATTCCCTAATACACTGACCAAGGCTTTGGGCGATGAAATTACCGAACCCCAACATACCGTTGCCTCCAACGGCGGCACCAGCCAAGCCACACATCATGGCCATGGCGGTGCAAGCGAAGAAAGCGAGAAGGATCGCGACCGGTTTTTCCGGGTCATAGATCGTGCCTTGCAAAAAAACCATATTAACGGCCTGCCTCTCATTCTGGCCGCCTTGCCAGAGCATCATCAACCTTATCAGGCGATCAGCCGTCATATCACGCTTGTGAAAGAGGGGATTAAAAAGAACCCGGAAGCGCTATCCAATGATCAGTTGCGTGAGCAGGCCTGGAAAATAGTTGAACCGCATTATTTAGACCGCCTAAAAGCGGCTGGCGAAACGTTTCAACTAGCAAAATCCCAAGGCTTGGGCTTTGATAAAATTGAGACCGTTGCTGAAGCCATCTTTAACGGGAGAGTGGCCACCCTGCTGATAGAATCGGAGCGCACCCTGCCAGGCCGCATTCATCCCGGCAGTGGACGAATTTCTTTCGCAGAGGATCACGACCCGCAAGTCGATGATCTTTTG
>Ga0105047_10012352_pt1 | contig 13757 bp, 10 predicted proteins | sample MAT04_FD_78384 | JGI IMG/M metagenome (GOLD analysis project Ga0105047, IMG submission 78384) | Freshwater microbial communities from Lake Fryxell liftoff mats and glacier meltwater in Antarctica - MAT-04 (megahit assembly) | ecosystem: Environmental > Aquatic > Freshwater > Ice > Liftoff...
AGGGTGGTGATGGCGGCGATGCAGACGACGATGATGAGGGCGAGCATGACCGCGTACTCGACCGCCGTCGGGCCGTCTTCCTTCTTCAGGAACTCGACCAGGCTCTTCGTAATCGAACGCATGACTCTCTCCGTTGCGGGGACCAGGGGATTGGGTGGCGACCTTGGGGTCGGGTTCTCCGCTCGGCCTCGCAGGTCGGCCTTGCGTTGACTCCAAGTACCTAGTTCACGCGCCGGCACCGTGCAAAAGGTACGACCGGATTTTTTCCGACTACCGGACAGGTTTCGCGCCGCGTCAAATTTACCGGCCCGCTGGCCGCCCGCGGCCGCGCCGGGGATAACGACCCTTCCGGATTTCCGGGTTCAACGAGGTGTGCCGGTCGGCCCCGTCCGACCGGCTGTGAGGATTACGACATGGCCGACGGCCCGACGCGGAAGAGCCTGACCACCACCGGCGGCGACGGCCGGGCACCGAACCGGGCGATGCTCCGGGCGGTCGGGTTCACCGACGACGACTTCGACAAGCCGGTCGTCGGGGTGGCGTCGCTCTACTCCGACATCACCCCGTGCAACGCCCACCTCGGCCGCCTCGTCGAGAAGGGCCGCGAGGGGGTGCGGGCGGCCGGCGGGGTGCCGCAGACGTTCGGCGCGCCGACCGTGTCCGACGGGATCAGCATGGGCCACTCCGGGATGCGCTACTCGCTCGTCAGCCGCGAGGTCATCGCTGACGCGCTGGAGACCGTCGCCGGGGCGATGAACCACGACGGCCTGCTCGCCTTCGGCGGGTGCGACAAGAACATGCCCGGGTGCGTGATGGCGATGGCCCGGCTGAACATCCCGTCGGTGTTCGTGTACGGCGGTAGCATCCTGCCCGGGATCGGGCCGGACGGCGAGGACGTGGACATCGTCTCGATCTTCGAGGCGGTCGGGAAGTTCCAGGCCGGTACGATCGACGCGAAGAAATTGCACAAGGTCGAGTGCGAGGCCTGCCCCGGCCACGGCTCCTGTGGCGGCATGTACACCGCGAACACGATGGCCAGCGCGATCGAGGCGATGGGGCTGATGCTCCCCCACGGGGCGAGCACCCCGGCCGTGTCGTCGGCGAAGGACCGCGAGTCGTATCTTGCCGGCAAGGCGCTCGTCCGGTGCGTCGAGCAGAACATTCTCCCCCGCGACCTCATCACCCGCAAGTCGCTGGAGAACGCCTACACCTTCGTGCTCGCCCTCGGCGGGAGTACGAACGCCGTGCTGCACCTCATGGCGATCGCCCGCGAGGCCGGCGTCGAGTGGACGCTGGCCGACTTCGACCGCCTCGGGGCGAAGGTGCCCCACCTCGCCGACCTCAAGCCGGGCGGGCGGTACGTCATGTTCGACCTGTACCGGGTCGGCGGCACCCCGGCGGTGATGCGGGCGCTCCTCGACGCCGGCCTGCTGCACGGCGACTGCCCGACGGTCACGGGCAAGACGATCGCCGGGAACCTGGCGGACGTGGCGAGCGTGTACGCGAAGCCGCAGAAGGTGGTGCTGCCGATGGAGAAGCCGATGTTCGACCACGGCATCATCGTCGTCATGCACGGGAACCTCGCCCCCGAAGGAGGGGTGGCGAAGGTGGCCGGGCTGAAGGACCGGAGTATCACCGGCCCGGCGAAGGTGTTCGACGGCGAGGAGGCCTGTTTCAAGGCGATCCAGGAGCGGCGGATTAGCGCCGGCGACGTGGTCGTGATCCGCGGCGAGGGGCCGGTCGGCGGGCCGGGCATGCGCGAGATGCTGAGCATCACCGGGGCGCTGATGGGGCAGGGACTGGGCGAGAGCGTCGGCCTCATCACCGACGGCCGGTTCAGCGGCGGGACGCACGGCTTGGTGGTCGGGCACGTCTCGCCCGAGGCGTGGGTCGGTGGGCCGATCGCTCTCGTGAACGACGGCGACGCGATCACCATCGACGCCGACCGCAAGTTGCTGACGCTGAACGTCGCCGCCGCCGAACTCGCGGCCCGCAAGGCGGCGTGGGTAAAGCCGCCCCTACGAGTCCAGCGCGGCGTGCTGGCGAAGTACGCCCGCCTCGTTCAGTCGGCGTCGGAAGGGGCCGTGACGAGTTGACCGAAACGTGGGTCAGTAGCGGGTGGGGATCCAGGCGACGAGTCGCTCGTCGTGCGCCTCGGTCATGACGGAGCGGTACAGGTGGTGCCGTTCGGCCCGCTCGCGTCGGACCTCGCCAAGCATCGAGTGGCTGTAGTTCGTCACCCCGAGAAGGACGGCACAGCCGATCACGACCAGACCGGCGGCCACTTTCGGCCGATACCGGGTCAGAAGGCCGACCGACCCGACGAATGCCACCACCCCGCCGATTTTGAACACGGCCAGCCCGTCCCACCCGTGCCGTTCGAGGCACGCCGCGGCCACCGGGTTCGACTCGTAGGCGAGCCCGCCGCTCGTCTGGATGAGCGCGAACGTCAGCACGAAATCGGCGATGCTGAGCAGGCCGTACATGCCGATCCCGACGAGGCAAAAGGTTGTCGCGGTCACGGGGCACCGGGGATAGGGGCGCAGGCGATGGGATGAATCCCAATCACCATTGGGGAACTATCGAGCGAATCCGGGGCCGAAACGCCCTCGGAACGCCACGGAGAGAGGGTCGTGACGGGTGCCGGAGAGCCGGGAGAGGTGGAACCTTCCGTACCCATCTGTGCGAAAGTCGTCCAGTCTTCCGGACGAAGAATGTCGCCGAATTCACGAAACCCGGCGACGTTCCTCACAGTTACCACTTGTTTCGGCTCCGGTCCAGCGCACTCTTCCCGCCGTGAGGCATTTCGGCGCAATCTTCACACTCCTCGGGGCGAACCGGGCGTTCGCCCGGTTCGCCCCGACCTCTCGTACCGGCCGTCCCGGGTGATAAACTGAACGGCAGTCCGGCCCCCACCGCCGGCCCGCCGCACACCAGGAAGGGATGGCTCCGCATGTCACTCCGCGTGTCGCTCGTTCTCGGGCTGTTCGCCGCGTTTCTCGATCCTTCCCCGGCGGCGGCGGCCGACCCCGCGGCGAAGGCGAAGGCCGACGCCGCCCTCGTCCGCACCGCCGGCGGGATGCTGAAGGAACTCCGCACCGAAACGCTGCCGAACGGGCTGCGGGTCTACCTGTTGCCCGTGAAGAACGCCCCGACCGTCACCACGATGGTCGCCTACCGGGTCGGCAGCGCCGACGAGGAGAAGGACCAGACCGGCCTGTCGCACTACCTCGAACACCTGATGTTCAAGGGGACCGACAAGCTCCTGCCGGGCGACGTGGACCGGGCGACGCAGCGGAACGGGGGGCACAACAACGCCTACACGTCCGAGGACATGACCGTCTACCACTTCGACTTCGCCGCCGACCGCTGGGACATCGCCCTGACGGTCGAGGCCGACCGGATGCGGAACATCCGCATCGACGCCAAGCACGAGTTCGAGCAGGAGAAGGGGGCGGTCATCGCCGAACTCGCCCGCAACGAGGACAGCCCCTGGGACTTGGAGCAGAAGACCATCCTGCCGATGCTCTTCCCGAAGGACTCGCCCTACTCGCACCCGGTCATCGGGCAGGAGGTCCACGTCCGGGCGGCGACGGCCGAGGTCATCAAGCGGCACTACGACAAGTGGTACCACCCGAACAACGCCGCCCTCGTCATTGCCGGCGGGTTCGACCCGGCGGCGGCGCTGGCGCGGGTGAAGGAGTTGTTCGGGACGATCCCGGCGGGCGAGCTGCCGCCCCGCAAGCCGCCGACGTTCTTCAAGGACCGCGCCGGGCCGCTCCGCAAGGAGATCGCGTCGAAGTTCGACGTGCCGCGGGTCGTCCTCGGGTTCAACACCGTCGCCGTCGGCCACGCCGACGACCCGGTCCTCGACCTGCTCCAGAACGTGCTGACCGACGGCAAGACGGCCCGGCTGTACAAGAAGCTCGTCGAGGGCGAGCAGGTCGCGTCGGAGGTGAACGCCGGGAACTACACCGGCCGCTACCCCGGCTGGTTCGACATCAGCGCCGAAATCCTCAAGGGGAAGGACCGCAAGAAGGCCGAGGAGTTGATCTTCGCCGAACTCGACAAACTGGCCGCCGAGCCGATCTCGGCCGCCGAACTCGAGCGCGCCCGGCGGAAGCTCCTCGCCAACTTCGTGTTCTCGCGGGAGAGCGTCCACAGCCTCGCCGACTCGGTCGCGCGGGTGAGCATGTACCCGGTCGGCGACGACGTGGCGGCGTACTACCGCGACTACCTCATCCGCCTCGGGGCGGTGACGGCGGCCGACGTGCAGCGGGTGGCGAAGGCGTACTTCGCCCGCAAGCAGGCGGCGGTCGTGTGGTCGATCCCGAAGGACGACGGCATGCGCGGCGGGCGGGGTCTGGACCGCGGACCCGCGAAGCCCCGCCTCGCGCTGCGCGACGCCCCCGCGGCGGGCGGCGGGGCCGGCGGGTTCACGCTCACGAACGCCAAGCGGGTCGTCCTGCCGAACGGCCTCACCCTCGTCATGCTCGAAGACCACCGCCTGCCGGTCGTCGTGGCGAGCGCCGCCGTCCGCGACGTGACGCTCCGCGAACCCGCCGACGAGGCCGGCGTCGCCTACCTCGTCGGCAGCCTGCTCGAAGAGGGCACCGACAAGCACACCGGCGAGGAGATCGCGGCGCTGATCGAGAACACCGGCGGCTCACTCAGCATGTCCACCTCCGGCGGGTCGCTCAAGGTGCTCACCCCCGACGCCGACCTCGGCCTCGGGCTGATGCTCGAATGCCTGGCCCGGCCGACCTTCCCGAAGGACGCGGTCGAGCGCCAGCGCGACCAGCAACTCTCGGCCATCGGCGACGCCGAGACGCAGCCGAACACCCGCGCCCGGATGCTGTTCAATTCGCTCGTGTACGGCGGCCACCCGTTCGGCCGGTCGTCGCTCGGCAAGGCCGACGTGGTCGCCAAGCTGACCGCCGCCGACTGCCAGGCGTTCCACCGCCTCGCCTTCGCCCCGGACGCGACGACCCTGGTTTTGGTCGGCGACTTCTCGGCCGACGAGATGACGAAGAAGGTGACGGAGCTAACCCGGGACTGGAAGAAGGCCGACGCGAAGAAGGCCGCGCCGCCCGCCCCGCCGGAGGCGACGGGCGTGACCGAGCGGGTCGTCAGCGACCCGACGGCGTCTCAAGTCCACGTCTTCATCGGGCACCTCGGCGTCACCCGCCAGAACCCGGACTACTACAAGTTGCTGGTGATGGACAACGTCCTCGGCACCGGCCCCGGGTTCACCGACCGCCTCTCGGCGACCCTCCGCGACCGGCAAGGGCTGGCGTACACGGTGAACGCGACCATCGCCTCGTCCGCCGGCAACCAGCCCGGCACCTTCACCGGCTACATCGGCACCTTCCCGGACAAGTTCGTCTGGGTCCGCGACGGATTCTTGAAGGAGTTGAACAAGATCCGCGACGAGCCGCCGACGAAGGAGGAGGTCGAGGACGCCAAGAAGTACCTGCTCGGCAGCCTGGCGTTCCGGTTCACGTCGCTGTCGGCGGTCGCGGCCGAGTTGCAGGCGGCGGAGCGGTACGGGCTGGGGTTCGACTTCCTGGAGGCGTACCGCCAGGCGGTCGGGGCGGTGACGCCCGCGGACGTGCAGGCGGTCGCCAAACAGTACCTCGACCCGAAGACGCTCACGATCGTCGCCGTCGGCCCCATCGACAAGGACGGCAAGCCGCTCGGTAAGAAGGAGAAGTGACCGCCCGCGTCCACGGTGCCCGGTCCGGACCGGGCACCGTGACCTAGACTCGGGCGTGTGGCCGTCGCCGAGACGGGTGATCCGCGCCCGCACGCTCCGGCCACGAACCACGGCCCGCCCGCGAGACGACGCATGGACCGGACTTCCGTCCGCAATCTCTCGACCGCCGGGCCGCCGGTCGTCCACGACACGGCCTTCACCACCCCAGCCCCGCGGCGGGCGGCCTTCCCCTTTCTCCTGCCCGCGCTCGACCCCGGCGAACTCGGCCGGCTCGGGACGTACCGCGTCCTCTCCCTACTCGGGGAGGGGGGAATGGGGTACGTCTTCGAGGCCGCCGACATCACCCTCGGCCGGGCGGTCGCGCTCAAGGTGCTGAAGCCCGACCCGGACGACCGGCGGGGCGACGGCCGGCAGCGGTTCCTGCGCGAAGCCCGGGCGATGGCCGCGATCCAGCACGACCACCTCGCCACCGTCTACCAGGTGGGCGAGGAGGGTAACGTCGTTTACCTGGCGATGGAACTGCTCCGCGGCGAGACGCTCGACGCGCGGCTCCGCGGCCCCACGCCCCTCGGCTACGCGGACATCCTCCGCATCGGCCGGGAACTCGCCACCGGGCTGGCGGTCGTCCACCTGCGCGGGCTGATCCACCGCGACATCAAGCCGGCCAACGTGTGGCTCGAAGCCCCGACCGGGCGGGTCAAGATTCTCGACTTCGGGCTGGCCCGGCGGGTCGTCGAGGACGCCCGCCTGACCCGCGACGGGGCGGTCGTCGGCACGCCGTCGTACCTCTCCCCCGAGCAGGCGCTCGGCCACCCGACCGACGCCCGCTCCGACCTGTTCAGCCTCGGCTGCGTCCTCTACCGCGCGTGTTGCGGGGCGACGCCGTTCCCGGCCGAGAACACGGTGGCGCAACTGGTCGCCGTCGCCTACGACGAGGCGGTGCCGCTGCGCTCGGTCAACCCGGCGGTGCCGGAACTGCTCGCGGAGTTGATCCACCGCCTGCTGGCGAAGAACCCGGACGCCCGCCCCGCGTCCGCGGTCGTACTAGCCGACGAACTCCTGGCGCTCGAACGCCGGCCGACGCCCGTTGCCGCGGCGACCACCGCCGATGTCTTCGCCGCGTTCCCCGACGTTCGGCCGGCCGAAGCGGGCGCGAGGCCGAGATCGGGCGGCGACTCGTACACCCCGCGGAAGCCGCGCCGCGCATCATGGTTGACGGTGGGACTGGTCGTGGCCGGGGTGGTGGTGCTGCTGGCCTTCGGCATCGTCGGGGCCGGGCGGATGGTTCGCAAACCGCCGGAACCGGCCCCCGCACCCCCGGCCCCCCCGCGGCCGACCGTCGCGGCTCCGAAGGCGAACCCGCCCGGCATTACGGCGGGTGAAGACAGGGTCTTTCTCACCGACCTGACGCCCACGACGGTCGTCGCGTTCGAGCCGTTTCTGAAGAAGGGGATGGGCGGTCGGCCGGGCGCGTTCCCGCCCGTGAGCGTGGCGGGGAAGGCGTCCCCGCACGGACTGTTCATGCACGCGGTCCCGGGTGACGACCCGCAGCCTGCCCTCGTCGTGTACCAACTGCCGAAGGGGTACAAGACGTTCGGGGGGCGCGTGGGGCTGAACGACACGTCGATGGGAAGTCATACGCCGATGACGTTCGCCGTCCTCGGCGACGACCGCCCGCTCTGGAGTTCGCGGCCGATCTCGGAGCCGGAGGACGAAGAACCGTTCGCCGTCCCGGTCGCCGGCGTCGCGGTGCTGAAACTGACGGTGCGCGTACCCGGACACCACGGCGGGGCGCACGGCGTCTGGGTCGAGCCGCAACTCGCCAAATAGCGTGCGACCGGGTCGCCGGTGCGGAAGGAATTTGCCGCGCGGTCGCCGGGGCGGTATCGTGTCGGGGCACGGGCCGCCCGCGGTCGTGCCGCGCCTTCCTCTCTCCGGAGACACCCCGATGCGACGACTCGTCCTCCCCGTCCTGTTCGGCCTGTCCGCCCTCGCCACCGCCCACCTGTCGCGCGTGAACGGCCAGGAGAAGGCGCTGCCGCAGGACAAGATCGAGAAGATCGAGAAGGCGCTGCCGGCCACCGCCCCGGCCAAGCCCAAGCAGGATCGCAACATCCTCGTCTTCAGCCGGACCGCCGGCTTCCGCCATTCGTCGATCCCCTACGGCGTCCGGGCGATCACCCTGATGGGCGACAAGACCAAGGCGTACACCGTCACGGCGACCGAGGACGAGTCGGCGTTCGAGCCGGCGAAGCTGGCCAAGTTCGACGCCGTGTTCATGCTCAACACGACCGGCAACTGCCTCCGCCCGAAGACGGGCAGCAAAGGCGAGCAAGACGAGCGCGAGGAGGAGTTGAAGAAGAGCCTCGTGCAATTCGTGTCGGGCGGGAAGGGGCTGATCGGCGTCCACTCGGCGACCGACACCTACGGCGGGTGGAAGGACTACAACATGATGATGGGCGGGGCGTTCGTCAGCCACCCGTGGCACCAGAAGGTGCCGGTCAAGAACCTCGACCCGAAGAACCCGGTGAACGCCGCGTTCGGCGGGAAGGACTTCGAGATCGCCGACGAGATCTACATGTTCCGCGACGACACCGCCCGCCCCACCGACCGCCGCTTCCTCCTCACCCTCGACCTGGAAAAGATGGACAAGAAGGACGCGGACAAGGGCAAGCGCAAGGACTCGACGTACCCGGTGAGCTGGGTCAGCACGTTCGGCAAGGGGCGGGCGTTCTACTGCTCGCTCGGGCACCGGGAGGAAATCTACTGGAACCCGGACGTGCTACAGCACTACCTAGCCGGTATCCAATACGCCCTCGGCGACCTCGACGCCGACGCGACCCCGGCGAAGTAGAAACGACGCCGACGAAATGTCACTGCGAACCCCGCCGGCCGGCGGGGTTCGTCGCTTACCGGCTACCGAAGCGCAGCAGGTCGAGTGCCCGGCCGATGTCGGCCGCCCGCATCAGCGACTCGCCGACCAACACCGCCCCCACCCCGGCGGCGCGCAACCGCTCCAGGTCCGCGTGCGTCTTGATCCCGCTCTCGCTGACGACCACGCGGTCGGCCGGAATGTGCGGCAGCAAGTCGAGCGTCTGTTCGAGCCGGGTGGTGAACGTGCGGAGGTCGCGGTTGTTGACCCCGATCACCCGCGCCCCGCAGTCGATCACCCGCGGCAATTCTTCGGCGTCGTGCAACTCGACGAGCGTGTGCAGCCCGAGGGCGGTCGCCTCGCGCTGGAGCGCCGCGAGCCGGTCGCCGGGCAGACATTCCGCAATGAGCAGGGCGGCGTCGGCCCCGGCAACGCGGGCTTCGAGCAACTGGTAGCGGTCGAGGATGAAGTCCTTCCGCAGCACCGGGCACCCGACCGCCGCCCGCACCGCCGTGAGGTAGGCGAGACTCCCTTGGAAGTATTCGACATCGGTGAGGACGCTGATCGCCGCCGCACCGTGGGCCGCGTAGGTGGTGGCAATGGCGACCGGGTCGAAGTCCGGGCGGATCACCCCGGCCGACGGCGACGCCTTCTTGACCTCGGCGATGACCCGCACCTCGCCGGCCCGCCCGACGGCCGCGGTAAAGTCGCGCGTCGGCGGCATGGCAGCAGCCAGTCGTTCGAGGTCGCGGTCGGGCGTCGCCCGCCGGGCGGCTTCGATCTCGCGCCACTTCGTCTCGACGATTCGGTCCAGGATCGTTGGCATCTACTACTATTGCCCTAGTTTTCTGGGGTAGCCGCGGGTGCCCTGCACGAAACCTGCACGGTATCCGTCCGGGGCCCCGCCATGCCCCGTCCCGCGAGCATCTGGTTCCGCGAGCAAACCGGCTGGTACGCGGCCACCCTGAACGGCACCCAGTACGAGCCGGCGAAGACCGAGGCCGAGGACCGGAAGGCATTTTACGAACTGATAGCGAAGGACACGCCCGCCGCCGCCGCGCGCTGCCCGCCTTCCGTGGGGGCCGGGCCGCATTATACGCGCTATTCGCGCGAAGCGGCCCTTGAACCCCGGTCATACGGCGAGGCGGCGGCGGCGGCGGCGGCGGCGGAAAGGGCATTCGGAGGGCAGGATGGCGGACGAGCGCCCCGCAACGGGCAAAAGATCAACCGCCATCCTTTCCTGGCTTTACTCGCTTCGCCCCCTTCGGCCCCCCGCCTTCGAGCACATAATCCTTACCCTCGACGCCACGAAAGCGGAATTCTCTCGCGCTACCAGTGTTGTACTCCGGCTTCGTCATCTCCAGAATCCCCAGCCCGACCAGCTTCGTGATGGTTCCGGCGACTACGACTTTCTTCGCCGCGAGCCACCCCCGGACTTGCTCGACCGGCAGCAGAATCGGTTGGTCCTTCTGGATTTCCTGAAGGTAGATCGCCAACCCGATGATTCCCTTTGCGTACCGCGACACTTCCAGTTCCGGGTTCAAGAGGCGGATGGGTTTTGCAGCCAATCGCCGCTGGGCCAGGTCCATCGCAGTCCACCCGTAAGGCAGTCTCGGCCGCTCCTTCGTAGCGATCAACGCCGCGTCGAACTCCTCCGGGTCGTAGCCACGTTTGCCGCAGAGCTTTTTCCTGACGTTCGGGAGCACCGCTTCTGGGATCGACTCCATCTCCTCTCGCAGCCGCCATTCGATGCGGTGGTAGTTGATCGCATCGGTCGAAAGCCGGAAGTCGGCCACCGCATCTTCGTCGGGAAGCGTCTTCTCCGCTATCTGCGCATCCGTGGCCTTTGTGAGGATGCGGACGATCCCGTCGGAGTTAGTGACTGGCGGTCCGTCTGGACTCAGCTTTACTGCCTGCACGGCTCACTCCCCCGCATGGCGGGTGGCTGATGGCAGGGCGATTCCCGAAATTTTTTCGGCGGTGCTTCGCTCGGCCACGCGTCCACTCGAATCTTATCGGATCGCGGCAAGTCGGCAACGTCGGTGTGGTCTTCGAGAGTCTTATTCAGTCCTTTTGAGTCCTGGGGCGTCATGTGGGTCCCACACCGGCTTCGAGGGCTTCGTTCGCTGAACCTGCGATGGTTTGAACCCGATCTAGAAGGTAGAATCCCGGTGGAAACCGAAATGGTTTCTCCCCAGCAAGGAAGGAGGATCGACGATGCCCCCGACGAAAAAGTACCTGTCAGTCGGCGGTCGCGCTTCTCCCGTGGCACCTCCCATCCCGGTCGCCAGCCCGGAGCCGTGTGCGGTGATTCAGGCCGCCACTTCTGCTCCCGCATGCAGCAATGCAGGGATGACGGTCAACGCGGTATTCGCCGACCTCAACTATTCGTTCAACCGTCACGAAGCCCAGGTTCGAAGCTACAGCGCTAAGCGTGACGAGGAATTGGACGAAGCGGGAGACGACTGAAGCCGACAGCCACGGCAAATTCAAGTATACTTAGCGGGGCGGCAGGGCAACAACCTGCCGCCCCGCTTCGTTTCGTTTGCACCCGTATACGGGAGTCGCTCGTGGCCGGCTTCTACATCCGCCCAGCGCCGACGGCCCCCATCACCCAGGGGGACATTTTCCACGGCGTGCCGATTATCGGCGTGAGTCTGGCGAAGCTCAATCAGATCGTACAAGACGGTACGGGGATCAAAGCCGCTTCCGTCCAGCCCGACGCGATTACGGACGGGATGATCTTGTTGGAGAAGGTCAGGATCACGAACGCCATCGTCATTTCGCAGTCTTGCGACACGGAACGCGTCCCGCATCTGATGCTCGCTCCGCTCTCGCCCTTCACGCTGACCGAGAAGACGGCGGAGAGGAAGTGGAAGAAGATCAACCACGCAGCCACTTCGCTCGGCGAGCCGAAGTCCGTTTATCTTCCTGGCAACCCGACCCTGAACGTCGCGCGGTGCATCGCCGATTTTGGCCTGGCCTTCACCCTCCCGCGAGAATTCCTGGAGGAACTGGCCCAGCGAGGTAAGCGGGTGGCCGGTCTCAGCGAGAAGGCAATCGGCTTTCTTCAGTTCCGGCTTGCCGTGCTACTGACCCGACTGGCCCAAGACGATTTAGGGTGGCCGTCGAAGGAAGACCTAGACATCAAGATCGATGGCCTCACCGAGCAGATTGCAGCGCAGGAAAAGAGCAAGGGGCTGAAAGCTGCGGAGTTGGCGAGGCATCCCCAAGGGAACCCGGAGATCGTCGCCGACCTGGCCGAGGCCGACGTGCTGATCGAACACCTGAAGGGAGCGAAAAAGCAGGCAGAAGAGCATCGGGCGTCTGCGGACGAATTGGGCGGGGAGCCGCCTACGGGATGAACCTTCGGTTTCCCTGACCGAGGCCCGGCAGAAAAGCGGCAGAGAATGGCCAGGCCCGAGTGCTCCCTAAAATGCTCCCTACCCCGTCCGTAGGGAGCACTTTTATGGGGTCGGTGCGATCCGTGCGAATCGCGAAACTGCTGGAAATCCCTGCAAATCAGCGATATTCCGCCGAGAATCTCCGTTGCGGTCCAGGATGGTCGGCATGGCGGGGGGTCGCGGGGTGAACGAGCGCTCCGGGGTCGAGTACGAACCGCCCGCCGGCATTGGCGACCCGCCCCCGGGCCGATACTCCGAATGGTGGTGTCGGGCCACGCCGCGGCGGCGGGCCGCCCGGACGGACCCGCGACGAGTACCCCGATGTCCACCTCCACCCCGTCCCGGTCGGCCGGCGTCCTCCTGCACCCGACCAGTCTGCCCGGGCCGTTCGGCATCGGCGACCTCGGCCCGACCGCCTTCCGGTGGGTCGAAACCCTCGCCGTGATGCGGCAGAGCTGGTGGCAGGTACTCCCCCTCGGCCCGACCGGGGCCGGCGACTCGCCGTACCAGTCGTACTCCGCGTTCGCCGGGAACACCAACTTGCTCAGCCCCGAACTGCTCGAGCGCGACGGCCTCGTGGCGGCCGGGTTGGGGACGGTAGCCGGCACAGCGAACGACCGGCTGGGGTGGGTACTTCGGGTATGCGGAGCTTGTGGCGGACAACTCGCACAGCAAGAACGTGGACCTCGCCGTGCAGATGGCCCGGACGTTCTCGCAGGTTTCGCACAAACTCGTCATCATCGTCACCGCTCTAACGACCCGCTACCGTTCGAGCCGCCATCTCCCGCTTGCGCTCCGCCGTGTACTTCCAGCACGGCCTCTTCGGCGCTCCGTCCATGTACCGGACGGCGGCGATAAACGTGTCGAGCAGGCACGGGTCGTGGCGGTGGCCGGTGATCCGGCACAGGTCGTCGTACAGCGCATACGGGTCACGCCCCGGCAACTCGCCGGTGTTTTGCTCTGTTTCGCCATCATCAACTTCCCTCGCCGGTCCATCGCCTTGATCGCCGCCTCCCGCTTCAGCGCCGGGCTTTGGCCGGGGTGGGCCTCCTGGTAGATCAGTTCGACCGGGAGGTGGCTGCGGGTGTACCTCGAAGCCGTCCCATCGTTATGCTTGTGACAGCGGCGGGCCACGTCCTTGGCGATCCCGGTGTAGAGCGAGCCGTCGGCGCACCGCACCATGTACACGAACCATTCGTCCCCGGACGGTCAGGCCTTCGGCTTGCGATCCTTCTTGGGCATTCGGCTAAAATACCGGGAATCCGCCGTGCTGACTGCGCCGCTGATGCCGTTGAACGCACCGACCGGAGTTCAGGCCGATGATCCGACCCGTCGTACCCGCCGACTCCCCGGCCCTCGTCGCCCTGTCCGGCAGCAGCGGGTTGTTCCAGCCGGACGAGTTGGACGCCGTTCAGGGGATGCTGGACGAGTACCACGCCACGAACGCCGCCAACGGCCGCCGAATCCTCACCTACGAAGAAGGCGGCACGCCGGTGGGCATCGCCTACTTCGCCCCGAAGGAGTTCACGGATCGGGTGTGGGAGTTGCTGATGATCGCCGTGGACGCACCCCGCCACCGGCAGGGGATCGGCTCCGAGATGCTGCTGGCGGTCGAGGATGCGGTGCGGGCGGCGAACGGGCGGTTGATGCTGATCGAGACGAGTTCCAGGTCGAGCTTCGAGCGGACCCGCCAGTTCTACCGCAAGCACGGGTACGCCGAAGTCGCCCACATCCCCGACTTCTTCGCTGACGGCGACGGCAAGGC
>Ga0105047_10012354_pt1 | contig 13755 bp, 14 predicted proteins | sample MAT04_FD_78384 | JGI IMG/M metagenome (GOLD analysis project Ga0105047, IMG submission 78384) | Freshwater microbial communities from Lake Fryxell liftoff mats and glacier meltwater in Antarctica - MAT-04 (megahit assembly) | ecosystem: Environmental > Aquatic > Freshwater > Ice > Liftoff...
AAAAATATTTTATTCAATATTAAGGCTTCTTTAATCTATCTATTATATTCAATCCTTTTAGCTGGAATGTGTTTATTTATTATAATAAGTAAAGGTGGAGATATGTCATTCAATGTTATCATAATAAATTTTCCTTATGAAAAATTATTGCTTTCAGTAATGATAATTTATATATTTATATATAGGCTAGTGATTTTTATTAGCGATAGAAAAAAAATATCAACACTTGTATACACTATAGATATAATAAATAAAAATTATAAAAAAACTATTAAGGCATTTTTGGATACGGGAAATGAGCTTCGCGAGCCTGTTACTAATTTACCAGTATTAATTGTTGAGAGGGATATTTTAAGTGAGATTTTGCTTGAAAAGAACAACACCTATCAGATTCCGTATACTGTAGTAAATGGAACTAGAGGTAGACTTATTGGGTTTAAACCAGAGTATATTAATATTCATATTGATAAAAAAAGCATTGAAACAAGGGATGTAATTGTAGCCTTTTGTGAGTATAAATTAAGTAAAGACAATGACTATAATGGACTTATGTCTAGAGGGATACTTAATTAATAATCTAAAATATTAATGAATATTATGTGATACTAATAATAAAAATAGGGAGGAAAATATGTTTAATTTTAAAGTGATGTTAAACAAGTTATTTGTTAAATTCAAGGTGTTCTCAAAAAATTTGTTTTATATAGGGGGAAATGATGCACTACCACCTCCTTTAACTAAGGATGAAGAGTATGAGCTAGTAAATAAATTAGATACAGGGGATAAAAATGTGAGAGCAACTTTAATTGAAAGGAATCTAAGGCTAGTAGTATATATAGCAAGGAAATTTGAAAATACAGGTGTAAATGTTGAAGACTTAATTTCTGTAGGAACCATAGGACTTATAAAAGCAGTTAATACCTTTGATCCTGAAAAACAAATTAAACTAGCTACATACGCCTCAAGATGCATTGAGAATGAAATTTTAATGTATCTTAGACGGAATAGTAAAATTAAAACAGAAATTTCTTTTTATGAGCCATTAAATGTTGATTGGGATGGTAATGAATTATTACTTTCTGATATTCTTGGTACGGATAATGATGTGGTTTACAATATTATTGAAGAGGATGTAGATAAACAATTACTTTGGCTTGCTATGCAACGTTTAAATTCAAGAGAAAAAGAAATTGTGCAATTAAGATTTGGATTAAATGGGACCACAGAAAAAACACAAAAGGAAGTGGCTGATATACTTGGAATATCGCAATCTTATATCTCAAGACTTGAAAAAAGAATTATTAAAAGACTAAAAAAGGAAATTAATAAAATGGTATAAGGTTACATTTTGTATAAAAATAAGGCATAAGGGCATAATTAAAATGTAATTACCCAGAAGGGAATGATGGCCTTATGATTATAAAAAAAGTAGAAATATGTGGAGTAGATTCTTCAAAATTACCTGTATTAAAAGAAAAAGAAATGAAAGATTTATTATTTAGGGTACAGAATGGTGAGTATGAGTGTAGAGAAACATTTATCAACGGAAATTTAAGATTGGTTTTAAGTGTGATACAACGATTCATTAATCGAGGGGAAAACGTAGATGATTTATTTCAAGTAGGCCGTATTGGTTTAATAAAGTCCATGGATAATTTCGATTTAAATCTAAATGTTAGGTTTTCAACATATGCAGTTCCCCTGATTATTGGAGAAATAAGAAAATACTTAAGAGCTAAGAACTCTATAAGAGTTAGTAGGTCACTCAGGGATATTGCATACAGAGCATTGCAAGTTAGAGATAAATTGGTAAATCAAGACAATAAAGAACCAACTTTATCTCAAATAGCAAAAGAACTAGAATTATCACGAGAAGATGTTGTATTTGCTTTAGATGTGTTGCAAGACCCTGTATCTTTATTTGAACCGATTTATCATAATGGTAGAGATGCTGCTTATGTAATGGATCAAATAAGCGATACTAAAAAATTGGATAATAGTTGGCTAGAAAATATATCTATCAAAGAGGCAATGAAAAAATTAGATGTTAGAGAAAAGTTAATATTAAATTTAAGGTTCTTTAATGGCCGAAATCAAATGGAAGTTGCTGATGAAATAGGTATATCACAAGCACAGGTATTAAAACTAGAAAAAACTGCGTTAAAGCACATGAGAAAATATGTATAGGGTCCCTCAAGGGGGACCTTTTGTTAATTAATTTTTTTTGTTATAAAAAGGCTGAAAAATATTTGAAATTAAATAATATTTTAATTAATTGATGAATATAAATAGTATAAAGTATTAGGTGTTTAAAAAAGCTCGATTACTATTTAGTTTAAAAAAGTCGTTTAAGGAGGAATAAAATGGAAAGCTTAATGTTTGCAATAAATAACTTAAGACAGATGGAAATTATAGATATAAATTCAGGCTCAAAATTGGGATACATCAAAGATTTAAAAGTTGATTGTGTGGAATATAGAATCATTTCGATCTTACTTCCAACTCAAAAATCATCTTGGTTCAATAAAAATAATAGTATTGAGATACCTTGGGAAAAAGTAAAAAAAATTGGTGTGGATGTCATTCTTGTAGATGGTAGTGATGTAAATATGGGAAATGAATAATAAGTACATAAAAATAAATATTAAATGATTAAACTTGTTATTTGTTTTTATGCTTATCCTATTTAAAATTATAATAAAAAGTGTATAATGTTAGTATATTTGCTAACTATATGAGGAAAAGAGCGTGAGGAACATTGAAATGTCCATATTGTACCTGTGAAGAAAGTAAAGTAGTTGATTCTAGATCAACGGAGGATAACATTGCAACTCGAAGGAGACGTGAGTGTCTAAGTTGCTTTAAGAGATATACTACCTATGAAAAAGTGGAAGATATACCTATTTTAGTAATAAAGAAGGATTTCAATAGAGAATATTTTGATAGAACAAAAATAATAAATGGCCTTATGAAGGCATGTCAAAAAAGGCCGGTATCAAGAATGCAAATAGAAGATATTTGTGACGAAGTAGAAAAACAGCTAAATAATGAAATGCTTACAGAAGTAAAATCTGACTATATAGGAGAAATCATTATGAGTATATTGAAAAATGTAGATGAGGTTTCTTATGTAAGATTTGCTTCAGTCTATAGGCAATTTAAAGATATTAACACGTTTATGGAAGAAATAAGAAAATTAATGTCTAAGGAGCAATAACGCCTTAGGCATTTTTTTATATTTAGTGAAATTACAATATTTTCAATATGACTATTATAAATGAGGTGTATAAATGGAGATTGAAACTATTAATAATTATGAATTTATAAAATTCAAGTGTGATAATGCCGTGATTTTCTTTTCAACAGCAAAAAATGAAGTGAATTTTAATAAAAATACTGGAGAAGGGTTAATAAATTTAGAAAAAATCAAGAAATATTACAATTTACAATCTATTGGTTATTTAAACCAAATTCACAGTGACATAGTTATAACGTTTGATGGAAATATTAAAGATGGTGACGCATTAATAACAGATAGAACAAAAACTGCAATAGGTGTTTTTACAGCAGACTGTGTTCCAGTAATTTTAGTAGACACTAAAAATGGAGTAGTAGCAGCAATACACAGTGGATGGAAAGGCACAAAAACTTTAATTGTAAGTAAAACTATTGAAAAACTAAAAGAAAATTATGGTTCATTAGCTGATGATATGAGAGTTTACATTGGGCCACATATTAGAGGTTGCTGCTATGAAGTTAGTAAGAAATTAATAGAAGAGTTTACTAGTGAGGATATTTATAGTAATATTATTATTAGTAATAACAATAAACTGGATTTAGAAAAATGCATTTTAAAACAGCTTGTAGATAAAGGAGTAAAAGAAGAAAATATTAGCAATACCTACACTTGTACTGCTTGTAATAAACAATATGAGTTATATTCATATAGAAACAGTGAAAATAAGCAAGGGCGGATGTTTTCTTTTGTTTATTTAAAGTAATAAATCTAATTAAAAATTTGGAGGTATTAGCATGGCTGACGAAAAAATATTAGTGGTAGATGATGAAGAACATATACAGGAGTTAATTAAATTTAATTTAGAAAAAAATGGTTATAAAGTTATATGTGCGGGCAATGGTATAGAGGCTATAAAACTTGCTAAAGAACAATTACCACAATTGATGTTGCTAGATTTAATGTTACCTGGGATGGATGGCCTAGATGTGTGTAAGGAAATCAGAAAAGATTCATCTCTGTCAAATATGCCTGTAATAATGATAACAGCAAAAGGAGAAGAAATAGATAAAATAATAGGACTTGAGCTAGGTGCAGACGATTATATTACAAAACCATTCTCGGTAAGGGAACTAGTTGCAAGGATTAAAGCTATACTTAGAAGAACTAATATGCAGTTAGTTGAAAAGACTTTTAAAATTGGAAATTTAGCTATTGACTTTGGTAAGCACGAGGTTATTAAAAGTGAAATTAGAATTGATTTGACGCTAAAGGAATTTGAGTTATTGGAAATATTAATTAAGAATAAAGGTAGAGTTATGACTAGAGACTTTTTATTAGATAAAATATGGGGTTATGAATACTTAGGGGAAACAAGAACTGTAGATGTTCACATCAGGCATCTAAGACAGAAAATTGAAGACGATGATAAAAATCCAACATATATCCAGACTATTAGGGGTATAGGATACAGATTCAATTTTGGAGAGTAATAATGAAAAAAAAATTAGTAATATATTTGTTGTGTACTGTAATTTTCATTTTTGTAGTAGTAACAGCATTATTTGTATCTATTTTCAATTATGAATATCAGCAGAATCTAAAAGAAAAGCTTAAAATAAATAATGATATGATAATCAGTTTATTACAAAGTGATAATTTAAAGGATCCCCAGAAATTCTTTGTGGAGAACATAGCCAATTCACAGCTTAGAGTTACTTATATTGATAATAAAGGTAAAGTTATTTATGATTCAACTGTAAACGGCGAGACTATGGATAACCATAATGATAGGCAAGAAATAATAGTAGCAAGAAAAAGTGGAACTGGATTCACAATTAGATATAGTAAATCTACCCAGAAAAATATGATGTATTGTGCCACTACATTTGATGATGGTTTTCTTATTAGGAGTTCTATGCCTCTTAAAATTGTAAACGGGCTAGGTAGTAAATATTTTAAGTTCTACATATTAGCCATATTTTTTTGTGCGGTAATGTCAATTTGGTTTTCTCTAAAGCTATCTTATATTGTAGTAAAGCCTATTACAGACTTGATTTTTATTACTTCAAGAATTAGTAAGGGCGAATTTCATAGAAGAGCGAGGATATTATCAGATGGTGAAATAGGAACGCTAGCTAAGAATTTTAATGAGATGGCGGATAAATTAGAGGTTACATTAAATGAAGTTACAGATAAGCAAAATAGGCTAGAGGCTATTCTGCAAAGTATGGATAGTGGAGTCATTGCTGTAGACAGAAAAAATAAAGTGATAATGATTAATCTCTATGCTAAAAAGATGTTTGGAATTACTAAAGATATTATAGGACAAAATCTTCTAGACAATATAAGAGATTTTCAATTAGAAGATATCTTTAATCAAAGTGATGATGATTATAAAGAAATAAGGATAGTTTGGCCACAAGTGAGAGAGCTAAGAATAAAAACTGCAGATATAATCAACAGAAGCGAACATATTGGTACGGTGGCTGTAGTTCAAGACATAACAGAAGTAAAAAAATTAGAGCAAATGAGAACACAATTTGTTGCTAATGTGTCCCATGAACTTAAAACGCCTCTAACATCAATTAAAGGCTTTGCCGAAACTTTAAAATATGTTGATGATGCTGACACAAAGGAAAAGTTTTTAAATATAATCAATGAAGAAACTGAAAGACTAACTAGATTAATTACAGATATTTTAGCGCTTTCACATATAGAACAGCAAAAGGAAGTTAGAAAGGATAAAATTAATATTAATAAAATTGTAGAAGATGTTTACAATTTAATGAAAAATACGGCAGAAGTAAAAGGAATCTATTTATCAATGAAACAAGAGAAAATAAAAATATTGATAGGTGATGCTGATAGATTTAAACAAATGCTAATTAACTTAGTAGGTAATGCAATAAACTATTCAGAAACAGGAGACAACGTTTGCATTGGAACGGAGAGCTACGATGATAGGTGTGTTTTATGGGTTAATGACACTGGAGTTGGGTTAGCTAAAGATCAAATTCCACGTATTTTCGAAAGATTCTACAGAGTTGATAAGGCTCGTTCTAGATCAAACGGTGGCACAGGCCTGGGGCTTGCTATTGTTAAGCATATAGTACTTAAATTTGATGGAAAAATACATGTAGAAAGTGAGCTGGGGAAAGGCAGTAAATTTATAATTGAAATCCCTTATAATAAATAAAAAAAGTTATCACGTTATATCGTGATAGCTTTTTTTATTCATTGTAAAGTTTAATTAACATAACTTAAACTTTAATTAACATAGACATAATACAAAATTAACTTTCGGGGTATAATATTATAAGAGTAATGAGTAGCTAATGATGAAGTTAAAAATAAGCGAACGGGGGAATTATCAATGAAAAAGAAAAACTTAAAATTAATGGTGGCTGCACTAGCAGTTGCAATGACAGCAGGAATTTTTACGGGTTGTGCAGGTAAAGATGAAGCAGCTAAAAAAACTGAAGTATCAGGTTCAATAACTGCGGCAGGATCAACTGCACTTCAACCTTTAGCAGAACTCGGTGCTCAAAGTTTTTTAGATAAAAACCCAGAAGCAACTGTGAATGTTCAAGGTGGTGGAAGTGGCACCGGACTTAAACTTGCATTAGAAGGTAGTGCTCAAATAGGAAATTCAGATATATATGCAAAAGATAAAAAAGGAATTGATGCAGCTGCATTAAAAGATCACAAAGTATGTGTTATAGGAATTGCAGCAGTAACAAACCCAAAAGCTAAAGTAGAATCTTTAACTAAGAAGCAATTAATAGATATATTTACTGGAAAGATTAAAAACTGGAAAGAAGTTGGAGGAGCAGACATAGCGATTACTATTATAAACAGACCAGCATCTTCAGGAACTAGAGCAACATTTAAAGAATTTGGTTTAGATAAAAATGAAGAGACAGCAGGCTTAACTCAAGACTCAAGTGGAGCTGTTAAAACAGCAGTTAAGCAAACAGATGGAGCGATTAGTTACTTAGCATTATCTTACTTCGCAGATGCAGCTAATAAAGAAGGCTTAAACGTATTAAAAATTGATGGTGTTGAAGCAACTGCAGAAAATATAATCACCGATAAATATAAAATTTGGGCATATGAGCATATGTACACTAAAGGTGAACCTACAGGAGTAACAAAAGCATTTTTGGATTATATGGTAAGTGATGAAATGAAAGCAGGAATAACAAAATTAGGATATATTCCAATGGCAGATATGAAGGCTAAAAGAGATTAATATTCTTTAAAGGCTGGTTAAAACCAGTCTTTTATTTTTATTACTGGAATAATTCTCAACTTATTATATATTGTAAAAAAATTTCTCGAGGTGAAATAATGTGAAAAAAAACAATATGAAAAAAATATTTTTAAAACTTAAAAATGAATATCTAGGACGCGGTTTTGCAATATTGTGTGGTGCGGTTATAGTCATTCTTACTTTTTCAATCATATTATTCCTAACTACTAAAGGCTTAAATACCTTTATAAAGCATGGATACTCAATATTCCAATTTATATTCTCTGGAGATTGGAATCCCGAGGGTGGTGGGAAATCTTTAACCCCTCAATTTGGAACTTTGATATTTATTGTTGGATCAACGGTAGTATCTTTCCTTGCGGTGATAGTAAGTGCACCAATAGGGGTGGCACTGGCAGTATTTATGAATGTAATTTCACCAAAGCTTGGCACGAAAATTCTTCAGCCAGCAATTGAGCTATTTGTGGGAATACCCTCTGTTGTTTATGGATGGATAGGAGTAAGTGTATTAGTGCCTATTATTAAGATTTTTTTTGGAGGAATTGGGTTTAGTTTACTTGCAGGAGTATTAGTTATTAGCGTAATGATTTTACCTACAATCACAAGCATTTCCTCAGATGCTATTAAAACCATACCAAAAGATTATATAGAAGCATCTTATGGACTTGGAGCAACTAGATGGCAAACTATAATTAAAGTAATTATTCCTGCAGCTAAAAGCGGAATATTAACAGGAATAGTCCTGGGGGTTTCAAGAGCCTTTGGAGAAGCACTAGCAGTGCAAATGGTTATAGGAAACTCTGCTACTTTCCCTAAGGGGTTACTTGGAACTACTGCTACATTAACAAGCATACTAACTATGGATATGTCAAACACACTTGATGGCACACCGTGGAATGATGCATTATGGTCTATGGCACTATTGTTACTAATTATATCATTTGTATTTATACTTATAATTAGAAAAATCGGAAAAAGAGGTGAAATATAATGAGTTCTAAGGCTAAAGACAAAATAGCAACTATAGTTCTATATATAATTTCTGCTTTAGTAATTCTTTTGCTTGTAAGCCTCGTAGGTTATATAATATATAGTGGAAGGCAGTCATTAAATTTAAAGTTTTTATTTGGTGAACCGAAAATTCTTGAAGCTGGTGGAGGAATTGGACGTCAATTATATAATTCAATACATTTGCTTATAGCAACTCTTATAATTACAGTACCTCTAGGGATTGGTGCTGGTATATATTTAGCTGAATACGCTAAAGAAGGCAAGCTATTAAATATTATTAGATTGTGTATCGAAACAATGGCTTCATTACCTTCTATAGTTGTTGGCTTATTCGGACTACTAGTTTTTGTTAACATGGCACAATGGGGATACTCTCTTATTGCTGGAGCCTTAGCTATAACTATAATAAATCTACCAGGTATGACTAGGGTTTGTGAAAATGCTATTAAAGCAGCATCTTTCGGTGTTAAAGAAGCAAGTTTAGGCCTAGGTGCTACAAGGTGGCAGACTATTAAAAATGTTGTATTACCCTCTGCAATGCCTCAAATTCTAACAGGCGTTATATTATCAGCAGGAAGAATATTTGGAGAAGCAGCAGCTTTACTGTATACTGCAGGTATGAGTGCACCAGCTTTGAATTTTAATAATTTGAGCTTAACTAGTAAAGCTTCAGCTTATAGCTTACTAAGGCCGGCTGAAACTTTGTCTGTATACATATGGAAATTGAATTCTGAAGGAATGGTGCCTGATGCTGCTAAGATAGCAAACGGGGCTTCAGCAGTTCTAATAATAGCAGTGCTTATATTTAATGTAACTGCAAGAATAATCGGAAAAAAAGTATATGAAGCTCATTCAGGGAGTAAATAGGGAGGCAAGCAATATGGGAATAGTTATAGCAAAGAATTTAAATTTATATTATGGAAATGTTCAAGCACTTAAAAATGTAAATATTGATGTAGAGAAAAATTCAGTTACAGCACTTATAGGACCATCTGGGTGTGGTAAATCAACATTTTTACGTACTGTCAACAGAATGAATGATTTAATAGATTCTGTTAAAATAGATGGAGAAGTTTTATACGAAAATAAAAATATATATAGTACAGATTATGATGTGATAAATTTAAGGAAAAATATAGGAATGGTATTTCAGAATCCTAATCCTTTTCCTATGTCAATATACGATAATGTGGCTTACGGCCCTAAAATTCACGGACTAAGTAATAAAAAAGAACTTGATGAAATTGTAGAAGAAAGTTTAAAGGGTGCTGCACTTTGGGATGAAGTAAAAGATAGGCTTAAAAAGAGTGCACTAGGATTGTCTGGTGGACAGCAACAACGTCTATGTATAGCTAGAACGTTAGCTGTGCAACCTGAGGTTTTACTGATGGATGAGCCTACTTCAGCACTAGACCCTATCTCTACCTTGAAGATTGAAGAATTAATGGATGAGCTGAAAAAAAAGTACACAGTTATAATTGTAACTCATAATATGCAACAAGCAGGCAGAATTTCTGATTATACAGCATTTTTTCTCAATGGAGAAATTATTGAGAATGGCAAAACGGAAAATATATTTTATAAACCACAAGATAAAAGAACAGAGGATTATATTACAGGAAGATTTGGTTAAAATATAACAAGGAAGGTGATTTTATGGCAAGAAAAGTATTTGAAGCAAGTCTTGAAGAACTTCATAATGATTTAATTAGAATGGGCAGTATGGTGGAAAAACAAATTCATGACTGCATCGATGCGTTAGTAACTCAAAATGCTGAAAAGGCTGAAGAACTAATGATAAATGATGACATAGTTGATGCAATGGAGCGAGAAATAGAAGATAAAGCAATAAGACTTATTGCTATGCAACAACCCTTAGCTGTAGATTTAAGAAATATTTTCACTACAACAAAAATAGTAACGGACCTTGAGAGAATGGCTGATTATGCAGTTGATGTTGCTAAAATTACAGTGAAATTAAAAGATGAAAAATATATAAAAGAGCTAGTTGATATACCTAGAATGGCTAAAATAGTAATACTTATGATAAAAGATTCCTTAGATGCTTATGTGGCAGGAGATATTCAAAAAGCATTTGAAGTTTGCAAAAGAGATGATCAAGTAGACCTTATATATAAGGAAGTATTCGATGAACTTCTTAAATTAATGTTTGAAAATCAAGCCACAGTAAATCAAGCTACTCAATTTTTATTTATTTGCAAGTGGTTAGAAAGAATTGCTGATCATACAACAAATATATGTGAATGGACTATTTATCTTGTTACTGGAGAAAAAATTAATTTAAACGAATAGTTTTTTAATGATATACAGAAACTACAATTACAATATAAATGCAAACATATATATAAATATTGTAGTGGAGTAGTGATTATGAAGAAAAAAAAATCGATAACACTTTTATTAATATTTAGTATCATGATAATGATAAATGTAGGATGTAAAAAACAGGCAGAAAACAAAGAAAAGCAGGCTAATGCAATTAAGATAGTTTGTGAAGATACGGTTATTCCTATGGTAGATGATTTGATGCGGGATTACAATCTAAATAATGAACCTGTAGTTAGTGTGGAATACATGGATAGAGAGGCCGCTTTTAATAAGCTATATAATTCTGAAGTGGATGTTTTAATTGGATACGTTCAGCCTGAAAACAAGGAAGTAGAATCTGAAGTGCTAGCTTATGATGGTATTGGTATTATTGTTAATATTAACAATGCTGTAAATAGTGTAGGCATTGAACAATTAAAAAGAATATATACTGGAAATATATTAAACTGGAAAGAATTAAAGGGTGCATCAAAAATAATAAAACCTGTAGCTTATAAAAATATTTTAAATTCATTGCAACAAGAATTTGATATAAAAGTAATGGATACTCCTGTAAAAGAACAAATGATTAATGGCACACAATATGTTTCCAGTATTGAAGAAATGAGTAATTTTGTTGCTCAAAATCAAAATGCTATAGGTTTTATACCGGGACAGTGGTATAATAAAGAGAATAATTTTTTAAAATTAAGTGGTATTGAAATTACTGCTTCAAATTTGAAAAACGAACTATATGCTCTAAGATTTCCAATAAAAATGTATTATTCTAAAGACCAAAAAGATAGATTAAAGGATCTTTTCCAGTATTTTAAAAGTGAAGAAGGTAAGAAGATTGTAAGAAAATATTGTATAGAAGCATTTTAATACCTCCTTCTTAGGAGGTATTTTTATTCCGTAGTAAATTATTTGATATTTTAAAATTAACAGTTAAAATTCGTGAAAAAGAGCATAATTTGCGATTATATGCAATGTTTCTTCTTTTAAAGAGTAATAATGTTGACTTAAATATCTAATTCATGTAAAATTACTTAATGGAATGCTATAATTTATTATTGAACTAATTGATTATTATAAATTAAATAATATATAGTTTCAAATATATATTCTAAGAGTGGATTTAATTTTTATATAATATTTCTAATTCCTCAATTGTTTTTATAAGTTCTTTATTAAACTTTTTATTAAAAAGGTTATTGTTAAATAGGAGGTAAAAATGAAAAACCAAATAGCTAAGATACTTCCAGGAAGTATTGCAGAAGAAATTGAGTTGGAGGTAGGAGATAGATTAATTAGTATAAATGGAAATGCTGTAATAGACATTATAGATTACAAATTTTTAATTACGGATGAACTTATTAATGTTGCGATTGAAAAGGCAGATGGTGAAGTTTGGGACATCGAGGTTGAAAAAGAATATGATGAAGATTTAGGAGTCCAATTTGTTGATCCCATTTTGGATAAGCCAAAGAGCTGCCATAATAAATGTATATTCTGTTTTATTGACCAATTGCCAAAAGGTATGAGAGAAACATTATATTTTAAAGACGATGATTCAAGATTATCGTTTTTCCAAGGTAACTTTGTAACCTTAACCAACATGAAGGAAGATGACATTGAAAGGATAATAAGGTATAAGATAAGTCCTATAAATGTTTCAGTCCATACTACGGACCCAGAGCTTAGAGTGTTAATGCTTAACAATATATTTGCTGGGGATGTTTATGATAGGTTAAAGAGGTTAGCTCAAGCCGGGATTAAAATTAATTGTCAAGTGGTTTCTTGTCCAGGGATTAATAATGGAAAAGAACTTATAAAGACAATTGAAGACTTGTATAAATTATATCCTAGCATTGAAAATTTAGCGATTGTACCAGTAGGAATAACTAAGTATAGAGACGGCTTATTTAAATTAACATTGTTTGAAAAGAATACCGCAGCGCAAGAGATTGAAAGTGTTAAGAAGTTGCAAGAAAAGTATATTAGTGAAATTGGGACACCTTTTATACGGTTGTCTGATGAATTCTATGTTACAGCCCAAATTGATGTTCCAGGAGAAGCTTTTTATGATGGATATGATCAGTTAGAAGATGGTATTGGAATGATAAGGTTACTTAGAAGTATTATTGATGAAGATATAGCGAATCTAAAGCCAAATAATATTGGAAGCTTTACATTTATAACGGGAGCTTCAGCCTATGCAGAAATATTAAAGGTAGCTGATAAGATTACAAATGCAAACAGCAAAATTAATATTCAAGTTAAAAAAATAGCAAATAATTTTTTTGGAGAAACTATTACAGTGGTAGGTCTTTTAACAGGAAAAGACATAATTGCACAATTGAAAGAAGAAAAGCTAGGGGAATATTTAATAATTCCTAGTAATGTGCTGAAAAAGGGATATGAACTCGGAAACTATGAGGAGCAAATATTCTTAGATAATGTTACAGTAAGTGATTTAGAAAAAAGCTTAAGTACAAAAGTTTTAATATGTGATTATTCAGGAGAAGACTTAATCCATATTATAAACCAAAACAGTCGGGAGGAAGAATAATGGCAAAACCAATAGTAGCGATAGTAGGGAGACCTAATGTAGGGAAATCTACATTATTTAATAAGTTAGCAGGTAAAAGGATTTCAATTGTTGATGATAAACCTGGTGTAACAAGGGATAGAGTGTATGCCGATGCAGATTGGCTGAGGCACAATTTTACACTAATTGATACAGGTGGTATAGAAGTTGAGAGTCAAGATATTATTTTAGCACAAATGAGAAGACAGGCACAAATAGCTATAGAAACATCAGATGTTATAATATTTATTGTAGACGGAAAGCAAGGTCTTACAGGTGCAGATTATGAAGTTGCTCAAATGCTTAGACAAAGTA